>OLOQ01000421.1_pt1 | contig 49785 bp, 41 predicted proteins | sample 1673101 | NCBI WGS metagenome assembly OLOQ01 (sample SAMEA3136754, study PRJEB25190) | human gut metagenome | biome: human gut; feature: human-associated habitat; material: faeces | place: Austria | collected 2013 | reverse complement strand
CTATCAGGGGAAAATGTCCCGAAGGGACAAAAGGGGTAGGGAGCTGTCAGCCGCAGGCTGACGGAGAGGTTGCCGCAAATTTGCTGCAACCTCTCCGTCTCGGCGTTCCGCCGAGCAACCTCCCCTGGAAGGGGAGGCTTTTGGGCGTGCGCACACGCAAAAAGGAGGCCGCGGCTGCGGCCTCCTTTTCGTAAAGGGTGTATTCAAAAGAGAAATGAATTATTTGGAGATGTCGTAAGCGTACTCGTACTGAGACAGGTCGACGTCGCCGGATTCCTTCAGCTCCTTGTAAGCCGCGTTGTAGCGCTCGGCCAGATCGGCGCAGACAGCGTCGAGATCGTCGAGGTCGCCGCGCAGGTAGGAGTCAAGGACGGTATTGAAGTTTTCGCCTTCCAGCGGGAGCAGGGAGTCGGGATACAGGGACATGCTGGCGTAGTTGCTGATGTCGCCGAACTGTGCCCACTGCGGGCCGAGGTCCGCGCTGAGCTCGGTGTTCTCGATAACTTCGGTCTTGTAGGGGATCATGCCGCCGACGGAGTAGATCTTGCTGTTCAGCTCGTCACTGTTGAGGAAGATGAACGCGTCGAGGATGGCCTGCTTGTGCACATCGGAAGCAGCTTCATAGGCGGGAGCCGTGATGCCGCAGCCGACACGGTCAAGGTAAACGCCCTTGTAGGGAGTCTCGTCGACCATTGCGGGAGGATCGATGACCGTCCAGTTGCACTCTGCGGGGAACTGGCTGGTGTAGACGCCGTAGTCATAGGACGGAGCATAGAACATGCCGACCTTGCCGGCGGCGAACTGCGCGCGGATCTCGTCGATGCCGAGGTCGTCAGCGCCGAGGAGCAGGCCTTCCTGCATCATCTTGGCCTCGATCTCGAGGACGGGCTTGAACTGGGTGAAGTCATAGGTGGCGGTGTTGGGATCGAACCAGCCCTTGCCGGTGGAGTTCATGCAGACCTTGAAGGTGCCGCGGCGGATCATACCGGCCGTCCAGGTGCACCAGCCGTAGCCGAACTCTTCGCCGTTGCCGTTCTCGGTGATGACCTTGGCGCAGTTATAAACGTCTTCCCAGGTCTTCGGCAGCTCAAGACCGTTCTTCTCGAACAGGTCGAGGTTGACAGCGAACTTGATCGGAACGACTTCCAGAGGCAGTGCGTACAGAATACCCTGCTGGATGTTGACGCCCTTCTGGATGTAGGGCTCATAGCCAGCAATGAGGTCCTTGAGCTCGGCATTGTCGATGGTGTTGAGGTCCATCAGCCAGCCGTTGACGATCCAGTCGGCAGCGCCGGTGCCCGGGTCGACCAGGTCGTAGAATGTGCCGCCCTGCATCAGCGCGCGGGCATTGTTGGTGTAGTCGTTGATGTCCGAGATGATCTGGATCTCAACGCCCTTTTCCTTACCGGTGGTCTCGTTCCAGTTGGCGACCTCAGCCTGCAGCGTGTTCAGGTAAGCGCCGATGGAGCAGTAGTAGGTGACGACTTCGACGTCGCCGGAAGCGGCGGTGTCTTCGGTCTTTTCTTCGGTCTTGGTTTCTTCCGTGGTGGTGGTGTCTGCCGTGGTCTGGTCATTCGCCGGCTGATCCGCCGCAGGGCTGGAAGCACATGCAGCAAGGGAGAGGACCATGATCGCGGCCAGAAGCAGAGCGATAAGTTTTTTCATTGTTTTTCCTCCTTGTTGTTTTTTGTTTGCTACTCAAAGTTTAACAGTTTTTCGGAAGTCCGTCAATCGCTCTGGAGCGTTTTGCACAATCCGGACAACATACACGCGCAAAAACTGTGCAGAATGCTGTTTCATGTGAAAATAATTATGAAATACGATAAAACGAACAGATTACCGCACGGAACAAAAACGAAAAAGTTGATACAAAATATGGGGAAAACCAGAATATAGAAATTTATGCGGCGGAAATTTTACGCAACTTTGAAACGCATCTTTCGAACACGTTGCACTTGGCACGTCAAAAACCCGCGATAATCCGCGGATTTTCGACAAATTCAAGATATCTAACGTCGATATGACGTCCGAAAACCGCGCAAACGGAGCGAAAAACGGCCGGAAAAGCAAGCGGCCGCCGGAGGTCCGGCGGCCGCAGCGGAGATCACTCCGCGAAGAGGCGATTGATGTTCTTGAGCGTCTCGCGCACAAGCTGTTCGCCGCCCACATGGCCGACAAGGCCGGAGGCGATGAATGCGCTGTAGTGGCCGCCCTTTTCGGCCTTCTCGGTGGGCAGATACCCCTCAGAGCCGCCCGCGAGCTGGACGAGGAAGGTCTGCTCGGCATACGAGCGCGCCTTGATCTGGTTGCCGAAGTCGAGGAAGAGCTCGAACGGGTTCGTCGCGAAGGCGACGGTGCCGAGGCGCAGGATGTGGCTCTCGGTGTCGAGGATGTCCATCTTCTCCTGCAGCTCCTCGCGGCGGAGGATACCGAGGTCGACCTGCAGCGCAGCTGCATCGTTGAAATCGACGTCGCCCGACTTTTCGGCAAGATAGTCATGGATGCGGCGGCGCGCAGCGGCGACCTCCGCAAAGGTCGTGCGGCGCAGCGGCAGCTGCATGTTGTGGACCTCATGCACGAGCTCGGGGTCTGCCTGCGGTGCGTCAAGGCCTTCATTGTAGACCTCAATGATCTCATTTGCGACGCGCTTGCCTGCCTTGCGCATGCCGGAGAGGTCAAACATGGAGGGGTCTGCCTTTCTGGGGTGCGGGTTGGTGCGCTTGAGGTTCGGGTCGTTCACGTCGCTTTCCGGCTCGACCCAGCGGACGAGATCGACCGGGCACTGGTCGCCCGCGGCGGAGCACTGCGGCAGCAGGAAGATGTGCTCGCCGAAATGCTGACGCAGGAGCATCTTGGCCTCGCCCCAGAAGTCGGGGGAGACGAACAGCCGGTGCTGGACGCACTGCGCCGGGCACGCGAGGTTCGCCACGACGCCGGTCAGCTCGCCGTCCGCGCCGAAGATGTACAGAAGCTCGATGCCGGAGTCATTGCCGCCCTCGACCGCGGTGAACTTTGCGGTCTCGGCGTTGCCCCACATCTGGGCGGAGCCGTCGTTATAGCACACGCGGCGGCACATGCCGACCGGCGCGCGGCCGAAGGCATTGACAAAGCTGCCCTCGGTGCGGGAGGTCCAGGCCGCCAGCGCGGCCTTGCTGATCTGTTCGGCGAGGAACTCGAAGGTCTCCTCGGGCTGCGCGATGTCGGGGTTGGCGGAAATGTTGGCGCTCTCGATATACTTCTTATCGGGCGGCAGCTCAGACTCGATCAGCGCGCGGAAGCTGGTCGCGTTGCCGGTGAATTTGCTGGAGGAATCGTCGCGGTGGGCGTAGCGGGGGCCCGTATGGACGTGGGTGGCGGAGATGATGACCTTCATCGGGTCAAGACCTGCGTCGTTCCCGGCGAGCTTTGCGCGCACGGCATCGCGCAGCTCCCAGCTGATGTCGACCAGATCGCAGGCGCAGAAGATGGCCTGGTCGGTCTCGGAGCTGATGGCGAGGGCCGTCACGCAGATCGGTTTTTCGACATATTCGGAGATGCGCTCGGCGAACTGCCCGGCGAGAGATACCTTCTTGTCAGGCGTGATGGACTGCTCCGCCCACCCGAATTTCAGTTTGGACATAGGAAAGCCTCCTTATTATATTTCTGTTTTCCGCGGCAGCACCGTGGGGGCGCTGCCGCGGGAGATCATTCTGCAAAGAGCTTGTTGATGTTCTTGAGCGTCTCGCGCACGAGCTGCTCGCCGCCCGCGTGGCCGACGAGGCCGGAGGCGAGGAACGCGCTGTAGTGGCCGCCCTTTTCGGCCTTCTCGGTGGGCAGATAGCCCTCGGTGCCGTTGGCCAGCTGGATGAGGAAGGTCTGCTCGGCGTAGGAGCGTGCCTTGATCTGGTTGCCGTAGTCGAGGAAGAGCTCGAACGGGTTGGAGGCGATGGCGATGGTGCCGAGGCGGATGATGTGGCACTCGGTGTCGAGGATGTCCATCACTTCCTGCAGCTCCTCGCGGCGGAGGATGCCGAGGTCGACCTGCAGCGCGGCTGCGTCGTTGAAGTCGACGTCGCCCGGCTTTTCGGCCAGATAGTCATGGATGCGGCGGCGCGCGGCGGCGACCTCGGCAAAGGTCGTGCGGCGCAGCGGCAGCTGCATCATATGGACCTCATGGACGAATTCGGGGTCGGTCTGCGGGGCGTCGAGGCCCTCGTTGTAGACCTCGATGATCTCGTTTGCAATGCGCTTGCCGGCCTTGCGCATGCCGGACAGGTCGAACATCGACGGATCGGCCTTGCGCTTGTGCGGGTTGGTGCGCTTGAGGTTCGGATCGTGCACGTCGCTTTCCGGCTCGACCCAGCGGACGAGGTCGACCGGGCACTGGTCGCCCGCGGCGGAGCACTGCGGCAGCAGGAAGATGTGCTCGCCGAAATGCTGACGCAGGAGCATCTTGGCCTCGCCCCAGAAGTCGGGGGAGACGAACAGCCGGTGCTGGACGCACTGCGCCGGGCACGCGAGGTTCGCCACGACGCCGGTCAGCTCGCCGTCCGCGCCGAAGATGTACAGAAGCTCGATGCCGGAGTCATTGCCGCCCTCGACCGCGGTGAACTTTGCGGTCTCGGCGTTGCCCCACATCTGGGCGGAGCCGTCGTTATAGCACACGCGGCGGCACATGCCGACGACAGCGCGGCCGAACGCGTTCGAGAAGCCGCCGGGGGCGCGCTTTGCCCACGCTTCGAGCGCGGCTTTGGCGATCTGGCCGGAGAGGAACTCCAGAAGCTCGTCGTCCTGCGCGATCTCGGGGTTGGCGGTGACGTTGGCACTCTCCACATACTTCTTTCCGGCGGGAAGCTCAGACTCCAGAAGAGCGCGGAAGCCGCTGGAATTGCTGGAGAAGCGGCCGGAGGAATTGCCGCGGCCCGTATAGCCGGGAGCGGTATGGGTGTGGATGGCGGAGATGATGACCTTCATCGGGTCAAGGCCCACGGTGTTGCCCGCGAGCTTTTCGCGCACGGCGTCGCGCAGCGACCACGAAACGCCGACGAGGTCGCAGCTGCAGAAGACAGCCTGATCGCTGTCGGCGCTTACGGCCATGGCGGTCACGCACAGCGGTTTTTCCACGTACTCGGAAATGCGCTCGGCAAACTGGCCGACAAGAGATACCTTTTTATCCGGTGTCAGAGAATACTCTGCCCAGCCGATCTGAAAATGACTCATAACTATCATATCCTCCCGTGCAGCGGCTGAATTAACGCAACAACTACGCAACTTTCGCGCGATCGTTTCGCTGCTGCCCTGTCTCAATTCCAATGATAGCAATGTGCCCGGGGCGTGTCAAGACAGAAAAAAGTTTTTCGGCTTTTTGCGAAAATCCATGCAAAAAGTCTGCGGAAACTGAGCGGAACAGGCGCGGCGGACGCCGCGCCGGGGAAAAAACGTGGGAAAAACAGCGAACTTTCCCGCAAGGGAGGGAAGATACGTATGCAAATTAAACAAAAACAGAAGCCTGTTTTTTCGGAAAATGTCAAATCCGAGTGTTTGCGTTGCGCAAAACTTGACACATGCTCTGTCCGCAACGTAAAATGGGACTAACAATTTGACACCTCTGCGCCGCCATGCCGCGCGGTCGGTCGAAAGGAGCGTTTTTTCGTGCACAAAGGGGAAAGATTAGGAACAAAGGCGACGATACAAAGCTATCTCATGATCGCCGGAACCGTGCTCGGCATGATCATCTTCGTTGTGATCCCGCTGCTGTGGATCATGCGCTGGTGTCTGTTCAGCTATAAGGGGTTCGGCACGGTCAAGTTCGTGGGCCTCAAGAATTTTATACGCGTGTTTTCCAGCACGTCCTCGAAATACTGGCTGTCAGTCGGAAACACCTTTGTGTTCGCCATTGGCAAGCTGCTCGTTGAGATCCCGCTGGCGCTCGTGCTGGCCTTCATCCTGACGAAGAAGATCCGCGGCCGCGACTTTTTCCGCTCCGTGTTCTTCATGCCGTCGATGCTTTCCGTCGCGGTCATCGGCGTTGTGTTCACCTACCTGTTCAACCACAACCAGGGCGTCGTCAACTCCGTGATCCGGCTGCTGGGCGGCGAGGGCGTCAAATGGTTCTCGGGCGGCACATCGGCCATGATCATGCTGATGATCGCGTCGATCTGGCAGAACTTCGGCATCAACATGCTGTTCTTCATGACGGGTCTGCAGGCGATCCCACCGGAAATGTATGAGGCGGCGTCCATCGACGGCGCGAGCAATACGCGCCAGTTCCTGACCATCACGATCCCGCTGCTCGGCCCGGTTTTGCAGATGGTGCTGATGAACGCGATCCTCGGCTCGCTCAAGGTCACGGATCTGGTCCTCACCCTGACCAACGGCAAGCCCAGCGGCAAGACCGAGGTCATGATGACCTACATCTATAAGAAATTCTTCGGCGACGGCGGCGCATCCGGCCTTGACTTCGGCTACGGCGCGGCGCTGACCGTGGTCACAGCCGTCATTCTGGGCATCGTCACGCTGATCTATCTGCGTGCGACCAAGAAGTCCAGCGACGTTTACTGAGAAAGGAGGCTGCAAGCGATGACAATGCGAATGAGCGCCAGAGCGAAGTTTTTTCTGTATCTGTTTTTGATCTTTATGGTCATTTTGACCGTCATTCCGCTGCTGTACACGGTCTCCGCTTCCTTCAAGACCAACATGGAGATCGCCACGGGCGGCATCAACCTGATCCCGAAGACCTTCACGTTCGACAACTATAAGACTGTCTGGAGCATGAGCGGCACGGGCATTGCCAGCAAGGTGACCTACACCGACTATACCATCAACTCCATCAAGGTCTCCCTGATGACGGTCGTGCTGGTGGTGCTGTTCACGTCGATGTCGGCCTACTGTTTCCAGCGCGGCAATTTCCCCGGTCAGAAGTTCCTGTACTGGCTGTTCATGGCCACCATGTTCATCGGCGCCGGTACGGTCACGATGTTCCCGCTGCTGCGGATCACCACGAAGCTCGGCCTCAACAACCTGCCCGGTCTGGCGCTGGTCCAGTTCGGCACGGCGGGCGCGAGCAACCTCTTTTTGACGATGGGCTATCTCAAGACCATCAGCAAGGAACTGGATGACGCGGCCAAGATCGACGGCTGTTCCTTCTTCTCCACCTGGTGGCGCGTGATCCTGCCGCTGTCCAAGCCGATCCTTGCGACAGTCGCGCTGATGACGTTCCGTGCCTCGTGGAACAACTACCTGCTTCCGAACCTGATGCTCGCCAGAGATCAGGCTGCCACCACCCTCGTGGTCGCGGTCGTGAAGCTGCAGTCCTCCGGCGGCGCCGGCGCGAGCCAGTATAACCTCATGATGGCCGGCACGATGCTTGCAATGCTGCCGATGCTCATCCTGTTCCTGTGCATGAACAAGATGTTCGTCGAGGGCATTACGCAGGGCGCGGTCAAGGGCTGAGTTTTCCGCCGCGCGGAAATGCACGCCGGAGCAATGACGTTCTGTACGAACCGGGCCTTGCCGTACCTTGCAGTACGATGAGGCCCGGTCTGCTTTTGAGACGCACGCGCCGCACAGCGAAAGGAAGCGCATCGGGCGCGGTTGCGTTTCGCGGGGGCCTGTGCTATCGTTATTGCAGTGAGACCGCGGGTGAAAGGATCTGCGGCAGCGCAACTTTATGAAACAGGAGCGAATCAAATGGCTGAAATTCAACTTTCCGGCGTCAGCATGGTCTATCCGAACGGCACGCAGGCGCTCAAGCAGGTCGACCTGACGGTACCCGATCACGAGTTCATCGTGCTGTTGGGGCCGTCCGGCTGCGGAAAAAGCACGCTTTTGCGTCTGATCGCAGGGCTGGAAAAGCCGACGGAGGGGACGCTCCGCTTTGACGGCGAGGACGTGAGCACGCTCGAGCCGATGAAGCGCAACGTCGCGATGGTCTTCCAGTCCTTTGCGCTCTATCCGCATCTGACGGTCTATAAGAACATGGCGTTTCCGCTCAAGAGCATGAAGCTCCCGCAGGAGGAGATCAAGCGCCGCGTAGAGGCGGCGGCAAAGATCCTCGATATCGACTATCTGCTCAACCGCCGCCCACGCGTGCTGTCCGGCGGCCAGCGCCAGCGTGTGGCGCTGGGGCGGGCGATGGTGCGCGAGCCTGTCGTGTTCCTGCTCGACGAGCCGCTGTCGAACCTCGACGCGAAAATGCGGACAGAACTGCGCGATCAGATCATCCGCCTGCATGAGCGGCTGAAAACGACGTTCGTCTATGTGACGCACGATCAGGCCGAGGCCATGCAGATGGGCGACCGGCTGGCGATCATGGACATGGGCAGGATCGTGCAGACCGGCACGCCGCAGGAAATTTACGACCACCCGAACTCGGTCTATGTGGCGGGCTTTGTCGGCGCGCCGAAGATCAACTTCTTCGCCTCGCACCTGCGGCGCGGAGAGACCGGCTGGAGCATCCGGCTGCTCGGGAAGACGCTGGAGCTGCCCGCGCAGCGCCTGCCTTTGGACACGGCGGGTGCGGAGGACGGCATGCGCGTGATCCTCGGCGTCCGGCCGGAGGATTTCCGGCTGGATACAAGCAGCGAGCCGATGCTGCAGGCAGAGGCGCTGAACGTGCTGCCGATGGGCGCGGGACTGCATGTGCAGCTCCGCTGCGGCGAGGTACGCTTCCTGATTGTTCTGACGAACCATTCCGGCGTGCAGCCGGGCGATACGCTCGCGCTGCGGGTCGACCCGTGGAATATTCAGGTGTTTGACGCACAGACCGAACGCAATCTGTGCCGTCCCGTCCGGAAGGAGGATGCGCAATGAGAAGATGGTATGAGCCGCGCAAGGACCGGCCGGATCTGGAACGCAGCGCGATCAGAAAACGCGGCTTTGTGGGCTATATGGACATGCTCTGGCGGGAGTTTTTTGAGCTTCTGAAGCTGAATCTCCTGTTCGTGCTCTCCTGCGTGCCCATCATCACGATCCCGGCGGCGCTCACGGCGATGCACCGCATCACGTCGGTGATGGTGCGCGACGAAAATCACTTCCTGTGGCCGGACTACTGGAAGGCCTTCCGGCGCGATTTCTGGAAAAGCCTCGGCGGCGGCGCGGCCATCGCGGCGGTGATGGCGCTGTTCGTTCTGAGCACGGTCTTCTATTATAATCTGATGCAGGTCAACAAGGTCTTTGTCCTGCTGGCGGGCTTCGCCGCGTGCGTGGTGCTGCTGACGCTGTGCGTGAGCTTCTATTTCTTCCCCATGCTCGCAATGGTCGATCTGCCGCTGGGCGCGCTGCTGAAAAACAGCATGGCGCTGGTCTTCGGCAACATCGGCAAGACCCTTCTGGCGCTGCTGCTGTTTGTGCTGCTGATCGGGCTCGGCGTGGGGCTGCTGCCGTATTCGTTCATTTTTGCGGCGCTCATCATGTTCTCGTTCGTCGCGTCGATCACGACGTATTTGACCTACCCGGCCATCGAGGCGCGCGTCATGCGCCGCGAGGAGGGGCATGCGGCGGGCGAACTGTACCAGACGCTCCCGCAGCAGGAGCAGCCGGAGGTGCAGCTCCGCTCGGCAGGGCTCGACGAGCTGCGCTTTGAGGACGACGAGACCGAAGAAAACGCGGAGAACTGACGGCTTCCATAAAAAAAGCTGCGCAGAAAAGGGAGGAAACGGAGATGTCCGTCATGAAATGTACCGCCGCGGGCGACGCGATGATCTTCCGGCAGCTGCCGGGACACTATGAGGGCTTTGAAGCGCTGCGGGATTTTATCGCGCAGGGCGAGCTCCGGTTTTTGAATCTGGAGACGACGATCCACAACTTTGAGACCTACGGCGCGGCGCTGTCCGGCGGGAGCTGGTTCTGCGCGGAGCCGCGCGTGCTGGACGGCGTGAAGGAATTCGGCTTCAACATGCTGACCACGGCGAACAACCATGCCATGGACTATTCCCACGCGGGACTGCTGAAGACGCTGGAATACCTGCAGGCGGCGGGGCTGCCCACCTGCGGCACGGGCCGTTCGCTGGCCGAGGCCGCTGCGCCCATCTATCTGGACGCGCCCGGCGGGCGCTATGCCGTGATCGGCGCGTGCTCGACGTTCTATCCCGACGCGATGGCGGGCGAGCAGACGCGCACCATGCCGGGGCGTCCGGGCCTGAACGGCCTCCGGTTCGACACCCGGTATGAGCTGCCGGAGGCGCAGCTCGCGCAGCTGCGCGAGATCGCGGCCGCGCTGGACCTCAACGCTGACCGCGAGCTGGAACGCTCGCAGGGCTATCTCCCTGAGCTGCCCGACGGCGCGGCGGAGTTCGGCGCCATGCGCATCGCGCGCGCGGACAAGCCGGGCATCCGTACCCGCGTAAACGAGACCGACATGGCCCGCACGGAAAAAATGATCCGCGAGGCGCGCTTCATGGCCGACTATGTGATCGTCTCCATCCACTCGCACGAGTGCGCGGGTGCGGTGAAGAGCGAGCCTGCGGAGTTCTGCGTGGAATTTGCGCACCGCTGCATCGACGCGGGCGCGCATGCCGTCGTCGGCACGGGGCCGCACATGCTCCGCCCGATCGAAATCTACAAGGGCTGCCCGATCTTCTATTCGCTGGGCGACTTCATCATCCAGCTGGAGACCGTGAAAAAGGCCCCGGTGGGCTTCTTCGAAAAGCAGGGCATGACCGGCAGCGAGGGACTGGACGAGATGTTTGAAAAGCGTTCGGACCACGGACGAAAGGGCCTGTATTACAGCCGCGTCATGTTTGAGGCGGTCGTCCCGTACTGGGAGGCGGAGGACGGACAGCTCCGCAAGCTGAAGCTGCTGCCGGTCGAGCTCGGCTTCGGGAAAAAGCGCTCGGTCGGCGGCTGGCCCGCCCCGGACGCGCACAGCGGCATTCTGGAGCGGCTCGCGGAAATGAGCCTGCCCTATGGGACGAAGATCGAGATCGGCAGCGACGGGACCGGAACGGTCCTGCTGTAAAGCGGAGGGAAAAAATGATGCTGACAAAGGAAATGCTTTCGTACATTGCGGAAAATATCGAGGATATCAAGCGGATCATCCGGGACCTGTGCGCCATCCCCGCGCCCTCGCACCACGAGGAAAAGCGCGCGGAATACTGCAAAGCGTGGTTCCGGGCCAACGGCTTTGAAGACGTGGAGATCGATGAGGCGCTGAACGTCGTGTGCCGGTATCAGGTGACGGACGAGAATGATCTGGTCGTCTTCATGGCGCACACCGACACGGTCTTCCCGGACACCGAGCCGATGCCCTTCCGCGAGGATGAAAAGAAGATGTACGCGCCCGGCGTCTGCGACGATACGGCAAATCTCGCCGTGATGATGGTCAGCGCGCGCTACTTCGTGCAGCGGAAGCTGCGGGCAAAATGCGGCCTTCTGTTCGTGGCGAACTCCTGTGAGGAGGGGCTTGGCAATCTGAAGGGCAGCCGCCGGATCGTACAGGACTACGGCAGCCGCATCCGCGAATTTTACACCTTCGACGGTACGAACCTGCGCCGCGTCGTGACGAGCGCGGTCGGCTCGCACCGCTACCGCGTGACCGTCCGCACCGAGGGCGGACACAGCTACGGCGCGTTTGGAAACCGCAACGCGATCTATTACCTGTCCTCCATCATCAACACCATCTACACCATGAAGGTGCCGCAGAAGGAGGGCGTCAAGACGACCTACAATGTCGGCGTGATCGAGGGCGGGACGTCGGTCAACACCATCGCGCAGGAGGCGTCGATGCTCTGCGAGTACCGCTCGAACGACCGCGAGTGCCTGGAGACCATGCGCGTGTTCTTTGAAAAGACGTTTGAGGCCTACCGCGCGATGGGTGTGGAGGTCGAGGTAACGCTGGTCGGCGACCGCCCGTGCGGCGGCGACGTGCCGCAGGAAAAGCTGGATGCGCTCATTGCGCGCGCGGACAGCGCCGTGCGCGAGCTGTTTGACGCGGAGCCGATCTACGGCCCCAGCTCGACCGACGCCAACATTCCGCTCGCGGCCGGGATCCCGGCCATCTGCGTCAGCGCGGCGGTGGGCCGCGGCTGCCATACGCGGCAGGAGGAGATCGACCTGGACCAACTGCCGAACGGCGCGAAGCTGTCGATGCGGCTGATGCAGGAATACTTCGAGATCTGAGCGATACACCCAGGGCCGGAATGCGGAGTTTTGCGCTTCCGGCCTTATTTAAATGAGATCATGAGGAGGCTACGCCATGCAGACCAAGCTCTATGAGACACTCGTTGACAAGCACCGCGAGGAGATCCTCGCGGCGGAGGACTATATCTGGCGGCACCCGGAGACGGGCTTCCGCGAGTGGAAGACGACTGCGTATATGCAGGACGTGTTTGAAAAGGCGGGCTATACGCTCGTCAAGGCAGGGGATATCCCCGGCTTTTACACGGATATCGAGACCGGACGGCCCGGCCCGAATCTGCTCATCATGGCGGAGCTGGATGCGCTGAGCGCGCCGAACCATGTGCAGGCGGTGGACGGCTGCGCCCATGCCTGCGGGCACCACGCGCAGTGCGCGGCCATGGCCGGGATCGCGCTGGCGCTGAAGGAGCCGGGCGCGCTCGACGGCCTGAGCGGGTCGGTCCGGCTGATGTGCGTCCCGGCGGAGGAGCTGATCGAGCTGGATTTCCGCGACGGCCTGCGCCGCGCGGGCGTGATCCACTATCTCGGCGGCAAGACCGAGTTCATGCACCGCGGATACATGGACGGCGTGGATCTGGCGTTTCTATTCCACACCAGCACACGCACCGACTGCGATTTTGACTGCCATTACGGCCAGAACGGCTGCATTGCAAAGACCGTTCGCTATGAAGGCGTCGCGGCCCATGCGGGCGGGAGCCCCGAAAAGGGCGTCAATGCGCTCTATGCCGCGTCGCTCGGCCTGCAGGGCATCAACGCCATCCGTGAGACGCTGCGCGACGATGACCACATCCGCATCCATCCGATCATGACTTCCGGCGGCGCATGCGTCAACATCATTCCCTGCGAGGCGACGCTGGAATCGTACATCCGCGGCGCGTCGTTCGACGCGATCCTGGACGCGAACCGGAAGGTCGACCGCGCGCTGGCCGCGGGCGCGCTGGCGCTCGGGGCGAAGGTCTCGGTCAGTGACCGGCCCGGCTATGCGCCGCTGGTCAACAGCCCGGAGCTTGTCGAGGCGGTGGGCGAGGCCATGCGTGCGCTGCTCGGCGAAGACCGCGTGAAGATCACAAACGAGTGGACGACGGGCTGCACCGACATGGGCGACGTCAGCTGCATCATGCCGGTCCTGCATCCGCACATCGCGGGCGCGGCCGGAAAGTCGCACGGCGATGACTATCACCTCGTTGACCGCGAGATGGCCTGCGTCAACTCGGCCAAGGGCCAGCTGCTGCTCATGGCGCTGCTGATGGAAAACGGCGCGGTGCGCGCAAAGCAGGTCGTGGAGCGCTATCACGCGCCCTATGAGAGCAAGGCGGCGTATTTTGCCACGCTGGACGCCATCCTGCGCGACCGGGAACTGATCGAGTACCACGAAGATACCGCCCAGATCCGTCTCTGAGTGTGACGCCGCCGGACCACCGGCGGCATTCTTCGGAGCGCATACGACTTTTTTACATCGGAGAGAGAAAAATGGAAAAGACACGCTTCAAAGGCGCCGTATTTGCGACGGCCTCGGCGCTTTTGTACGGACTTGGCGCGGCGCTCATCAAGCTGGCGACAAAGGAGTCCATGTCCGTCGCGACGCTGCTGGTCGGACGCGGAGGCTGCGGCATGCTCCTGCTGCTTCTGGCAGGCTGCATCCGGCGCAAGCCCCCAGTCGTCAAACTGCGCAGTCTGCCGAAGATCGCGCTGTACGGCGTTTTCGGGACGGTGGCGACACAGATCTTTCTGAATCTGGCGTATCTGTATCTGCCGGTCGGAACAGTCACAACGATCCACTTTATGTACCCCGCGCTTGTTGCGGTGATGGAGGCGGTGCTGTTCCGGCAGAAGCTGCCCGGAACGACCATCATCACCCTGGCCGTCCTGACCATCAGCATGGGGCTCCTTTTTGAAAATGTCACGGCGGGCGCGGAGCGCGGCCTCCTGTTTGCTGTGCTGTCCGTCCTTACGTGGACGTTCCAGCTGCTGTACATGGAGCGCTCGGGCATTCTGGAGGAGGAAGACCGGCAGACGCTCACCTTCTATATCTGCCTGCTCATGGCCGTTGTGGGCCTGATCTACGGCGCGCTGACCGCGACGCTGCAGCTTCGGAGCATCCTGACGAATTTCGGGATCATTGCGCTGATCGCCTTCCTGAATAACGTCTGTGCTACGGTCTTCCTGCAATACGGCGTGCAGTATGCCGGGGCGGGGCTGTGCGCGATCCTGAGTGTGTTTGAGCCGCTGGGAAGCATTGTGATCGGCGCGATCCTCCTGCATGAGCAGCTGACGCTCCGCCAGATGCTTTCCTGTGTGCTGATCCTCGGAAGCATCTGCTTCCTGATCGTCAGCAGCGCCCGCCGGGAAAAAGTTGCGGGCCGCATGGAATAGAAAGAATACGAAGCACCGCCGCGGCGGGGCGCACATGCGCTCCGGCTGTGGCGGTGCTTTTGTATTTGGAGCGTATGACCGGTGGACATGCGTGCATTCCCGCACGCAACTTTTACGCAATTTCCGCGCAACTTCACGAAACAACACGCGGTGCGGTGGATTTTCCCGGATGCGGGATTATAATGAAAACAGAAAAATTTCGGGAGGTTTATTCATGGTCAAGCTTGATTTCTTGTCTGTTCTCGACGAAAAAGCGCAATTTCTCAACGACTTTTCGGATGACATCTGGGCAGATCCGGAGACCGCCTTTACCGAATTCCACGCTGCCGGGCGCTATTGCAGCGCGCTGCGCAGCGAGGGCTTCGAGGTCACAGAAAACATTGCCGGGATCCCCACGGCCTTTTCCGGCCGCTTCGGCTCCGGCCATCCGGTCATCGGTGTGCTGGCGGAATTTGACGCGCTCTCCGGCCTGAGCCAGGAGGGCGGTGTGACGGAAAAGCGTACCGCGGGCGGGGCATGCGGCCACGGCTGCGGACACAACCTGCTCGGCACGGCCAGCCTCGGCGCGGCCATCGCCATTAAGCGTTTTCTGGAGACTCAGAAGTGCCCCGGCACGGTCATCCTCTTCGGCTGCCCCGGCGAGGAGGGCGGCTCCGGCAAGGCGTTCATGGCGCGCGACGGCGTGTTTGACGAGCTGGACGCCGCGCTCTGCTGGCATCCGGACGAGAACACAGGCGTGCGCGTGCAGACCTCGCTCGCAAACTGCCAGGTGCTCTACAAATTTAACGGCAAGGCCGCGCATGCCGGCGCCGAGCCGCATCTGGGCCGCAGTGCGCTGGACGCTGTAGAACTGATGGACGTCGGCGCAAACTACCTCCGTGAGCATATGATCGATCAGGCGCGCGTCCACTACGCCATCACCGACGCAGGCGGCTTCAGCCCGAACGTCGTGCAGCCGCACGCGGAGGTCCTCTATCTCATCCGCGCGCCGCGCAGCGCACAGGTCAAGGAGCTGTATGAACGCGTCAACGACATCGCGCGCGGCGCGGCCCTCATGACCGGCACAACGGTCGAGATCGACTTTGTGAAGGCCTGCTCTGATACGATCCTGAACGACACGCTTCAGCGCGTGCTCTATGAAAAAATGGCGCAGATCGGCGTGCCCGAGATCACCGAAGCCGACGAGACCTTCGCCCGCGAGCTGACTGAAACGGCGCTGATGGAGTATCCGAAGGCCGATCCGGTGCATCCCATCCACGATGAGCTGCTGCCCTACACGGGCCAGATCGAGTATGAATGCGGCTCGACCGATGTCGGCGACGTGAGCTGGGTCTGCCCCACGGTGCAGGCCAAGGCCGCGACGTGGGCCTTCGGCACGCCGTGCCACAGCTGGCAGGCCGTAACACAGGGCGTCATGCCGCTCGCGCACAAGATGACGCTGTACATCGCAAAATCCCTTGCCGCGATGGGCGCGGAGCTGATGGTCAACGCGGAGCTGCTGGAGCGGGCGAAGCAGGAGCACCGCCGTCTGGTCGGCCCGGAGGGCTATGTATGCCCCATCCCGAAAGGCGTCAAGCCGCGTTCGATGGACTCGCTGCATAAGTAAGGAGGACGCCTGAAATGAAATACGCAAGTCAGATCCCGCGGGAGACCATCGCCCGCCTCGAGGCGATGGCCGCCGAAGATCCTGTGCGCTTCTGCCAGCCGCATCCGTGCCCCGGCGTCTATTCCTCGCGGGAGGAAGAGGAATTCTGGTGCTACAAATGCTGGGGGCACGCGCTGGAGCAGCCCATGCCCGGATCTAACCTCGCGGAGTTTTTCCGGCAGCAGGATCTGCAGTTCCCGCTGCCTGCCGGCTTCCGCGAGGAGCGGCGCATCACCGTCAGCCACGGCTCGGACTGCATGGCAGTCGACTGCATCTGCGATGCGTACACGCCGCACCTGTTCGATTCCATCGCGGACTTCTACCTGACCACCGACCTGCCGACGGCAAATCTGGAATCGACGGTCTATCCCGCCGCGCCCTTCGGCCGCAACCAGCCGAAGGTCCTGCCCGGCCAGACCAGGACAGACTGCAATCCGCGCATGAACACGTCCGCCGGGATGCTGGACCGGTTTGTGAACGCCGGGATCCGCTATTTCTCCACGGCGAATAACCACTGCTATGACTATGACGAGGCGGGCCTGCTCGCAACGCTCGACGAGCTTGACCGCCGCGGCGCGGCGCATTCCGGTACGAACCGCAGTCCGCAGGAGCAGACGAAGGCGCTCGTGCTGGATGTCGGCGGCGTGCGCGTCGCGGAGCTGAGCGCGACCTTCGACCTCAACGACCGTGCGTATGAAAAGAAGTGGCTCCTGAACGAGGTGCGCTTCAACGACACCCCGTGCGATTTTACGCTCATCGAACAGCTCATCGCCTCGGCAAAGGCGCAGAAGGCGGACATCATCACGCTGCATGCGCACTGGGGCTGGGAATTCGAGCTGTATCCGCACCCCAAGACTGTGGAATACGCGCACAAGCTCGCGGAAATGGGCGTTGATGTGATCGTCGGCACGCATCCGCACGTCTCACAGCCGATGGAAAAGTACACCTATACGCAAAACGGTGAGCAGCGCAGCTGCCTGATCTTCTACTCGCTCGGCGACTTCGTCAGCTTTCACCCGCAGAGCCGCGACAGCCGCATCACCTATGTCCCGCGTTATACGCTCGCAAAGGGGGAGCTGGACGGCAGGCCGAGGACCTTTGTCACCGGCCTTCAGATCCTGCCGGTCTACATCCTGACTGCGGCGGACGCAGAGGAAAACTACGATGTGCGCCTGCTCCGTTTTTCCGACGTGCTGGCGGACAGACCGGATGCAGACGGCGCATACCGCTATCCCCTCTGCGAGTGGGAGCGCGCCGATCTGCCGCGCCTGCATGAAAAGGTCCTGCACGGGATCCTCCTTCCGGCGGATCACCGGGAACTGCTCGTACCATAGGGAGGCGTCTGGTGAAGCACATAAAGATCTCCCCGCAGCGGTATCGCTGGGTCATTGTCGCCGCAAGCTTCCTGATGGTCTTCGTCTGTCTCGGCTTCTGCAGCAGCAGTAAAAGCCTCTATCTCGCGGCCATCACCGAGGCCCTCGGCATCAAGCGCAGCCTTTTCTCGATCAATGACAGCTGCCGCTATATCGCAACGGCCGTCGTGAATCTCTTCTTCGGCGCGCTGTGCGCGAGATTCGGCCGCAAACGGCTGATCGCCGCGGGCTTCGCCTGTCTCATCGCGTCCATGCTGCTCTATGCCTATGCGCCGAACATCTATCTGTTTTATCTGGGCGGCGTGCTGCTGGGCCTCGGCCTTGCGTGGACGACAACGACGATGGTCGGCAGCATCGTGCACCGCTGGTGTCCGGCGCACGCCGGAAAGATCATGGGCCTGATCCTCGCGGCAAACGGCGTCGGCGCGGCAGTCGCGACGCAGATCGTCACACCGATCATCTATGCGCCCGGCGACGCCTTCGGCTATCGCAATGCCTATAAGCTCGTGGCGCTGATCCTGGCCATGACCGCCGGGATCGTCCTCGCGCTCTATCGCGAGCCGCCGGAGAAAATCCCAGAAAGCACGAGCGCAGAAAAAGAACCGCAGCAGGCTGAAAGCGGGCAGAGCACCGCGCGCGGTGCCCGGTTCTATCTGCTCCTTGTCTGCGTCTTCCTGACCGGCTTTATCCTTCAGAGCACGACCGGTGTCAGCGCGGCGCATATGAAGGACGTCGGTCTGGATGCGGGCTATGTTGCCGCGGTCGTGAGCGCGCATGCGCTCAGCCTGACCGTGTGCAAATTCCTGACGGGTGTCATTCACGACCATGCGGGACTTCGGAAGACCGTACTTCTGTGTGACTGCGCGGCGATCACGGTCCTGATCCTTCTTGCAGAGGTCACAGCCACGCCCGCGGGCCGCGTGCTGGCGATGGCCTACGGCATCCTGTCCGCGCTGGCGCTGCCGTTGGAGACGATCATGCTCCCGCTGATCGCGCAGGACCTGTTTCAGGGGCCGCAGTACAACAAGATGCTTGGCATCATCGTATCCGTCAATACGGCCGGCTACGCCGTCGGCACGCCGATCGCCAATCTGACCTTCGACTGTCTCGGCACCTATCAGCCAATGCTGCTGGCCTCCGCATGCGTCATGGCCGGCGTCACGATCTGCATCCAGCAGCTTCTTAAGCGCTGCGCAGCAGAGAAAAGCGCCTGATGGACAAAACAGGATCGTAAGCAAACATGCGGCAGCACCAGAACCATCCGACGCTGCCGCACGTTTTATGCAGCAGAAGATAAAGTCCTTGTTAGCTTCCCGGAAAGCATCTCCGCTTTCGGTGAAACGCAGGCGGACGCTATCCGACTGATCGAAGGATGGCTGAACGCAGATACCGCGCAAAGCGTACGCAAATATGGAAAAGAGCTGTGGATCATGACCTGGACCCCGGAAGTCGGCCTCACCACCCCGGAAAACCTCAAAAAGATCCACCCCTTCCGCCCCGACGCCCTCCTGATCAATGACGTGACCATGCTGAGACCATAAAACAGCGGGGGAGTGTGCCGCGAGCTGCTATATTGTAGTATAAACACATCGTCATCGTGGATTTCACGGGGCTGCGGGTTTGGGTTTCAAGCTTGGCGGCTGATCCATGCTGCTCGGAGCCCGCACATAGAAAAGGCCTTTGGGTGTCATCTGACATCCAAAGGCCTTTTTATTTAACGGAAATCGATCCATAATAGTAGATGGTATAGAACCACCACAGGGTACAAACAGGGGCATGGCGTTTATTCCGGATTGTAGATATACTTTTCGCGTTCGCGGCGGATGGCGCTGGGCGTTTTTCCGGTGACATTTTTGATAAACGTGCTGAAATTGGCCGGCTGCTGTAGCCGACCATCTCAGAAATCTCCGCGACGCTCTTTTCTGTCGTCAGGAGCAGATCCATGGAGACCTCGATCCGGATCTCCGTCAGTTTTTCCCGGTAACTCATGCCGTAGGATTTACGCAGAATCCGGTCCAGCTGGCGCGGACTGATGCAGAGGAGCTTTGCCAGTCGTTCGTTGCCGTCGTTGAGGCCAAAGTGCAGATTGAAAAACTCGTCGATCAGGAAATCGCGCTGCGAGATGGAATCCGTGGGTTCCAGAGTCGGTTGGGGCCGCTGATCGGTCAGCTTCTGGAACAAGCCCAAAAACAAAAGAGCGGCCAACGCACGCATTTGCTCACGTTGGACAAGCTCATCTTCGTAGTGATCGGCCAGCGTGCGGATCTGCTCCAGTACGTCCAGAAGCGGGACGCTTCCCGCTGAATTTGTAATGTCGAGGACGGAGATCGGAGCGGTGTTCATGGCAGAAAGAAGCAGCCGGCTGTCTTTGTCGAGATGAGGGGTATCCGTCTGGAGAATTTCGAAGCTGAGACTCATTTTATCGACGTTCGGCATGTTCTGGTTGACACAATGGTAAACGCCGGGGGCAATCAGAATGGCCTGGCCGACTGTCGCCTCGCTCAGGCCGAGACTTGTCTTGACTGCACAGATGCCGCTGGAGACGTAGTGAAGCTCAAAAACCGGATGCCGGTGGAAATATGCAGAGGTTTTTTCAAAATGTGGACAAATTGCCGTCAGACGGCACGGAAGTTCTCCAATCGAGAAATTCAGACTGTAGATTCGCTGCATTGCGGGGCTCCTTTCTGCATACTGAACAAATACACGCAGGAATCGGCAAGAAATTCTGTAAAAATGCTACCAAGACGAAGAATGTGGGTGCGTGAATCTGGTTCGTTATGGATAGCCAATGCCTCTATTATAGGCATTCCGGACATAAAATCAACCCGATATTTCACTAAACTTTGAATTCCAGACATTTCACGCCGAAACTTGTCTAAAAATGAAGTGGTGTAATGCGGCTCTTTTTGCTATATTGAACAAAGAGAACGGCGAGAGAACCTGCAATATCAGCGCGACGCGTAAGCGCGCTTCTGCATATTGACGCTGTCAAACCAGATGGCAAGAAAATTTGAAGGAGGACGAAAAATGAAAAAGAATCTGGTTTACCGCCTGCTGGCCCTTGTGTTGGCTCTGATGATGCTGTGCAGCTGTGCAGCGCCCGCGCAGAGCAATACGGACCAGACCGCTACCACGACCGAGCAAACCCCCGCAGCCGAGACCGAAACGACAACGGACTCGGAAGAAACTACGGCACAGACTCCGGCTACGACAGATGGGATCCTGCACCTTGCACTGGATGAGCAGTCCGGTAAAGACCAGGTAAAAGCGGCCTGGGGCGATCCGGGTGGATTCTACCGTACAGGGATGTTCTCCCGTCTGCTGAAGGTCGACACAGACGATCAGCCGACGATCCCCGATCTGGCTGAAAGCTATTCTGTTTCCGACGATCAGCTGACCTACACGTTTGTAGTCCGCAGCGACGCAACCTGGCATGACGGCGAACCCATTACGGCTGAAGATGTTCGCTGGAGCGCAGAGATGGCGCTGAAGTCCGCGCAGATCACGACCATCATCTCCAGCTCTCTGCAGAGCATTGAAGGCGCGCAGGAATACATCGAAGGCACCGCTGATACGGTTTCCGGCATTACTGCTGATGGCCAGACCGTGACCTTCAAGCTCAGCTCTCCGAACGGCGATTTCCTGATGGCCATGGCACAGTGGGCTCCGTATCCCAAGCACCTGCTCGAAGGCGAAGATCCCCTGACCTTGCACACCTGCTCGTTCTGGCAGGCACCCGTCGGCAGCGGCCCGTACAAGTTCAAGGAGTTCCAGCCGGGTTCCTACCTGATCCTGGAGGCCTATGACGGCTATTATGGCGAGCAGCCCGGCATCAAGACCGTTCAGCTTACAGTCACCTCTGACAGCCAGCTTGTGACTAAGACGCAGGCTGGTGAGCTCGATCTTTCCGAGTTCAGCGATTATGCATCCGTCGAGCAGGTCTTGTCCGCGAACCCTGCGCTGACCAGCTATGAAATCGATGACGCCATGTATCTGCGTGTGCTGTCTTTCAACCTCAATGGCAACGACAAGCTGCAGGATATCCGTGTCCGTCAGGCAATCTCGCAGGCCATCGACAAGCAGACGATCTGCGACCAGCTCTTCAACGGGCAGGCAATGCTGATGAACACCCTGGTTCCGACGTCCCGCGTTGAGTACAATGCCGACGCACAGACGCTTTCTTATGATCCTGACACAGCCAAGGCGCTTCTGGAAGAGGCCGGCTATGACTTCTCTCAGCCTATTCGCATCGCATACTTCTACAGCGATCAGCAGACCATCGACCTGATGGATACGCTCAAGTATTATCTCGAGCAGGTCGGTTTCACGGTTGAGCTGAACTTCCTGAAGGGCGATCTTCTGGACCTCATCTACACGACCCGCGATTATGACATGATCTACCGCGGCCTGTCCTCCACCGGTGCAGGCGAGATCTATGGCTGGCAGAAGGCTGGTTCGATCCACGAGGCCATCTATGGCACCAGCCTCCAGGAAGGCTGGGCAGATCTGCTGAACCGTTATACAGAGGCAGGTGTGGAAGAACGCGTTGAGGTCGTTAAGGAGCTGCAGGCGCACGAGATCGAAGCCTGCGAGGATATCCCGCTCTGGAACCTCAAAACCTATGTTGTCGTCAACAGCAGCTGTCTGGATCTTCCCACGCAGTTCCAGTATGGTATCTTCAACTACGAGCGTCATCTGGAGCAGTGGCATCTGAAGTGATCCGGTGCCGGACTGCGAACAGAAGAAAGTAGACCTTTTCGGAGGGTGGGCTGACTCGCCCACCCTCCTCGTTTCTGAATGGATGGAGGATTGCAAGTGTGAACAAGGATTCCTTAAAGCATATTCTAAAGAAATTTCTGTCATTGATTCCAATGCTGATTCTTATCAGTATTGTAATTTTTGGAGCGCTTCAGCTGACGCCAGGCAATCCGCTGACCTACCAGATTCCCCCTGAACTGCTTTCATCGTCGACCTTTGATCTCGAAGCCTACGAAAAAGCAATGGGTCTGGACGCGCCGGTTTATGTGCAGTATTTCCGATGGATCTGGAATATTCTGCGCGGGGAACTCGGCTATAGCCTCGTCAGCGGCGCACCCATTGTCAATATGCTGCGGACACGCCTGCCGGCAACCATGGAGCTGGCACTCTGCGGTATCCTGATCTCCTCGGTTTTTGGCATTTGCCTCGGCATTCTGGCTGCAATCAAGCAGAACACGTTGCTGGACTACGGCTGTACAGCGCTGAGTGTATTGGCAATTTCGATCCCGGAATTCTTCATGGGCATTATTGGTATTACGATTTTTTCTCTGAAGCTTGGCTGGCTGCCGACTGGCGGCCGCCTGGTGTATGGCGATAACAGCTTCGGAACCCGGCTTGCGCATCTGATCCTTCCGGCTGTTGTGATGGGGCTGGCGCTGACAGGCGCACTCATGCGCCACACAAGAGGCTCTTTGCTGGATGTCCTGACAAGGGACTACATCAAGACAGCGCGGAGCAAGGGCCTCTCCGAACGTAAGGTTTATCTCAAGCACGCGTTCCGCAATGCGCTGATTCCTGTTACGGTGCTGCTTTGCTTCCGGATCCCGGGGCTTGTCGGCGGTTCCGTTGTGATCGAATCCGTATTTGGCTGGCCTGGTATGGGTGGTATGCTGCTGGATGCGATTTCTGGTAAGGATTATCCAGTCGTTATGATAACCGCAATGATCATTGCGTTCGTTACGCTGATCGCAAGCTTCCTTGCGGACCTGTTCACAACGCTGCTTGACCCGCGGGTCGATATAGAACGATAAGGGGGCATCGGCATGAAAAATAAGAAATCCAGAAACACGCAGGGCATGCGGCAATGGAAAAAATTCAAGCGAAACAAAATGGCCGTCATTGCGCTGATCGTGCTTGGCATTCTGATTTTCGCCTCCGCCTTTGCGCCGCTTCTGACCAGCTATGATCCAGAAGCGATCTCTCTGACGGAACGGACGCTCGCACCCAGCAAGACCCACCTGCTTGGCACAGACAAGGTCGGCCGCGATGTTTTCACACGTCTTTTGTATGGCGGCCGGATCTCCATTTTGATCGGCCTGACTGGCGCACTTGGCGGTGCAATTATTGGTGCGGCGCTGGGCTGCCTCGGCGGCTATTTCGGCGGCCTGCTGGACCGGTTCCTGCTGCGTCTGTCCGAGCTGTTCACCACGTTCCCACAGACGATCCTTGTCCTGATTCTGGTGGCGTTTATGGGGCAGGGTGTCTGGAACCTGTTTATTGTCTTCTGGTGTACCGGTTGGATGGGCACCTACCGTATGACCCGCGCGAAGATCCTCAGTCTGCGCGAGGAGACCTATGTGCTGGCCTGCCAGGCCTTCGGCATCTCCAATCGTTCGATCATGTTCCGCCACATTCTGCCGAATGCAGCGGGACCGGTCATCGTGAACATCACGCTTTCAACGGCTGGCTATGTGCTGCAGGAAAGTGCACTGAGCTTTCTGGGGCTTGGCGTTCCGTCAAGTACACCGACTTGGGGCAATATTTTTAACGCTGCCAAGGCGCTGGATGTTGTGCAGGCCTATCCGTGGCTCTGGCTTGCGCCTGGCATCGCAATCAGCTTGTTCGTTCTGAGTGTCAACATCATCGGCGACGGTCTGCGTGACGCGCTTGATCCCAATCAGTGACAGGAGGGCTGGAAATATGAAAGATGATATCATTTTGCAGGTGGAAAATCTGCATACCGGCTTTCTGGTCGACAATGTCCCGCTGGAGGCTGTAAGCGGCGTCAGCTTTTCTCTGAAAGCCGGGCGCGTGCTTGGCGTTGTCGGAGAGAGCGGCTGCGGTAAGAGCGTGACGGCACATTCGATCATGCAGCTGCTGCCGAAATACGGCCGGATCACAGAAGGCTCAATCACCTATACCCGGGCGACCGGTGAGAAGATCGAAATCCAGAAGCTGCGCCGGACCGGCAATCAGATGCGGCAGATCCGCGGCAAGGAAATCTCTATGATTTTCCAGGACCCGATGTCCTCATTGAACCCGGTTTATCCCATCGGCGATCAGATTGCGGAAAATATTCGGGAACACGAGAAAGTAACGAAGCGGGAGGCGCTCGACCGGGCCCGGAAGCTGCTGGAGGATCTGGAGATCCCGTCCGCCGCGGAGCGGCTGGGCGATTATCCGCATCAGTTTTCCGGCGGCATGAAGCAGCGCGTCATGATTGCAATCGCCATGGCCTGCAATCCGCGGATTCTGATCGCAGATGAACCGACCACGGCGCTTGACGTTACGATCCAGGCGCAGATTATTGCGCTGATGAAGAAGCTGCAGCGTGAGCATGGGACATCCATCATGATGATCACGCACAACATGGGGCTGGTGGCGGAGATGGCGGATGATATTGCTGTTATGTATATGGGCCGGATTGTGGAATACGGAAGCATCCGGCAGGTCATGAAATCTCCGGCGCATCCATATACGCAGGGCCTTTTAAAGGCGGTCCCGGTGCTTGGCATGAAAAAAGACCGGCTTTACAGCATCAAGGGCAGCACACCCAGTCTGGTGGACCGCCCGGCGGGCTGCGAGTTTGCCAGCCGATGTGAATACGCGACTGAAGCCTGCCGGCAGGTGCCGCGGGCGGTCGAGGTGGAGCCGGGCCATCAGGTCCGCTGCTGGAATTACAAGGAGGCGACTGACAATGGCTGATGTGATCCTCGAATTGCAGGATGTGCAGAAATATTATCCCATCGTGAAGGGTGCATTTCATCAGGTCGTCGGCCATGTAAAGGCGGTCGATGGCGTGTCGCTGACGCTCAATCGCGGCGAAACACTCGGCCTGGTCGGCGAGAGCGGCTGCGGCAAGACGACGCTTGGCAAATGCATCGTTGGTCTGCACGAAGCGACTGGCGGAAAGATCCTTTATACGCTGAACGATGAAAAGCGCGATCTTCTGAGCATGAATAAAAAAGAACGCTTTGCCATGAAGCGCCGTATTCAGATGGTGTTTCAGGATCCGTATTCGTCACTGAATCCGTCGCAGACGATTCTGCAGGCATTTGACGAGCCCATGCAGATCCATGGAATCGGAAAAACGCGGGCCGAGCGGATCGAGCGGATCGCTCAGCTGCTGGAGACGGTTCAGCTCCCTGCAGACTATATGAACCGCTTCCCCCACGAATTCTCCGGCGGCCAGCGCCAGAGAATCTGCATTGCGCGTGCCATGTGCGTGAATCCGGAAACGCTTGTATGCGACGAACCGGTTTCCGCGCTGGATGTTTCGATTCAGGCTCAGATCCTGAACCTGATGAAAGATCTGCAGCAGGAAAAGAACCCGACATATGTGTTTATTGCGCATGATCTGAGCGTGGTGGAATTCATGAGCGACTGGGTTGCCGTTATGTACCTTGGCCGCGTCGTCGAATACGCCCGCGCGAGCGAGCTTTATCGCCGCCCGTCGCATCCATATACGCAGGCGCTTTTGTCTGCTGTGCCGATTCCGGATGTGGATGTGAAAAAGGACCAGATCATTCTGGAAGGCGATGTCCCGTCGCCGGCCCATCCGCCGAAGGGATGCCGGTTCCATCCTAGGTGCTGGAAGTGCCAGGAGCGTTGCAAATGCGAAGATCCGGCACTCAGCGAACTGAAGGATGCGCAGGGGCACTGCGTAGCCTGCTTCTATCCGGACTAAGCAGATGGAGCCGATGCTGTGCTGCAGTTATGCAGCAGCTGATGGGTCATGGATCGCATGGGAAAGCGGCGCCGAGGAGGCGCTGTGTACGCCGCGTTGCCTTGGCCCTGCCGCAGCCGCGCCTGCGGGGAGTACGCCCGGTTGGTTGCGCCTGCCGGAAGCACAGAAGGTGCGTTTTCTTTCCCGTGTCAATCCGGAGCAGCCGGAGCTTGCGGACCTGTGTCTGCAGGTTCACGCAGGCGGCGAAAGCCAGATCTGGGAGGATGCATGGCTCCGTCCGCAGAAGGGACTGACCTGGGAGGGCGTAGAGGCCTTCGCAGAGTCGTTTGCAGACGGCTGGACGTTTTCCGTGCGTGCGGCAGCGGGGGAGGAAAAGCGCCTGTATTTGTTTTCCGTGCGCCGGGACGGCCTTGTCTGCCTGCGTGCAGGCACAAAGCGGGCTGTGATCCTGACAAAACCGCTTCTGTGTACGGCGGACGCTCTGACGCTGAACTGTGCGACAAGCGCCGCGGGCAGCGTGCGTGTCGGGATCCTTTTGCAGAATGGACAGCCGGTCTGTGCGCGCAGCACGGAAGACTGCGACGTCCTCTATGGCAACGACTGCAGGATCCCGGTATCATTTCGTGGGCAGCGGACGCTGGGCGGTCTGACCGGCCAGATGATCCGTTTGAAATTTGAATTGCAGGACGCGGAGCTCTATTCTTTCCGCTTCTGCACCCCTAAATAAGGAGGAACACCATGAGCAAACAGGAGTCTATCCAGTCCGAACGTCCGACAGACACCGACGGTATTAATATCGGCGGCCGCCCCGAGCTGTTTGTCGATCACTATCTGATCGACCAGATGTACGGCACGCAGTTGAAGCTGCATGCACCTGTCAAAAAGGAAATTGCCATTGCGTTTGACCAGCCCTGGGAGGGACCAGGCAGCAGTGCCTATAACAGCGTGTTTTTTGATGGAGAGAAGTATCGCCTGTATTACCGTGCCTGCGCGCAGAAGACTGCCAAGGAAAAGGGCGATCTGAGTACGGCGCAATATACCTGCCTGGCACTCAGCGATGACGGGATCCACTGGGAAAAGCCGGAGCTTGGTCTGGTTGAATTTGAGGGCAGCACAAAAAACAATATCCTGCTCAGCGGCATCATGTCCCACAATTTCTCCCCGTTTTTGGATACAAACCCTGCCTGCGCGCCTGAAGCACGGTATAAAGCGGTTGCCGGTCATATCTCTACCGGTCTTGTCGCTTATCAGTCTGCCGATGGAATTCACTGGAGCAAAATGCAGGAAGAACCCATCATCCGTGACGGCGCGCTCGACTCGCAGAATCTCTGCTTCTATGACCCGAATATCGATGGATATCAGTGCTACTCGCGATATTTTGCCCGCCCGATCGATTGGGAATCCGAGCCGCAGGATGGTGAATTCCGCGAAGTCAGTGTGCCCGATACGCTCGACGATCTCGGTGTTGGGATCCGCGCAATCCAGAATACCTGCTCCAAGGATTTTCTGCACTGGCAGCCGCTGCGTGCAAACTGCTACCAGCACCATATTCCGCTGGAACACTTCTACACGAACGCAACCTTCCTTTGCCCCGGTGCGGAACAGCTTTACATTTCCATGCCCATGCGGTTTATGTATGACCGACACAAGGTTGCGTCCTGCCCGTTCCCCGGCGTTTCCGACGGTGTCTTTATGACCAGCCGCGACGGCGTCCGCTTTGACCGGACCTTCCTGGAAGGTTGGCTGCGGCCGGAACTGGACGAGCGCTGCTGGACGCAGCGCAACTACATTACGGCCTGGGGCATGCTGGAAACGTCTGCAGAGGAATTCTCTATCTTTGTCAATGAGCACTATGAATGGGACGACGCATGCCTGCGCCGCTATGCGATCCGCCGACACGGTTTTGCCTCCGTCCATGCGCCCTATGCCGGTGGTTCGTTTGTTACGAAGCTTTTCCGTTTCACGGGAAATCAGCTGACACTGAACTATGCGACGTCTGCTGCCGGTGGGATCCGCGTTGGGATCATTGGCGACGGCACCGGCTGGCCGGCCAGCGATTTTGCGGTTGAAGACTGTGACCTGATTTATGGCAATGAACTCAACCGTGTCGTCAGCTGGCGCGGCAACAGCAACCTGTCCCGGTTTGAGGGAAAAATGATCCGTCTGAAGTTCGAAATGAAGGATGCGGATCTGTTTGCGCTGCAGTTTGCGCAGGCATAAAAACAGACCGGGCTGTCCGTCTTGCGGACAGCCCGGCAGAAGACCCGGAAATTCAGATCGGAACCTTTGCAATATATTTTTTGATCGTGCTGCTCTGCGTGCCGGATATGCCGCCCGGTGCGTGTGCGTCTTCCGGGAAGAACACCACAAAACGGCCCGGATGCAGGCGGAGCGGGATGGCATCGCTGTCCACACCGGCCAGAAGCGCTTCGATTTCCGGATCATACGGCGCAAGAACGGTCTGCAGTTCGCTGACGGGCTTCCAGTAAATTGTTTCCTCGCCGTCTGCGGCTGCCATCACGTCGATGTATTTCTGATGTGCCTCAGCCTTCAGCTCCGTACGCGCTCTGGTGCCATACTGGGTTCCAAAAAACCAGCCGCCACCTGCAAGCTGTTCCTTTTCCGGATCGAATGGCTGCTGAAGCTGCTGCGCAAGCGTCTGCAGCGCAGCATCGAGCGCTGGGTTCAGCCCCAGATAGACCGTATAATGGTCGAACGTATCAAAAATCATAAAAAGTCTCTCCTTGTAACAAATCATTACCTCAATATATAGCAGAACGGAGGATGCTTTTCCATTGCCGCAGCAGACATTTTTCCACAGAAACCGTCCGGTTTTCATGCTTTCAGCAGGATTTGAATTCCGGACATCGCGTGCAGAAATTCGTCTGTCAGCCGGATGGAAAATGCGAAGAAAAACTGCTATGATTGGCTCATAAACAAGACAAAAGGAGTAAAAATCCAGATGGAGACAAAAACAAATATTCTGTTTACCGGCGTGATGTCGGCCCTGGTTTCCTGCGTGGATGAGGATGGAAACGTCTATGAAAGAAGCATGCGCCGGCTGATGAACGATCAGATGAAGGCCGGTTTGAATGGCTTTTATCTCTGCGGCGGAACGGGGGAAGGCCCGGTCCTGCAGAAAAAGACACGCATGGAAATTGCCGAGATTGCCAAGGACGAAGTCAAAAACGGAGGCAGCCTCATTGCGCACGTCGGCGCGATTGACCTGACGACTGCCGTTGAGCTTGCGCGCCATGCTGGCCGGATCGGCCTCGATGCCATTTCCTCCGTCCCGCCGTTCTTCTTTCACTATGGAGAAGCGGAGATTGCGGACTATTATAAGGCGCTGTCGGATGCTTCCGGTCTGCCGGTTCTAATGTATGCGTCCCCGCTGTCCGGTGTCAGTATCACCTGGGACATGGTCGACCGGTTTATGGACATCCCCAACATGATCGGCCTCAAGTGGACAAGTTATGATTACTTCACCATGCACCGCATCAAGGAGCTGCGCAGCGGCAACATCAACGTCATCAACGGCCCGGACGAGTGCCTGCTCTGCGGACTGGTCATGGGAGCAGACGGCGGCATTGGAGCGACTTACAACGTCATGCCGAAGCTCTTCAGCCAGATTTACTGTAGCTTCCGCGCAGGCGATCTCGACACGGCCCGTGCCGCGCAGTATAAGGCCAACAAGCTCATTGAGATCCTCCTGAAGTTCGGTGTGGTCTGCGGCATCAAGGATATCCTGACCATGCTCGGCTATGACTGCGGCTATCAGGTCTATCCGCAGAAGCGTTTCACCGACGAAGAACGCGCCGCGTTCCGCGCGGAGCTGGAAACCATCCATTATATGCAAGAATACGTGTAAGAATCGAGGAGAGCAAAATGGATTACAAAAAGCTGATGGACATGACCGGGAAGGTCTGCATCGTGACGGGCGGCACAGGCTATCTCGGCACGGAAAACGTGAAGATTCTCAAGGACTTCGGCGCGACGGTGGTCGTGGCGGATATCCGCGCGGCGGAAGAACGCTGGGCGAACGCCCCGCAGCCGGTTGGCGATCTGTTCGTGGAGTGCGATGTGTCGGCTTCGGAATCGATCCGCGCCTGCTTCCAGAAAGTCTATGATACCTACGGACATATCGACGTGCTGATCAACTGCGCAAGCTACGGCGCAGGCTACGGCAAGGGCAGCCAGTTGGAGTACATGGAAGACGACGTGTTCAACAAGGGCGTGGACGGTTCTCTCGGTGTGGTGTTCCGCGGTATGCGTGAGGTCGTTCCGTTCATGAAGAAGACCGGCGGCTCGATCATCAACTATTGCTCGATGTACGGCATTGTATCCCCGGACCTTCGGATCTATGGCGATAATCCGCAGAAGCAGCCGCCCAACTACGGTGCCGGCAAGGCGGGCGTCGCACAGATCACGCGCTATGCAGCTGGGTCTCTGGCGCAGTACGGCATCCGTGTCAACAGCATCACCCCGGGCCCGTTCCCGAACCCGAGAAATCAGGACGACGCTGCATTCAACGCACAGCTGGCTAACAAGACTATGCTTGGTCGCTTCGGCCAGAGCTATGAGATCGCGGGCGCGATTTTGCTGTTGGCTTCCGATGCGTCGAGCTTTATGACGGGCTCCAATGTAACGGTCGATGGCGGCTGGACTGCGTGGTAAGCTGAGGCAAGGCATATGAAATACAACGAGACAAAGGGCGTAAGCATCTCGGAGCTTTCACTCGGTACGGTACAGCTCGGCGTCAGCTACGGGATCAACAATCAGTCCGGCAAGCCGGATCGGACGCAGGCGTTCGGGATTCTGGATACTGCGTTGACAAACGGGATCAGCGCGCTGGATACGGCGGCGGCCTATGGCGACTCTGAACAGATCATCGGGCAGTGGCTGCAGACGGTACCGGAAGAAAAGCGGCCGTTTATCACCACCAAGCTCAAAACACTCGACCACAGCAGTCTGGACGCGCTGCGCAGAAGCGTAAACACGCAGCTGGAGCATTCCATGCAGCAGCTGGGGCTCAGCTGCATTCCCTGCCTGATGCTGCATAATTTCGACGAGTACGACTGCGACCGTGAGCACATGCGCATCGTATTTGACGAACTGAAGCAGGCCGGGAAGATCCGCTTCAGCGGCATCTCGGCCTATGCTCATCACGACTACCGCGTGATCGCGGCGTCCGGGTTTGATGCTGCCCAGATCCCGCTGAATATTTTCGACTGGCGGCAGATCGACAACGGCGGACTTGACGCGCTGCGCGCGTCGGACATGATGATTTTTGTGCGGAGCGTATATCTGCAGGGGCTGGTATTCCAGACACCGGAGCAGCTCGACCCGCGGATGGAATTCGCACGGCAGACGCTGGTCAGTTTCCGCAGCCTGTGCGGGAAGTACGCGCTGGCACCTGCAGAGCTTGCCCTGTCGTTCGCACTGAGTCTGCCGGGCGTAACGAGTCTGGTGCTCGGCAGCGAGACGGCGGAGCAGGTGCGGCAGAACGTGGACCTGCTCGACCGCACAGCCCGGCTGAGCGAAGCGCAGCTCAATGAGATTCATACCCTGTTCCGGGATGTACCGGAACGGCTTCTGAACCCCTCGGAATGGTTCAATGCGCAAAAATAATATTATAATTATTTATTTGACATGATTTCCCGGAAGAAAGAAGCGCAACCATCATATGCAACAAAACGGCAAACCGAAGACAAAAGGAGTATAAATATGGGACTTTATGACGAATTCAGATTCAGACCGGCGTCGTGGCTGCCGCACAGCGAACTGCCACTGGAGGAGCTGGAGCGCGTGCGCAATATCAGACGCGAGGACATGGAATACACGAACGAGAACGGATATTCCGTGCGCGTGGTCCTGGATCCGACGCTCTGCATGGTACAGGATATGTTCTACCGCATCGTAAAGAGCGATCTGGAGGATAAGCCTTTCTCCATGATCTGCCCGAACCAGTGGCCGGCGGCCTATTCGGCAGTCGCGGAGATGATCAACAAGTTCAATATCAACTGCCGCAATCTCCACGCTTTTGCCATGGACGAGTGGGCTGACGAGAACGGCAATGTTGCGCCGCTGACCTATGGCGCTGGCCTGGGCTACAGCTTCCTGAACCACTTCTATTACCGGATCCGGGAAGACCTGCGTCCGGCGCGCGACCACTGGCACACCTTCACGAACGAGCTCCGGGCGAACGACGCGTATTCCAACGTCATCGACGAGGTGACGGGCGGCGGCGTGGACGTGATCTACACGGCGACGGGATGGCCCGGCCACACGGCATTCATCGATCCGCGCAGCGAGGAGTTCAAGGCTGCCTCCATGGAAGAATTCCTGCAGCTGGGCTCCCGCATCACGACGGAGGTCCCGCTGACGGTCTGCGAGAACTCGCTGTTCGGGCCCATGGGCGCGTCCGGCGACGTGTGGGCCGTGCCGCCGAAGTCCGCGACGATCGGCCCGCGTGACGTGATGCACGCGAAGGAAGTCGTGGAGCTGCACAATTTCGCCAATGCGGACGGCAGTTCGTGGCAGCGCATGGTCTCCCGGCTCGAGCTGTACGGCCCAATCAGCATGGAGTGCCCGGCATCCATCTACCGTCTCAAGAAGGGCGTGTGCTACGTGTCCGAAGCCATCGCCAAGCCCTTCGGCAGTTGGTATAACGGCATCGCGGACAAGGATATCTGAGAAAACGCTGCAGTGACGGAAGCAGCGGCGTTCTGAAATGCTATACTGCCGCCGGCAGGAAGGGCGGCTGTTATAGAGGATCCCGTATCCCGCAGGGAACCCTGCGGGATATCCCGCGTTACAAAGGAGAAATGACATGCAGGCAATTATCAACACAAAGCTGATCCTGGAAGACAGCTATGTCTGGGACGGTGCGGTCACGTTTGAAAACGGGCGCATCGTGCAGTGCGGAAAGCGCGCGGAGGTAGACATCCCGGCGGACGCGGAGCTGATCGACGCGCAGGGACTATATACCGCGCCGGGACTGGTCGATATCCATAACCACGGCACGGCCCGGGAACACTTTTATGCCGCGCCGCGCGCATGCGCGGACTTTTTCCTCTCGCACGGCGAGACGACGGTCCTGCCGACCTTTTACTGCAATCTGACGCTGCAGCAGATGCTGCAGGGACTGGAAAACGTAAAGACCGCCATTGCGCAGGGGGCGGGGAACCTCGGCGGCCTCTATATGGAAGGGCCGTATATGAGCGGCGAGGGCAGCAACCAGAACTCGATCCTCTGGCGCGGGGAGATCCGGCCGGAGGAATACCGGCCGCTGATCGATGCGATGCGCGGCTTTGCGCGCATCTGGGCGATCGACCCGGCCAGACCGGGGATCGAACGGTTCATGCAGGACGTGCGCCGGGCGGATCCGAACGCGATTTTTGCGCTGGGCCATTCGCACGCGACCGCCGCGCAGTGCCGCCGGGTGCGCGGCTGCGGCGTGAAGGTACAGACGCACCACGGCGATTCCGGCAAGGCACCGGGTTTTGCACAGGGGACCATCGGCGCAGGCTGCGACGAATATACGCTGTATGATCCGGATATGTACGCGGAGCTCATCTGCGACGAGACAGGGATCCACGTCGACCCGGACATGCTGAAGATGGTCGTGCGGACGAAGGGCGTGGAGAAGATCATCCTGATCACCGACTCCATGCCGGCCGACGGCGATTATAAGAATAACGAGGCCGACGGGATCGCCTGGGGCCCGGATCTCAATTATGACTATGAGGGGCATCTGGCCGGCAGTCATCTGACGCTGGACAGCGCGTGCCGGAATCTCATGGCGCACACCGGCTACGGCCTGTGCCACGCGATCCGCATGGCGAGCCTGAACCCGGCAAAGCTCCTGGGGCTGGACCGCGAGCTCGGCTCCATCGCCCCCGGAAAAAAAGCCAACCTGCTCCTCATCGACGATCTCGTCCACGTGAAAAAAGTCTTCCTCGCCGGACGCGAGGTATAAGGAATAGAGAAGCCCCGTCTGCTGCAAAAAAGAACAGACGGGGCTTTGCATAAAGAAAGCCGCTGGTTTTGCCGTGATTTCGTTAAGATAAGCTGACCAAAATAACAGCTCCCGGAGGAGAGAGCCAAGACCTGCTTGACAGACGCGCAGATTCCAAATTAAAAAGGTCGAGCCAAATGCGCAGAGTGACCACCGCGAAAAATAATATACGCATTTATTAAACGCATCATCAGATGACTGGGACGGGCTGAAATGCAAGCTCTGGGAAGTGCTGCGGTTTTGCGACATCCCCAACTGCGCGAGAGACTATCTTTATGAGGTTCAGCCCTTCCGCGAAAGGTTGCCTAGTGTTGAACTGCGAATTCCGACCAGAGAAAAATGCACAGTGAGATCGCAAAATAAGCGCAGTTTGGATGGATTTACGCGCCAAACTGTGATATACTCAAACCAACAAAAAGCTGGGAGGTGGCGCGTATGGCAGAACAAAGCTATGAGCTGATGCACAAAGACGATGTTGTTGCGTCTTTGCAGCTCGACGACCTGTCCGGCGCTATCCTCAAGGTCACGCCCGGCACGAATCCGAAGCTGCTGCCGCTCGGCGGCAGTCAGGGCGCGGACAGTCTGCGCAAATGGTGGCTGCGCCGTGCCGCCCCTATCAGTCAGGGCAATGTCGCCGCGCTTTTGCAGCAGGAAGGTATCCCATCCACGCAGAGCCTGCTCGTGCGGAACCTCGGTCTCAGTCTCTCTGACCACTACTGGATCAAACCAAACAGCAGCGAACTGACGTGGAAAGACGTCAGCCTGTTCTCTAACAGTTTCCGCGACCCGCTGGAGTCCATGCAGATGCAGCATCCCCACAGTGCAGCTTCGGAAAGTACGCAGACACCAGCGTACTCGCCCAGCGCATCGCTGCAGGGCGACCTCATTAAAAAATGGCTGATCGTCGACGACGCGCGCTGCCTACTCAAAGGCAACCGCGGCGCAAACTCCCAGCAAAGTCTCAACGAAGTGTTGGCGTCCATGCTGCATGAAAAGCAGGGCTTTTCCAACCATGTGCAGTACCGCCCGGTAAAACTCACCGGCAGTGCCAGCGAGCAGTACGGCTGCATCTGTGAGGACTTCGCATCAGAGACTCTGGAATTCATTCCGGCAATTGACGTTGTGGATTCTGAGAAGAAAGACAATACCGTCTCGACCTACGAGCATTTTATCCATGTCTGCACGGAACACGGCCTGTCCGAGCAGGGCGTGCGCGGATTCCTTGAATATCAGATCCTCACAGATTTCGTGCTGACGAATACAGACCGGCATCTCAATAACTTTGGTGTCCTGCGCGACAGCCGGACGCTGAAATTTATTCGGATGGCTCCGATCTTCGATTCCGGCAAGTCGATGTTTTGGGATGCGCCGCGCCTGCCGGAGCGCAGTGACTGCACAGAGATCACGGTCAATAGTTTCCGCAATGAAAACGCCACTGCAATCCGAACTCCTTGGAGTTGGACACAGTGGTGTTTTTCTTATTTTCTCTGTAATTTCAATGTTTTCACGCCTTGCTTAGCGCAAAGCATCTTGGACACGAAAATTGGAAGTGCATAAAATCAGACAGCAAAATGTAAAAAGCGCGGAAAACGAACTATCCAGTCTGGTTTATTTTTTCTCGTTTTGCTTGGAATTTACGTAGTATTCCTGCTCTTTCTTGAACGGTGTCTTGTATCCGTTCTTCGCGTGCGGACGGGTCTCATTGTAAAACTTGATATAATCTGCGACCGCCGCTCTGAGTTCCTGCTCGGAGCGGTATTTTGTTCGGTAAAGTTCTTCCCGCTTCATCGAAGCAAAGAACGACTCCATGACAGAATTATCATATGGGATGTGTGCGCGGGAAAACGACTGTGTCACACCGAGGGATTGCAGATAGGCACAAAAGGCGTTTGAGCGGTAGTTGCTGCCGCGGTCCGTGTGAAACAGTAAAGGAAACTGCGGCTGACGCTGCTCATACGCAAGCTTAAACGTGCTTTTTACAAGCTGTGTGCTGTTTTTCAGACCGATCCGGAAACCAACCACCATGCGTGCATACAAGTCGATAATCACGCATATGTAAAGCTCTTTTTCCTTGTAGCAGAAGTACGTTACATCGCTGACCCAGATCTCATTCGGTCGCGTTGCTGTGAATTGCTGGTTAAGATAATTCTTACACCGCTTTGCTTCACTATCATATTGCTTTTTCGCGCCCTGACGGATACTGCACAGCCCCATATCCTGCATTAGTTCACGCACCATTTGTTCGCTGACGCGGCAGCCTTGTTCCTTCAGGATGGCAGCAATTTTTCCAGCACCGTAGATCTGGCGGCCGTCATCGTAGACTGTTTGAATTTTCTGGCGAAGCTCCTCCCGGCGCTTGTCGTACCATGCACAACCGCGTTTGCTGCGCAGCAGATAGTTATAAAAAGTGCCCCGCGGTACGCAGAGCGCATCACAGAGCATATGAACGCTGTATTGGTCATGCAGATCATCGAGCGCATACAGCCGGTCTTCCAGCGGTGCGGTCGCGGTGCAGGGTGCTTTTTGCAGGATGTCAATGATGCCCTTCAACCGGTTCACCTTGTTTTCCAAGCTGCGATATTCACGCAGTGTGAAACTTGTTCCCTTCTCAGAATTTTCGGCTCGTTCATCGGTAAGCCACGCATAAATCGTGCTGCGCGGGATTCCTGTTTCGGTGACGAGCAGAGAAACGCGTTTCCCTGCTTTGTAGGCAGTGATGATATTTTGTTTTTCTTCTGATGTGTATTTGCTGTTTATACGATCAGCTCCTTTCGGAGGATAAGTATAGCAGATGGTGATATAATTCTGAACGTTTTATTTGCAGGCAAAATCAAGAAAACGAAATATGTTATAATATCAACATATAAAGCTGCACTGGAGGAAAACATATGACTGATCGAGAAGAATTCCGCGCTTTGCTTTACGGTACATTTTATGAATCGATTTCAGATTCCGCAATCATCAGACAGCAGCACGAAAAAATCCGCACATGGGTTCAAAGTAATATACCATCAAGATTGTATCGTTATCGGGCTGTAAACGACCATACTTTTGACGCGCTCCGAAAGGATGAAATATGGGGCAGTTCCATTTTTTCATTTAATGATCCGTTTGAATGTATGCCCCATTATGATCCGGAACGCGCGAAGGAACTATTAAAAAGGGAAGTGAATATGGGGCAGATCGCAGAAAAATACCGCGCATATAAAAACGGAGGTAGCGTGCCAGCTCTTCAAAGCATATTCTCAGAAGAACAGCTTCAATGGCTTTTTTCAGTTCTCCCGGAAGACATTCAACCTGAGGCACTCGAGAAACCTTTTTCGCTATTCCGTGAAAATGCACTGCGTTTATTAGAATGTTGTCAGGATGAATTTGAAAAGGTGTTCTATCGGACGTTGATTGATGAGCAGAAGCAGAGAAGCATTGCCTGCTTTACAGAGTCAAACGACAATTCGGCAATGTGGGGACATTACGCGGACGGCCATCGGGGCTTTTGCATAGAGTATGATTTTCAAAAAATTTTAACAGCCTGTTCTGAAAAGTGTGCGGACGTTCAGCACTGTACCAGTCTGATGATGTCCCCTGCAATTGCGCCCGTGATATACGCGGATGTACGGTATGATGCATCCCAGATTATCCTGCCGCTGCTGCTTTCTCGTATGGCGGATTTGGCGCATACTGCAATCAAATCATTTTATGAAGATCTTTTGGTAATTGTAAAGAGCCTGCTTACAAAATCGTCGGTTTGGAGCTACGAAAACGAGTGGCGAATGATTTCCATGTTACCGGATAATACGCTTTTCTGCCGAATCTATAGCCTGAAACCGACATCTGTTTATATAGGGGTGCGAACAGACGAGGAGGCAGCGAATACACTTTATCAAATATGCTGTGAAAAAGATATCCCGTGCTATAAGATGGTACCTGCATACCTGAGCGGCAGTTTTTCCATAAGACCATTTGAATATGAAACGCATATTGAGGTAGCGAATCGACTGAAGCAAAAAAGTATGCTATAATATTAGAAAATAGAATGGAGATGAGGATATGGCACAGAATGATCAGATACAGCTTTTTGAGAACAAGCGCATCCGTACTGCATGGGATGCAGAAAAAGAGGAATGGTACTTTTCTATCGTCGATGTCGTTGCTGTTCTGACTGATCAGCCGGACGCCCGACACGCCAGTACCTATTGGGCGGTATTGAAAAAACGCCTGAATGATGAAGGCGCAGGGCAACTGCTTACAAATTGTAAGCAGTTGAAAATGACTGCAACCGACGGCAAAAAGCGTTTGACTGACGTAGCTGACACCGAGCGGCTTCTGCGCATCATCCAGTCCATTCCTTCGCCCAAAGCCGAGCCGTTCAAGCTCTGGCTGGCACAGGTTGGTCGGGAGCGCATAGAAGAAACGATCGATCCGGAGCTGACGATCGACCGTGCGTTGGAAACCTATCTCAAAAAAGGCTACAGCCGCGAATGGATCAACCAGCGCCTGCAAGCCATTCAGTACGCAAAGAGCTGACCGACGAATGGGACGCACGCGGAGTGCAGATGGGTAAGGAATATGCGATCCTGACGGACGAGATCACGAAAGCATGGTCCGGCATGAACACGCGGCAGTATAAGAATCTCAAGGGCTTGAAGAAAGAGAACCTGCGTGACAACATGACGACGCTGGAGTTGGTTCTCAATATGCTGGCCGAAGCCACAACTACGGAGATCTCCAAGCAGAAAGCACCGGAAGGTTTGCGGGAAAACGTCGAAGTTGCACGCTCCGGCGGCAAGATCGCGGGAGATGCACGGAAAGCCATCGAGCAGCAGACCGGCGTACCGGTCATTACGTCCCAAAACGCCGCGCAGCTCAATCAGGTCGTGACGAATCTGATTGAAGTGACCAGTGAGATTGCGCGTAAAGACAAGCCGAAAGAATAAATTACAGAAATCAGCCGTTGTAACGTGTTCATCTATAGTGTAGTGAAAACACATACTGAAAAGCCTTGAATCCGTGAGGATTCAAGGCTTTTTGCTATATATAAGTTTTACATTCACAGCTGCTTCCCCATGATCTTCAGGTTTGAGGCGGGGTACATGCCGGAGGTGGTGTAGAAGTGCATGTGGGGTTCGTCGTTTACGCTGGCGAGTTCGATGAGTTTTGCGCCGTGGGCGCGGGCATGCTGCTCGATCTCGCGGAGGAACTGCCGGCGAATCCCTTGTTCTGATACCCGGCGAGGATGACGATCTCCTCCAGCCAATAGCTCGTAAGGTCGTCGTAGGGCTTGAGATACCCGATCGCGAAGCCGGTCGTGTTCTCCGCGTCATCCTGATGGATCAGGCAGAGGGAATCTTCGACCGTGACGATCTGGCGGATCCGTCTGCAGGCTTTTTCGTGTGTCCAGCAGCCGTCTTCGTGCTGGTTATAATAGTCCATGTACAGCCGCGCGATCCTGTCCACATCGGCCGCGGTCATTTTTTCGTAGATCATCGTTTTCCTCTCGGTTCCGGCCGATCAGAAATATCCCGCCTCGAGCAGAAGCGTGAGGCAGGTGTTGATCTCTTCGTCGGTGAAGAGGGGGCCGTAGTGGGCCTGGATGATGGTGGCTTCCGGCGAAAGCTCCAGATGCCCGGCCTGCTCCAGCGAGGCGAAGGCGTCGGAGGGGGCACGGCGGCGGACAAAGTCCCGCACGGCGGCGACGCTGCCGCGGGACTGCAGATTCCGGACGAAGCGTGTCACGGGGCTGTGGTACCGCGCGGCGGCCTGCTGCGCGTTCTGCAGCAGCTCCTGCTGCAGGGCAAGCTCGAGTTTGGTCTGTTTTGCTTCCATCGGCGGATCCTCAGCGCATGTTGAACTGGATCTGGTCGCGGCGGCCGAGCTCGGACAGGCGGGCCTCGATGGCCCCGGCGGTCCGGCCGTGGCGGCGGGCGATCTGCTCGACCGGCAGACCCGCGTCGTATTCCTCCAGCAGCTGCTGCTCCTCGTCCGGCCGCCAGCTGCGGCCGGCGTTGACGGCCTGCGCGCCGGTCTGGCGGGTCTGCAGCTCCTGCAGGACGCAGTGCAGCGCCCGGATAATTTCGGGGTGGTTATAGACGCTCTCGTCCGGCAGACGCGCGCCCGTGATCGGGTCGCGGCCGTCGGCGAGCCCGCGGAGCAGCTCCGCAGCACGCTTGATCTCCATACGCTCACCTTTTCTGTCAAGTTTCGGACTTTTGCTTCTATTATAGTGTACGGAAGTCCGGACTGCAAGCCGTTTCGGCGTCTTTATGCCGGAAATGTTCCGTCCCGGATGTACGAGACCGCATATTCCACGAACCGGCGGACGGCCGGCGGGGCCTGCAGCCGGGATGGCAGGGCGATGCCGAGCTCGATCGACTCCTCCGGGGCCAGGGGCAGGATGACGGCGCGGGTCTGGATGCCGCCGGTGGACAGCCGGTTCAGCATGCTCACGCCGAGTCCGCTTTCGACCATGGCGATGGCAGCGTGGTCCTCCTCCGTCGTGTAGCTGATGCAGGGGGTGAGGCGGTATTTGTTGAAGACGTGCATGACGTCGGAGTCGTTGCCGCGGGCGGAGATGACGAGCTCCTCATTGCGGTAGGCGCCGATGGGGAATGCGCCGGCGCTGGCCAGCCGGTGCTCCGGCGGGACGATGGCGACCATCGGGTCCGTGCGCAGTGGGATCCACTCCCGCCCGCCGCCGAGCACACGGCTGTAGAAGCACAGATCCACCCGGTTCTGGTTCATCAGCCCGTCGAGCAGCTGGTGGTGGCCCTCCATGAGCTCGATCTGCACGCTGGGGAAATCCCGGTGGAACCGGCCGATGACCGGCGGCAGCCAGTGCGCGGAGATGCTGTAATACGAGCCGATGCGCACCTTGCCGGTCAGGACGCCCTGGATCTTGGAGCAGACCTGCCGCAGCCGGTCGTCGCACTGCACCAGATCGCGCAGCGGCGCGACGAGCTGCTCGCCGTCCGTCGTCAGGTGGACGCCGCGCCGCGTGCGGACGAACAGGGGGAAGCCGAACTCCTGCTCCAGCGCGTTGATCAGGTGGACCACGCCGGAGGGCGTATAGTTCCATGCGGCGGCAGCGGCCGTAAAGCTGCCGCTGTCAGCGACGGAGAGGAAAATTTTATAGCGGTTGAGATCCATGACGCCTCCTGTTATGACAGATGCTCATAAGAAAGTGAAGAAAGTGTCGTTTTACTTTAGACTGATGGCATTATAAACTGTAGACGAAGAGCTGTCAAGGACGCCAGATTCTGCAGTGCACCAGAATGCGTCAGTTGACAAGAGCACACACGCTTGCAGGCCGGACTGGACCGCCGTCTGCTGCGTTATCGTCCTTGACTTGCGTCAGCAAGCCTGTGTCCTCTGCCTTGCAGACAACGCTCCAGCCCGGCCGGCAAGTCCTTCGGAGTTTTTCACGGAGGATAAACGGCAGTTGGCAAGGCAGACGAGGAAGATGGGCTGACGCCCATCGACGAGGATAACGACGCCAGCCGTCGTTTTGCCCCGTGAAAAACCGTGTGTGCTCTTGTCAGCTGACGCAAAGACGTTGATGACGACAAAAACGAAAAAGAAAGCGAGAGACCTGAAGTATGAACGTATGGCATCTGGTTTTGTGCGTAGTCATTCTTGCGCTGGCCTATATCTTCTTCCAGTACGCCCGCATCCGGAAGCTGCCGGAGGGGACGGACGAGATGCAGGAGATGGCCGGCATCATCCGTGACGGCGCAAGCACCTTCCTCAAGACGGAATTCCGCGTCATTGCGATCGTCGTGATCGTGGTCGCGGCAGTATTCAGCCTGTTCGTGGAAAAGACGAGCGGCATCACCTTTATCATGGGCGCGTGCATGTCCAGCGTCGTGTGCATCCTCGGCATGCGCAGCGCAACGTATGCAAACGTCCGCACCTCCAACCGCGCGCGCGAAACGCTCTCCATCGGCGAGACCGTCAAGGTCGCGCTCGGCGGCGGCAGCGTCTCGGGCCTGGCGGTGCAGGCGTTCGGCATGCTGGGCATGGTCCTGGTCCTGATCATCTGGAACGGCGTGGACCCGACCGCAGTCGGCACGGGCTTCCTGGCCAACCTTGAGTGCAATCCCACCATCATGCGCATCACCACGTATTCCCTCGGCTGCTCCATCGTCGCCATGTTCAACCGCGTGGCCGGCGGCAACTATACCAAGGCGGCCGATATCTCCTCCGACATCCTGGCCAAGCTCCGCCACGACATGCCCGAGGATGACAGCCGCGTGCCGAACGTCATCGCCGACTTCATCGGCGACAACGTCAACGACATCGCCGGCAACTGCTCCGACCTGCTCGAGAGCTTCGTCGCCACCATGGCCGCGGCCCTGATGATCGCGGTCACGATCTACAAAAGCGCGCTCTCCGGCGGTACGGAGGCTGTGACCGAGGCGACCTTCACCGCGACCACCGTCTTCCCCATCGTGCTGGCGGGCTGCGGCCTGTTTGGCTGCCTGCTTGGTCTTGGCTATGCCACCATCAAGAAGATGGGCGACAATCCCTCGCACGAGCTGAACCTCTCCACCTGGATCTCTGCGGGTCTGACGGTCGTGGGCGGCTTCGTCGCGGCGAAGCTGATCTTCGCGGACGTGCCCCTGTACGCGAGCTTCCGCTGCGGCTGGCTGTCGCCGTGGATCTCGAGCGTGCTCGGCATCGCCAGCGGCGTCGCCATCGGCTCCATCACCGAATACTACACCTCTACCGATTATAAGCCCACCCGCCGTCTGGCGGAGATCGCCGCCGAGGGTGACGCGTTCGTCATCACCAAGGGCGACGCCATCGGCTCGCGCTCGTGCCTGCTGCCGGTTTTGCTGATCGGCGTGTCCCTGTTCATCTCCGGCAAGGTCTGCGGCACCTACGGCATTGCCCTCTCCAGCCTCGGCATGCTGGCCTTCGTCGGCGCGACGGTCTCCATCGACGCCTTCGGCCCCATCGCCGACAATGCCGGCGGTCTGGCGGAATCCTGCCATCTGGATGAATCCGTCCGTGCCATCACTGACAAGCTCGACGCCGTCGGCAACACCACCGCCGCCATCGGCAAGGGCTTCGCCATCGGCTCCGCCGCGTTCGCCACGGTCTCGCTGATCGTCGCCTACGTCGGCAACTACACGGCCATCAACGCAGAGCCAGTCCTCAACATGGCCTCCTACATCGTTGTCGCCGGCGGCATCATCGGCGGCGCGCTCATCGAATACTTCTCCGCGCTCCTGACCGACAACACCATCGAATCCGCCCGCCTCATGGCCGACGAGGGCGACCGGCAGCTGTCCCGCCCCGGCGTGCTTGAGGGCACGGTCCGCCCGGATTACAACCGCTGCATCGAAATGGCCGCCCGGCAGGCGCTCAAGAAGATGCTGCTGCCGTCCGTGCTGGCGCTGCTGATCCCGATCGTGGGCGGCTTCGTGTTCGGCGTGGAATTCGTCGGCGGTCTGCTCATCGGCGCGACCATCGTGGCCATCCCGCGCGCGATCTTCATGGGCAACTCCGGCGGCGCGTTCGACAACGCCAAGAAGTACATCGAGTCTGGCTCCCTCGAGGGCCACGGCAAGGGCTCCGACGCGCATAAGGCCTCCGTCGTCGGCGATACCGTCGGCGATACGAGAAAGGACGTCGTCGGCGTCGCGCTGGATATCTTCATCAAGACCATGTCCACCGTCGCCAACACCCTCGCCACTGTGTTCCAGCACATCACGCTCATCCGCTGAGCAAACGCAGATACCGGACCGGGCCCCGCAGAGCTGCGGGGCCCGGTTTTCTGCGCAAAAAGAAAAAAATGGCGCGGGGCGCGAAACGTGTTGAATTTGCGGCGGAATCTGCTATAATTTTCGCAAGAGAGACTGCGCGCATCCGCGCAGAAGCAAGCGGAGGAGAAACATGAAGAAGCATCGCGCCCTTTGGGTGATCATTATTGTAATTGTGGTGCTCGCGGCGGCTGCCGCGGGCGTGTGGTTCTGGCTGCAGTCGCGGCTGGACGAGACGCAGCAGGCGCATCAGACCGTCTATGCCGAATATCAGGCCATGACGGCGGCTGCGGACCAGGTCACACTGACTGTGACCGAGGACGGCTCGGCCATCGGGAGCTATGACGTGCAGGCGCTCGGTCTGCGCGACGATCTGCTGCAGAAGGTGAATGCACAGTTTTCTGAGATCGACCGCATGCCGGACGCGCAGTTTGCCGCTCTGCCGCTGCAGGACCGGCTGGACTGGGCCAAGCGGGACCTGGGCGCCACGGATCGTGTCACGCCGGATCTCGGGCAACTGGAGCTGTCCGCCGTGCTCGCCGATCTGCAGAGCGTGAAGCGCACAGCGCCGGAGGACGCCTATATCGACTTGGTGGACGGCGTCTATACCGTGCATGACGCGGTCGCTGGCGACGAGCTCAACGAGTCCGCGGTGCAGGCCGGCCTGCAGCAGGCGGCGTCGGGTCTGGCCGTGACCGCAGACGGTCCGGCGGATGCGTCGTTCGAGCTGACGTCGGTCGACTGCTACCAGAAGCCTTCCGTGACAACGGATACGCTCCGTGATACGCCCGACAGCCTCTTCCGCACCGCGCTGGCGGAGCTGGAGGTCAAGGTCGATTTCAACAAGGATTCCGAATTCCTGCCGCACGGCGAGGAGACGCTTACGAGCCACGATCTGGCCTCCATCCTCGATCTGGAGGCGGACGGCACGATCACCATCGATGAAAAGGTCCTCGCGGAGACGATCTCGAAGTGGGCAACGAAATATAATCAGTATGACGCGCCGTTCATCTTCGATTCCTGGGTCAAGGGCGTGATCCAGATCGACTTTGTCACCTGCAATTATCTCATCGACGCGCAGAGCGTCATGGAGCAGATCCGCGCGCAGCTGCTGACGATGGAATCCGGCGAGATCGACGCGGACGCCGTCTGCTACGACACGGACGGCAAGCCCTTCTCGCTGGGCGACAGCTACGTCGAGGTCGATTTTGACAACCAGCAGATGACGTACATCAAGGACGGCCGTCTGGTCGTCAACACCAACATCGTGACCGGCGCGCTCAACGGCCACCAGACGCCGACCGGCCTGTATGAGGCCCACGGCAAGGAGCACGACGTCTGGCTCAAGGGCGACGACTATCTGGTCTTCGTCAAGTACTGGGTCAGCGTGGTCGGTGATCTCATCGGCCTGCACGACGCGTCGTGGCGGTCGAACTTCGGCGCGAGCTTCTATGTCTACGGCGGCTCCCACGGCTGCGTCAACACGCCGGAGGAGGCCATGGCCTGGATCTGGAACCTGATCGAGGACGGCACGCCCGTCATCATGCACGGCGTCAATGAATGGTATGAGCCCGCCAACGGCAACCCGCGTGAGACCAAGGATCCCGTCCGCGGCACGACGAGCGAGACGAAGGTCGAGCCCGGCACGCGCGTGCTGTCGGAAGACAACAGCCGCATCGAGCTGCAGCCGGACGATGTCGTCCCCTTCGAAATGCCGAAGGACGCCAATGCCGACGACGCGGAGAACACCGCTGCCAACCCCAAGCCGGTGTCCTGAACGAGAAACGAAAAAACCTCCGCAGAGCATGCCCCTGCGGAGGTTTTTGTTTAAAGCAAGATGTCCATGTCCTGAGGACAGGAAAAGAAAAACAGCCCGCCGCAGGAAGACGTCTCCTGCGGTGGGTACAGACCCAGTATAGCATAGCGCCCCGCGCGTTGCAAGGAAAAATTCAGGCCCCGGAAAAATTTCGGATGCTTCCACAAGGAACCGGGTTTTGCCTGTTTTTATCTTCGTAAAAGTTTCATTCTTGACGTTTCAGGGCCGCGGGGGTACAATACGATGCGTATTTTGTTTTTTGGATTTTTTATGAAAGTAGAGGGATGCCGTGATGCGTGAATCCAACAATATTCCGGAGGTTTTCGGCAGTATGGTCTTCAATGAGGCTGCGATGGAGCAGTATGTCGCAGCCGAGGCTGTCGCCGCGTGGAGGCAGTGCCTCGAGCAGGACCAGCCGCTGACGCTGGAGGTCGCCAATGAGATCGCCGCCGGCATGAAGCAGTGGGCGCTCGAGCATGGTGCGACGCATTTCACGCACTGGTTCCAGCCGCTCAACGGCGTGACGGCCGAGAAGCACGACAGCTTCATCAGCCCCGTTCCCGGCGGCAAGATCACGATGGAGTTTTCCGGCAAGGAGCTCGTCCGCGGCGAGCCGGACGCGTCCAGCTTCCCCTCCGGCGGTCTGCGCGCCACCTTTGAGGCCAGAGGCTACAGCGCCTGGGACCCGACGTCCTTCGCGTTCATCAAGGACGGCAGTCTCTGCATCCCGACGGTCTTCTGCTCCTACGGCGGCGACGCGCTGGACAAGAAAACGCCGCTGCTGCGCTCCATGGAGGCAGTCAGCCGCGAGGCCGTACGCATCCTGCGCCTGTTCGGCGACGAGCAGACCCACCGCGTGACGCCGCAGGTCGGCGCGGAGCAGGAGTATTTCCTGATCGACAAGGCGCTCTATGAAAAGCGCGAGGATCTGAAGTTCTGCGGCCGCACGCTCTTCGGCGCGAAGCCGCCCAAGGGCCAGGAGCTCGACGATCATTACTTCGGCGCCATCCGCCCGCGCGTCGCTGCCTATATGCAGGACCTCGACCGGGAGCTATGGAAGCTCGGCGTGTTGAGCAAGACCAAGCACAACGAGGTCGCGCCTTCCCAGCACGAGATGGCCCCCATCTACTGTGACTGCAACGCCGCCAACGACCAGAACCAGCTGACCATGGAGGTCATGAAGAAGGTCGCCGACCGGCACGGGCTGGTCTGCCTGCTGCATGAAAAGCCCTTTGCGGGCGTCAACGGCTCCGGCAAGCACAATAACTGGTCGCTGGGCACCGACACGGGCAAAAACCTCTTCTCCCCCGGCAAGACGCCCAGCCAGAACGCGCAGTTTTTGCTGTTCCTAGCGGCCTTCGTCGCGGGCGTGGATGAATATCAGGAGCTGCTGCGCAGCACCGTCGCCTTCGCGGGCAACGACCACCGTCTCGGCGCGCAGGAGGCACCCCCGGCCGTGATCTCCATCTTCCTCGGCACCGAGCTGGAGGATATCATCGACTCCATCGTCTCCGAGCAGGACTACACCGAAAAGACCGGCCGTCAGCTGCGCATCGGCGTCGACGTGCTGCCCACCATCCCGCAGGATACGACCGACCGCAACCGCACCTCGCCGCTGGCCTTCACCGGCAATAAATTCGAGTTCCGCATGCCCGGCTCGAGCCAGTCGATCGCGGGCCCCAATACGATCCTCAACACGATCATGGCCGAGGAGCTCGGCCGCTTCGCCGACCGCCTGACGGGCGCGGCGGATTTCCAGCAGGCGCTCAATATCCTTCTGCGCGAGGTCTTCCAGCGCCACCGCCGCATCATCTTCGGCGGCAACGGCTATGACAGCGCCTGGATGGCGGAGGCCGAGCGCCGCGGGCTGGTGAACCTGCCCAATACGGCCGCGGCCCTGCCCGCCTATATCCTGCCCAAGAACGTTGCGCTCATGACGAAGCACGGCGTCTACACCACCAGTGAGATGATGGCCCGGCATGAGATCCATATGGAAAAATACTGCAAGCTGATCTCCATCGAGGCGGCGACGCTCGTCGATATGGTCCAGCACAGCATCCTGCACGCGGCGTCGCGCTACGAGGGCGTCCTGTGCCAGACGATCCTGCAGAAAAAGCAGGCGCTGCCGCACGCGGACTGCCGCGTGGAGACCGCGCTGGCCGAGAGCATCCTGACGCTCAACGGCGAGCTGCTCGACGATACCGTCGCGCTCAAGACCGCGCTGGAGACCGCGCCGGAGACTGACGGCGAGCACATGCTCCGCTACTACCACGACACGATCTTTGCCCAGATGAACAAGGTCCGTGCCTCGATCGACAAGCTCGAAACGCTCGTCGCCGGCGACTACTGGCCGTATCCGCGCTATACCGATCTGCTGTTCTCAGTGTAATTTTCAGATGGAGGCACATCTATGAAATATATCTTCATTACCGGCGGCGTTGTCTCGGGTCTTGGCAAGGGCATCTGCGCCGCATCGCTCGGAAGACTCCTCAAGCAGCGCGGGCTGCGCGTGCAGAACCAGAAATTCGACCCGTACCTGAACGTCGACCCCGGCACCATGAGCCCGTATCAGCACGGCGAGGTCTTCGTCACCGATGACGGCGCGGAGACCGACCTTGACCTCGGCCACTATGAGCGCTTCACGGACGAGAGCCTGACCGCGGGCTGCTCCGTGTCGGCGGGCAAGGTCTACTGGAGCGTCCTGTGCCGTGAGCGCGAGGGCGGATATCTCGGCCGCACCGTGCAGATCATCCCTCACATCACCGACGAGATCAAATCCCGCATCTACCAGATGGACAACGGGAAGTCCGACGTGCTTATCACCGAGATCGGCGGCACCGTCGGCGATATCGAGTCGCAGCCGTTCCTCGAGGCCATCCGGCAGGTAGCCGCTGAGCAGGGAAAGAAGAATGTGCTGTTCATCCATGTGCCCATGATCGTGGAGATCCCCGGCTCGGGCGAGCTCAAGAGCAAGCCCACGCAGCACTCGGTCAAGGAGCTGCTGTCCATCGGCATCCAGCCGGATATCCTCGTCTGCCGCACAAACCAGCCCATGACCGAGGAAATCTGCCGCAAGATCGCCCTGTTCTGCAACATGGAGCCAGACTGCGTCATTCCGAACACCACGGCCTCCACCCTCTATGAGGTGCCGCTGCTGCTGGAGAAGGAGGGGCTGGCCCGCGTCGTGTGCCGGAAGCTGGAGCTTTCGTGCGGCGAGCCGGAGCTGACCGCCTGGACGCAGATGGTCACCCGCATCAAGACCGCCAGCCGCCATGTGACCATCGCGCTGGTCGGCAAATACACCGAGCTGCATGACGCGTATCTGTCCGTGGAGGAATCGCTGTTCCACGCGGGCACGGCCAACGACGTGATCGTGGATATCCGGTGGGTCGACTCGTCCAAGCTCGCGCCGGAGAACGCGGCGTCCGTGCTGGACGGCTGCGCGGGCATTCTGGTGCCCGGCGGCTTCGGCGACCGCGGCATCGAGGGCATGATCACCGCCGCACAGTACGCGCGCACGCACAAGCTCCCCTACTTCGGCATCTGCCTCGGCATGCAGATCGCCGTGATCGAGTTTGCCCGCCACGTGTTGGGCTGGGAAGACGCGCACTCGGCGGAATTCGACGAGTTTACCAAGCACCCCGTCATCGACATCATGCCCGAGCAGAAGACCATCACCCAGAAGGGCGGCACGATGCGCCTCGGCGCGTATCCGTGCGTTTTGTCCGAGGGCAGCCGCGCAGCGGCGCTCTATGCAAAGACCGAGATCTCCGAGCGCCACCGCCACCGCTATGAATTCTGCAACGACTTCCGCGACGCGTTCGTCGCGGCCGGGCTCGTGCCGACGGGTTTGTCGCCGGATGGGCGGCTCGTGGAGATCGTCGAGCTGCCGGAGCATCCGTGGTTCGTGGCCTGCCAGTTCCACCCCGAATTCAAAAGCCGCCCGGACCGTCCGCACCCGCTGTTCTACGGATTCGTGAAGGCCAGCGCCGAACAATGACCCCTCCCCCGCCGCTGCTCC
>OLOQ01000406.1_pt1 | contig 50863 bp, 43 predicted proteins | sample 1673101 | NCBI WGS metagenome assembly OLOQ01 (sample SAMEA3136754, study PRJEB25190) | human gut metagenome | biome: human gut; feature: human-associated habitat; material: faeces | place: Austria | collected 2013 | reverse complement strand
CCTTTTCGCTTTTTGTGGATGCAACCGGCCGCAAGGGCCTTTTAGTTGCTGCTTTTTTACGGTTCCAGGAGCTTCTTCTGGCGGACCGCCCTCAGCCGGCTTCCCCCTCCCAGGCGCGCCAGAAGTCTCCCACCGTGGGGAAGCGCCGGCTGGGGTTGGGCTCCATGGCCTTGCAGAGGGCTTCATAGCGTCCCTGGGACAGCTGCCAAGTCTCCCGGCGGCAGGGGAGGACGCGCTCCTCCCGGTAGGCGCGTTGGAGCTCCTGCTGGCTGGCGCGGCCGAAAAAGCTGGACAGCAGCGCCCCCACCGTGAACACCGCCGTGGCCGGGGTGATATCCGCCCCCAGCTGGTACTCCTCGGGGGCTTTCATGCGCTTGGTGCCGGGGTAGTCCGCGCCCAGGGTGTTGCGCAGCGGCCGCTGGCGGAACAGGTCAATGTCGCAGATGGTCAAGCGGCGCGCTGCAAAATCGTAGAGCAGGCTGCCGTCGTAGAAATCCACCGGGGCATAGCCTTGCTCCTCCACGTGGCGCAGAAAGGCGAACACCTCCCGGAAGGCTGCCAGCTTTTCCGCTGGGGGCAGCCGGCGGAAGCGCTCCCCAGGGGAGAGCTCCCCGGTGGCTGCGTAGCGCTCAAAGTTCCAGTGGTCAAACAGGCAGTCCCCCTCCGCCCACTGGAAGACCGCCACGTACAGCTCCCCCTGGGGGAAGTGCTCCACCAGGCGGATGAGGCTTGGGTGGGCCAGCCGCTGGTACAGGGGGAGGGCGGTGCGCAGGTTCTCCACCGCCTGGGCGGGGGAGAGGCAGCTGTAAGCAGTGGGGGCCCCAGCCACCTTGAGGAAAAACCGCCGCTCCCCTTGTCCCACCCCAAAGCTGATGTTGCCGGAATCGTTCTGGGCGAACACCTGGAACACGCTGCCGTAGGCCTGGAGAAAGGAAAAGTCGCACAGCGCTTTCATGGGGAAAGGGATGCCGTTGATGGTTTGCTCTGTCATACGTGCCTCCTAAAAGACGGGGAGGGCCGTTGCACCGCGGCCCCCCGCTGGGTGGTTGGGCGTGCTGGGTCCTGCATACAGCCTCCGCTCCATTCCAGTACATTATAGGGGAAGCCGGCGGCCCTTGTCAAGGAAGGGGCGGGCGTGAAAAAAGCGCCCCCCTTGCCGGAGCGCTTTCCCTGTGTTAGAGCAAGAACCGAGCTGGGTTCACCCGGGTGCCGTTTTCGTAGACCTCAAAGTGGAGGTGGGCCCCAAAGGAGTTGCCGGTGTTGCCCTCGTAGCCGATGATGGTCCCCGCTGTGACGTACTGCCCGGTGGACACCGCCACAGAGCTCATGTGGGCGTAGCGGGTGGAGTAGGTGCCGTTGTGGTAGATGAGCACGTAATACCCCCAGGAGTAGCCCCAGCTGTCGGTGGCGTTGGCCTCGATGACCTGGCCGTCCGCGGCGGCCACAATGGGCGTGCCCCAGGGCCCGGCGATGTCCATGCCTTTGTGGCCCCGGGCGCCGCCGAAGTGGTCGGAGATGTACGTCACCCCCGGCAGGGGCCAGATGGGGTCAAAGCCGGAGCTGCCCCCGCCGCTGGGAGTGGGAGGGGACACAGCGCCGCTTCCGCCATCGCCGTTCCCGCTGCCGTTCTCCCCGCCGCTGTTCTCCCCGCTGGAGGGCGTCTCCACCGCGGCGGGAGGCGCGGCGGCCTGGGCCTGCTTCTTGGCCTCCTCCTCCGCGCGCTTCTGGGCGGCGATGGCCTCCTGCACCAGGCGCTCGCTTTCGGCCAGCTCCTCCTCGTTGACTTGCAGCTGGTTCTCGGTGGCGTACACCTGCCCCTGGATGTCCCCCAGGGCGGCCTGGTTTTCCTCGTAGAGGGCGGCCAGCTCTTTCTCCTTGCCCTCCAAGGTGACCTGAAGGCTGGCCACCTCCTGCTTTTGGGCCTCCAGCTGCTCCCGGTCCGCCTGGGTCTTGGCTATGTAGTCCTCCAGCTTGCCGATGATTTCCTGGTCCCGCAGGGCCATGGTGTCGATAAGCTCCATGCGGGTGGTGAAGTCCGACAGGCTCTTGGAATCCAGCAGGATTTCCAAGGTGCTCACGTTGCCCGCGGTGTACAGGGCCACCAGCCGCTGCTTAAACAGGTCGATGGTGTCCTGCACCTCTGCCTGGGAGGCCTCCAGCTTTAAGGTGAGCTGGCCGATGCTCTCGTTTAAATCCTGGATGTTCTCCCGGGTGGTGAGGATTTGCTCCTGCACCAGGGAAATCTGCTCTTGCAGCGTCTCCAGGTAGGCCTGCTTTTGGGCCTGGTCCTCCCGCAGGCTGTCCAGCTGGGTTTGCAGCTGCTGGTTTTCCGCCTGGAGCTTCTCCTGCTGGGCCTGGATTTCCTCCAGGCTTTGGGCGGACACGGCCAAGGGAGCCAGGGCTGCCAGCCACAGGGCGAACAGGCAGCAGCCCACCCGCTTGCAGATACGTCTCATAGGGAATCGCCTCGCTTTCCAGTGGCCTGCCGCCTGCATGGGCGCAGCAAGCCAGTACGCCCATTAGACGTCCCAGACGCGGGGGAGGTCAGGCCTGTTGCGAAAAATCTGGAAAAAATTTTTTCCCACGGGAGAAAGCACGCCCAAGCCCGGCAGCCCTTGACTTTTCCCAGCGCCTATGCTAAGATATCTTCATATGTAAGAGCAAAGGCCTTGAAGGAGACAGGCGGCGGCGTTGGGGCGCTTCAGAGAGCCGGTGGGTGGTGCGAACCGGCGCGCGAAACGCGGTGCCGCATCCCTCCCGAGCCGCGGGCCCAACAGGGTTTTTCAGCAAAACCCCCAGTAAGCGCCGCCGGCACCCCGCCGTTACCGGGGCGCGTATTGTTGGATATGCCGGAATGGGTGGTATAAGCGAAGCCAAGCCTTCGTCCCGTTTGCGCGGGACGGGGCTTTTTTATTTTTTCAGTCAATTCCGGTGAGCACAGACCAGAGAAAGGATGGCTGCCATGAGCATGTACAAGGAAGTCTCCCCCAACCTGAATTTTGTGGAGCGGGAGCAGGAAACGGAAAAATTCTGGGAAGAAAACCACATCTTCGAAAAGAGCATGGAGGAGCGCCAGGGCGACAACGCCTATGTCTTTTACGACGGCCCCCCCACCGCCAACGGCAAGCCCCACATCGGCCACTTGCAGACCCGGGCCTTTAAGGACTTGTTCCCCCGGTTCCACACCATGAAGGGGGAGATGGTCCCCCGCAAGGCCGGCTGGGATACCCACGGCCTGCCCGTGGAGCTGGAAGTGGAAAAGCTGCTGCACATCAACGGCAAGGAGCAAATCGAGGCCTATGGCATTGCCCCCTTCATCGAGAAGTGCAAGGAGAGCGTGTGGAAGTACAAGGGCCTGTGGGAGGATTTCTCCAAGGACGTGGGCTTCTGGGCCGACATGGAGCACCCCTACGTCACCTATGATAACAGCTTCATCGAAAGCGAGTGGTGGGCCCTTAAGCAGATTTGGGACAAGGGCCTTTTGTACAAGGGCTTTAAGATTGTGCCCTATTGCCCCCGCTGCGGCACGCCCCTTTCCTCCCACGAGGTGGCCCAGGGCTACAAGGACGTGAAGGAGCGCTCCGCCATCGCCAAGTTCCGGGTCAAGGGGGAGGAGGCCTTCATCCTGGCCTGGACCACCACCCCCTGGACGCTGCCCTCCAACGTGGCGCTGTGCGTCAACGCCGCCGAGGACTATGTAAAGGTGGAGAGCAAGGGGGAGACCTACTACCTGGCCGCCGCCCTGTGCGACACCGTCCTGGGCGAGGGGGAGTACACCGTTCTGGAGACCTATAAGGGCGCCGATTTGGAGGGCAAGGAGTACGAGCCCCTGTTCGACTTTGTCAGCCCCAAGGAGAAGTGCTGGTACGTGGTGTGCGACGATTACGTCACCCTCACCGACGGCACCGGCGTGGTGCACATCGCCCCGGCCTTTGGTGAGGACGACGCCAAGGTGGGCCGCAAGTACGGCCTGCCCCTGGTGCAGCTGGTGGATGGCAAGGGCCAGATGACCAGTGAAACCAAGTGGCCCGGTGTGTTCTGCAAGGACGCCGACAAGGAAATCCTGCAGGATTTGGATGAGCGGGGCCTGCTGTTCAGCGCGCCTAAGTTCGAGCACAGCTATCCCTTCTGCTGGCGCTGTGACACCCCCCTTATCTACTACGCCCGGGAGTCCTGGTACATCAAGATGACCGACGTGAAGGAGCAGCTGATTGCCAACAACAACACCGTCAAGTGGTACCCCGAAAGCATCGGCAAGGGCCGCTTTGGCGACTGGCTGGAGAACGTCCAGGACTGGGCCGTCAGCCGCAACCGCTATTGGGGCACCCCGCTGAACATCTGGGAGTGTGAGTGCGGCCACCGCCACGCCATCGGCAGCATCGCGGAGCTCAAGGAGATGTCTAAGAATTGCCCCGACGACATCGAGCTGCACCGGCCCTATGTGGACCAGGTGACCATCACCTGTCCCCACTGCGGCAAGGAGATGCACCGTGTGCCCGAGGTCATCGACTGCTGGTTCGACTCCGGCTCCATGCCCTTTGCCCAGCACCACTACCCCTTTGAGAACAAAGAGCTGTTTGAGAGCCAGTTCCCCGCGGACTTCATCTCCGAGGCCGTGGACCAGACCCGCGGCTGGTTCTACAGCCTGCTGGCCATTTCCACCCTGCTGTTTGACAAGGCCCCCTTTAAGAACGTGCTGGTCCAGGGCCTGGTGCAGGACGAGAACGGCCAGAAGATGTCCAAGTCCAAGGGCAACGCCGTGGACCCCATGGAGGCCCTGCAAAAGTTCGGCGCGGACCCCCTGCGCTGGTACTTCTACACCAACTCCGCCCCCTGGCTGCCCAGCCGCTTCCACGAGAAGGCCGTTGTCGAGGGGCAGAAGAAGTTCTTCTCCACCCTGTGGAACACTTACGCCTTCTTTGTGATGTACGCCAACATTGTAAACTTTGACCCCACCCAGCACAGGCTGGAGGACTGCAAGCTCACCGTGATGGACAAGTGGCTGCTCTCCCGCCTGAACACCACCGTGAAGGCCGTGGATGACAACCTCTCCGCCTACAAGGTGCCCGAGGCCGCCCGTGCCCTCCAGGATTTTGTGGACGAGATGAGCAACTGGTACGTGCGCCGCAGCCGTCCCCGGTTCTGGGCCCAGGCGGAGAGCGACGACCGCACCGCCGCCTTTATGACCCTGTACACGGCGCTGGTGTCCACCGCCAAGGTGGCCGCCCCCATGGCCCCCTTTATGAGCGAGGAAATCTACCGCAACCTGGTGTGCTCCGTGGACAAGTCCGCTCCGGAGAGCGTCCACCTGTGCCTGTACCCCGCCTATGAGGAAAGCCGTGTGGACAAGCAGCTGGAGGCTGAGATGGACGAGGTGCTCCAGGTGGTCACCTTGGGCCGCGCCGCCCGGAACCTCTCCAACCTGAAGAACCGCCAGCCCCTCCAGGCGTTGTACACCGACGCCAACTCCGGCCTGGGGCAGCTGTACACGGACATCATCAAGCAGGAGCTCAACGTGAAGGACGTGCAGTTCCTCACGGATATGTCCCAGTTTACGGCCTACACCTTCAAGCCCCAGCTGAAGCTGCTGGGCAAGAAGCTGGGCAAGCGCCTGAACGACGCCCGCCAGGCTTTGCAGGAGCTGGACGGCTCCGCGGCCAAGAAGGAGCTGGACGCCACCGGCGTGCTGCAGCTCTCCTTGCCCGATGGGGATATTGCGCTCACCGCCGAGGAGCTGCTCATCGAGACCGCCCAGAAGGAGGGCTACACCTCTGTGTCCGATAGGGGCGTCACCGTGGTGCTGGACACCGCCCTCACCGAGGAGCTTATCCGCGAGGGCTTTGTGCGGGAAATCATCAGCAAGCTGCAGACCATGCGGAAGGAGGCGGGCTTCAATGTCACCGACCACATCCAGGTCTACTGCCAGGGCAGCGAGAAGGTCCAGCAGGTGCTGGAGGAGAACCAGGAGGCCATCCTCCACGACGTGCTGGGCGACGCCTGCCACTTCGACGCCCTGGAGGGCTACACCGTCCAGCAGGATGTCAACGGCGAAACCGTCACCTTCGGCGTGAAGCGCGTCTAAGCGCAAGGCCGATGCCATAGAAAGAATGGGCTGTCCCAAAGGGCAGCTCTTTCTTTTTGCCCATCTTTCTGGAAAGAAACAAAGAACGTTTCCGGGCGCTTGGACTGCCTTCCCTTTGCGGGAGCGCGGGCGTTGTGTCCGTGCCTGTTGGCGGTGCCTGCTGGGTTTGTCTCGGTTTTGGCTGACGTTGGCTGGGTGTATTTCTAAAAAGAAGCACAGGCCAGCGTGACGCGGGCCCGGCCTGTTTTGCGCCGGCGGGCGGGAAATGTGTGGAAAATGCTTGAAAATCTCATGGGGCTCGCTTATAATACGGGTGGATTTTCCAGGCCGCGGGGCCGGGAGCAAAGGGAGAGTTGATTTGTATGTATCACGGAATGACCAACCACATGGGGAACCTCACCCTGCTTTCGGGGAGCGTTTCCCGTTCCATCAGCCCGGAGAATTTTACGGGGGCCAAGGGCGCCGGGGCCCAGTGCGAGCTGGAGGACGGCTCGGCCAAGTGGGCTGCCCGGGACTTGGGCAAGGGCTGGAAGGTGAACCCCTACATCCGCGTGGCGCCGGGGGAGACCTTTGAAATTGCCAACATCCAGGGGCCCGGCGCCATTCAGCACATCTGGATGACCCCCACGGGGAAGTGGCGCGACACCATCCTGCGCATGTACTGGGACGGCCAGGCCGCGCCCTCGGTGGAGTGCCCGGTGGGGGATTTCTTCTGCTGCGGCTGGCAGGAGTACCACCAGGTTTCCACCTTGGCGGTGTGCGTCAACCCGGGCAGCGCTTTCAACTGCTACTGGACCATGCCCTTCCGCCAGCAGTGCCGCATCACCTTGGAGAACCGCGGGGAAGAGGAGGCCGTCTACTACTACCAAATCGACTACACCTTGGGGGAGGTGCCCCAGGACGCCGCCTATTTCCACGCCCAGTTCCGCCGGGTGAATCCCCTGCCCTACAAAGAGGTGTACACCATCCTGGACGGGGTGCAGGGCCAGGGCCACTACGTGGGCACGTACATGGCCTGGGGCGTGCACAACAACGGCTGGTGGGGCGAAGGGGAGATAAAATTCTACCTGGACGGCGACCAGGAGGCTCCCACCATCTGCGGCACCGGCACCGAGGATTACTTCTGCGGCTCCTACAATTTTGAGGACCCCCGCACCCACAGCCGCTATGTGGAGTTTTCCACCCCCTACGGCGGCTTCTACCCCGTCACCCAGGACGGCCTGTACCAAAGCCAAAAGCGCTTTGGGGCCTACCGGTTCCACATCGCCGACCCCATCCGCTTTGCGGAAAACCTGCGGGTGACCATCCAGGCCTTAGGCTGGCGGGACGGCGGCCGGTACCTGCCCCTGCAGGACGACATCGCCTCGGTGGCCTTCTGGTACCAGACGCTGCCCACCGCGCCCTTCCCTGCCCTGCCGGACCGGGAGTTTTTGGAGATTATCTAAGCCCACAGGAAAAGGGCCGCCCCCCATGGGACGGCCCTTTTGGCTTGCTGTTTTAGTTGGCGCTGGGGAAGGTGTACTTCTGCCCGGTGCGATAGGACTCATAGGCGCCCACCATAAACTGGGTGAGGGCCACCGCCTCGTCGATGCCGTTGGGGGCCTGGCCCTGGCCGCAGCAGGCGGCAATCCAGGCGTCGATGGGCATGGTGTCCGGCTGGGGCAGGTCGTTCATCTCCACGGTTTTGCCGCCGGTTTCGGGGCAGCTGTACTCCAGCCTGTCCCCGTGGTCCCCGAAGACGTGCAAAGAGCCCTGGGTGCCGCTGAGCTCCAGGAAATACCCGTTGCCGCTGGTGACAAACCCCGTCTCGGAAACGCCAATGGCCCCGCCCTCAAACTCCAGCACAGACACGGCGTTGTCCTCCACGCCCCGGTGGGTCACCTGGGTAAACTGGGACACCACGCTTTTGGGCTCCCCCAAAAACCAGTGGAGGGTGTACATGGGATGGGCGCCCAAGTCCATCATGGCGCCGCCGCCGGTCTGCACCTCGTCGTAAAAGTGGGGAGGCAGCCAGCCCAAAGAGCCGTCGGCCTGGGGCGCCACGCTGCCGTTGTGGTAGTTGTGCACCCGGGCGTAGGTAATCTGGCCCAGCTTGCCGCTTTCCACCAAAGCCTTGGCGGCTTTCAGGGCGGGGCGGCACTTGTGGGGGTAGGAGATGGTAAAGGTGACGCCGCTCTCCCGGATGGCCTGGGCAATCTCCTGGGCGTCCTCGTTGGTGAGGGCCAGCACCTTCTCGGTGAAGATGTGCTTGCCGGCCTTGGCGGCGGCCAGCAGCACCTCTTTGTGCTGGTTGGTGGCGGTGGTCACCTGGATGCCCTGGATGGAGCTGTCCGCCCAGATGGCTTCCAAATCCGGCTGGAAGGGCACGCCCAGCGTTTGGGCCATGGCCTGGCCCCGGGCCTGGTCGTCGTCCCACAGGCAGGCCAGCTGGGCCTGGGGGTTTTTCAAGATGGCCTGGGCGTACTCCTGGGTGTGGACGTGCCACGCCCCGATCACTGCGATTTTCATACAACATTCCTCCCAAAGAGAAAAGATTTTCCGCCTATACCATAGCACCGCCCAGAGCAAAAAGCAAGTGACAAATTTTCACCCAAAGGGTATTTTTCCCAGGGGGTCCGCAAGAAAAAAGAGGCCGCCCGCCGGGGCAGCCTCCTGGGTGTTACAGGTATTTTTCAATGACGGCGTCCATGCCGGCGCGCTTTTCCTCCATCTCCTGCACCAGCTTGAACTGGTTCCGGGCGCGCACCAGGTTGTGCTCAGGGTAGGCGGTGCGGAAGTACACGTCCCCGTTGAGGTAGTCGGCCAAGAAGCGCAGGCCCACCTCCAAGGTCATCAGCCGGGCGCCGTCGGGCAGGGTCTTCAGCTCCAGGGGCGTCAGGGCGCTGCCCGCGGCGGAGAGGAACCCGTCGGCGTAGGCCTCGAACAGCCCCAGGTCAAAGTGGACCTTGGAGAGGTCGGCCTCGTCCTCGGCGGCGGTGGTGGCCCCGGCCCGGATGGAATCCCCAAAGTCAAAGGCGCACAGGCCGGGCATCACGGTGTCCAGGTCGATGACGCAGATGGCCTTGCCCGTGGCGTCGTCGATGAGGATGTTGCTCATCTTGGTGTCGTTGTGGGTCACCCGCAGGGGAAGCTTGCCCTCCCGCAGCAAATCCATCAGCAGGGCGCAGTCCTCTTTGCGCTGGGCGGCAAAGTCCATCTCCGCCCCCACCTGAGAAAGCCGGCCCGCCTTGTCGTTCTGGGCGGCCTCCAGCAGCTGGCGGTAGCGCTCGGGGGTGTTGTGGAAGTCCTTGATAGTCTCGTGGAGGGTGGAGGCGGGGTAGCTGGACAGCAGGCTTTGGAACTCCCCAAAGGCCCGGCCGGCCTCCCGCAGCATGGCGGGGCTCTCCACCGTCTCGTGGGAGGTGGCCTTGTCCACAAAGGTCATGCAGCGCCAGGGGCCGCCCTCCTCATCTACAAAGAGGGTGCCGCCCTGGGTGGTGCGGCGGATGTTCAAAGTCTCCCGCAGGGGGTCGCCGCCCCGGGCGAGGATTTTCTCCCGCAAAAACTCTGTCACGCCGGTGATGTTCTCCATGATGTCCTGGGGGGAGGGGAACACGTAGCGGTTGATGCGCTGGATGACGTACTTGCCGCCGTTCTCCACCAAAAAGGTGTCGTTGATGTGGCCGCCGTGCAGGCGGGTGGAGGCGCAGTCCCGGGGCAGGCCGAAGGCCTCTAAAATCTCCGGGGTGATTTGGATGGGATGCTCCATAAGTTTACGTTCCTTTCGTATTTGGTTTGGGGTGAAACCCGCGGGGCAGCCCCGCGGGAATGGGAATGTTTAAAAGCGCAGGGACATGCGCAGAATCACTTCCCCCGGCGCGCCGGACAGGGAGAGGCTGCCGCTGTAGCGCTCTACAATGTCCCGGGCGTTTTCCAGGCCGTGAAAGTCGTCCTCGCCGGTGTTTTCGTCGAACAGCCACCCCAGCACCTGGGAGAGCGTTTTGCCCTTTAGGGAGAAGGTCTCTTTTTGGGGCAGCTGGCCGGAGTAGACCGCCTCCATCGTCAGGGAGTTCTCCCCGGGCTGGGCGGTAAAGCGCACCCGGCGCTCCCCTTCATAGGCGGCGGCCTCCCCGCAGGCCCGGGTGAGCATCTCGCTGATGAGCACGCACAGCTCCACGGTGGTCAGGGGCGTTTCCCCGGTGAAGGCGTTGCTCTCAAAGGAGACGCTGTTCTGGGCGGCAAAGGCTGCCTTGGCGGCGATGACGCCGTTGACATAGGGGTTTTGGCTGTATAGCCCCGCCAAAGGCGACTTGGCGTTGTTCTGCTTGTAGATGGCCGCGTAGCGGGGCACCAGCGCCTGGTTGCCGTCCTGCACCATCACGCTGACGGTGTCCAGGGCGTACTCCCCGGCCTTTTGGGCGGCCTTGGCGGCCTGCACGGCGGCCAGGGTGTCGGTGTAGTCGCCGGCTTTCAGCGTCAGCATCTGGGCCCGCAGGCTGTCCTCCGTGGCGCCCTGGCGGAAGCGCCCCGCCTGGTACACCGAGCGGAAGACGAAAATCACCGCCGCAAAAAGCAGGGAGGCCACCAGCAGCCGCTGGGCGGGGATGTGCAGGCGGAAGAGGAAGTCCACCTTGCCGTTGCCCACCGCGCAAAGGGCCAAAGTGACAAGGCACATGCCCCACAAAAAGGCGGAGGGCCCCCTGTCGCTAAAGTGGTGGAAGGGCCGGTAGAAGCACAGCCCCACCAAGGCCGCCAGGGCCAGCTGGGCCGCCAACGAGAACACCGCCGCGAAGGCCCCCGCCACCGGGAAGGGCATGGCCCCCAGCACAGGCGGCAGGAAGGCCTCCAGGTAGAAGTGGCAGGCCAAGGTCAGCAGCACCAGGTAGAACTTTTGCAGGGGGTTGTTCCGGGAGAGGAACAGAGAGGCCCCAAAGAGCACCAGGGCCCCGGCGGCCACCGCCCAAGAGGGCCCTGCCAGCCGGGCGGCAATCCACCCCGCCCCCAAGGAGAGCAGGTAGGCAGCCCCATAGCAGGCCACAGTGGCCCACAGGCGGAAGCGGTCCTCCAACAGGGTGAGAAACAGCCCCGCCGCGCACAGCAATGCAATGGCTAAATCGGTCACGATGAGCATCCCCTTTTTCACAGGACAAGCCCTCCCTGCCCCGAAAACCAGGACAGGGAAAGCTGTTTGCGAATAGTATAGCACACTCTTGGCCGGGAAACAATTTCTTTTTTCCGCATCTTCTTACAGGATTCCCCCCAGGGCGCTTTACAGGGGGTAAAATCCATTGACAGCCGCCCCCCGGTATTGTAAGATACTATATATAGGAAAACTTGCAAGGCCTGGAAAAGGGGAGAGGAACATGAAAAAGCGGTGGGTGTTCACCGGTGTGGCGGGGCTGTTGGGGGCCCTGTTCCTGGGCTGTGTGCTGTGGGTGGGGGGCGCCTCCGGCTGGTTTGGGCTGGGCGCCCTGGCCGCCGGGGAAGAGCCCGCCTGGGAGCACGCCTACCCCACCACCTGGGACCCAGCCGGCCGCCCGGTGGAGGACCTGCTGATTCAGTGGGGCAGCGGCCCCGTGGAGGTCCGCGTGGGGGAGGGCCCTGTGGTCACGGTGACAGAGTACGCCAGCCGCCCCCTGGAAGAGGGGGAGATGCTCTCCCTGTCCTTTTCCGGCGGCGCTTTGGAGATTGCCTGGGACGGCGGCCTGCTGCCCCTGGGCGGGCTGCAAAACTGGCAGAAGCGCCTGGTGGTGGAAGTCCCCCAGGACATCGCTTCCCAGCTGGATGAGTTCTCCTGCGGGAACGCCCAGGGGAATATAAAGGTAAACGACTTTACAGCGGAAACCGCCCGTGTTTCCTCCCTTTCCGGGGATGTGGACTTGGCGGGATTCAACGGTGTAAAGGTAAATGCCTCTACAGTGTCGGGGGCAATCCACTGGCAGGGCGGCAGCGCCCAAGAGGTGGACGTGGAGACAAATTCCGGGCCGGTGAGCCTTTCGGATGTCACCGCCCAGGACTGCCGCTTAAAGACCGTCACCGGCCGGGTGGATTTCGCGGGCTCCAGCGCCCTGGCCTTTGCGGTGGAAACGGTATCGGGAGATGTCTCCACCCGGCTGGGCGCATGCCCCCAAGAGGCGGATTTGCGCTCGGCCGCGGGGGACATCACCGTCAACCTGGAGGAGAACAGCGGCTTTACGGCGGAGTACGCCAGCGTTTCCGGGCGCTTTTCCTCGGACTTTACCGGCGCCGGGGAGAAGGGGCGGCTGCTCTATGGCAGCGGCGGGCCCAAGCTCACCTTGGCCACCACCTGGGGGGACATCCGCCTGCAGCGGGCCGCGGGGCTCCAGGCCCGGCTGGGGTAAAAAGCCCGCAGAGCAAGCAGAGAAAGGGGGCGCTGTATGTACGGCGCAATTTTAGGGGACATTGCCGGCTCCCGGTTCGAGTTCAGCCGGCCGCAGAATTTCGATTGGAAAACCACCGACTTTTTCGGCGGCATGAGCACCTACACCGACGACACGGTGCTCACCGTGGCCACCAAGTACGCGGTGCTCACCGGCACGCCCTACGCCAAGGCTTACTCCCTGTTTGGGAAGCGCTATTCCCGGGTGGGCTATGGCACCATGTTTAAAAACTGGCTCAATTCCTCCTCCCAAAAGGGGTATAATAGTTTTGGCAACGGCGCCGCCATGCGGGTCAGCTACATTGGCTGGCACTACCCCACCTTGGAGGAGGTGGGCGACCAGGCGGTGTTCAGCGCCTTGGTCACCCACAACCACCCCGAGGGGGTAAAGGCCGCCCAGGCCACGGCGGAGGCGGTGTTCCTGGCGCGCACGGGCTCCACCAAGAAGGAGATTGTCCGCCACCTGCACAAAAAGTTCGGCTATGTGATAACCACCCCCCTGTTCCTCTACCGGCCCTTCGGGAAGTTCGACGACACGGCCATGGGCTCCATGCCCTTGGCCATCCGGTGCTTTGTGGAATCCGAGGACTGGCAGAGCTGTATCCGCAACGTGTTCAGCGTCAAGTGCGACACGGACACCGTGGCCTGCATCGCCGGTGGCATTGCCGACGCCTACTACGGCGGCACGGGCCTGGAGGAGGACACTTTGCTCAAGCGGTTCCTCATCAAGCCCAACGAGCGGGGGGAGTTTGACACCTTCCTGTACGAGTGGGCCACCAAGACGCCGGAGCAGGTCCGCCAAGAGCGGGAGGAAAAGGCGAAAAGGGAGAAAGAAGAAAAGGAGAAAGGCGGCGTTTTATGACAGTGATTTCTTACCAGTCCAAGCTGGTGCTGCGCATCCTCAAGGCGGGGGAGACCTACCGGGCAAAGCCCAACCTCACCCTGCGGGGGGAATACAACGCGATGATTGACCTGCTGGGCCTCCACTGCGAGTGCCCCATCTTTGGGGTGCTGAAGGGGAAAAAGCAGAACACCGGGGGGAAGGTTTCCGGCTCGGTGCGGCTGGTGCTGGATGTGCCGGATAAGTACATCCATTTGACAGAGTACGCGGTGTGGGCGGATTTCCTCTACGCCTTTAAGTTTACAAAGCCGGGGAATTACAAATCCCTGCGGCCAGACTGCGAGGAGCTCACCGTCCGCCGCTACAACGAGATTTTGGCGGACCTGCAGGAGCAGCGCAAGCCCTCCCAGTACCAGTGCCCCCAGGTGGTGTTGGAGAAGATCGACCCCGCCTGGCTGAAAAGCTACCACATCGTGGGCAAGGGAGAGGGCTTTTTGCGCAAGCTGTTTGGAAGATAACGGCTTGGAATAGAGAGGAGCGTGCGGCTTTATGATGGTGGGAAAGTACATTTTGTCCATTGACCAGGGGACCACCAGTTCCCGGGCGGTGCTGTTCGACGCCTTTGGGGGCGTGGCGGGCATGGGCCAGCGGGAGTTCCCCCAAATCTACCCCCAGCCGGGCTATGTGGAGCACGACGCGGTGCAGATTCTGCAAACCACGCTGTACGCCATGCGCCAGGCGGTGGAGCAGGCGGGCATACGCGCCCGGGACATCGCGGCCATCTCCATCACCAACCAGCGGGAGACCACCGTGGCCTGGGACGCCGTGACGGGCATCCCGGTGTGCAACGCCATTGTGTGGCAGTGCCGCCGCACCGCCCCGGAGTGCGAGCGCCTGCGCGCCGCCGGCATGGAGGGGTACATCAAGGACACCACCGGGCTTCTCATCGACCCCTACTTCTCCGGCACCAAGATGAAGTGGATTCTGGAGAACGTCCCCGCCGCCCGGGATTTGGCGAAGAAGGGGCGGCTGCGCTTTGGCACCATCGACACCTGGCTGGTGTACTCCCTCACCGACGGGGCGGCCTATGTCACCGACGTGACCAACGCCTCCCGCACCATGCTGTTTGACATCCACAAGCTGCGCTGGGACGACACCTTGCTCCAAGAGCTGGGCATCCCCCGCAGCGCTTTGCCCCGGGTGTGCGAAAGCGGGGAGATCGTGGGCATGTGCAGTGCCGACGTGCTGGGGGAGGAAATCCCCATTGCGGGCATCGCCGGGGACCAGCACGCCGCCCTGTTTGGCCAGTGTTGCTTTGCGGAGGGCATGGCCAAAAATACATACGGCACCGGCTGCTTTGTGCTGATGAACACAGGCAGCAAGCCCGTGGCCTCCCAGGCGGGGCTGCTGACCACCATCGCCTGGAAGCTGAACGGCCGCACCACCTACGCCCTGGAGGGCAGTGCCTTCAACGCGGGCAGCGCCATCCAGTGGCTGCGGGACGAGCTGGGCCTTATTAAAACTCCCCAGGAGGCCGACCAGCTGGCGGAGACCGTGGAGGACGCCGGGGGCGTCAGCTTTGTACCTGCCTTCACCGGCCTGGGCGCCCCCTATTGGGACATGTACGCCCGGGGCGCGCTGCTGGGCGTCACCCGGGGCACCACCCGGGCCCACCTGTGCCGGGCGGTGTTGGAGAGCATCGCCCTGGAAAGCGCCGATTTGGTGGAGGCCATGAAGCGGGAAAGCGGTGTGGCCATCCCCGAGCTGCGCGCGGACGGCGGGGCCTCCCGCAGCCGGTTCTTGATGCAGTACCAGGCGGACATTTTAAACACCCGGGTGTGCCGCCCCCAGTGCCTGGAGACCACCGCCCTGGGCTCTGCCATGATGGCGGGGCTCACCGTGGGCCTGTGGGACAGCCTGGAGGAGCTTTCCTCCCTGTGGCGGGAGAGCGCCGGGTTCCAGCCGGACTATCCCCAGGAAAAGCGGGAGAAGGACTTAGCCCGCTGGCACGAGGGCGTCCAGCGCAGCATGGGCTGGGCCCGGCAGTAAGTGCGCAAGGTGTTTCCCGGATACAACGGGAGGAGGGGTAGAGTGGTCCATCTGGAAAAAGTAAACGGCGAAAATATCTGGGACATTTTAAAGCTAAGTGTCTCAGAGAGTCAGAAAAATTTTGTTGCCAGCAATGAGGTCAGCATTCTGGAAGCCTATGCCGCTATCGCTTCCAACGGATATGCTTTTCCGTTCGGGGTCTTTGACGGGGATGCTCCAGTGGGCTTTGTGATGGTTGGGTATGGCAAAGATGACTGCTGGAAGGACGCCCCAGCCATAGCGGAGGGGAATTATAACCTGTGGAGACTGATGATCGACGAGAGCTGTCAAAACAGGGGATATGGGAGACGGGCGGTAGAACTTGCACTAAACTTTATCAGGACCTATCCCTGTGGAAAAGCCAATTTCTGCTGGCTGTCATACGAGCCGGAAAATACGGTTGCCAAATCGCTGTACGCCTCTTTTGGATTTGTAGAGACCGGAGAAAAGGACGGCGAAGAGCAAATTGCCGTTTTAAAACTCTAAGACAATTTCTGATGTACACGCAGGGCCGAGTGGGCTTTCCGTAAGCCAATTGAAAACCGTTCGGGCCTGCGCCCTATGCGCTTTGCGGTCTCACCTGCCGGCTCGGTCGGCGCTGAACGGTGCCCACCGGACACCAGCGCCGTGCGGGCTTGGCCCTGCATTTCTTACGGCTTCGCCTAGGTCAAGACCGCAGGGGCTTTGCCCCCGCACCCCCACAGCCTTTGAAAAGGCTGGCGAAACTTTTACGCGCCTTCGGCGTTTTCTTTCCATTACTTTTCTGCGAGGTGATTCCCTTGATTTCCATCATCGACTACGGCGCGGGCAATCTCCAAAGCGTGGAGAAGGCCCTGCGCCACATCGGCTGCGACTGCCAAGTCACCGCCGACCCCGCCGCCCTGCTGGCCGCCGACGCCGCGGTGCTGCCAGGGGTGGGCTCCTTTGGCGACGCCATGGACCAGCTCCGGGCCCGGGGCTTGGAGCAGCCCATCCACGATTTTGTGGACTCCGGCCGGCCCTTTTTGGGCATTTGCCTGGGGCTGCAGATCCTCTTTGAAACCAGCGAGGAGTCCCCGGGCGCCCAGGGCCTTGGTCTGCTGAAGGGCCGCATTGTCCGCCTGCCCAGGGAGAGCGGCTTGAAAATCCCCCACATCGGGTGGAACTCCCTGGCGCTGAAAGAGGGGGAACCCCTGTTTGCCGGGCTGCCCCAAGAGCCCTATGTGTACTTTGTCCACTCCTACTATTTGCAGGCCCAGGAGGACGTGGTCACGGCCACGGCGGCGTATGGGGCCACCATCCACGCGGCGGTGCGCAAGGGCAATTTGATGGCCTGCCAGTTCCACCCGGAGAAAAGCGGCCGGGTGGGGCTGCAAATCCTGGAGAACTTCGCGGCAATGCTGGGAAAGGAGGCGTGAGCATGTACGCCAAACGGATCATCCCCTGCCTGGACCTGAAAAACGGCCGGGTGGTAAAGGGGACCAACTTTGTGGGCCTGCGGGACGCCGGGGACCCGGTGGAGTGCGCTGTGGAGTACGACAGCCAGGGCGCCGACGAGCTGGTGCTGCTGGACATCACCGCCTCCTCCGATGCCCGGGACATCATGGTGGACATTGTCACCCGGGTGGCGGAGAGCATCTTCATCCCCTTCACCGTGGGGGGCGGCATCCGCACCGTGGAGGACTTCACCCGCATCCTCCGGGCCGGGGCGGACAAGGTCTCCGTCAACTCCGCCGCGCTGAAAAACCCCGCCATCATCCAAGAGGCGGCCTATAAATTCGGCAGCCAGTGCGTGGTGGTGGCCATGGACGCCAAGCGCCGTCCCGAGGGGGGCTGGACCCTGTATCTCAACGGCGGTCGGGTAGACACCGGCAAGGACGCCGTGGCCTGGGCCCAGGAGGTGGAGCGCCTGGGGGCGGGGGAGATACTCCTCACCAGCATGGACTGCGACGGCACCAAGGCCGGCTACGATTTGGAGCTGACCCGGGCCATCTCCGAGGCGGTGAGCATTCCGGTGATAGCCTCTGGCGGTGCGGGGAAGCTGGAGCATTTCTACGACGCCTTCACCCAGGGCAAGGCGGACGCGGTGCTGGCGGCCAGCCTGTTCCACTTCCGGGAGATAGCCATTCCCCACTTGAAACAGTACCTGGCGGGCCGGGGTGTGCCGGTGCGCCTGGCGTGAGGAAAATCCCTTTGAAAAATTTGAAAAAAGGGATTGACTTTCTCTAAAAACCTGTTATAATAAATACTGCCGTTCGGACAGGGCGGCAAAATAAAGCGGTATTGTGTAAGGGTAGCACAGCAGACTCTGACTCTGTTTGTCTGGGTTCAAATCCTGGTACCGCTGCCAAAAGCCTCGGTTGTTAAAATCCGAGGCTTTTTTACGAGGTGTGGCTCAGTTTGGTAGAGCGCTACGTTCGGGACGTAGAAGTCGCAGGTTCAAATCCTGTCACCTCGACCAAAAAGGATTCTGATAATCAGAATCCTTTTTTCTTTTTATAAAAAGAAGGTGAACGAATATGGTTGGCATTACCTCAATAAATGGATTTCCTGCCTTAATGAGTGAACGATTTTCTTTATTTAAAGCTGCGGGTTTTGAATCTGTGTTACTTTGGTGGGGTCCCGGTGAAAAAGAAAGCCGCGGGGAACGTGTTGCCCTGGCTAAAAGGTATGGCTTGAGGATTGAGAATGTTCATGCCACTACAGATAATTTAAATGCGATTTGGCTAAATGATTCAGCAGGAAATCAAACACTGGCAGAACTTGAGCAGGAACTTGAGGAGTGCTCCTATTTTGGCATTGGTACCCTGGTAGTGCATTTGACGAATGGAAGTGTTCCGCCCCCTGTTTCAAAAATTGGCATTTCCAGAATAGAGCGTTTGATTTATAGCGCTGAGAAAAACGGGGTGCGGATTGCATTTGAAAATCTGCGGACACCCGAGCATGTTCAATATGTGCTGAACCATTATTCTTCCCGTTTTGTTGGCCTATGTTACGATAGTGGGCACGAACACTTTTGGACACCGAATTTTGATTGGTTGAAGGAATACGGCTCTAGGGTATTTGCGATCCATTTGCATGATAATTGCGGGGAGAAAGATTCACATCTGGTGCCTTTTGATGGGGAAATTGATTGGCGCCAAAAATCGAAACAAATTGCCGACTCTTCCTATACTGGAAGCATTACGATTGAGAGCGAATATAATGTGAGCGCTCAGTATAGACGGTATGAATTGACTGACTTTTTATCCTATACATGTGAAAAGGGAAAACTGCTTGAAACTATGATTCAAGCGCAAAGATAGCTTTCATGCGTTATTTCAGATGTTTTTTGTTGCCGCACCTCGGGCGGTCAGTAAGATGCAGCCCCTTTTTTCTCTAGTTTTGGTCTGCGTTTTTCTTATGTTCTGTAAAACTCCTTGGAATTTCCTTGAATTTCCAAGGAGTTTTTGCTGCTGCGCCAGGTGCTGGCCGACGCCCGGGCCCAGAGGAGGCGAGGCTGCGTGCTCACCTGCAAGGCGGGGCTGGTCTCGTACTACGAGAAATTCGGCTTTCAAAACCGCGGGGTGTCCCCCTCGGCCTTGGCGAGGCAGACTTGGTACGACATGGCGGCGCTGTTCGCCCCAGGCCGTTGACATCTTCGCGACGCCGTGCTACAATCCCGGTAAAACCACAGCCGGGAAACGCCCGGCGGCATGAAAGCGGGGAGCAGTTATGTATCAGCACCATTTGGATTCCATTGAGAAAATGAAGGAGTACTTCCGCCCCACAGAGGGCATCATCGCCTTGGTACTGGGCGGCTCGGTGGCCAAGGGCAACGAGCGGCCCGACTCCGACTTGGACGCCTTGGTCATCCTCACCCCAGAGGCCTACGCCAAAAAGCTGGCAGAGGGCCGCACGGCGGAGTGCGTGTTTGGCCACTGCACCTATGAGGGCGGCTACTTCGACGTGAAGTACATGACAAAGGACTACATCCAGGCCGCGGCACAGCACGGCAGCGAGCCCACCCGGAACTCCTTTGTGGGGGCCCGGGTGCTCTTCTCCAGCGACCCGGAGGTGGCGGAGATTCTTCCCAAAATCGGCGTGTTCCCCCTGTGGGAGCGGGAGGACAAGATGCTCTCCTTTTACGGCAACTACCGCTTGAACAGCGGCTATTTCCTCAAGGGCTGCAAGGCGGAGGGGTATCTGCGGCTGCTCTCTGTGGGCCAGGTGGTGTACAGCGTGTACCGGATGATTCTCCAGGAGAACGAGATGCTCTTCCCCTGCAACCGCCGCTTAGAGGAGACCGTGGAGGCCGCCCCCCGCAAGCCAGAGGGCATTGTGGAGCTGGGCCGGAGGGCCGTGGCCACCCAGCGGGACGAGGACGTGGACGCCTTCTCCCAGGCCTATTTCCAGTGGACCACCTGGCACTTTCCGGAGGACCCCAGCCTGCCCCAGGCCCGCTACACCCAGGACTTTGAGCAGTGGTGGTACCGGCCCCGGCCGCTGGTCAACGAGTGGTAAGCCAGCCCCAAATATCTATGGATAAACTCCAAAGGCGCCTCCCAGCGGCTGGGGCGCTTTTTTTCATGCCGTGGCCAGTTGACAAGAAAATCACAGGATGCTACAATTTTTATAGTATGGTCCGCCCAAAAGGGAGGGCCAGAAAAATCAAAGACTGTTTTATAAGGAGGAATTGCATTGCAGATTTATGTATCCGCCAGCGTAAAGCGCAGCGGCGATGGCTCCCAGGCGGCGCCTTTCCAGACTATAAACGAGGCGGCCCAGGTGGCCGTTGCCGGCGATGAAGTCATCGTCCTGCCCGGCTATTACCGGGAGTGGGTCGACCCCAAAAACGGCGGCACGGCCGACGACTGCCGCATCACCTACCGTTCCCAGGTGCCCGGCGGCGCCGTCATCACCGGCTCGGAGGTTGTGAAGACTTGGGAGCCCTACCAGGGCGACGTGTGGGTGGCCCGCATCCCCAACGGCCTGTTTGGCAACTACAACCCCTACACCACGCTGATTGAGGGCGACTGGTACATCCCCTCCAAGCCCTTCCACACCGGCGAGGTCTACCTCAACGGCAAGTCCATGTACGAGGCCGAGGACCTGGAAGGCGTGCTCCAGCCCCAGGAGTACAAGTCCTCTTGGGATAGGGCTTTCACCATCTACCGCTGGTACACCTGCCAGGAGGATGGCAACACCGTGCTGTACGCCAACTTCCACGGCGCCAACCCCAACGAGGAGAACGTGGAAATCAACGTGCGCCGCAACTGCTTCTACCCCAGCAAGACCGGCGTGAACTACATCACCCTCTCCGGCTTTGTGGTGCGCCAGGCCGCCACCCAGTGGGCCCCTCCCACCGCCTACCAGGAAGGCATGATTGGACCCCACTGGTCCAAGGGCTGGATTATTGAGGACTGCGAAGTCTCCGACTCCAAGTGCTCCGGCATCTCCCTGGGCAAGTTCCTTCAGCCGGAAAACGACAACAAGTGGCTGAAGACCAAGTACAAGGACGGCACCCAGACCGAGCGCGAGTGCATCTGCCTGGCCCAGATTCAGGGCTGGACCAAGGAGAACATCGGCCACCACATCATCCGCCGCTGCAACATCCACGACTGCGGCCAGACCGGCATTGTGGGCCACTTGGGCGGGGTGTTCTCCATCATCGAGGACAACCACATCCACCACATCAACAACAAGCAGAACCTCTCTGGCGCGGAGATTGGCGGCATTAAGATGCACGCCGCCATCGACGTGATTTTCCGCCGCAACCACATCCACCACTGCACCCGCGGCATCTGGCTGGATTGGCAGGCCCAGGGCACCCGCGTCACCCAGAACCTGTTCCACCACAACACCCTGCCCACCCTCAGCGAGGACCCCGACAAGGAGGAGTTCCTGGGCATTGGCGACGACATCTTTGTGGAGGTCTCCCACGGCCCCACGCTGATTGACAACAACATCCTGCTGTCCACCCGCTCCTTGAAGCTGGCTGCCCAGGGCATTGCCGTGGTGCACAACCTCATCGGCGGCGCCCTCACCTGCGTGGGCCGCGGCACGGACAACGGCGCCAAGACCCTGTCCTCCTCCCGCTACACCCCCTACCATGTGGCCCACCGCACCGAGGTGATGGGCTTTATGACCTTCCTCCACGGCGACATGCGCTTCTACAACAACATCTTCGTCCAGCAGGACGTGCACCCTGCTTTGGTGAAGATGTGCGAGTTTGCCAAGGAGCACTACAACGAGTGGGATGACAACAACGTGGAAGTGGGCACCTTTAAGTACAACGGCTACCCCACCTTCGAGGAGTGGGACAAGCAGTTTGAGGGCTACTGCGGCATGGGTTCCGAGCCCAGCGACCGCTACTACAGCCACCTGCCCGTGTGGAGCGAGGGCAACGTCTACTTTGGCGGCGCCCAGCCCTGGGACAAGGAAAAGGACGCCAAGGTGGTGCCCGAGAAGGTCACCCTGAACCTGCGCGAAGAGGATGGCAAGTACACCTTGGAGACCAACCTCTACGAGCTGCTGCCTGAAGTGAAGGCCCCCGCTGTTTCCACCGAGCTGCTGGGCGCCGCCTTTGAGCCCGAAGAGAAGTTTGAGAACCCCGACGGCACCCCCATTGTGTTCAACCAGGACTACTTTGGCCGCCACCGGGCCATCAACCCCATGCCCGGGCCCTTTGAGTCCGCGGAAGAGCTCCAGGAAACCCTGTTTTGAGCGAAAACCTGACCCTGCGCCCCATTGGCCGCATCCGCGCGGAGTTCCCGGAGAAATTCGGCATCCCCCGGCAAAGCGGCCTGGTGGAGGAGCTGCGGGCCGTGGTGGAGTTTGAGCGGGAGTTCCGCGCCCCCGAGGCCTTCCGGGGCCTGGAGGGGTTCTCCCACCTGTGGCTGCTGTGGCACTTTACCCAGAGCCAGGGGTGGTCCCCCACGGTGCGGCCGCCCCGGCTGGGGGGCAACCAGCGGGTGGGGGTGTTCGCCACCCGGTCGCCCTTCCGGCCCAACCCCATCGGCCTTTCCTGCGTAAAGCTGGAGAAGGTGGACTACACCGCGCCAGGCGGCCCTGTGCTGCTGGTGCGGGGCGCCGACCTGCTGGACGGCACGCCCATCTTTGACGTGAAGCCCTACGTCCCCCTGGCGGACTGCCGTCCCCAGGCGGTGGGGGGCTTTTCGGACCAGCACCGGGAGGACGGCCTTTCTGTGGACTTCCCGCCGGCGCTGCTGGAGCAGGTGCCGGAGGAAAAGCGGGCGGCCCTGTTGGGCGTGCTTGCCCAGGACCCCAGGCCCTCTTACCAGCACGACCCCCAGCGGGTGTACGGCATGGCCTTTGCCGGGCTGGAGGTTCGCTTCACCGTGGAGGGCAATACCCTAACGGTACGGGGGATAGAGGCAAAAGAATAAACCCTTTGGCGGGACGTCCCCAGTGGGCGCCCCGCTTTTTTACGCCTGTTTCCGACGGCCTTCGCGGGGCGGATATGGTACCCTAATAGGCACGTCAAGTGGTCTTATACAGAAAACGCAGGTCTAATTTGTTCAGGAATTACAAAGTTTGCAAAGTATTTACCCAGGATTTAAAAGGAATCACTAAAAAGTACTTGAAATTTTTTTAGTTTATGTTATTATAACAGTAAAGAACCTGTGAAACCGGTGACAAAGGAGCGTTCAAACTATGGAACGTGAGAAGAATCTACCCAAAACCGGGCCCGGCAAGCAGCCGGATAACCCGCCGCTTTACCTGTTCCGCAGCGGCAAAAACCGCCGTTCTTACGAATATCTGGGCCTGCACAAGACTACCCGCCAGGGCAAAGAGTGCATGGTGGCCCGGGTGTGGGCGCCCCACGCCAGGGAAGTCTCCCTGGTGGGGAATTTTTGCAACTGGGATAAGGCCAAGTATCCCCTGCAAAAAATTGACGACGCGGTGTGGGAGGGCTACACGGACTTTGTCTTTGAGCCCTACGAGCTGTATAAGTTCTACATCAAAACTGCCCAGGGCAAGGACACCTACAAGGCAGACCCCTTTGCCCGCCACACAGAGACGCGGCCCGGCACGGCCTCCCGCTGGGTGGAGCTGGAGGGCTACCAGTGGCACGATGGGGACTGGCTGCGCTATAAGGAGGAGAACCCCCACTACGAGCGGCCGGTGAACATCTACGAGGTCCACGCGGGCTCTTGGCGAAAATACGCCGACGGCAGCGTGTTCTCCTACGACAAGCTGGGGGATGAGCTCATCCCCTACGTGAAAGACATGGGCTTTACCCACATTGAGTTTATGCCCCTGACCGAGTACCCCTACGACGGCTCTTGGGGCTACCAGGTGATGGGCTACTTCGCCCCCACCTCCCGCTATGGGGAGCCACAGGACTTTATGCGCTTTGTGGACAGGTGCCACCAGGCCGGCATCGGCGTCATTATGGACTGGGTGCCAGCCCACTTCCCCCGGGACGCCGCGGGCCTGGCCTCCTTTGACGGCACCCCCTGCTACGAGTACGAGGACCCCCGCAAGGGCGAGCACAAGGAGTGGGGCACCCTGGTCTTTGACTACGGCAAGCCCGAGGTGCAAAGCTTCCTCATGTCCAGCGCGGTGTACTGGCTGAAGGAGTACCACATCGACGGCCTGCGGGTGGACGCCGTGGCCTCCATGCTCTACCTGGACTACAACCGCCGGGACGGGGAGTGGATTCCCAACAAGGACGGCGGCAAGGAAAACCTGGAAGCCGTGGCCTTCCTCCAGGCGCTCAACGAGGCGGCCTTTGCCGAGGCGCCCCACTGCATGATGATTGCGGAGGAGTCCACCTCTTGGCCTCTGGTGAGCCGGCCCACCTACATGGGCGGCCTGGGCTTTAACTACAAGTGGAATATGGGCTGGATGAACGACATGCTCCGCTACATGTCCATGGACCCGCTGTTCCGCAGCGGCAACCACGACGCCCTGACCTTCTCCTTCTTCTACGCTTTCTCCGAGAACTTCATCCTGCCCATCTCCCACGACGAGGTGGTCTACGGGAAGGGGTCCCTCATCAATAAGATGCCCGGCGACGACAAGATGAAGGCCGACCAGATGCGGGCTTTCGTCAGCTATATGATGGCCCACCCGGGCAAGAAGCTCCAATTTATGGGCACGGAATTTGCCCAGAAGAACGAGTGGAACTTTGAAAAGGAGCTGGAGTGGGGCCTGCTCCAGTACCCCGAGCACCAGCAGGCCCAGGCCTTCTTCAAGGCGGTGAACCACTTCTACCTCTCCCGCCCCGAGCTGTGGGAGATTGACTTCTCCTGGGAGGGCTTTGAGTGGATTTCCAACGACGACTACCAGCAAAGCGTCATCGCCTTCCGCCGCAAGGCCAAGGACGGCCGGGAGCTGGTGGCGGTGTGCAACTTTGTGCCCGTCCAGCGGGAGAACTACTGCATCGGCGTGCCCATCCGGGGCACCTGGGCCGAGGTGTTCACCTCGGACGCCACGGCGTTCGGCGGCGGCGGCGTGACCAACGGCAGCGCCATCAAGACCCAGGACGTGCCCATGCACGGCTGCGAGCAAAGCGTCTCGCTGACCTTGCCGGGCTGCTCGGTGTTCTTCCTGGAGTGCGTGAAAAAGACCCCCAAGCGGGTCCGGCGCGCGCCCGCCAAAAAGACGGCATCCAAAACCGCGGCCAAGGCGAAACCCGCTGCGGAAGCTAAGCCCAAGGCAGAGAAAAAGCCTGCCCGGGGCGGCAAGAAAAAGACCGGGGCGAAAGCCCCCTGACACTGGGGTAAAGAAGCGGCCCGCCTTCCCGGCGGGGCATCCCCAGGGATGGGCCGCTTTTTCACACATAAACATTGAAAGATTAGGAGGACGCTAAAATGTTACCCAAACAAGAGGTTGTGGCCATGCTGCTTGCCGGCGGCCAGGGCAGCCGTCTGGGCGTGTTGACGAGGAACCTCGCCAAGCCCGCGGTGCCTTTCGGTGGGAAATACCGCATCATCGATTTTCCCCTTTCCAACTGCGTAAACTCCGGCATCGAGACGGTGGGTGTGCTCACCCAGTACCAGCCCCTGGAGCTGAATGACTACATCGGCAACGGGCAGCCCTGGGACCTGGACAGCAACAACGCCGGTGTCCACGTGCTGCCCCCGTACCAGAAGCAGAAAAAGACCGACTGGTACAAGGGCACGGCCAATGCCATTTATCAGAATATCCCCTTTATCGAGCGCTATAACCCCGATTACGTGGTGGTGCTCTCCGGCGACCACATCTACAAGATGGATTACTCCAAGATGCTGGCCTACCACAAGGAGAAGGGCGCTGCCTGCACCATCGCCGTGTACGAGGTGCCCATGGCAGAGGCCTCCCGCTTTGGCATTTTGAACACCAACGAGGACGGCTCTATCTACGAGTTCGACGAGAAGCCCAAGAAGCCCAAGAGCAATAAAGCCTCCATGGGCATCTACGTCTTCACCTGGGAAAAGCTGCGCAAGTACCTGGAGCAGGACGAGGAAGACCCCAAGAGCCAGAACGACTTTGGCAAGAACGTGCTGCCCGCCATGCTGAATGCCGGCGAGGCCATGTACGCCTACCGGTTTGAGGGCTACTGGAAGGACGTGGGCACCATCGACAGCCTGTGGGAATCCAACATGGATTTGCTGGACCCCAACGTGCCCCTGGAGCTCAACGACCCCGAGTGGCGCATCTACTCCCGCAACCCGGTTATGCCCCCCCACTATGTGGCCAAGGGCGCTACCATCCAGAACTCCCTGGCGGCAGAGGGCTGCAATGTTTACGGCACAGTGGATTTCTCCGTGCTGTTCGCGGGCGTGTACGTAGCCCCCGGCGCCACGGTGCGGGATTCCATCATCATGCCCGGCGCCCGCATTGAGGAGGGCGCCACGGTGCAGTACGCCATTGTGGCGGAGGATTCCGTGGTGGGCGCCAACTCCGTTGTGGGCCAGCGCCCCGAGGATGTGGAAAACAAAGAAGACTGGGGCGTGGCCGTCATTGGCCCGGGCTGCAAGCTGGCCCCCGGCACTGTGGTGCCCCCCAAGGCTATGATCGACGCTGAGGAGGTGGAGAAGTAATGCGCGGCAACGACGTTATCGGCATTTTGTTTGCCTATGTACATGAAGAGCGGGTGCGTGAACTGACCCAGAACCGGGTGATGGCTTCCGTGCCCTATGGCGGGCGCTACCGCCTGGTGGACTTCCCCTTGTCCAACATGGTGAATTCCGGTATCAACAAGGTGGGCGTTATCACCGAGCAGAACTACCAATCTTTGATGGACCATCTGGGCTCCGGCAAGGCCTGGGACCTCTCCCGCAAGCGGGAAGGCCTGTACTTGCTGCCTCCCTTTGGCGCGGAGACCATGCGCACCGAGGGCAAAATCAGCTCTTTGGCCTCCATCATGCGGTTTTTGAAGAATTCCCACGAGGAGTACGTGCTCCTCTCTGACTGCGACACCGTGGCCAACATCGACTACAAAGAGGTGTTCGCTCTGCACACCGCCAAAGAGGCGGACATCACCATCATCTACCGCCACGGCACCTCCCCCGATACGGACAAGAACGTGGTCTACACCGTGGACCCCGAGGGCTTTATCCGGGATATGGTGGTCAAGCGCGGCAGCGATACCGACTGCAACTTTGGCATGGGCATGTGCCTCATCGGCCGCAAGCGGCTGATGGCCATGATTGAAGAGTGCATGGGCCGCAACCTCTACGACTTTGACCGGGATCTGCTCCAGCGCAACCTGCCCGAGCTGCGGGTGGTGGGCTACGAGTTTACCGGCGCGGCTTACTGCATCTCCTCCTTGGGCAGCTACTTCAAGGCCAACATGGCTTTGATGGAGCCCAAGGTGCGCACCCAGCTGTTCGAGCCCAGCCGGCCTGTTTACACCAAGGTCCGCGACGACATGCCCACCCGCTACGGCCTGGGCTCTGTGGTGTCCAACTCCATTGTGGCCGACGGCTGCCTGATTGAGGGCGAGGTGGAGAACTGCGTGCTCTTTAGAGGCGTGCAGGTGCACAAGGGCGCCAAGCTGCGCAACTGCGTGATTATGCAGGATTCCATCATCGGCGAGAACAGCCGTTTGGACTTTGTGGTGGCCGATAAGGACACCGTGTTCGACCCCAACCGCACGCTGATGGGCTACCAGACCTATCCCGTGTTTGTGGCCAAGGGCAGCAAGGTGTAACAAAGCGCCCGGCCCGCCTCCGGCCCCGCCTGGCTCACTGCGGGGAGGCCCCGGCAGCACGGGGAACGGGGGGAGGACCCTGTGAGCGGAAAGACATTGAGGTACCAGTATGAAAGTTCTGTTTTGCGCCAGCGAGGCGCTGCCCTTCTCCGCCACCGGCGGGTTGGCAGACGTAGCCGGCTCTTTGCCCCAGGCGCTGCGGGCCCGGCTGATTGGCTGCCGGGTGGTGGTGCCCCTGTACGACGGCATCCCCCAAGAGCTGCGGGACCAGATGCACTTTGTCACCAGCATCAGCGTGCCGGTGGCATGGCGGCGGCAGTATTGCGGCATCTTTGAGGCCAAGGTGAACAACGTCATCTACTACCTCATCGATAACCAGTACTACTTCAAGCGCAGCGGCATTTACGGCCATTTTGACGACGCCGAGCGCTTTGCCTTCTTCTCCCGGGCCATTTTGGAGATGCTGCCCTATATCGACTTTAAGCCCGATATCATCCACGCCAACGACTGGCAGACCGCCTTGGTGCCCGTGTACTACCGGCTGTTCTACGCCAACAACGAGTGGTACTCTGGTATAAAGACGCTGTTTACCATCCACAACATCCAGTACCAGGGCCAGTATGGCAAGGAAATCCTGGAGGACGTGTTCGGCATCCCCAACTACGAGAGCTCTTTGCTGGAGTTCAACCGGGACGTGAACCTGATGAAGGGCGCCATTGAGTGTGCCAACTGGGTTTCCACCGTCAGCCCCACCTACGCCCAGGAGATTTTGGACCCCTGGTTTGCACACAAGCTGGACCCCATCCTGCGGGAGCGCAGCTGGAAGCTCTCCGGCATTTTAAACGGCATTGACACCGAGAACTACAACCCCGCCACCGACCCCAACATCTATGCCCACTACGCCCGGGAGGACAGGGCCAATAAGGCCGTGAACAAGCAGAAGCTGCAAGAGCGGCTGTGCATTGAGCAGAACCCCGACCTGCCCCTTGTGGGCATGGTCACCCGGCTGGTGTCCCACAAGGGCCTGGACCTGGTGAAGGAGGGCGTGGACAATGTGATGGAGTACTCCAACGCCCAGTTTGTGGTGTTGGGCAGCGGCGACCTGGAGTATGAGAACTACTTCAAGTGGATGCAGGAGAAGTACCCCGGCCGGTTCGTCATGTGCCTGGGCTTTGTGCCGGAGCTTTCCCGGAAGATCTACGCCGGCGCGGACATCTTCCTCATGCCCAGCAAGAGCGAGCCCTGCGGCTTGTCCCAGATGATTGCCCTGCGCTACGGCACCATCCCCGTGGTGCGGGAGACCGGCGGCCTGAAGGATTCCATCACCGACAGTGGCGATGGCAAGGGCAACGGCTTCACCTTCAAGACCTACAACACCGGCGACATGCTCCACTCCCTGCACCGCGCCATCTATGCCTACAACTCCGATAAGGAGGGCTGGGGCGTGCTGGTAGACAGGGCCATGGGCTGCGACAACAGCTGGGGCCGGTCCGCCAATGAGTACATCCGCCTGTACAAACAGATTTTAAAGGGTTAATATTTGCGTGTCCCTCCAAAGAGGGCTGCTGCCTTGGGCAGTGGCTCTCTTTCTTTTTGACAAAAAAGCTCCCACCCAAAACAGGTGGGAGTGTTTCTTTCTGTATTGGCACGGCGGGCTTTGCTAGCTCACCCCTGCCGCAGCATCTTCTCCAAGGGCTTGCCCTTGGCCAGCTCGTCTACCAGCTTGTCCAGGTACCGGATTTCCCGCAGCAGCGGGTCCTGGATGGCCTCCACCTTCACCCCGCACATCGAGCCTGTGATAAGGCCCCGGTTGGGATGGGGCGCTGGCGCCTGGCGGAAGAAATCCCCGTAGGCGATGTCACTTTCCAGCAAGGCGGCCAGCTGCTCCTGGCTGTACCCGGTGAGCCAGCAGGCGGCTGCGTCCACCTCTCCCCGGGAACGGCCCTTTTTCTCCGCCTTGGCCACCAGCAGTGGGTAGACCTTTTGCAGCTTCATCTGAAAGACTTTTTCGTTGGACATGGTTTCCTCCTTACCGGGGCTGGGCGTACTCCAGGCAAACCGTATAGATGGCGTTGTAGGCCGCGCTGGAGATGCCGCCCCGACGGTACTCTTGATAGGCCTCCCGGCACAGCTGGGAAAGCTCTGGGGAGTCCCCCAAAGCCCGGCCCAGCTCCCTGGCCCGACGCAGATAGGCCTGTTCTTTGGCTTGCTGTGTCCCTTCCATAGCGCCGCCCCCTTTGAGAGAATCATATCACGATCCCTTGGTTGGCGCAATGGGGGGTGCGAAAGTATAGGCGCGGCATTCTCTTGGCTATCAAAGGCGCTGGTTTTATTTCCAACAAGCTGCTGAATTCCAATATGACCTTGGACGTTGCCTATACTCTCTATCTGATTTTGGCAAGCACACCGGAAATCCCCAAAGACCAAATAAAACGGTTTGTTCAGAAATGGTTTGTGCTTTCTACACTGACGTCTCGCTACACGGCTTCCCCAGAATCTCAAATGCATCGGGATATGCAGAGCATTGAAGAAAAGGGATTTCTCAATTTCTTCGCAGAAATAGAAGCCTCTGCGCTTTCAGAGAGTTTTTGGCGAGTGACATTGCCTCAGAATCTGGAAACCTCCTCTGTGAATAGCCCTGGGTTCCGGGCGTTTTTGGCTGCCCAGGTGTACTGTCACAGTGATTCTTTGTTCATGAATGGGATGGAAGTGAGGGACCTCTTATTGATTGCTGGAGATATTCATCACATCTTCCCACGGGCTTATTTGAAGAAGCAGGGGATCGATAATCGAGCCAGGTACAACCAGGTCGCATATTATATCTACCTGGACACGCAGGTGAATAAGGCGATTGGGGATCAGGCTCCTTGTGAGTACTTTGGAAAAGTGATTCAGCAGTGCGAAACGAAAGCTCCTGTTTTAGGAAACATCGTGGATATGGAGCTATTGAAAAGAAATTTGGACGAAAACTGTATTCCTCAAGCAATTCATCAAATGGACTTTACAAATTGTGAGGAGTTTCTTTCTCAGCGCAGATATTTGATGGCGGCCAAGATGGAAGAATATTATAGAAGCTTATAACATGAAAAACCGCACCCAGATCATTCTGCGTGCGGTTTTTTGGCGGAGATGAAGAGATTTGAACTCTTGCGCCGGTTTGAAGCCGACCTACCGCATTTCGAGTGTGTCCGGAATTTCCGAACCTGGTGGAATTTGACGGAAGATGAGAGAAGCTATAGGAACCCCCAAAAGCCAGAGTTTCCGCGGGTTTTGAGAAGACAGAAAAGAAAAAAGAGAGGGAATTCCTAGGTCGGGAAGTCCCCGCGGGGAGGGGAAAGTTCTAACGGATTTCTAAGAAACGCCCCGTAGAAAACCCGTAGAAATCCGGAAAAAAGCGCCCCTCAAATCCACACGCTGGCAGTGCGGATTTGGGGGGTGTTTTGGCGGGACAGTCTCCTTGTGCGGCGGGGAGGTCGGGACTATTGGCCGGAATCTTTCTGTTCGGGGTGATGCGTAGATGTATGGTCCTCCCCCGTGGCTGTGGATGCTGAGGGCCGTGGGGCCGGTCCATCAAGGCTGACAAGCAATCCCCCCTCACAGTGTGAGAGGAGATTTGCGTCACAGCAGCTCTTTTGTTTTTCTGGCGAGATAAAGCGGGATGTTCGTGATGGCGCCGTCCTTGCGATACCCCCGCTTGGAAAAGCGAAGTGCGTGTTCAGGATGACGGTTTGCAATGTAACGCTTAAAGGACGGCGCGGACTTATCTTCGCCGCCTTTTGCCTCCACGGGGATGATTTCCATACCGTTTTGCAGCACGAAGTCGATTTCGCCGGTTTTGTCCGAGTAATAGCGAGGCTCCACGTCAAATTGACCGCGAAGCTGCTGCAACACATAGTTTTCAGTGAGCGGCCCCTTGAATTGATAGTCGGCTTTCAGCAAAATGGCGCTGTTGTCAATGCCCGCCATGTGCTTGAGCAGCCCTGTATCAAACAGGAACAACTTGAATTGATCGAGCTTGTCAAAGGCGGAAAGGGGATGTTCCATCTTGGAGACATTGTAGATGCGGTTGAGCATACCGGCTGAGACAAGCCATTCGATGGCTTCTTCAAAGTCCCGCGCCCGGCCGCCCTGCCGGACAGCTCCGTAGATAAACTTTTCGTTGGATTTGGCGAGCTGGGAGACAATGCTGCGGAACACCATCAGGATGCGCCCGCTGTTCACCTTTCCGTTATGCTTGGAAAAGTCGTTTTCGTAAATTTCCACCAGTTCTCGCTGGATTCGGGAAACCGCTGCCGGGTCTTTATGGTTGACCCAGGATACAACGCATTCCGGCATCCCGCCAATGATCAGATAGTAGTTGTAGGCTTCCAGCAAGCGGTTGTGGAAAATTTCCTCAATGGTCTGATCCTTCTGGATGCTTTCATAATAGGCAAAGAGCGCCGGGTCGGTGGCTTCCAGAAACTCATCAAAATAAAGGGGGTATAGGTCGAGAAGATTGACCATCCCCACCGGGTAGGACTTTGGCTGGGCCAGCAGGGTGCCAAGCAGGCTCCCGGCCGCGATGACATGGTAGTCGTTTGCTTTCTCTTTGAAATATTTGAGTGTGTTGAGGGCCTCGGGGCACTCCTGTACCTCATCGAAAATGACGAGGGTCTCCCCAGGCAGAATCTTTTCTCCGGCGATCATGGACAGCAGTTCAATAATCCTCTGGGGATTCTTGTTCGCTTCAAAAATGGATTTCAGCTCATCTTCCTCATCAAAGTTGAAGTAGACAAAACTGTCGTAACAGCTTTGCCCAAACTCCTTCATGAGCCAAGTCTTGCCCACCTGACGGGCGCCGCGAATAATCAGCGGCTTCCGTTCCGGGGTATCCTTCCATTTTACGAGCTGCGAAAACGCGCTTCGCTTCACACGCATCACCACCTTCTCCTCTAGATGAAAGCAGTATAACACATTTTTCCGGGTTTTACAACGGGATTAAAACACGTTTTTCCGGAAAAATAAGATGCGTATAAACACATTATTCTGAAATGGGTATCTTTCCGTTGAACAGAGCCTGGCGGTTTCCTATATCACAATCCCCTGACAGTGGTCGAGCTCGTGTTGGATGATCTGGGCCGTCCAGCCGGTGAAGGTCTTGAGCCGCTCCTGGAAACGTTCATTCTGCCACCGTACCTTGATGGAGTTCCACCGCTTGGCGGGCCGGGTGCCGGTGAGGGACAGGCAGCCCTCCTCCGTCTCGTAGGGGGCGGATTTCTTCACGATCTCCGGGTTGTACATCACCTGGTAGACGCCCTCGTTGTCGAAGACGATAATGCGCTTTTTCACGCCGATCATGTTGGCTGCCATGCCCACGCATTCTTCTTTGTGGTGTGCCAGGGTGTCCAGCAGGTCTTGTCCCACGGAAAGGTCGTCCGGGGTGGCGGGCTGGGCTTTTTGGGCCAGAAAGGCTTCGTCTTTGCAGATGTCTCGAATCATGGGGTGAGCTCCTTGTGTGTCAAGAGTGTTTCCGCGATCACTTCTGCCGCCAGCTGAGTGCCCGCTTCATTGGGGTGGACGCCGTCGGCAGCGTAGAGAGGATGGGTGGGGGAGAGGTCGTAGAACCGCTGGCCCACTTCCGCCAGCAGAGCGTGGTTTTCCTGGGCTGCCTGGCGGTAGGCTGCAGAAAGCTGCCGGGCCATGTCCTCGTAGTCCCAGCCCTTGTCGGCCAGCTTGGCGCCGCCCTTCTCGTAGGCCCAGGTGGCGAACAGGACGGCAGTAGCCCCCTTTGCCCGAATCCACTCACAGAGTCGCTTCACGCTGGTGAAAAAGCCCTGAGGGGAGGAGATGGGCCCGTGGCTCATCTCCTGGAGAATGACGAAATCCAAGGGTTCCCCCTCCAACGCTGCCTTAGTTTTCGCTCCCAGTTTTGTGCGGGGATTGAGCTGCTCCGCCAGCCGCGCCCCGCCCCGGGTGTGGGCCATCACCTCCGCCCCGGTGAGCTGGGCCAGCCGCTGGGGCAAGTCGTTGGCGGCGGTAAAGCTGTTGCCCAACATCAGAATGCGCATGGTTTTTCCCTCTTTCTTCTGAAAATGTGGTCTCACGGGAGAGGCACCCCTCCACCCATTCCTCCCTCACCCGGTACCGGCACACCCCAAAATGCTGGTTCTGCCGCTCCATAAACCCGGCGGGAATCTTAGTCAGCCATTTCTTGCTGAAGGCGGTGGTGCCGAAGTAGGCGTCAAAGTTGGCAACAGGCAGCACCACCCAGGGGGAGTCCTCCTGTTTGTTCGCCGCATAATACTCCAGCAGGGTGAGAAGCACCTCCGATTTGGCAGAAGGGAAGGAATCTGCCAGCCGCTGTTCCAGGCCGGGCGGCAGAGCAAGGGTGGGAGAGCGCAGGGGCCCCAGCTCCAAGGCGTCCGCCAAGATGTCGTCAAAGCGCAGCACCCAGCCGCCCTTGGTCTCCGGGGAGAAAATCGGCACTTGGAACTGCCGCACCCTGTCCCGCCAGTGGGCGTCCCAGCCGTGGGAGAGCGGTTCCAGGTTTTTCAGGGCGGGCTTGCTCACCTTCTCCGGGTGGTGTTTGAGAAAATCCCGCACACCGTGGACGTGGCGGACAAACCAGCCGTTACCCTGTTCATCCACCAGCTCCGGGAACATCTCGTGAAGCTGCCGGAAATCCGTCTCGTACTGCCAGGCCTCCTTGGGCTTGGCTTTTTTGCTGTCCGGGATGCTGCACCAGGCCCGGAGGGCGTTCCGGGCGCGGTCCATATCCGGTTTATCGGTCTGCCACAGGTAGCCGCGGACCACAATCGTCAGCACCCGCTGCAGCCCCTCCCCCCGGAGCAGAGTGTCAAAGGTGAACCGCCCCAGGTAGGCGCTGTCCTGCTTGTTTGTGGCGTCGTACACCACCGCCTCGGTATAGGCGGCGAACTCGGCTCTCTCGTCAATCACGGCGCTCCTCCTTTCGGGCGGTGGCCAAAACCGCGTCCAACAGCACGTCCCACAGGAAGCCCCGCTTTCCCAACGCCGCAGCGCACTGCACCGCCAGCTTGGGCTGGATGTGCCGCTCCAGATACTGGCGGCAGCCCCGGGCCGCCGCCTCCCGGTAGGACTCCTGGGCCGTCTTGTTTTCGTAGCTTTCCAGCATTTCCTCCATCTGCTCCGAGTCCCCTGCCCGGTGGAGCTGGCGGCTGGTTTCCAGGCGGTTTTCCCGCTCCACATCCAGCAGCAAGTCCCCTAAAATCCGGTAGCCCCCTGCCCGGAAGTCGCAGAGCAGCTCTCCAAAAGCATCTACAATGTCAGCAGGAAGGTGTTCCCGGAGGAAGCTTTCCCGCTCCCCAGGGGGCAGGAACTGCCATACCTGCTCCCGGATTTCCTCCAGCAGGGCCGCCGCCTGTTCCGGCTCCAGGGCGGAGAAGGCGGCGTACAGCTCCTCCGCCGTCACCAGCTCCTCCTGGCCCCGGGCGTACAGGATGCGCTCCACATCCGTGCGGTGGGGCTGCTCCCGGACAGGAGCCATGCTGACACGGATGCGGCCCAGACACCGCTGGTATTCCAGGATCATTTCCTCCACCAGCTTGAGGGAGGCCTGGGGCAGTTTCTCTTTCCACTGGGGGTCTTGGGCAAAGCTGAACAGCACCTCGTCCGGTTGGGAGGGCTCTCGCAGCTTGGGGGTGTGCTCTTCCAGCTGCCAGGCCAGATAGGGCAGCCGCTCCAGGTTGGCGTCTACCTGCTCCCAATCGGTGGAGCGGAGGAAGTCCCTGGCCTGTTTGGCGGAGGACCAGGCCCCTTTTCTTTTTTCTGCTTTGCCCTCCATCCGATACTTGTAGGTGAGAAACAGGTTCTTTTGTTTGCGGGGTTTGCCCAGGTAGGGGGATAGGTCGGGTTTCACGCCGCTTTTGGCGGAGTCGATTTCCAAGCCGGTGAGAATGGCTAGCGTTTCCACCTCTTCCCGGGCCTGCTGGCGCTCCTCTGCCTGTGAGCTCTCGTTGTAGGCGATGACGCTCCGGGCCAGGGCGGCGTTGGAGATCTGTCCCACACGGGAGGAGAAGGAGTCCCGCACCGTCTGGAACCGGGCCCGCCAGTCCCCGGCGTCCTGGATGCGGGCCTCGATGGAGGGGATTTTCAAAAAGGGCAGGTTGTCTATGTTGTCCAGCTTCTCAGACTCGTAGTTGCGCTCCACACACCGGTTGACAATGGGGTCGGCGATGGTCTTGACCATGTCCCCGTCAAAGTCCGCACCGCCTAGCCGCTCGGCGGCGTACATGAAGGAGCTGACCATCACCACATCGGTGAGGTGGCCCAGGTAGTGCTTGCGCATCTGCTCCACCGGCCGGTAGGGGTCGAGGAGGATTTCCTCGTTCCGGGCGATGTGGGGATTGCGGAGAATGGTGCAGGCCGACTTGCTTTTATAGCCTGGCCGGGGCGCGTAAAAGGCGTGGTCTTGAAACTCTATGGATTGTGCGACGGACAGGAAGGTCCACTGGGACTTGGTGCGCTTTTTGGGAGTCACATCCAGCAGCGTGACCAGAAACTGCAGCAAGTCCCCGGAGAGGAACCGGACGTCTCCCGCCACCTGCAGCCTGCCCAGGGCGTAGTCTTTTAAAAGCCGCTGGGCCATGTCCTCCAGCTCCTCCTGGTATACCGACTCCCCCATAAAAGCTGGGTTCTTCTCCAGCAGCTTCCCCAGGAGGTAGGCCCGGCTTTTCCGGTCGGCTCCCCACCAGCCGGCCCGCCGGGTGAACACCTGGCGGCGGTAAGCTGCGTCCGCCCGCAGCTTGTAATATTCTGTCTCCGTGGCCTTGGTCAGCCACTGGCGGGCGTCCTCTTTCGGGCTGTGCTCCCAGCCGTCCGGTAAGTCCCGGGGACGGAACTCCTCCCCGGTCATGGACAGGGTGGTGAGAAACTGGTAGTTCAGCTGGGTGAACCCCTGGGGCCGCTCCTTGCTCACATTGGTCACGTACAGGGCGTGGCGGTACTTGCGAAAGGCTGCCCAGTAGTCCTCCCAGGACTTGCCGTTTTCCGCAAGCCAACCGTAGCCCTTGAACATGCTCTTGGTGAGGATGATATCCACCTTCGCCACCGGGTGATTCACGCCCCACAGGTCGGTGAGGTGGGTGGTGCCTGCGGAGCGGAAGAAGTCGTGAAAATCCACTTGGTGGAGCATCCCCTTCACGAAGGGCAGGCGAATCTGGAAGGAGGTGTGGCGGCCGCCCAGCGCTTTGTTGAGCCGGGCGGCGTACTCCTTGGAGATGAGGCCCTCCCCGTCAAACTCGGTGACGGAAAAGTCCTCCACCCGCTCCACCCGTTGGTAGCGGCGCACGCTGTCAGTGCCGCCCAAATCCTCCACGGTGATGACCCTGGCGCTGCGCTGCAGGGCATGGTTGTCCACCACAATGACCCGGTGGGGCCTGTCGATCTCCATGCCCTCCACCCGAGTTCCGGTGGAGAGCATTAAGCCATTGTAGGCGTAGAGCTTGGAAAGCTGGCACTGGCCCAGCTCCAAGTCCAGCATAATGCGCCGCCGCACCGGCTCCCACAAATCCGCCCGAAGGAAGGAGAGCCGCCCCATGCGGCTCATGGAGTTGGAGCGCTCAAAGGCGGCGTACTGCCGGGGGCCGTCCCCCAAGTCCAGGGTGACGCCCTCCGGCCGGAACAGTTCCTCAGCCAGAGCCTGGAGTCGAGCCACCCGGGGTGAGGCAGGGCTCCGGTCGAAGATGCCGGAGAAGTCCAGATAGCACAGGACGGCGGACAAGTCCTCCACGACGCCAGACTCTTCCGTGGGGGTGAACCCCTCCCCATGGAGAGCGCACTGGATCTGGAAGAACAGGGCGTTCTCCTCCTGCTCCTGACGGCCTGGTACTACGCACCGCCGGGTGGCGTCTCGGTTGAGAGCGATGGTAACAGCCCCGTCCTCCTCCTTGGCGTAGCTCAGGATGGACTGGGCGGAGAGCAAATAAATCCGATAGCGGCGGGGCATGGGCGGGCCTCCTTTCCAGTTTCTGTTTCTAGCATAGCAAAAACCCGCCCCCTGCGCAATGGGAAAGGGGCGGATTGCCATTCTTTTTCTGCTTTGACTAGGAGAGAAGTTTCTTATGCTGCGCCTTCAGACACCACTCCACCCTGTCCCGGAGAAGCCCCCTGTCTCGCTGGGGGTAGTAGGGGAGAGCCTCCTCCAAGGCGGCGGCGACATCAGCAGCCGTGAAATCCCACCGCAATTGGGGGCCAAATTCCCCCTGGGCGGCGTGGACCTGCCGGGCAAAGAGGGTGCCCAGGGGATGGGCCCGCAGCTGCCCCACAAGCGCTTTGGGGACGATGTCCAGAGGAAAGTCCCGGGTGTTGGAGAGCAGCCCGGCCCCAAAGTCGAAGAAGGGGCAGTAGGCAAAGCTGCCGTCCCGGCGGAGGACGGCAATGTTGTTCAGGTGCCTGTCTTCGTTGCCAAAGAGCATATCCGCCTCGAACAGAGCGGTGAGGTATTCTCCAAACCGGTCAAGGCCTGTGAGCCGCCGGGTGGTGTCCGCCATCCACCGCACCCGGCTGGCAAGGTTGGGCAGGCGGGAGACTTGGGCTTGCCAGTCCGGTCCCACCCCTTTGCGGAACAGCTCCGCCAGGGTGAGAATGGCCTCCCCTTCCTGGAGAAAGTCCGGGCTGGAGCAGCCGGTTCGCTTGCGCCGGTGAACTTCCAGCTGCTCCATGCGGTAGGGAACTAAGGAAAAGCCCCGTTCTCTCAGGTTGGTGTGCTCCAGCAGCCGGGAGGCAACCGTCTCCGCCAGGCCCTCGTAGCCAAACAGATTCAGCTTGTACCAGCGGCCGTCCTCCCGCCACTTTTCCTGGTTACCTTTGGAGGAGGTCTCCGCGATGCGTTTTCCTGTGGTCAGTTTCATGGCCATGTTCACCCCTCCACTATGTCCAGCCAGCAGTTGTCCTCTGCCATGCGCCCCTGGGTCTTGCGGATGATGGCCAGGGGATCGTAGTGATCCAGGCCCAGCTCTCTCAAGTAGTACTGCAGCCCGTCCCGCTGGCGGGGAACGCACCGCTCCTCCAAGAAATTCTCCAAGTCCTCCCAGGTGGGGGACGTGTTCACCCCAAAGGCAGTGGACAGGGAGTCGTCCACCAGGTTTTCCACTGCCAGGCAGCGGGCCACCTTGTCCGCGCAGATTTTGGTGCACAGGGTGTCCCCGTCATAGTAGTGGAGGCGGAGCAGGTCGTGGCCCTGGCGCCGGGCCTCTCTCAGAAACGCCTCGTAGCCGGAGGGCCCAGGCCGTCGGAGGATGACGCACTCCCCGTCAAATTGCAGCAGCACCTCCCGGTCGTTCTCGGTGATACCCAGGCTCTTCATCCAGGCAGAGGGCAGCGCCACCCGGTAGCCTTTGGAATGGGCCCCGGCGTTGCCCCCTGCCCTGTTGATGAGAATCTTCGCCTTGCGTTCTTCCATGACCATCACCTCTGCCAATTAGTATACACATTGGACACCAATAAAGCAAGAAGTTTTCACCGGCGGGAACGAAAATGCCGCCTGGAAAGCAGGCGGCGGCATACACTTTAGCTTCCTCATTCGCAATGGTTGCGGCAAAGTGCAGGATGCTCCTTCCAATCTCTTTCCAGTTTTCTTCCCCCCAGCTTTATCTATTGGTTCTGCCCTTATAAACACTACTCCCACCTTTTCCTTCGGTGGGAGCTTTTGTGTTTCCCATTCCCTGCGGGATTGGGGGAAATGATGGGGCCGCCCCTCTGTGAAAATACGCCGGTGCATAACGGAAGAGCTATCCCTCGCCGTGGGAAAAATCTTCCGCGTTTTCCGGGTTGTCCCGCCATCGCTCCGGGCAGTTTAGGAAAGCCCTTGGGGTTTGGCTTTTTTATGCAATCCGGAATTTAAAACACTGCTCCCACCTTTTTCCTCGGTGGGAACTATTGTGTTTCCCATTCCCTGCGGGATTGGGGAGAAGAACAGGGCCGCTCCTCTATGAAAATACGCCGGTGCATTAGGGAAGAGTCGGCCCTCGCCGTGGGAAAAATCTTCCGCGCTTTCCAGATTGTCCCACCATCGCTCCGGGCGGTTTGGGAAAGCCCTTGGGGTTTGAATTTCCATGAAATCCGGAATATAAAACACTGCTCCCACCTTTTCTCTCTCCGGCGGGGGCGGGAATGAAAAATAAAGGAGATGATTCTATGGAAGAGAGAACCCTGCAGGCCATCGACGGCGAGACCTTGATGGCCCTCCACCTGGAGCCCACCCGCTTCTGTGTGGACACCTTGCTGCCCCAGGGGGTGTGCTTCCTGGGCGGGGCTTCCAAGATCGGCAAGTCCTGGATGGTGTTGGACTGGTGCGTCCGCATCGCCAAGGGGGAGCCGGTGTGGGGCCTGCCCACCCAGAAGGGAACCACCCTGTACCTGTGTCTGGAGGACACCCTCCGCCGGGTGCAGGATCGGCTGAACCGCATCACCGAGGAGGTGCCGGGGAACGCCTACTTCTCCGCCCAGGCGGAGACCATGGCCGGCGGCCTGCTGGAGGAGATCCGCCGCTTTGTGGGGCAGCACCCGGACACCGTGCTGGTGGTGGTGGACACCTTCGCCGTGGTGCGTGCCCTTGGCGGGGACCAGACCTACGGCAGCGACTATCAGGAGGTGCGCCAGCTAAAAGCTTTGGCGGATGAGCTGAAGATCACTTTGCTGATGGTGCACCATGTCCGCAAGCTGGGGGACAGCGACCCTCTCAACCGGCTCTCCGGCACCACGGGCATTGTGGGGGCAGCGGACACCGTCTTGATCCTGGAACGCAGCCGACGCAGCGCGGACTGTGCCACCTTCTACGCCACCGGCCGGGACACGGAGTACCGGGAGATGGAGCTGCGCTTCCACCGGGAGACCTGCTCCTGGGAGCTGCTCTCCGACACCTTGGAGCAGCCGGAAAAGCGATTGCCCCAGGAAATGCAGTCCCTGGTGGGCTTTATGAAAAAGGTAAAAACCTACAAGGGAGGCAACGGCGACTTTGCCCAAGCTTTCAACCAGTACGCCGGGACGCAGCTCACCGCCAAGGTGCTGAAACAGCTGATGAAACAGTGGCGGTTCTGCCTGGAGGACCAGGGAGTGCGCTTTGTGAACCGTCGCAGCAACGGCCGCCGGTTGGTGGAGGTGTTCTACACCCCTCCCGGTGACGAGGGTGACGGCGGTGACGCAGAACCCCCTGGGGTCGGGAAAAGCCCGGCTGCGCCCCTGTGAGGGCTCTGTCCGCCCCTGGAGCGGCGCGGTGGAGAAACCACCCGCCCAGGCCCGGAAAAGGCCTCTGTGGGGCCGCTGGGGGCCGGTTTTGGGGGAGACAGCGGGCCTGGGGAAGCTGGCAAAGCCGGTGGGGAGGAAACCGCCGTCCCTGCCGTTCCTTGCGGCCCTGGCGGAAGGGAAGAGGGACGCAAAACCTTTCCCGTTCTAGGCAGGAAACCTCCGGGATAAAAGCCTTTTCCCGGACTTTAGTCCGGGGCAAGCAGAGCGCCCGGCTGTCCTGCCTGGCACTGGTTTTGGGGGCCTCGCCCCCCTGCCCCCATCGTTACAAACAAGGTGCAAAAAGAGAAAGGAGACGACACATGGCAAAACCAAGAAAACGAAATCAGACTTTGACCGTCCGCCTGACCCAGGCGGAGAAAGAGCGCATCCAGACCCAGGCCAAGAAAGCCCGGCGCAGCGTCACCGACTACCTGGTGGCCCTGTCCTGGGAGACACCCATCTGCCTGGGGCCGGACACCCGTCCCCTGCTGGTGGAGCTGAAACGCATGGGCAGCAACGTGAACCAAATCGCCCAGAAGGTAAACGCCGGGGCTTTCACCTCCTACAACTTCCAGGAGGTGGTGGACCAGCTGGGCGCTTTGCACGAAGAGCTGTGCCGCCTTACCAGGAGCAGCCCATGGCAACGGTGATGTATATCCCAGAGAAGAAGCAGTCCCTGGGGGCCATGAAAGGGGTGATGAGCTACGTCTGCCAGGAGAAAAAGACCAGGGACCCGGTCACCGGCCAGCGGTTTGTCACCGGCGTCCACTGCCTGGGGGACAATGCCTGCCAGGAATTTCTGGCCACCAAGCGCACCTATGGCAAGACGAAGGGCATGAACTTCTACCAGTACGTCCAATCCTTCTCCCCAAAGGAGGCGGTGACATTGGAGAAGGCCCACGCCATCGCTTTGGAGTTTGCCCAAAAAGCTTGGCCGGGCTTCGAGGTGTTGGTGGCCACTCACCGGGACGCCGGGCACCTCCATTCCCACTTTGTGGTGAACTCCGTCAGCTGGGAGACGGGTCGGAAGCTGCGGCAATCCCCCAAGACCTTGCAGACCCTCCGGGCCCTGAGCGATGAGATCTGCGCCGCCCAGGGGCTCTCGGTATTGCCCCGGTATGAGAAGCCGGGAGCCAAGCTCTCCTCCCGGGAGTACCGGGCTGCCCAGAAAGGGGAGAGCTGGAAGTTCCAGCTGATGGGGGCCATTACCCAGGCCATGGAGCGCAGCGGCACCCGCCGGGACTTCCTCCGCGCCATGGAGCGCCGGGGTTACCAGGTGGCCTGGGAGGACAACCGGAAGTACATCACCTACACCACCCCCGGCGGACGAAAGTGTCGGGATATCCGACTACATCAAGAGAAATTCAGAAAGGAGAACATGGAGTATGAATTTGCAATCCGAGAAGAAATCCTTCGACAGCTTGGTAGACGCCTTGGTGGAGAAGAACACCCAAGACCTGGCGGAGATCCAGCTGAAACCCTACACCCCTACGGTGTACGCCATTCCGGACACCATTTGGACAGCTATGATAAATCTGTTGCAGAACGCCGTCACCTTCCAGCCCACCCTGTACCAGAAGCTGCAGCCTCTGGCCACCTGGGAGGAGGTGCAGGAGCTGGCAGCCCAGATGGGGGAAACCCAGGAACAGACCGTGCAGAAAGCCCTGTCGCTGGTGACCCAGACCAACCGGCAGGCCCTGTCCCAAATCCAGGAGGAACTGGAGAAGGAGCAAGCCAGCCGGGAGACGTTCCAACAACAGGTTGGGAAGGAGCAAGAGCGGTTTACTTCCAAGCTGTCCGAAGAGTTCTCCGCTTGGAAGAACGAGCTGGAGGACTTTCAGCAGCAGACGGAGCGCCGGTGGCGGCAGCTTCGCCTACGGTTTCTCCTGGGGCTGCTGCTCTCCTGGGCCTTGGCCTGCGGGGCGTTGTGGATGCTGCTGCGGTGATGGAGAACGATGAGGAGGACGAAGAACAGCGGCGGGAGCGCATCCTGGCAGAGGAAAACGGCCAGGACTTGGGCGCCGCCCTGGGAATTGTCCTGGGGTTGGCTTCCACGTTGCTGGAGGACGAGGACCCTCTTCCCCAGGAGGAGGGCCCTGCTTTTACTATGTAAGCAAACAGGAGGAAGCGTTGACCAAACGAGAAATTACAAAATCCCTGAAGGAGTATCCGGCGGCCCTCACTGTGAAGGAGCTTTCGGAGATCCTGCGGGTGAGCACCAAAACCGTGTATAAACTGCTCAAGGAAGGAGCCCTCCCCGCCTGCAAGGTGGGCCGGGAGAACCGGGTGGCCAAGGTGGAGCTGGTAAACTTCCTGCGGGAGCGTGACAAAAGGGGCACGAACCCCAAATGTGTCCAAACTGATAACTCTTGAGAAAAGAGGTGGACTTCCGGCGGGTTTTGGAGTATGGTTCCGGTTGCCGGAAACAAAAAACAAGGAAAGGAGCGAGGCAGCATGCCAGCGAAACCTCACTTTGCCGCCAGCGTGCAAAGCAAGAAAGGGCGGCTCTACGCCGTAATGCAAGTGAAAAAGGACGGAACCACCAAGCCGGTGTGGCGGGCTTTGGGCCTGCCCGAGGGGGCCAATAAGACCAAGGTGAACAAGGCCTTCCGGGAGGTGGTGGCCCAGTATGAGCAGGAGTTCTGGGAGGAACAGGAGCGGGGAGGCCGTCCCCCGGCGGATATCCCCGTGTACGACTACCTGGTGTCCTACCTGAAACGGGTGGAGCCGGAGCTGCAAAAGAACACCATCGTCAGCTACCGGAGCATGACCAACGGGAAGATCCGCCGGTACTTTCAGCGCCGGCCCCAGCTCACCGTGGGGAATCTAAAACCCCAGGACATCCAGGACTTTTACCAAAGCCTCTTTGCGGACGGGGTGGTGGCCAACACGGTGATCCACTACCACGCCCTGCTGCGGCGGGCCTTCCAGCAGGCCTTTAAGGAGGAGCGAATCGACGCCAACCCCTTCGATCGGGTGGGGCGGCCCAAAAAGAACAAGTTCCACGGGGAGAATTACACCCAGGAGGAGCTGCTCACCCTGCTGCACCTGGCCCGGGGAGATGTGATCTACCCGGCCATTCTCCTGGCGGGGGCCATGGGCCTGCGCCGCAGCGAAGCCTTGGGCGTGCGGTGGTCGCGGATTGACTGGGAGAAGCGCACCGTGCTGCTGGACACCAAAATCGTGGAGTACCGGGAAAACGGGAAAAAGAAAGTGGAGCCGGTGGAGGAGATGAAGAACAAGTCCAGCCGCCGCACCCTGCCTCTCCCCGACCCGGTGGTGGAGATGCTCCAGGTGCAGAAAGAGCACCGGGAGGTGTACCGGAAGATGTTCCAAGGCAGTTATAACGCCCAGTACCTGGACTATGTGTGCGTCAACCAGCTGGGGGAGCTGCTGCGCCCCAGCTATGTCACCGACCACTTCCGGGAGCTGCTGGAGAAGTACGGCCTGCGGCACATCCGCTTCCACGACCTGCGCCACACCTTCGCCAGCCTGCTCATCAACCAGGACGTTCCGCTGATCAACGTGTCCAACTTCCTGGGCCACTCGGACTTGTCCACCACGGCCAACATCTACGCCCACCTGGACAAGGCCAGCAAGCAGGCCAGCGCCGCCGTGATTTCGGACATTCTCCAGGGGGAAAACCAGCACGTCCAGCCGAAGGGCGAACCAGAAACCAATACAGACAGACAAACGTAAAGGGCGCCCCGCTTTGGGACGCCCTCATTTTATAGGAGGTGAATGTACATGAAAGAGAAGAAAGGGATGGAAAGCTGCCGTGGGCCGCCTAAAGGCCCGTTTCTTCCGCGTCAGATTCTACAGAGAAAGGAAGAGTACGATGGAAATCTATCCCATGCTCACCGGCAGCCAGCTGCGGCAGTATTTGCACATCTCCACCCGCAAGCTGAAGTACCTGATGGACCACAACTACATCCCTCACGAGGACACAGGCCAGGCCACCTACCGGTACCGTGTCCGCTGGGAGGACGCGGTGGAATTTAAGCGCCGTATGGAAGAGGAGCCCGGCTTTCTTGGGGAGCTGGCAGGACAGTTCAGCTCCCACCATCCGCCCAAGCCCAGGCTCAAGCCGGAGCCGGTTTTCCAGCCCACGCCGGAGAACTGCCAACGTTTTCGGCAGTGGCTGGCCCAGCGCTGGGCAAACCAGCCGGACGCCCTGCCCATCCAGCGAGCAGCCCAGCTGCTGGGCCGCAACCCCCAGACCCTCCACCGCTGGATAAAGGAGGGCCGCCTCCAGGCAGTGCAGGTGGGACGGAACCAGCTGTGCAGCAAGGAAGAGCTCCTCGCTTTTTTGGCCACGCCGGAGAGAGTGCTGGGGTGCCGGGAGCTGGTGGGGGAGTTTTTGGCGGAGACGCAATAAACAGCACAGAATCAAGGGAGAAGGCCAGTGGCTGAAAGGGGGAGCTGCTGGCTTTTTCCTTTTGCTGTTTCCTTGTGCTTTTTTGTAAAGTGTGATAGAGTTATATTGAGTTATTATAGGCAGGAGTGTGGGCAAGATGGCGGCTGTGAATCCGATTTTATGGGGAATTCATTCCATGGATGATTTCCTTTTTCTGAATCAGAATCTCATTGCACTGGGCTGGGAGGAAATGGAGGATCTTTCCTCTTTACCTCAGTCTCGGGATGCTTTTAAGGAACGTTATATGGCAGTTTTCCCTAATGCGAAGAAGGGCGCTGTTGCCAATAGCGCTGGGATGCTCTACCGGTTTGTGTGGGAAATGAAGGAAGGTGACTACATTGTATTTCCCTCTAAAATGGACAGGAAAATCAATTTGGGCGTGGTCACAGGGCCGTACTACCATGTTGCCGGTACTAGATACCCCAACCGCCGGAAAGTGAAGTGGCTAAAATCTTTGCCTCGCACTTCCTTTTCACAAGGGGCTCTCTACGAGGTAGGATCTGCTTTGAGTTTTTTCCAGGTGAAAAATTATGAGAGTGAATACTTGAAGGCCCTCGATCACGATTTTACAGGGGAGGTGCTTTCTCCAGAGTCTGATGAAACCGTGGTGCGAACCGCCCAGGAGATTGTGGAGTCCACCAAGGATTTTATTCTGAAGGAGCTCAGTAAGAACTTGAAGGGATACGACTTGGAGGAGTTTGTAGAAGATCTTCTAAAAGCCATGGGGTATCGGACACAGTGTTCCCCTCACGGTGGCGACCGGGGAATTGACATCACAGCCTACAAGGATGAGTTGCCGCCGCGGATTGTTGTGCAGGTGAAAAGCCAAGATGGCGATATACGGGAAACCACCATTCAATCGTTGAAGGGCGCCATGCGGGAAGGAGATTATGGTTTGTTTGTCACCCTTTCTGACTACACCAAGAACGCCAAAAAGTATCTGGAGAATACGCCTATCATTCGAGGTATCAACGGGGACGAGCTGGCAAATCTGGTGTTGAAGTATTATGAGCAGCTGAGTCCAAAGTACCGCCGTATGATTCCCTTGGAGATGGTTTATATCCCTGTGCCGGGGGAGGAGTAAGCGAGTGATTGAAATTAAGAAAAGAACGGAGAAGCACTAATGGCCATCAAAAAGAGTGAAATTTACAGCCAGATATGGGCTGCGTGTGATAAATTGCGGGGTGGTGTGGAACCGGCCCGGTATAAAGATTATATCCTTACGCTGTTGTTTGTGAAGTACGTGTCCGACCGCTTCAAGAGTAGTGATAACTGGGACATAGAGGTGCCCGAAGGCGGCAGCTTTGACGATATTGTGGCCTTGAAATATAAGAAAAATATTGGCGAGGGCATCAATGTTATCATTGGCAAGCTAGCAGAAGCCAACGACTTGAAAGGCATCATCGACATTGCCGACTTCAATAGTGAGGAACTGGGCACCGATAAAGAAGCGGTGGATAAGCTATCTGGTCTTGTGGAGATTTTCCAGAAGCCGGAGCTGGACTTTACCAACAACCGCGCAGGCGGTGATGATATTTTGGGCGATGCCTACGAATTTTTGATGCGGAAATTTGCCCAGGATTCCGGCAAGAGCAAGGGTCAGTTCTATACGCCGGGTGAAGTCTCTCGGATCATGGCAAAGGTGATCGGCATTGATAAAGCCACCGACCCCAGCATGACAGTCTATGATCCAGCGTGTGGCTCCGGCTCGCTGCTGATCCGCGCAGCGGATGAAGCGCCTTGCGAAATCTCCATCTATGGACAGGAAAAGGACAACTCCACCGCTGGTCTTGCCCGTATGAACCTGGTCCTGCACAACAAGGGGGCCGGTGTCATTGTCGGCAACAAAAGCACCTTGTCGGCGCCTCAGTTTAAAGATGAGAACAATCCAGAATTGCTGAAAACCTTCAACTACATCGTAGTAAATCCGCCTTTCTCGGATAAGTCCTGGATGGATGGCATTACCATTCCCGATTCTTATGGACGGTACAGTGAAGCGGTATTAGGTGTGCCGCCGGAGAAAAATGGCGACTACGCTTGGCTACTGCATGTCCTGAAATCATTGAAATCCAATGGCAAGGCGGCAGTCATCCTGCCTCACGGTGTCCTGTTTCGTGGCAATGCCGAGGCTGAGATTCGAAAAAAGATTATTGACCGTGGTTATATCAAGGGCATTATCGGTCTGCCTGCTAACCTGTTCTATGGAACGGGGATTCCCGCCTGTATCTTGGTACTGGACAAGGAAGATGCTGCTGAGCGCACTGGCATCTTTATGGTTGATGCCAGCAAAGGCTATGTGAAGGACGGCAACAAGAATCGCCTGCGGGAACAGGATATTCACAAGATCGTGACTACTTTCCTTACAATGGATGAATCGGACCCCAAGTATGCCCGGTTTGTCCCAAATGAGGAGATTAAAGCCACAAACGAGTACAATCTGAATATTCCACGCTATATTGACAGCAGCGAGCCGGAAGATTTACAGGACATCAATGCCCACCTGAACGGGGGCATTCCAGAAACTGATGTAGACAACTTGGCGGAATATTGGACGGTGTATCCTTCGTTAAAGGAAAGTTTGTTCCAGCCGCTGCGCACTGGGTATTTGCACCCGGCAGTAAAGAAGGATGATGTTGTCTCTACTATTACCGCCAGCCCAGAGTTTCTTCGGCACGCCGACCAAGTGGATGCGGCTTTCTCCACCTGGAAAGATTCGATGACGCCAATTCTGATGCATCTGGACAACGCCGTCCAACCGAAGAAATTGATTGAACAAATTTCTGAACGGCTCTTGTCCGACTTTGAACAGGTTCCCCTGATGGACAAATACGATGTCTACGAAGTATTGATGGAGTATTGGGCGGAGACCATGCAGGACGATGTGTATGCGGTCTGTTATGACGGCTATGAGGCCGGGCGAGAAATTGCCTATGAGTATGTGACCAAGAAGAAAAAAGAAAACGGCCAGACCATTGAGGTCAAGACCGATAAGATCAAGGGCTTTGAGGGAAAGCTGCTCCCCAAGGCTTTGATTGCTGCACACTTTTTTGAGGAGGATGTCAAGGCGCTGGAGACCCTTCGGGGCCAACTGGATGAGGTGTCCGCCAAGCTGGAAGAACTGGCCGAAGAAAATGGCGGTGAGGACGGACTGTTTGCTCAGCTGGATAATCTGAAAAAGGCCACTATCAGTGCCCGTATCAAGGCAATCAAGAAAGACCCCACCGCCAAGGAAGAACTGGCTGCATTGAAAGAGTATCTGTCTCTGTTGGATGCTGAAAGCAATTACAGGAAGGCAATCAAGCAAGCCGAGGCAGATCTGGATACCAAACTGGAGAAAAAATACCCCCAGCTGACGCTGGAGGAGATTCGCCATCTGCTGGTGGAGGAAAAGTGGTTTGCCACTATTTACAGCGGGATAGACGCCATTCACGAGGCAGTGTCTCATCACCTTTCTGCCCGTGTGACCCAACTGGTGGAGCGGTATGAGTATACCTTGAAGGAATGTGAGGATGAAGTAGACCAGTACGAGGCCAAGGTCAAATCTCATCTGGAAAGGATGGGGTTTGTATGGTGAACGGATGGAAAACAAAAAAGCTGGGTGAAGTTGCAGAAGTTTGCATGTGTAAACGTATTTTTGCGCATCAGACCAGTAAAATTGGAAATATTCCATTTTACAAAATAGGCACGTTTGGAAAAGAAGCTGATGCCTATATATCGAGCCAATTATACGAAGAATATAAGGCTAAATATTCATACCCGGAAAAAGGGGATGTGCTCATTTCGGCAGCAGGAACATTGGGCAGAACCGTTGTATTTGACGGGCGTCCCGCTTATTTTCAAGATTCGAATATTGTTTGGCTTAAAATTGATAAGAGCCAGCTTTGTAACGATTATCTGGCCCATTATTACAAAGTTATAAAGTGGGCTTCATCTGAAGGAAGTACGATTTCAAGATTGTATAATGGAATTATCTGTGATACGGAAATATTACTTCCACCATTAGAAGAACAAGCCGCTATTGCGGAAGCCCTTTCCGATGTAGATAGCCTGATTTCCTCCCTGCAAAAGCTGATTGAGAAAAAGAAAGCCATCAAGCAGGGGACTATGCAGGAACTGCTCACCGGTAAAAAACGCCTGCCGGGGTTTTCTGGGGAGTGGAGCAATTTAAGAATAGAAGAAATAGCAAATTTACATGACAATTTAAGAGTTCCTGTTGAGAAATCTATGCGCGAAAAGGGAAATATTCCATACTATGGGGCGAACGGAATACAAGATTATGTAAATGGGTATACACATAATGGAAGCTATGTATTAATTGCTGAAGATGGTGCAAATGATTTACAAGAATATCCAATACGATATGCTTCGGGAAAAATGTGGGTAAATAACCATGTTCATGTGTTGGATGGTAAAAACAGTGTATCAGATACGCGGTTTTTGTCTTATAGTATGTCTACAATCGATTACCAAGCTGCAATAACTGGGGGAACTCGTGCAAAGTTGAATGGGCATATTCTGATGCAATTAGCTTTAGATTTACCACCATTGGCAGAACAACAGGCCATTGCCCAAGTTCTTTCTGATATGGACAGTGAAATTGAGCAGTTAAAAAAGAAATTGTCCAAGTACCAGCAGATCAAACAGGGGATGATGCAGGAATTGCTCACTGGACGGATTCGGATAACAAATTATTGATAGCAATGTATAGTATACGTAATTATGGCTGTATGGGGTAAAATAATATGCCAATCGCAATAATAAATGTATTAAAGAAAGTTTTCATAATAGTATTTTTCATTTCTTTATGTATGACGGCGGCTCAGAGCGCAGAGAAAGCAGTCTCAAAAAGGAAAGGAAAAGGAACCAGTAAACGTGACCTCACAGGTAAAGAAAGCTGGAACAGCAAATGCGATGCACTTATTAAATTTTCAACTTTATTGTTGCTTTTAGGAACGGTACTTGTTTTACTGATTCATTTTCCTCAATACTCATGGATGTTAGCGGTTTTTGCATTGCCAATATATCTTGCAGATTGTGTCAATGCTGGTATTGCAGCTCACACATTTTATGATGTGATTAAATCAAATGATAAAGTATCGCTATCAAATGATGAGATTCAATCAATTCAGTCAATTTCATATGTTGTCTTCCTCTTAACTATGCGGACTCCATTCGATTTGGTTTGGAATTATATCACAACGCAGTCAAGCCCCATCCTGTCCGATGCTTGTTCGATATTGTTTATAACTTCAATCTTGTTTGTATATTCTTTTCTTATCTTTTCTTTGATCTCAACACCAATATGCCGCATTGCAAGAATTATTACAACTTGGAAAAAGAAAAGTTCATTTATGGTATATCTGAAGAAAATTTCGCTTTATCTTACAAACCATTTTTTATCTCAATACCAATCTAGGACATTCCTGGGTTATACTTTAAATTAATGTCTACTGAACAAACGCCAGTTTTCTTTGCAGCACCCAAGTATCCAGCAATGCTGTCAAAACTTGCAAAAGGGCGCACTGAATCTTACGGAGATTCAGCACGAGGACCGACATGGCAATCACATGAGCAGCGGTTTCCTGCAGCTTTGCAGTAACCAGTCCCATGCCGCATTTCCGTTTCGCCAGACTAAACCTGCGCTCTACTTCCACACGTTCACATTCATCCAGATAATTCTGTGCCTTGTC
>OLOQ01000388.1_pt1 | contig 51478 bp, 41 predicted proteins | sample 1673101 | NCBI WGS metagenome assembly OLOQ01 (sample SAMEA3136754, study PRJEB25190) | human gut metagenome | biome: human gut; feature: human-associated habitat; material: faeces | place: Austria | collected 2013 | reverse complement strand
CCAAGACAAGGACCAAGACAAGGACCAAGACAAGGATAACGCCGAAACCAAGGAAGGCAAGAGGGACGAAAATGAAATGAAAAACGCCCGGCTTCCCTCCTCTCCGGAAAAAGACAGGCTGCCAGAAACGTCCGGAATGGAAAAACCGCAGCCCCAGCCGGAAGATAACAAGCCCGTTCCGGCAGCCGCACAAAAGGAAAGCAGGGAGGAAAAGGAACGCAGGGAAGCAAGAGCCATCCTAATGGAACGCAGGGACATTGAACCCGGCTGCCCCGTTCCCCAGCGTTCTCCGGAAATTCCTCCGGATAAGGATTACTAACCCGTTCCGCCCGCATCCGCGAAGCCACCCCTTTAAACATATCCCGCAAAACAAGATGAAAAAACTGCTCGCCATTCTTTCGCTTTTCTTCTGCATGACTGTCACGCTTATGGCTCAGCAGGTGGTTACCACCTGGCTGTCCGATGCCGTTGTGCCGGGAGAACAAACCCGTCTCTTCATCATCCTGACAGACGGAAGCATCGCCCGCCAGGACCCGCTTCCCCGGGTAAAGGGCGCCAGCCTGCGCTGGGTCAGCCAGGGCAACTACATCCGCTGGCCGGGGTCTCCCAACCAATCCGCCTTCCTGATGGCCATTGAAGTAACGCCGGACGAAGTGGGCACCGTGGAAATCCCTTCCCTGACCCTGCAGGCCAACAATGGCCGCACTTATACCACGCTTCCCCAGACGCTGACTGTCTACCCTTACAGCGCCATCAAATGGAATACGCTGAACCTGAACGGCACAGCAGTCCCGTACGGCATGCTGTGGCATGTGGACAACCAGAAACCCTATGTCCACCAGCCGGACCGCTGCGAACTGAAAATTTACGCCCCGGAATACATTCTGGAATACACGGCGCCCGCCATCACCACCTCCAACCTGGCTACCTGGCGCTTTGAACCCACGCTGGTGGAACTGCTCCGCGGCCAGCCTCGCGGTTCTGTACTTTACAAAGGCGTCAACTGGAATGTCATGACCTTCCAGAGCACCCTGTTCCCGCTGCGCGCCGGGGAGGTAACGGCGTCCGGCACTGTCACGGCACGCGCCGCCCTGCCGGAGGCGGACCCTCTCATCGCCAACTTCATCCGTTCGGAAGTACTGGTGGAAATGGCCATTCCGGAAGTGAAAATCACAGCCCGGGAACTCCCCCCGGGAGCTCCCTCTTCCTTCACCAATGCCGTAGGGAATTTCCGCATCTCCTCCACCACGGATGCGCGGGATCTCAGTGCTAATGAACCCATTACTGTTAAAATCAGGGTAACAGGAACAGGCAATATCCACAGTATCGCCTGCCCGGCCCTCACAGACGCCTCCAACTGGAAACTCTATCCTCCCAACAAGCTGGACCCGGGCCAGAATACGCGCTCCATCCAGGGAACCGTGGAATTTCAGCAAATGATGCGTCCGGTTGCCCAAACGGATGCCATCCCTCCCTTTGAACTCACTTTTTTTGACCCCAGCACGCAACAGTACAAAACCGTAACCACAGCCCCCATTCCCCTGGAATGGAAGGCCTCAGCCATTACTGGAACGGCGGCCGGAGGGGCCGCTCCCGCCACGCCTCCCCCGGCAGGCACCATTCCGGTAGCTGAAATGACGGATATTTACGGGCTCATGCCCGCCACCGTCATGAACGCCCTTACCGCTCCGGCTCACTGGGGGTGGTATTTCCTGGCCTACATCCCCGCCGTCATCCTGCTGGGAATGGCTCTGATCCGCTACATCCGGAAAATCCGGAAGGAAAGCTTCACGGCCAGGGAACGCATGAGAGCCTTCCGCAGGCTCGCTTCCACTCCGCGCCAGGCAAGCTCCACGGAATTCCTGCGTGCCGCCGGCAACTTTATTGAATCCTATATTCCACCTTCCAAGCAGAATGAAAAAATGAAAGATATCCTTCAACTCCGGGACGACAGGGCATTCAAGCCTTCGGAATCTTCGGAAGAACTGCCGTACGCGGAACGCCAGCACATGCTCCAGGCTATTAAAAAAGCCATCGCCAAGCTTCCCGTTCTCATGATGGCCGCCGTACTGGCCCTGTCCCTGGCAGGAGCAACCGGAAACGCGTCGGAAACGGACAACCTGGGTGTAAAAGCCTATGAACAGGGAGAGTACGCCAAAGCCATTGACTATTTCAGCAAGGAAAGCGGCAATATGAACCTTTCCAAGGCAGAACGCGCCTACGCCTGTTTCGGCATCGGCAATTCCTATTACCGCATGAACAAACCCGGTCTGGCCGCTCTCAATTACCGCCGTGCTCTGGAACTCTCCCCGTACTTCACGGAAGCGGAATACAACCTGCAATTCATCGAACGCAAGGAGGGCGCCATCCTGCCCGCCAACACCACGGAAAACCAGTGGCTCACTTACATCCGCCATGATACGCTCGGCCCCATCTCCATCCTGTCCGGAGCCGTCATGCTCACCTTCCTGGCCCTGCTGACCGTTATCCGCAGACACGGGGCCCTGCTGACCATCCTGGCCACCCTTAGCGGGCTGGTCACAGTAGCGGCTGTCATGAACTACATCATGTACCCGGAAACCCCGGAATCCATTCCGGCGGATCGGTTGCTGGTCGTTACCCAAAAAACGCCCGGCAGACATGCGGCGGACATGAACAGCCCTGCGCTCATCACCCTTCCGGAATCCACCCCGCTCATCCTGCGCGCGGAACGCGGCTCCTGGTACTACGCCAGCACCTTCCAGAACACGCCCGTCTGGATACCCAGGACGGACGCTCAGCCGCTGTAGCGCTTTATTATCCTGCCTCCTCCTCTGGAGCCGCCTCTCCGGAATGCCGTATTCCCGGAAGGGCGGCTTTCTTTCAGCCGCATTCAATCTTCTTCCCTACTGAAGAAGCCGGAACCGGAAAACGGCACATCCTCTGTTCAAGGGGAAAAACCGGGAAGTCCCCTTCCGGAAACGCGTCAGAAGATTCCCCGGCCGCATGAACAAAAAGCCAATACCCTACCCACAAGGAGTGCGTGTATTGAAATTACCCGCTGGCGCCCTTTCATCCCGGACAGATGAAAGGCTTGAAACAATTCTGATGCGGCAGGAAAATCCGCGCGTCCCGCTTCACCCCGACTGCCGGACGGCATCACGGTTTACCAGGAATCCAGATGCACCTTTCTGACCGGGGGCGGAAAAGCCCCATCCAGCAAATCCACATCTTCCGCAGTCAGCCTGATGGACAAACTCCGGTAATTTTCCTGCACATGCGTGACGGAACCGGCTTTGGGGATCGCAATCATTCCAGGGCAGCGCAAAATCCAGGCCAGGGCAATCTGCACCGGGGTGGCCTCATGCTTCTGCGCAATCTCCATCAGCACCGGATTACGGGAAAGCCGCCCTTCATCCGCAGGCGAATAGGCCATCACGGGAAGGTGGCGTTCCCGGCACCATGGCAGCAAATCGTACTCCACACCTCGATGGGCCAGATTATAAAGAATCTGGTTGGCGGCGCAGGAAACTCCTCCCGGGACGGCGTAAAACCGCTCCATTTCCGGAACGTCCATATTGCTGACGCCCCATGCTTTTATTTTTCCCTCCTGCTGCAGCTCAATCATTGAAGCAACCGTATCTTCAATGGGATGGGGACCTCCCCAGTGAAGCAGAAACAAATCCACGTAATCCGTCTTCAGCCTGTTCAGGCTCCGTTCGCAGGCCGCTTTGGTTCCTGTCCTGCTGGCGTTGCCGGGCAACACCTTGGTAACCAGGAAAACACGGTCGCGCAAACCGCGGATTGCCGCTCCCACCATTTCCTCGTTGCCATACATCTCCGCCGTATCCACTACGCTCATGCCCAGCTCAATGCCGGCGCGCAAAGCATCTATTTCATCGGCTTCCCTCAACGCTGACTTTCCCATTTTCCAGGTTCCCTGCCCCAGGGCGCAAACCTTCCGATGGTCCGGAAAAATTACTGAATGTTCCATCATTAATATCTTCTTTCTACTTGATCGCATCATTCCATGCCGTACAAACCTTTGACAGCAGAGGATAAAAAAAAGCTCAAAAATCAGGACGTTTTTCCTGAACCGCCTCACCCGTCATTTTCCCTCTTTTGCTGGCGGGACGTCAATAACTCTCATTGAATTTTCATTCCATATGCTTCCAGTGAACATATAAGAAATATCCATTCCCAGCCGTGCATAGCAGCATCAAAAAATGCACAGACCTCCAGCCATACCGACTCCGGAACAACGGGCTCTCTTCTGGAAAAATCACGCCCGGTATCGTTTTTTCAGCCCCCTTTTTTCACTGCTGTTTTGAAAATAAAAAGCCGTTCCGCTGTCAACGGAACGGCTCTGAAGGCATTTCGGCATCAAAGCCGCTGAAAAAACATCAACGTATGCGGGCAATAAGCCAATGCAGCAGGTCTTCAATTGCAACACGTTCCTGTTTCATGGAGTCGCGGTGGCGAATGGTCACCGTCCCCTTGAGCGAAGCATCATTTTCCCCGAGAGTTTCAAAGTCCACGGTTATGCAGAAAGGAGTACCCACTTCATCCTGACGACGGTAACGGCGGCCGACGGCTCCCGTTTCATCATAAAAGACGGACATCCACGGCTGAAGCGTCTTTTCAATTTCCCGGGCAATACGCACCTGTTCCCCGTTTTTCTTAAGCAGAGGGAAGATGGCCGCCTTGATCGGAGCCATGCGGGGCACGAAGCGCAGCACCGTGCGGACGTCTTTTTTACCTTTGTCGTCCACCAGTTCCTCTTCATCGTAAGCTTCGCAGATAATGGCCAGAATGGTGCGGTCACAACCGGCAGAAGGCTCCACCACATGGGGAATGAATTTCTCCCGCGTCTCTTCGTCAAAGTATTCCAGAGGACGGCCGGAACCTTTCTGATGGCAGCTCAGGTCATAATCCGTCCGGTAGGCGATGCCCTCCAGTTCCTGGATGCCGAAGGGGAATTCATACTCCAGGTCATAGGTTTTCTTGGAGTAGAAAGCGCGTTCGCCGTCCGGCACGTCCAAAATGTGAATGTGTTCGCGCGGAACCCCCACTTCGTCATAGAAGCAAAGACGGTGTTCCAGCCATTCATCCACCAGGCGCAGCCCGTCTTCCGGCCGGCAGAAATATTCGATTTCCATTTGTTCGAATTCGCGGGAACGGAAAGTGAAGTTCCGCGGGTTGATCTCATTGCGGAAAGATTTTCCGATCTGGGCGATTCCGAAAGGCAGTTTGACGCGGGAACTGTCCAGAATGTTCTTATACTGGCAGAAAATGGACTGGGCCGTTTCCGGGCGCAGCCAGCCCGTAGCGTTGGGATCGTTTTCATCAGAGGTAGCTCCAATGGTCGTCTTGAACATGAGGTTGAACTCACGGGCTTCCGTCAGCAGAGAACCGTTAGCAGGATTGTACATGGTGGAATCCGTTACGGTTTCCATGCACTCGCCTTTCAGCTCCATATCCTTGTAAGAGGCATCCTTGCCGGCCAGCTGGGCATAATATTGAGCCGCGGTCTTACGAGCCTTGTCCGCCTGTTTTTCAGATTCCACCAGAACGGAGTACTTCTTTTCAATATTCCAGGAACCGTCTTTTTTGGCGGCCCCGGTATAGAAAAACCCCATGCCGCTCTGGGCCGGAACCTGGTCCGCACGCAGACGCTCCTTGGTCAACAGGCAATCGCACATCGGGTCGGAGAATCCGCCCACATGGCCGGAAGCCACCAGTACGGAGTTATGCGTCAGGATGGAACCGTCCATGCCGACCACATCCTCGCGTTCCTGCACATTTTTACGCCACCAGTATTCTTTCAGATTGCGCTTGAGCTCCACCCCCATGGGACCATAATCCCAGCAACCGTTCAGACCGCCGTAAATTTCAGCTGACTGGAAGATGAATCCCCTCCTTTTACAGAGGCTCACGATTTTTTCCATTCGGGCGGGGTCTGTGTTGGTTCTGTCTGCCATGATAAGTTATATAATTGGGTTGGCTATGCGGGTTGTATTGATGCCCGCAATCAGCATTCAGTAAAAGCAAAAAGCGTGTCTTCTCAAGAATTCCAAGGAAGGGGGACACCCTTGAGCAGCTGGGAGCCATACCCCGCTTCCACCAGCGTGCGGAATGCCGCCATCGTTTCCGGAGTCACAGGCTGTTCCGTGGAAAATCCCTGTTTAGGATATTCCAGTATCCTTTGAAAGTCCCCCACCATGGCGGAAACAACCAGATCCTGCGGGAGCTCCCTGGTCAGATATTCCCTGAACGAGAAAGGAGGGGAGCTGACCGCCACCCGTACTTCCGGCCACTGGGCCTGGAGCGTAGCCAGCGTGCGCCGTTCCATATAGGGCTTTTGAAGGGCGATGATGCTGGATGGTTCCGGAATGCCGGCTTTTTCCAGGACAGCGCGGGAAAAGCGGACATTTTCTCCCGTATTGGTGGATTTGTTTTCAATGAGAATGCAATCTTCCGGCACTCCCTTCTTCATAGCCGCCTCTGCGAAAAGTTCCGCTTCCGGTACGGCCCATTCCCCTGTAAAACGCCCCATTCCGCCGGAAAACAGCAACAGGGGAGCCAGCTCCCGGGCATAAAGTTCCGCCGCATATTCCGCCACCCTTATGTCATTGCTGCCAAGAATGAATATGAGTTCCGCCGGACGCAGTTCCTGCTTCACGTGATGGTAATCCCATAAAATTGCTATGGCTTCCTCTGGAGTCATCGGCTTTTATGTACTTAAGAAAATCCTCTCTGTAAACGCCGGATTCACCATAATCCGTATTTACCCCATTCCAGGGCGGCCCATCCCAGCAACGCATTCGCCGCCGCATGCATCATGATCACAGCGCACAGGTTTTTCCGCCAGACGGCAAGCAGATACGCCAGGGAACCGTAAACGAATGCGCCGCAATAGTCCACAGGCTGGTGTACCGCCATGAAACAGAGGGTAGTCACCCAGTATGCCTTCCAGCTATGGGTGCCGAACGGCACCTTCCAGGGATGGTCCGGGTTCACCATCAGGCGCATCAGATAGCCGCGCCAGAAAAGTTCCTCCACCAGAGCCACCACGACCACGGCACGGAAAAAGCGCAGCACCAGAGCCCCCAGCCAGCTCCAGGAACCCGCAAGAAAGACGACGCCCGGCTCAAACCCATCCGGGCGCGCGTCAATTCCCAGCAGATACCGGTACCAGGGCCAGGAGGGATGCCCAAACCAGGCATCCGCCCCTCCGGGCAGGCGGTCCGCTATCATGGTCGGGGCCAGCCAGCACAGGATACCCAGCACGCCGAACAGGATTCCCCAGGCGGCGGGTTTCCACCGCCAATCCCAATCAATGGCCTTTCTCCACCGGAAAACCAGGGCAAAGCAAACGATTGCCTGAACGGGATACAGCCATTGTTCCGGCGCCCTTCTCCACCAGGGTGCGGCCGGGTGGTCCCATTCCAGCAAGGGAACGCCAAACTGCCACACCAGGGTAAAGCCCATGAATACCGCAAACGGCGCCACATACGCCTTTGTTTTCAGCACCTCCGTCACGGAGTTCATGAACACTGCCGGGTCAGGAAAGAGTTTCCACGAAATGTTCCATGCGGTTGCAGGCTTCCTTGATCTGGTCAAAGGCGGTCGCATAGCAACAGCGCAGGAAGCCTTCTCCGCTTGCGCCGAAGGCGGTCCCCGGTACGGCGGCCACCTGCTTTTCCATCAGCAGCCGGGTGGCAAACTCCTTGCTGGTCAGGCCAAATTTGGAAATGTCCGGGAAGACATAGAACGCGCCGCCGGGCAGGTGGCAGTCCATGCCGATTTCATTAAGGCGCTTCACCAGGTAATCCCGGCGCTGGCGGTAGCTTTCCCGCATCTTCAACATGGCGGATGTCCCGTTTTCCAATGCCTCAATGGCCGCCTCCTGGGAAGTAATGGGGGCGCAGAGCATGGAATACTGATGAATTTTCATCATGGCGGAAATAAGCGGTTCCGGACCGCAGGCATACCCCAGCCGGAACCCCGTCATGGCGAATGCCTTGGAAAATCCGTGCAGCAGGAGCGTGCGTTCCTTCATCCCCGGCAGAGAAGCTATGGAAACATGCGGCTTGCCGTCATAACGCAGTTCACTGTAAATTTCATCCGTCAGCACGATGAGGTCGTGCCTGATGCAAATGCGGGCAATTTCCTGAAGGGTTTCCACAGGGGCCACCGCTCCGGTCGGATTCGTCGGGAAGTTGAGCATCAGCACCTTGGTCCGCGGTGTAATGGACGCTTCCAGCACCTCCGGGTTCAGGGCGAAAAGATCCCTTTTGCTTGTAGGCACGGCGGTAGCTACGCCGTAGGCCATATTGACGCTGGGGGCATAGGAAACATAACAGGGTTCGTGATAAAGAACCTCGTCCCCCGGATTCAGAATGGCACGGAGAGCGAGATCTATGGCTTCGCTTACGCCTACCGTCACCAGCACTTCGCGCAGGGGGTTGTAGTTGACATGGAAGAATCCGTCCACGTATTTGACGATGGAACGGCGCAGGGATTCCAACCCATAGTTGGAAGTGTAGGAGGTGTGCCCCTTTTCCAGGGAGTAAATGGCCGCTTCCCGTATGTTCCACGGCGTCACGAAGTCCGGCTCCCCTACGCCCAGGGAGATGATATCCGTGCGTCCCGTGACCAGGTCAAAAAATTCCCGGATGCCGGAACGGGGTATGGAGCTTACCTGCTCCGCTATTTTGTTCTGCCAATTCATGATCATTCCTTTCTTAACGGCAGAGGATTACGGAGCGACAGCCAGGCGTTCTGTCTGCACGGGAGCTTCAAACACACAACCGTTTTTCTTGTAGGTTTTCAGATGGAAGTGTGTGGAAGTGGACAACACCCCTTCCAGCGTAGAGAGTTTTTCCGCCACAAACCGGGCAATCTCCCGCATGCTTTTTCCTTCCACCAGCACCAGCAGGTCAAAACCGCCGCTTGCCAGATAGCAGGAGGAAACTTCGTCGAACCGTGAAATGCGCATGGCCAGGCGGTCAAAACCGCCGTCGCGTTCAGGCGTCATTTTCACTTCAATGAAGGCCGCCACCTTGCTGTCGTGTTCATATTCCTCATTCACCACGGCCTGGTATCCGAGGATGACGCCTTCCTTCTCCCACTGTTCCCGCTGGGCTCGCACGGCTTCTTCAGTCATGTCAAGACGTTCGGCCAATTCGCCATCGCTCAAGCGGGCTTGAGTCGCCAGTAACTGTAGAAGTGATGCAGAGGACATAAAATTTCAGGCATAAAAGACGCTTTTACGGCGAACCTGTCAAGAATCATGTTACGCAAAACTGACATCCTTTCTTTCCAAGATGATAAAATATGTTCGTTTTCTTCAAAAACCGGCCTTTTTCATATAGACATAACAATTTGTCATTCAACATCGTAAACATCATCACAAACAACCTTTGGAATTATTTTCAGAGAATAGTTGCTCTAATCCGCTTTTTGTGCCATAGTAAAGTGCATAGACCTGTAGCGTCCCTTGACAGGGAACGCTTGTTTCCAATTTTTATATGACAGTCTGATATTATGAGCATGGCACTTAACCCGGATAGGGCTACTCTGAACTTTCTCAATGCCTTTCCGGAAGAAATCCGGCTGCGCGGCGAGAAGCTCCAGAAAGATGGCGCAGTCACGCAAATTTTTGGCAATCATTTATATATTCAGGGCCGAGTGGAAGACACATACGGCGTGCACCGCGTGAATCTGCGCCTTCAGGGCAACAGGTGGTTCGGAGCATGCTCCACGGAAGACGAGGATCTGGCCGGAGCGGCCATGTATGCCGCCATGCTGGAGCGCATGTACCGTGGCCAGGACCTTCCGGAATCCCCGAACGAACTGAATGATGTTCCTCTTCTGGATATTCTGGAAGAGAAACTGGGACGCGAACTGGACGACAAGGAAGCGGACTATGTCAGCAAACTGGAAAAGCGCTACCGCCGTTTCGCCATTGAACAGGAGATTCACGACCATGATATGGTGCGCCTGAATCCCCGATGGGAAATCGTCAGCTATGACCCGCTGGAATTGTGGCCCGTGCCTCCCACAAACATCCTCGAATTCTGGAATTACATTGCTTACGCCTTCAACAAGAAACGCCTGCCCTACCCGGAATTCATGGAATCCATTACGGATCTGGAAAAGGTCCAGCGCAAGATTCATGAATGGGAGCGCTCCCGTGAAGTCGGCACTTGGTATGACCGCATCCAATCCGTGAATGAACGCCCCCCGCAGCCGCCCCGCGGAGAACTGTTCATGAGGCTTGTTTCCACTATTAACGAGGGACATTTCGAATACCGCCATTCCCTGAAGCAGGACTGGATTCCCGTCCGGGAAAAACAGGATCTGGAACATCTGGAAAATCTGCATGAACGGGCTGCCGTACGCATGGACGCCCAGACGGAAATCCTGCTCGTCTCCCTGTCCGACTACGCCCGTGCGGAAGACGCCCTGACGCTGGACCTGGACCAGGAAGCCGCATGCGCCCTGATGAACAAACTTTTCCACCAGCCCGCCCTGAAAGGCTACCTGGTGAACCTTGATGAAAATTATTTCAAAGTGGTGGACGAACCGCTCAAATGGATTTGCCAGGACGACCCCATTGAACCGGACTGCTACGCTCTTCAGCTTGCAACTTCCACCGGCATCAACGTCTCCCACTCCGTCCGGCAGCTTCCAGGGCAGCAGGAACTGTACCAGTCTGACGAAACCGTTTTTCCCGGCCCCCCCCGCTGGCTGGAAAGCACGGAAGTGGAACCCCGCTACTCCATTCCCAAGCAGGTCATCGACAGCCTTGAAGGGGTGGAATTCCTCCGTAAAATAGGCGCTTCCCTGCCCCCCAGCATGGAAGACCGCGTGGTGGACATCGACCTGCGCGGCACCTTTGACATGAAAATCGTCCGCGGCCTCACCTCTGCAGAAACGGAACACGTGCTCTGCGAAGTAAGCGCCAGGGACGCTTCCGGCTACCGCACGGAAAAACTCGGCAAGGACGGCTGGGACGTATCCCATCAGGAGCCCATGAAGAACAAAGTTCTGCTGCGCTTCATCCGGGAGCACCTTTATCCCATTCCCGGCCTGCTGGAAGAAATGGGCTTTTCCTACGATCCCCAGGTGGGCTCGTTCAAGGCCCGCGTCACCCGCCAGTTCCCCGAAAAATTCGCGGAATGGGCCAAACAGCTTCCGAAAGAGCTGACCGTCAATATGGACGACAAGCTCAAGACGCTGCTGGCGGATCCGGTGGCCGCCGCCGTGCGGTTTGAAGTAGTCAACCAGGAAATCGACTGGTTTGACCTCCGCATCGTCATTGATGTGGAAGGCGTCCAGCTCTCCAAGGAGCAAATCCGCGCCCTGGTCGCCGCCAGAGGCGGTTACGTCCGCATGGACGACGGAGGATGGATGCGCCTGGAAATTAAACTGGACAATGACCAGCGCGACGCCGTTACCCGCCTGGGCCTGGACCCCTTCGATCTTTCCGGAGAAACCCACCGCATGCACGCCATGCAGCTGGCGGACCCGAAAGCCGCAGAAGTGTTCGATCCAAAGGCATGGAAACGTATCAAGGACCGTACCGCGGAAATCCAGATCGACGTCAAGCCGGATGTTCCCTCCCAGCTCCAGGCCACCCTGCGCCCGTATCAGGTGGAAGGGTTCCATTTCCTGGCTTACCTTGCCACGAACGGGTTCGGCGGCATTCTGGCGGATGACATGGGCCTGGGTAAAACGATCCAGTCCATCACTTACGTCCTCTGGCTGCGTGAAGAATTCGCCCGCAAAAACAAATCCAAGAAAAAAGTCGTCATCCCTCCGGTTCTTATCGTTTGCCCCAAATCCGTGCTGGACGTCTGGGCGGGAGAAACGGAAAAATTTGCGCCAGGCGTGCGCGTCCTCGTCATCCGCAGCAAGGACCAGGCCAATCTGGAAGACATCAAGAAGAATTACGACATGGTCGTGGTCAACTACGCCCAGCTCCGCGTCTGCGGGGAAACCCTGAACCAAATCAAATGGCTTACGGTTATTCTGGACGAAGGCCAGCAGATCAAAAACCCGGATTCCAAGGCAGCCAAGGCGGCACGGGAAATCGTTTCCTACAACCGTCTCGTTCTCTCCGGCACACCCATTGAAAACCGCCTGCTGGACATGTGGTCCCTCATGGCCTTCTCCATGCCCGGAGTCCTCGGTTCCCGCTCCTACTTCAAGAAGCGCTTTGACAAGCGCAAGGACCCGCAGAGCCAGAACCGCCTGGCCGCGCGCCTGAAACCATTCCTGCTGCGCCGCACCAAATCCCAGGTGGCAAAAGACCTGCCTCCCAGGACGGAAGAAGAAGTGTACGCCAAAATGGAAGGCATCCAGAGCCAGCTGTACAAGGCGGAACTCCGCCGCATTCAGCAGGCCCTGCTCGGCCTGGATTCGGACGAATCCGTCAAAAAGAACAGTTTCGCCATTTTGCAGGGCCTGATGCGCCTGCGTCAGATCTGCTGCCACCCCGGCCTGGTGGATCCCAAATACGCCAAGGAAGACAGTGCCAAAATGACAGCCCTCTTCTACCTGCTGGACCAGCTCCGGGAAGAAGGGCACAAAGTGCTCGTCTTCTCCCAGTTCGTTTCCATGCTGGAAATCATCAAGAACAGGCTGGAAGCGGAAAACAGGCCGCTTAACTATCTTACCGGCCAGACCAAGGACCGCCGCGGAGAAATTGAAAAATTCCAGACGACCAAGGATCCCTCCGTCTTCCTGCTTTCCCTGAAAGCCGGCGGCGCCGGCCTCAACCTTACTTCCGCCTCCTATGTCGTTCTGTATGACCCGTGGTGGAACCCGGCCGTAGAAAGCCAGGCCATCGACCGTACGCACCGCATCGGCCAGAAAAACAAGGTGATCGCCTACCGCCTTCTGACGAAGGATTCCGTGGAAGAAAAAATCCGCATTCTCCAGCATCAGAAAAACCAGCTCGTCGCCAACGTGCTGGGTGACGAAGGGTTTACCTCCAGCCTGGGCATTGACGACCTGAACTTCATCCTCAACCACGGGGATGATGAAGAAGGTTAGCCCGGAAGCAACAATTAGAGGGAGTGGGAATTAAGGAACAGTTTTATTAACTTATAGACTTTTATCCTCAGATTCTTCCTCTATCCCTTATCCAGAAAAAAGCCCTGCATGAATATTGCAGGGCTCTTTATTTCACCATTTAAGGCTGACGGGATCCGTATGATAAAGGATTCCCGCCTCGTCCCGGACAAGGAGAGTCAACTGGATGCGCGCCGGCAGCCGCAGCATCTGAAGGCCGTTGAACGCAAAAATCTGTCCCTGGCACAACAGGGGGCGTGAACCGAACAGTTCATCCCCTTCAATCACCTGCGTGCCGTCTTCATGGGAACGGACGGTCCACTTTTTGCCGATGATGCGCACGGCGCCGTCTCCCGCATTGCGGATGCTTACGTTGTAAGGCACCGGAATGCGGCCATCATCCCGAATCATCCGCTCCAGTTTTTCATTCCGCAAGTACAGGCTGCGGGGAGTAAGACGCACTTCCAGACTGGTCAAAAGGGGAAGAACCATAGATGTATGCCTGCCGGAGAGAGGAATTATGATTCCACAGGGGCCAGAGCCGCCTTGAGCAACTCCAGCGTCGTTTTGCGGATGGCTTCCACGCCGGCCTTGGCGGGTTTGGCGTCCGGAGCCAGCGTCATCTGCTCCTGCAAGACCGTCAGAAGGTTCATGATTTTGGCAATGTCCCGGCGTTCCTTCATTTCCGGCTCCACCCCGTCCAGAATATAATGAAAATATTCCGGGACATCCGGCTGGAAAATGACTTTTGCCTTGTCCTCCGCAAATTTGTTATCAAGAGCCGCGGTAGCGGCGTCCAGGGCGCGTATCCATCCCCCCAGGCCGATCAGGTTCGCCATATCGGAATCCCTCAGGGAGGCGAGTTCCTGTTCCACATCGGATTGAATAAGGGCCAGGTTGTTTTTGAAACTGCTCAAATCCCCGTCTTCCGCATTTTTCAGCAGGCTGGCGGCGTGGCGGTTCACCCTCTCTCCGGCACCAATGGCCTTTGCATAGCTGGAAAGATCCAGAGCAATGGGTTTCACCTCATTCATCTTGCCGCACTGCACGATTACGAAGCCGTCCGCCATCATGCCGCCCAACTGGAGAGCCAGGGAACAGCGGTCCATGGGAGGCCGCTCCGGGCGTGCGCGCAAGGCCACCTTTTCCGGTATTTCAGGAAGCCCCTCCAAATCTTCAAAAATCTTGCGGATGGACGGCGCGGTAAATTCGTTGATGCCCAGCTCCTCATTCATGTGGGAGTCGTCCAGCAGGCGTTCCGGAATGGCCGGCTGGTCCTGCTTGCCGGACGGCGGCGTTTGCACATCCAGTACTGCCGCCTCCTTCTCCGGGGCATCTTCTTGTGGAGCGGAAAACGCCATTCCCCCCGTGACGGATACAGCTGCGGCCAGCAGATACAATCTCTTCATAACAACACTCAAAAAGGTTAAGCAAAACGGAATATGTCTTGACTCTCGCCCTATGGTGTCCTATACGGGCGTCACGTCAAGGAAATCCCCCTTCCCTGACGCAAAAAGATACCAACCCCCTTTGTACCCCCTGCATGTCTTTAAATTACAATTTTATCTGGCTTTTGTGCTATCTTCTGGTCCTCGTCGGCCTGGCAGGATATGGCTTCCACCGCCTGAGCATCGTTTACCTGTACTGGAAGAACCGTAATAACAAGCCCCAGCCCAAAGCACGCTTCCAGGAACTGCCCGTCGTGACGGTCCAGCTCCCCATGTTCAATGAGAAGTTCGTCGTGGACCGCCTTCTGGAATCCGTAGCCGCTCTGGATTATCCGCAGGACAAGCTGGAAATCCAGATTCTGGACGATTCTACAGACGACACCACGGAACAATGCTACCGCAAGGTGGAGGAATTAAAGTCCCGCGGCTTTGACGCCGTCTGCATCCACCGCACGGACCGCACCGGCTTCAAGGCAGGCGCGCTGGAAGCGGCTACCAAAGTAGCGAAGGGGGAATTCCTGCTGATTCTGGATGCTGACTTCGTTCCGGAACCGGATCTCCTGCAAAAAACCATCCATTTCTTCACGGATGAAAACGTGGGCCTCGTTCAAACCCGCTGGGGCCACATCAACCGTGAATACAATCTCCTTACCCGCATCCAAGGGATGTACCTGGACGGCCATTTTGCCATGGAACAGACGGCTCGCAACCGTTCCGGCCGCTTCTTCACCTTCAACGGCACTGCCGGCATATGGCGCAAGTGCGTGATCGGCGACGCAGGCGGATGGTCCCATGACACCCTGACGGAAGACATGGACCTTTCCTACCGTGTCCAGCTCAGGGGCTGGCGCTTCATCTACCTGAACGACGTCGTTACCCCGGCGGAACTTCCCGTGGACATGGACGGGTTCAAGTCCCAGCAGCACCGGTGGACCAAGGGTTCCATTCAGGTCTGCCAGAAAATCCTGCTGGACATCTGGCGCTCCAATGCCCCCCTTAAAGCCAAGGTAGAAGCCACCACCCACCTCACCTGTAATTATTCCTACCTGCTCCTGGCATTGCTCTGCTTCCTGGTGTACCCCATCTGCACGCAGCGTATTCCGGAAAATGAAACGGTCTTCATGTGGTTTGTGAATGTGGCCCTGTTCTTCATGACCAGCGTGGCCGTCTGCATCTTTTACATGAGCGCCCAAATCGTGGTGCGTCCCAAATCCTGGTGGAAGGAACTGCCGTACCTCCCCCTCCTTCTTACGCTGAGCGTGGGCATGGCGGTCAACAACGCCAAGGCTGTTCTGGAAGCCATCTTCGGCCATCAGTCCGCCTTCGTCCGCACGCCCAAATACGGCGTAGACCGGAAGGAAGACCGTCGGCACGTCTCCCAGCTCAAACGCAACGGGTACCGGGCTATTAAATCCGTCGTCATTCCCGTTCTGGAAATCGCCTGCGGAACTTTCTTCCTGAACCTGATCATCATCATGATCCGCCAGGGCCATTACCTTTCCCCCATCCTGATGATTCCTTTCCTGGGTTTCTATTACACAGGTTTCTGTTCCCTGGGCCGCATGATTTCCAACCTGCTGCCCGCCAAGCAAACTGCCAAAGCCAAGAACTGACGCCTTTCCCATGCCTGCGCCTCTCTCGCAAGCAGCACGCCTGATTCAACTCGCCGGCGCAGCTTTCGCTGTGTTCGGAGCCATGGCATCCTGTTCCCGTCCGGATTATGAGCCCACCGCCATCGTGAAAGACGGCGCGGTCGTCAGCGTCAGGGACCAGAAAATGGCTGTCATGCGCAATGGCCGGGTGGTGAAGACCTACCCTGTCAGCACTTCCAAATTCGGCCTGGGAGACAGAAAGGGAAGCTGCCGCACTCCTCTGGGCGCCCATCGCATCGCTTCCAAAATCGGCAGCGGACAACCCAAGGGCATGGTGTTTAAAAGCCGCAAGCCCACCGGGGAATGCGTCGCGCCCAATTCTCCGGGCCGGGACCCCATCGTCACGCGCATCATGTGGCTGGAAGGTCTGGAACCCCGTAACCGGAACGCTCACTCGCGCCTGATTTATATCCACGGTACGGCGGAGGAACGCACCATCGGCACCCCCGCCTCCTACGGCTGCGTCCGGATGACGAGCAATGACGTATATGAGGCCTTCAACCTGCTCCGTACCGGTGACCCGGTCGTAATCGAACGCTGTTCCATTGACGCGTCCCTGAAAGCCCTGGCCCAGGCGGAAAAAATGCAGGATTCTCCCCTGCTGGTCATGGCTTCCGCTCCAGACCGCATGGAAAACGCCAATACGGCCTCCGTCATTTCCCACCGCCGCAGGGCTTCCCGCCCCCCCGCCGTTGCCCTTTCCCGCAAGCAAACGGCATCAACCGGGAAAAAATCCGTTCCCTCCAGGAGGGCGGTCGCCCGCAGGACGTCCGGAAATTCAAGAACCGCCGTCCGTTCCTCCGGAGGGACCCGCTATACACTCGGGTAAAAGCTCCCCTTCCCTCCTGTTTTTCCGGTGTTCCGTTTTCGCCGCCTCCTGACATGGCCGTTTGAACGCATGGTTGCCTGCATCCGTCACATTTGGTAACGTAGATTTATGGCCATGATGGAACACGAAGATATCAGCAATGAAAACCTGGCGGGGCACCTTCTGGTTGCCGCCCCCTACCTGGATGGCGCCGGATTCCATCATTCCGTCATCTTCCTGAGCCGGGCGGAGAAGGAATTTGTCATCGGCCATATTTTGAATCATCCCTCCGGCATGAATGTGGGGGACGTAGCCCGCCATACGGAAATACCGGAATCCCTTTACGCCGTGCCCATCTTCAAGGGAGGGCCCGTAGAACGCAACCAGCTCATCTTCGCCGCTTTCATCCGCACGGAGGATAAATTGCGCGTCCAGTTTCATCTGCAAGAGGAACAGGCCCTGGAATACCTGGAAGACCCCCGCGCCATCCTGCGCGCCTACGTAGGCCATAGCGGATGGACGCCGCCCCAGCTGCGCCGGGAACTGAATGACCGTGCCTGGTATGTTTCCCCCATGGTGCCGGACATTTGCCTGGAAACGGATTCTTCCAAGGTCTGGGCCATGGCCATGCGGCGGCTCTCTCCCCTGCACCATATCATGAGCCACGCGTCCGCACAGCCATCCCTGAACTGAACCATTCATCATGAGCATCCAACAAAATCTGGAACATATTCTCTCCCGCATACGCGCAGCGGAACTCCGCGCCGGACGTCCGGCGGGTTCCGTCCGCCTCGTCGCCGTCAGCAAAACTTTTCCCGCAGAGGATGTGAAAGCGTGCCATGATGCGGGCCAGCGCATTTTCGGTGAAAACAAGGTCCAGGAGGGACTGGGAAAAATCCCCTCCCTTCCTCCGGATACGGAATGGCATCTCATTGGCCCCCTCCAGCGCAACAAGGTGCGCAAGGCCCTGGAATATTTCACGCTGATCCATGCCGTGGACTCCCTGCGCCTGGCCCGGTTCATGGATACCGTGGCTCAGGAAACGGGAAAACGGCCCCGCATTTTGCTGGAAGTGAACGTAGGCAATGAAGACAGTAAGTTCGGATTCTTCCCGGAAACCCTGGAAAAGGAATGGTCGGAGCTGTCCTTCCTGAACCATCTTGAAATCGCCGGCCTTATGTGCATTCCCCCCCCGGTGGAAAATCCGGAGGAGGCGCGGCCCTATTTCCGCCGCCTCCGGGAGCTTAAGGAAGTCCTGTCCGGCAGGGGAGGAGCCACGCTGACGGAACTGTCCATGGGCATGAGCCACGACTTTGAAACGGCAATAGAGGAAGGAGCCACGCTCGTCCGCGTAGGGACGGCTATTTTCGGCGGCCGCTCGTACGCTCCCGCTTCGTGATTTTAGTTGGACAGAAGGAAAAGCGGCGTGTAGGTTTGTTCCGGAAAACCGGAACAGCCCGGACGGAGACCTGATTTCATCACCCCATGCTGACAGGAGGAAAAAACGTGATTCCGCATGCGGTGCGGGACGTAGCGGATGCCGCCGCGGCGTTTTCCGCCCGCATCGGCCCCGACCGTCATTTCGATTCCCAGAAAAAGGTGGAGGAAGCCCTGGCCGAATGCTGCTCTCCGCAGAATGTCACCGTCATCGGCATGACAGGGTCCGGCAAATCCTCTACGCTGGACGCCCTGGCCGGGGAACGGTTCTGTTCCCGCGTGTCCAGTGAAGCCACACTGGTCCGCTGGCAGTACAGGCCTCATCCCGCCCCACACACCCATGAATGGGTTCTGGACCTTTTTTACCCGTCGGACGCCCTGCTCAACCTGGAGTTCTGGGATACCATCGGCCTGGAACAGGAGGATGCCCCCAGAAAGCTGAAGCACATCGTTCCCAAATCGGATGCCATCCTTGTGGTTATTTCCGCCAGTGACGGCAACCATTCCGCCCTGTGGGACTATCTCCGGACGCTGGAGGAACGTCTTCATTCCCGCATGGTTCTCGTCATCACCCATGCGGAGCTGCTCTCCTTTGAGAAGCTTCAATCCTTGAAAGAGGAGCTACGCTCCACCTCCCGGGAACGCCTGGGCGTGCAGCTGCCCCTGTACCCTGTCACGACCGCCGGAGAACATGCAGGAGAAGGAGTGGAAGCCTTGACGGCATGCGTTCAGGAAGTGCTGAAACGCAGCCCACTGACGGACAAGCGCGTGGAACGCCTCCTGCTGGCTACGGACAGCCTTCTGGAAGAACAGGGGAAGGTGCTTGATGAACTGAGCCGCCTTTCCAAGATGGATTCCGGCTTCCTGACATCTATTGACCGGGAAATCGACCGCATCCAGCTCCAGATGGAGGATGAAATGCCGGCACGCCTCAAGGCGTACGCGCAATACGTGCAGGACTGCGTGCCGCGTCTGGGGAAAAAGTCGGCACGCCAGATGGGGCGTTTCCTATCCATCCGGCGCACGATGATCCTGCACAAGCTTCCTCCCGTCATTGACGAATGGTTTTATGAGCTGGTTAAATCCGGCATTGAGGAACGGCACGCGTATTACAACAAGGAATTCCTGAACATCTGCCAGACGCATTGGAACCATGTGCGCCCGCGCGTGAAGGAACAATGGGACTGCGACATAGGGGATTTCCCGGCCGCAAAGCTCCAGACGGATCTGGAAGTGTACAAGGAGAGGCTGGGACGTTCCATTTACATGCCCCTGAAGGACTTCGGCATCAAGCCGTGCCTCAGCAAGCTTTTTCTGGATCAGGAGGATGTGATGAGGACGGAAATCAAGCTGATGCTCCTTCTGGTGATTCTGGGAGCCCTGCTGGGCTGTTTCGGAGAGCACGCAGCAGGGTTCGCCTGCGTGGGCGCGGCCCTGGCCGTCTGGGTGGGCGGCAACCTGGGGCTGGCCTGGATGCAGTTCCGCCTGTCCCGCCAGATCGTGGCCGCAGCGGCGGAAATGCACATTGCCGTGGAATGCGGGTTGCGCACCCCCCTGTATGAAGCCATGATCAGCGGACTTTCCGACTACCGAAAACTGTATGCGGACATCCGCGGCCAGGTAGCCGGAGGAGTAGAATACCTCCAGCCCCTGCTCAACGCCCGCTACGACCTGTTTTATAAACTGACCGTGCAGAAACACCGGTTCCGTATCTAGCCTCTTTCCTTTTCTCCGGAAGGGTGTTACTCCCCTCCCGGCGCAATCACCATGTCCACATGTCTGTCATGGGCTTCCATGGGCAGATCGTCCAGAAGCTGGCAGGGGAAGCAGACTCCCGCCAGCGGCACCCCAGCAGCCGGGCCGGCCAGCAGCGTATCATAAAATCCGCCGCCATACCCCAGCCGCTTGCCGTCCCTGGTAAATGCGGCCCCAGGCAGCACGATCAAATCCATTTCCCCCGCATGCAGTTCCGGGCATCCCGGACCGGGTTCGCGTATGCCCCAGCTGCCCGCCACCAATTCCCCGTGATGGCATATACGGTGAAAACTCAGCCTTCTCCCCTCATGCACCAGCGGGAAGTACCATTCCCGGTCCGGAAGCAGATCCAGCAGGGAAAGCAAATCCACCTCTCCCGGCCTGGCGGCAAAAACAGCCACGCGCCGGAAATTCCTCTCCCGCACCAGAGCCGACACACGGCGGCAGATGGAACGGGACATGGCTTCCCGGGCGGCGTCATCCAATCCGCCCACCCTTTCACGTATCATGCGGCGCACTTCCCGTTTGGCAGCCGCCGGACCGCTTACGGTTCCGGATTGGGATGCTTTTCCTTCCATTCCAACAAACTTTTTAGAAATACGCTTTCCAGGGAGTTGCGCGGATGCCCATCCTCCAGCCAAACGGCACGGCCGTCTTCCTTCACCATCTCCTTCAGCCGTTCCATCAATTCCGGGGAAGCATGTTCCAGAAGTATTTCCTGCTTGTCGGAATCCCGCGTCAGCTCATTCACAGACCCTTCCGCAATGAGCAGCCCTTTAAAAATGACGCCCACCCGGTCGCAAACCTCCTGCACCTGTTCCAGCAGGTGGGAACACAGGAATACGGTCATCCCCCGCCCTTTCAGGTTTTCGATAATGTTCCGGATATCCCTCGACCCCAGAGGATCCACGCCGGCGGTCGGTTCGTCCAGAACCAGCAGGCGGGGGGACTGAACCAGGGCCTGCGCCATGCCGATGCGCTGGAGCATCCCCTTGGAATAGCCGCCCAGCCGCCTGTCCGCCGCATCAGCCAATCCCACCAGCTCCAGCAGTTCCCTGACTTTCTCTTTCAGGGATTTTCCGCTCAGGCCGCACAGCCTGCCGTAAAAGGAAACAGTTTCCGCCCCCGTCAGGAATTTGTAAAAGTAGGGATTTTCCGGAAGAAAGCCCACTTCCTCCTTGCTGTCCGGAGCCAGGCTGGACCTGCCGAAAATGGAACAGGAACCTTCCGTAGGCCTCACCAGCCCCAGCAGGGCCTTCATCAGGGTTGACTTGCCGGAACCGTTCGGGCCAATGAGGCCATATACCTCCCCTTGCCGGATATTCATGTCTATCCCCCGCACGGCATGCACCACGGGTTTGCCAAGACCTGTTTTAAAGGTCTTGTGCAGGTTGACTATTTCAGCGGCTACAGGCTGGTCCATAAAAAGGTCAATGCTTGATCTGCCCCAGGCGGCGCAGAAGAATCTGGCTCATGTCAATTCCCTTGGAGAACAAATCCACGGGAAAGTTCTCATTGGGGGAATGGATGCGGGCATCCGGAAGGCACATGCCCAGCATCAGGGCATCCGCTCCCAGCACGCGCTTCATTTCTTCAATGATCGGGATGCTGCCCCCTTCCCTTACCAGCACGGGTTTGTGGCCAAAAGCCTCTTCCAGCGCCTGCTGGGCGGCAAGACCGAACTCGGAATTCGGATCGCACACGTAAGCATTCCCGCCATGGCCCCGCCTGAATTCCACCGTAACGCCCTTGGGGGAATGTTTCTTTACATGTTCTTCCAGCAGGGTTTCAATCCTTTCAGGCTGCTGTCCCGGCACCAGGCGGCATGAAATTTTGGCAAAGGCATGGCTGGGGATAATCGTCTTGCTTCCCTCACCCTGGTAACCTCCGCCGATACCGTTGATTTCCAGCGTCGGGCGGGCAAAAATACATTCCGCTCCGGTGAAACCGGCCTCCGTCACCACGGTTTCCACGCCCGTCAGCTGAGCCAGCTCCTCATTGCTCATGCCGGGCACCGTGGCCCACATGCTGCGTTCCCATGTGGCGATAGGTTCCACGCCGTCGTAAAACCCTCTCACGGCCACACGCCCCTCTTCATCGTGGAAGGAGGCGATTATTTCCGCAAGAGCGGCGATGGGATTGGCCACCGCTCCTCCGAACACGCCGGAATGAAGATCCGCGGAAGGGCCTTTGACGATAATTTCCGCCCCAGCCAGGCCGCGCAGCCCGTAGGAAAACGTAGGGGTGTCCGGAGCGGCCATGCCGGTATCGGAAACTACAATAACGTCGCAGGCCAGCTCTTCCCTGTGCTCCTTGATAAACTGGGAAAGACTGCCGCTGCCCACTTCTTCCTCCCCTTCCAGAAGGAAAATCACATTTACGGGGAGGTGGCCTCCGTTCTGGCGGAGCAATTCCTCCACGCCCAGAATATGGGCGAACAGCTGCCCCTTGTTGTCCGTAGCGCCGCGGGCGTAAATCTTCCCGTCCCTCACTTCCGGTTCAAACGGGTCGGATTCCCATAATTCCACAGGATCTACGGGCTGCACGTCGTAATGGCCGTAAATCAGCACGGTGGGCTTTCCTTCCTCCCGCGGGCTGCGGGCCAGCACAATGGGATGGAGGGGCGTTTTACAGGCCTTTGCTTCCAATCCCATGCCGGACAATTTGTCTACCAGCCAGTCCGCGCAATCACTCACGTCCCGGGCGTGTTCCTTCTGTGCGGAAATGCTTGGAAATCTCAACAAGGTGGCTAATTGATCCAGTCTGTTCATGCCTTCATCAGACCATGCCTGGGGCTTCAAATCAACCGGTAAAGTGTGGCATTCCATGCCGGAACGGGCCTTTTTTCAAAAAATGGAGCCCGCACATGGCGCCGGGAACAATATTTGATTGCTCTCGCGTGTGTTTTGTTTCTTTATATAGGATTATGTTCAGCAAATCCAAAGTGAAGAAAGTGGATTTCGTCACCCTGTCCAAATTTTACGGCAAGTACAAGGAAGCCCTTCAACTGGAACTTATCAACAGCCCCGCCGGCCTCAGCCGCCACATCTGCGAACCCGCCCTCAACCGCCCCGGGCTGGCGATCGCCGGCTTCTACTCCTACTTTGCCAACAAACGTATCCAGGTTTTCGGCTCCGCGGAGCTGGCCTATCTTCAAAAACTGCCGGAAGGCATGCGCAAATCTCGCATTCAGCGCATGTTCCGGTGCGAGGTGCCGGGCATCGTCTTCTCCCGTGACAAAATCCCCCCCCGGGAAATCGTGGAGCTGGCGGATGAAGCCGGCGTCTGCGTCTTCCGCACGAGCCTGGTGACCATGAAATTCGTCAACTCCGCCACCATCATTCTGGAAAACGAATTCGCGGAAAGCGTCACCCTGCACGGCTGCATGGTGGACGTGCGCGGTGTGGGCGTCCTCATCCGCGGCAAGAGCGGCGTGGGGAAGAGTGAAACGGCCCTGGGCCTGATTGAACGCGGCGCGGCCCTCGTGGCGGACGACATGGTGTACGTGCGCAACGTGGGCGGGGAACTGGTGGCCAGCGCTCCGGAAATGAGCCGCGGCTTCATGGAGGTGCGCGGCCTGGGCATCGTCAACATCACCACCCTTTTCGGCCTGAAATCCATCCGCCACAACAAGCGTCTGGACCTCATCGTCACCCTCATTCCCGCCAAGGACCAGGAAGAGCTGGACAGGCTTGGCCTGGAGCGGGAGGGGCTGGACGTCCTGGGGGAAAAAGTGCTCCATGTTCAGCTTTCCGTGGCTCCCGGCAGGGATATTGCCAGGCTGGTGGAAGTAGCCGCCATGGACTATCATCTCAAGGACATGGGCATCGACATGGCCGGGGAGTTCAACCGCCGCCTCATGTCAAACTTCCAATCCTCCGAAAACTAGGACTGACAAAAAACTCTTGGAAAAAAACTTTAATTAGTGTACTTACCGTTGTAGCAACCGTTATCACCCCTTACTTCAAATTCCATGGTCACCAAGGAACTCACCATCATCAACAAACTCGGCATTCACGCACGCCCGGCTGCTCAATTCGTCAAACTGGCCAGCAAATTTGATGCAGACATTGTCGTGGAGAAGGATGGCGAGGAAGTTGACGGCAAGAGCATTCTGGGTTTGATGATGCTGGCGGTAGGCCACGGCTCCAAGATCACCATCACGGCGGAAGGAAAGGACGAACAGGAAGCGCTGAATGCGCTGGAAGACCTGATTTCCCGCAAGTTTGAAGAAGATTGAACACTCCGGCTCACGGCCATATGAGACCGGGCCATTAAGCCCGCAGATGATTCAGGAACCCATTTCAACGGAAGAAACCTGGCTTCAGGGCATTCCCGTTTCCCCCGGCATTGCTCTGGGCAAGATTAAAATTCAGATCAGCGGTTCCAAGGAACCCGTAGCGTACGATATTTCCCCGGAAGAAGTGGATGCCGAGCTGGTGCGCTTCCACCGGGCGCTGCAAACCACTGCGGACCAGATCAGGACGCTGCGGGAACGCATGATCCAGATATCCGGAGAGAAAGATGCCTCCATCTTCGACGCCCACATCCTTCTCCTTCAGGACAAAATTATCCTCCAGCAGGTTCAGACGGAACTGCTCAAGCGCCTCCAGAACGTGGAGCACATCTTTTATGTGGTCATGCAGAACTACATGGAAGTTCTGCGCCGTGTGGACGACCCCTACCTGCGCGCCAAAACGGCGGACATGGAGGATGTCATGCAGCGTGTCATCAACAACCTCCGCAGCACAGAACCTCCTGAAGACGAGGAAGAAACGGAAAAAGACCAGGTTCTGGTGGCCTACGACCTGACCCCTTCCGACACGGCCGCCATGGATGCCAGCCTGATTCACGGCTTTGCCACGGAAATAGGTTCCTCCGTTTCCCACACAGCCATTCTCGCCCGCTCCATGGGCATCCCCGCCGTCGTGGGGCTTGACCAGGCCCTTCTGAGAGTGGAAAGCCACTCCCCCGCCATCCTGGACGGCTACAAGGGCGTGCTCATCCTGAAACCCACGAAAGAAACGGAGGAATACTACCACCGCCTCCAGGTGGAAAAGGAAAAGGCCTACAAGGCGCTGGAAGCGCTGCGCGGCCTGCCCACCATCACCAGGGACGGACGCAACATCCGCCTGTCCGTCAACGTGGAGTTCCCCCATGAATATTCCGGCATCAAGGAGGTGGGAGCGGAAGGGGTAGGTCTGTTCCGCACGGAATTCTTTCTGCTGGGCAACCCATCCGGCATGCCGGATGAAGAAGAACAGACGCGCTACTACAGAAAACTGGCGGAAGGCTGTTCCCCCCACGGCGTCATCTTCCGCACCCTGGACTCCGGCGGCGACAAGCTGCCGTGCGAACAGCTCCGCACTCCGGAACCGAACCCCTTCCTTGGCTGGCGGGGCATCCGCGTCTCCCTCAGCCGCCCGGAGCTGTTCAAGCAGCAGCTCCGGGCCATTCTCCGTGCCTGCGCGGACACGCCCGGCTGCGGCATCATGTTCCCCATGGTCTCCGGCTATACGGAAGTGGTCACAGCCAAGCACATCCTCCAGGAATGCCGGGAAGAACTGGAAAGGAAGAACATCCCCTATGCGCGGGACTTGAAAGTGGGCATCATGATTGAAGTGCCCAGCGCCGCCATCATGACGGACGTGCTGGCGCGCGAGGTGGATTTCTTCTCCATAGGCACGAATGACCTCACCCAGTACACTATTGCCGTGGACCGGGTCAACAACCGCGTTGCCAATATGTTCCGCCCCACGCATCCTGCCGTGATACGCATCATGGACATGACGATCACCGCCGGAGAACGGGAAAACATTCCCACGGCCATCTGTGGGGAAATGGCGGGGGACATCACCCTGCTTCCCCTGCTGATCGGCCTGGGGGCCACCTCCATGTCCGTGGGGGTTCACCTTGTCCCCATCATCCGGTATGCCATTCGCAATCTGGACTACGGCCAGTGCCGGGACATGGCGCAAAAGGCGCTCCAGGCCCCCAACAGCAGGTTTATCGTGGACTTGAGCACGGCCCTGGCCCGGAAATCCTATCCGGCCCTGTTTGAATAAGGCTCTTTCATCCCGGTACACGCCGCACCGGAAAAACGGGGCGTTCCCGAACAAACTGCCGCGGGAATACGAATCCTTGACAGAAACGTCCGTCTCATGCGTTATTATAAGCACTGGTCTTTTTAGTAATGAATATTTCCCGTATTGCAGCCTTTCTCATCCCGTTCCTGCTGGGAAGCGCCTGCTCCGCTTCCGCAGCTTCCGTAAAAGCATCCCGCGCGGCAGAACCGAAACGCCCCAACATCATCCTCTTTCTGGTGGACGACATGGGCTGGCAGGATACATCCCTGCCCTTTTGGCGGGAAGAGGACGGCACTCCCAAACCTACTTTCCTGAACAAGCGCTACCGCACGCCCAACATGGAGGCTCTGGGCAAGCAGGGCATGGTCTTCACGAACGCCTACGCGCAGCCTATCTGTTCCCCCAGCCGGTGCAGCCTCATGTCCGGCATGAACTCCGCCCGCCACCGCGTCACGAACTGGACGCTCCTGCGTGATCAAACCACGGACGCAGGCCATCAAGCGCTCAAAGCTCCCGCAGACTGGAGCGTCAACGGCATCCAGCCGGCAGGGACCAGGGCATCCGGAACCACCCATCTTCCCCTGACGGAAGAAAAAATCCAATACAGGATGGAAAAACCCTTCACCCAGGTGCTTGGGCTGCCCGCCCTGCTCAAAAAACAGGGTTATACCACCATCCACTGCGGAAAAGCCCATTTCGGCTCCAAAAATACGCCCGGAGCCAATCCCAGGCTCTTCGGCTTTGACTACAATATCGCCGGCACGGAAATAGGCGGCCCGGCGGACTACCGGGGTTCCCGGAAATACGGCACGGGGAATTTCCATGTCCGCGGACTGGATGAAAATAATTACTATGAAAACGACACATTCCTGACGGAAGCCCTGACGCAGGAGGCGCTGAAACGCCTGGACGCCATCCGGAAAAACCCCAGGGAGGCGGACAAGCCTTTCTACCTGTACATGTCCCACTACGCCATCCATGCCCCCTTCGACATGCGCGGTTATGACAAGAGGTTTGCGGAAGAGTACTCCAACCCCAATGACGGCCACAAATGGTCCGACAACGAAAAACGCTATTCCGCCCTGATCCAGGGGATGGACAAGAGCCTGGGCGACATCCGGGAATACCTGAAAAAAAACAATCTGGATAAAAATACCGTCATCATCTTCATGGCGGACAACGGGGGCCTTGCCATCAGCGGGCGCATGGGCAACAAGGAATCCAATTACCCGCTTAGTTTCGGCAAGGGTTCCAACCGGGAAGGCGGCATCCGGGAACCGATGATCGTCTACTGGCCCGGGGTCACGAAGGCGGAAAGCGTCTGCACTACTCCCGTCATCATTGAAGACTTTTTCCCCACCATTCTGGAAATAGCGGGAGCAAAAAAAATTCAGGCGCCTCAGGTTGTGGACGGCAAAAGCTTTGTTGCCCTGCTGAAAGGCGGCAGCATGAATCCCAACCGCCCCCTGCTCTTCCACACGCCCAACGTATGGGGGGAAGGGAACGGAAACAACTCCCTTTATTCCCCCAGCACGGCCATGCGCCAGGGGGACTGGAAGCTTATCTACTGGCACCCTGACCAGAAGTTCGAACTCTTCAACCTCAAGGAGGACATCAGCGAAGAGTACAACCTGGCGGAACAGCAGCCGGAACGCGTTAAGGCCATGGCCAGGACCATGACCGCCCTGCTCAAGGAGCGCAAGGCCCAAATGCCCACCTACAAGAAGAATAATCCCGCCGGAGCCCGTGAAGGCGCTCCCGTACCGTGGCCGGACCAGGCGGCGGCCAGGCTGTAAGTAAAGGCATCTCCATCCCTCCCCGGAAAGCCGCATTATTCCCTTTTCTTTTAAGAAAACAGGGAGTATGGTGCGGCTTTCCCGTTTTTATTCCCTTTCAAAAACCATGAACAACCTCCTTTCCATCGAACAGCTTACCGGAGACGAAATCCGGGACCTGCTCGCCCTGGGCCACCGGCTTAAGGCGGAACGCGGCCATCACGAACGCCTTCCCCTGAAGGGGCAGACCTGGGCGCTCATCTTTTCCAAATCCTCCACCCGCACCCGCGTTTCCTTTGAAGTGGGCATCAGTGAACTGGGGGGCCGTCCCATGTTCCTTTCCGTCCATGACATCCAGCTCGGGCGTGGAGAGCCCATCAAGGATACGGCCCGCGTGCTGGGACGTATGATCCACGGCGCCGCCATCCGGACTTACGGACAGCAGGAGGTGGAGGAATTCGCCAGCTTTTCCGGCATTCCCACCATCAATGCCCTGACGGACGAAGAGCACCCCTGCCAGATCCTGGCGGACCTGCTTACCATTGAGGAAATCTACGGCCCCGGTTCCTGGAAGGATATGAAAATCGCCTTCGTGGGGGACGGGGACAACAACATGTCCCGCTCCTGGATGTGGGCGGCCAAGAGGCTGGGCTTTACGCTCGCCATCGGAGCCCCTACCAATTACCTTCCCCTGGAAGACTTCCGCAGGCATCTGGACTGCGAGAACGTCATCTTCACCACGGACCCCGTGGAAGCCGTCAAGGGAGCTTCCGTCATCAACACGGACGTCTGGCTTTCCATGGGCCAGGAATCGGAAGGACTGTCCAAGGAAAAACACTTTTACCCCTACCAGGTGAACAGGGAGCTGCTGGAACATGCCGCCTCCGGCCACTCCGTTTTCCACTGCCTGCCCGCCTACCGCGGCAAGGAAATCACGGAAGACGTGCTGGAACATTTTGCTCCCGTTATCTTCCGGGAAGCGGAAAACAGGGTGCATGCCCAGAAAGCCGTGCTCGCCACGCTTGCAGACGCCCGCCGGGGATAACCCGCCCGGCCATCCTACCCAATCTCCGAGCCATGAACTACGAAGAACGCCTGCAAGACCTGCTGGATGAACTGGATTTGTTCCAGGACTGGACGGAACGCTACGAATACATCATCAGCTTGGGTAAAAAATTGCCCAGACTGGATGAAGCCTACAAAACGGAGGACTCCCTCATCAAGGGATGCCAATCCCGCGTATGGTTGCACACGGAACCGGACAACGGCGTACTGAAACTGTACGCAGACAGCGATTCCCTCATCACCAAGGGCCTCATTGCCGTCTTCATCCGGCTGCTTTCCGGCCTGCCTCCGGAAGAAATTCTGAAGGCGGACATGTCCAAGCTGGACAAAACCGGCCTGAAGGACCACCTGGCGCCCACCAGGGCGAACGCCCTCAACTCCATGGCGGCCCAGATCAAGCAGGCCGCCATGAAAATGGCGGAACATCATTGATTTTTTCCAGAGCAATGACTCACGGCCTTTTCCCGCATCTTCTCCTGCTCTCCGCATTCTGCGGCGCAAGCCTCTCATGCAGCAGTTCTTCCCGGGACATCACCATCCGCAGCATTCCTTCTGGAGCCAGCCTGCGCGTGAACGGAGACTACGCCGGCCAGGCACCCGTCACGCTCTCCCTGAACAGGCACAAACCCGTGCATGTTGCGGCGGATAAACCGGGCTTCCTTTCCACGGAAAAAACGTTTTATCCGGAAATGACCACGCAAGGTGCCATTTTGTGGGGCCGCAACAACGAGAAGTCCAAAGACTTTAAAACAGACATCCTGACCATCCGCCTGAAAAAGGCGGACTCAGGAGCGCCCCCCTTGCGGGAACTTCCCGCGCAGTGGTAACAGCCTGCCGTCCGGACACTTTCCGGGAGTAAAAGCGCATATCCATCCCGCGTTCCGTACGCAGCTTCGCACTACGCTCCCTTTCACAGACGGATAAATAAACCGCCCGTTTTTGGAATTGCACGCTAATCCTCCCGCCCCGGGTGGCGGGCCATGACGGCGGAACCTACCCTCTTCAGGACCAGGGCCGTACGCGGCAGCAGGTACAGGGAAAGATTCCCCTCCCCATCCGTAAAATGCGGCATGGAAACATCCTGCCTCCCGAAACCGCCGAAACGGGCGTTGTCCGTATCCAGCACTACCCGCCATTCCCCCTTCTGGGGAACGGGCAGCATGTAATCCATGATAGCCCTGTCTCCGGACCAGTTGAACACAAACAACAGACCGCCGCGGTGGAATGCCATGACATGGTTGGTCTCGTCAATATTAAGCGGGAAAGGCGGCGGATTATTCAGCAGCCGGGCTTCCTGCGCCAGGCGGACCATCGCCTGGTCAAAGGCATTCAGGAACTTGAACCTGAGGGAAGGATTGTCCACCAGGGACCACTGGCGGCGGCAGTATTCGTAAGACCAGCCGTTGCCTTCGCGCGGAAAATCAATCCATTCCGGATGCCCGAATTCGTTGCCCATGAAATTCAGCCAGCCTTCCCCCCCGGTAGCCAGCGTCACCAGGCGGATCATCTTGTGCAGCGCCATGCCGCGGTCAATAATGAGGCTCTGCTGGTCCACGGCCATTTTCCAGTACATTTCCGCATCCATCAGGCGGAACGCCAGAGTCTTGTCCCCCACCAGGGCCTGGTCATGGCTCTCGCAATAGGCCACATGCGGCTCGCCGTAGCGCCTGTTGGTCAGCGTGTGCCACATATCGCCCATGCTCCATTCCTCATCCTTTTTCTCCTTGAGCAGCTTAATCCAGTAATCGGGAATGCCCATGGCCAGACGGTGGGAAAAACCAATCCCCCCTTCGTCCACCGGGCGGCACAATCCCGGCATGCCGGACATGTCCTCAGCAATCGCTATGGCGCCCGGCTTCACCCGCTGAATCAGCGTGGCGGCCAGCTGCAGATAAGCCACGGCATCCAGATCCACGGAAGAGCCGAAGTAGGCGCCCAAATCCCCGAACGGCTCATGCCCGCGGTGGAAATACAGCATGGATGTCACGCCGTCAAAACGGAAACCGTCAAAACGGAACTCTTCCAGCCACCAGCGGACATTGGACAGGAGGAATTCAATCACCTCGTCCCGGCCATAATCAAAACAACAGGAATCCCAGTCCGGATGGCGGCCGCGCTCCCCGGGCAGGAAATACATGCCTCCGGAACCGTCAAAATTGTTCAGCCCTTCCGCCTCGTTCTTCACGGCGTGGGAATGCACCACGTCCAGCAGCACGGCGATGCCCAGGCCGTGCGCCTGGTCTATCAGGTACTTCAGGTCCTCCGGCTCGCCGAAACGGGAGGAAGGGGCGAAAAAGGAAGAAACGTGGTAGCCGAAGGAACCGTAATAGGGATGCTCCTGGATCGCCATCAGCTGGACGGTATTGTAACCCAGCCTGGCGATCCGGGGGAGAACCTCGTCCGCAAACTCGCGGTACGTATGCACGCGCCCTTCCTCCCCGCCCATGCCTACATGCGCTTCATACACGAACGGAACTTCCACCCGGGAGGGATCAAAACCGTTATTCCGCCATTCATAGGGGTGTTCCGGCATCCAGATCTCCCCGGCAAAATCATAAGTGGTCGGATCCTGGACGGTCCTGGTAATCCATGCGGGAATGCGATCTCGGCCCGTGCCGTCCGCACCGACCACGTGCACCTTCACCTTCTGCCCGTGGGCCAGCGCATCAGGCGGCAGCGTAATTTCCCACACGCCGCGCTCATTCCGCTCCAGCGGGTGGCTCTCCCGGTTCCAGCCGTTAAAATCCCCAATCAGGGACACCCTGCGGGCGGCGGGAGCCCATTCCCGGTATGTCCACGCCTCCGTCTCCGCGTCTCTGTTGAAACCGTAATAGCGGTATCCGCGCGCGTATTCCTCCAGAGAGCCGGCGCGCTGATTGATCCTCTTCATTTTCAGATCAAACAGACGCTGGCGGTCGCGTATCTGGCGGGAATACGGCTGGAGCCATCCGTCCGCCATCACCAAGCCGGGTATCGGGGGTCTTCTCATTATCTGATGATACCCCTCCTCAATCAGCAGGGTCAAGGAAGAAAGAAGGGCTTCTCCCTGCGGGGGAAGAAAAAGGGCGCGGCCCTTTAATCGCGCCCGGGAAGACGCCCCGTATCACGCATGTACATCATCCTGGCCAGAACCTCCTTGGAAATGTGGTTCAAATCAAAATGCACAGGGGGAGAATCCGGTAGCACTCCCCAGTCCCCGTACTGGCCGTATAACACCATTTCAGGAATCCTGGGGGCCGGGAAATCCCTTCCCTCAAACCGGACGCGGGAAAGCGGAAACAGCCATTCATGGCGGAAGGAATGGCGGCACGGGCCGGCAAAAGGAATCTCAAATCCCAGGAAAATGTTTCCTCCATCCGCCGGTCGCCGTCCTCCCATCACCACCCGGTCCCGGATCGCCATCTTTTCCTCATAGGAACACCGCGTCCGGTAACGGCAGGAGGAATCTGTCTCATAATCAAGCATTCCGGATGCCTTGTAACCGCGCAGCAGCCACTCCCTTTCCTCAGGCGCATCCGGAGACCACGCGGCAGGGGCCGTGTCATACGGGAAAATGTCCACATTGCACAACGTGCCCGGAAACCCTATCTGGATGAACGGATCCATACTGACGGAGAAACCGCGCGAACCGAAAAGCCCGGCGGCATTCGCCCTCAACCTTTCATAATCTTCACGCAGCATGGAAATATCCAGGTCGTCATCCCAGGGGATAAAGCCCCGGTGCCGCACCGCGCCCAGCAGCGTCCCGAAATCCAGCCAGTACGGATAACCTCCCTCCTCAAGAATTCCGGCCACTTCATTCAAAAAACAGGTCATGGCCTGCTGAACAATCCTCAGCACTCCGGACGCCTGGGGCATCTCCTCGGCCCGAACGGTAGATTTTACCAGTTGGCCCAATTGGGAGGCTTCACCTTCCCGGCCCACCTTGAACCGTCCGCACGGAATACCAAAGAAACGGATGAAACGCTTTTTCCTATCCGTGCAGGAAGAAAGCACTTTCAGGCCGCAGCACCGGACTTCCGTCACCCACCAATGCTTTCCCCTTACTAATTTTCCAGTCCTTCCGGCGGTAATGAATGATGGCAGCTTCATCGCAGATAAATTGGGTCAAAAATACGCGGGATATGCTTCATTTTTCCAGGAAAGCACATCCGGCAGAATCAAAACCTTATCCCCCACTTTTTACAAGTCAATGAAAAACAAGTTGTCCTTTTCGGAGAAAACACCCGTTCCATGATATTAACGCTGCTTTTTCCAAAATGCAGACAGACCTTATCCTTCCCTTTCCACGGTATTGGCAACAAGCGGATTGAGCATCCGTTAAGCGTTTCTCCCATTCCGTCCAAAGTTAAATCAATGAAAAATAAAAGGATTGCGATGAAACATAAAAGACGGTTTTTTCTTTTCGCCCAGGTAATATCCCATTAACATATTCTTACAGAAATTTTTACTTTGACGGCGGATGCTCAATCCGTTAAACATAGTTCCCGGTTCTTTCTCAGGTTCTGAAGACAAATTAGAATACTTATGCAGGCGATCATTTTAGCGGCTGGAATGGGAAAAAGACTGGGAGCGCTCACCCGGAACAATACCAAGTGCATGATTCAGGTCAACGGAGTGACGCTGATAGAACGCATGATGAGACAATTGGACCGCCTTTCCCCGTCTCTGGAAAAAATCGTGATTGTTACGGGTTATGAGGGGGAAAAACTCAAAACCTTCCTTTCCCGGCTGGACATTTCCACCCCTGTGGAATATGTGGACAATCCCCTGTACGCCAGCACCAACAATATTTATTCCCTGTACCTGGCCAAGGAACACCTGCTTCAGGACGATACGCTGCTCTTTGAATCCGACCTGATTTTTGAAGACTCCGTTATTGATGCCCTGCTCCGCCATCCCTATCCCAGCCTTGCTCTCGTCGCCAAATTTGAAAGCTGGATGGACGGCACGGTCGTCACTCTGGATGAAGACGACAACATCAGGCAATTCATTCCCGGCAGCAAATTCTCCTACAAGAAAAAGACGGAATATTTTAAAACAGTCAATATTTACAAATTCAGCAGGGAATTCTCCCGGACCTATTACGTCCCCTTTCTTACAGCCTACAGCAAAGCCCTGGGCAATAATGAATATTACGAACAGGTGCTGCGGGTCATCGCCCTGCTGGACAAGCCGGAAATCAAGGCGCTGCGCCTCGGCGGCGAAGCATGGTATGAAATAGACGACATCCAGGACCTGGACATCGCAGCCTCCATATTCACCCCGGACAGGGAAGAACACCTGCGCCTGATGGAATCCCGGTACGGAGGCTACTGGCGCTATCCCCGCATCAGGGATTTCTGTTACCTGGTCAATCCCTATTTCCCCAACAAACGCCTCATGTCCGAACTCAAGGCGAATTTTGAACGCCTGGTGAGGGAATACCCGTCCGGAATGAGGGTCAACAGCCTGCTGGCGGCAAAATACTTCGGCATCAGCCAGGAATACATCTGCATCGGCAACGGCGCGGCGGAACTCATTAAGACGCTCATGTCCCGCCTGGAAGGGAAAATGGGGGTCATCTACCCTACCTTTGAAGAATACCCCAACCGGGTGAAGTCGGATATGGTGGTTCCCTTCCATACCGCTTCCCGGAATTTCACTTATACGGCGGACGACCTGATGGAATTCTTTTCCGGGAAAGACATCGGTACCCTGCTCCTCGTCAATCCGGGAAACCCTTCCGGCTTCTTCCTGCCGAAAGGCGATGTGCTGCGCCTCTGCCTGTGGACAAAAACCCGCGGCATCCGCCTGATCGTGGATGAATCCTTTGTAGACTTCTCCTGCGGAATGCCGGACAATACGCTGCTGAAAGACGGCATCCTGGAAGAATATCCCCACCTGGCCGTGGTAAAAAGCATCTCCAAATCCTACGGCGTTCCGGGCCTCCGCCTGGGTATTCTGGCCTCCGCAGACAGGGAACTGGCGGCATGGATAAAAAAAGATGTTTCCATCTGGAACATCAATTCCATCGCGGAATTCTACATGCAAATCTTCGGGAAATACGAGCAATCCTACGTGCGCGCGTGCAACCGTTTCATGAAGGAACGGGACCGCTTCATGCAGGAACTCTCCCGCGTGCCTTTCCTGAACGTTTTCCCCTCCCAGGCAAACTATTTCATGTGCGAGGTCAAGCCCCCCATGAAAGCCCGCTCCCTGACCGGCCTTCTGCTGAAAAACCACTCCATCCTTGTTAAGGACTGCAGCCGGAAAAAAGGATTTGAAGGCAGAGAATTCATCCGTATCGCCGTCAGAGACGCAACCGACAATGATGCCCTGGTCCGGGCCATGCACGAGATTTGTTCCATGCATTCAAACTAGTCATTACCACCCTTTTCCCAAACGCCGTTTTTACCTTCCCCCCCTACCATGCTGACAATTCCTCACGAAATCATTTCCTCCCTCAATATTTCTCCCCGGCAGGCACTCCAATGGGTAAAAGAATCCTTCCGCATCAAGGACGAAGAACCTGTCTTCCTTCCCCATAAAACAAGCATCGCCTTTGAAGAAGGGAAATTCATGAATACGATGCCCTGCATCGTCCCCGGCCTGAACGCCATGGGGGTAAAAATTGTAACGCGTTATCCGGAACGGACCAAAACTATTAATGGGGAAATACTCCTTTACGATTATCACACCGGAAAGCTTCTGGCTCTTATGGACGCCTTTTGGGTCACAAACGCGCGTACCGGAGCAGTAGCCGCCCTCGCCCTTCAAACATTCGCCAGACAGGATTTCCAGACAATTTCCCTGATGGGGCTGGGAAATACGGCCCGCGCCACCATGGCATGCATTCTGGCGTTATATCCTGAAAAAAACTTCACGGTGCGTCTTCTTTCCTACAAAACGCATGTTCCCCAATTCATTGAAGAATTCCAATGCCATAGCAACGTCCGTTTTGAAGAAACGCAAAACATCAACAGCCTCATTGATGGAACAGATGCCGTCATTTCCTGCATTACTAATGCGGAGGGCATCCTTGCCGACGACAGCTGTTTTAAACCAGGCATTACTGTTATCCCCGTACATACAAAGGGATTCCAAAATTGTGATTTGTTTTTCGACAAGGTATTTGCCGATGATCGTGACCATGTTAAGAATTTCCGGCATTTTGAGCGCTTTCGTCAATTTGGGGAAATAGCTCCGGTGCTGGCCGGAAAAACAGCGGGAAGAACGTCTCCGGAAGAACGCATCCTCAGTTATAATATCGGGCTGGGCCTCCACGATATCGTCTTCGCCAGGCACATTTATGACCGCCTGATCAATGTTGATGAGCAGAAAGAAAAATCTCCCTCCTTTCATTTCCGGCAGACGGCATGCCTACCCTGATCAGCTGATTTCATCAACATATTCCCCACGCCTGAAACGGGAGGCAACATCAGCCATGAACATGGAATCCTCACGGGTCAAAAGACGGTTGCCGTGCTGGCAGCCATGAATCAGGCGCAAAAACGCGCCAAGTTCATAACGCAGCCCATCCCCTTCAAAATTGGCAAAATATTTTCTGTTGAGCCGAGTATCCTCAAACCGTACTTCAAACATCTCCGTCTTCCACCACGGCGCCGGCACATAAATATACCCCTCCGTTCCGGTAATGCACAAGTCCCCTTCCTGCTTGGCTCCTATGGCTGCCGTGGCGGTGGCTACTGCATTGGAATAAAGAAATTCCGCGCGCGTGAACACGTCCACGCCCGTATGAGGCTTTCTGCAGGTCACAAAACGAATCCTGCGGGGCTCGGTTCCCAGAAGCTTCCCGATGACAGAGGCGGGATAGGAACCCAGTTCCGTCCAGGCGCCTCCGGCCTGCATGGGGTCATACTCCCTGGCAGCCTCATCCTTTATCAGCTTGGTAAACGTGGCGTCCACCGCCTTGATGGAACCAATAATGCCGCTCCCCGCCAAACTGGTCAATTGCTGGAAAGCCGGACAAAACGCAGTTTTAAGGGCTTCCAGCAAAACAACTCCCTTCTCCTCGGCCAGCCGGAACAGCTCTTCCGCCTCCTCCCGGGCAAGAGCAAGAGGCTTCTCGCACAATACATGCTTCCCCCTCAACAGGGCCTTCCTGGCCATTTCATAATGGAGATGATGGGGGACGGCAATATAAACGGCATGAACCCGGTCCAGAAACTGTTCGTATTCCGTATAATATTCCAGCAGAGCGTGGGACTCTGCAAAACGGCGGACTTTCTCCTCATTCCTTCCGAAAACGGCTGTTATTTCAATATTGCTGACATATTTGGACTCCCGGAGAAAACGGCCCGCTATGCGCCCGTGACCTGCAATTCCCATATATACAATGGGATTCCGGGCGGAACGGAGGTCTGTTGAAGAAACGCCCTTGGTGCGTTCCAGGTAAACCACCTCACAATAATCGCGAAGATAGTCAAATTTCCCCGACCAGTCGGAGCCAATCACAAAAACATCCGCCCCGTACTTCCGTATGTCATGGATCTTCTGCCCTTCCAGTTCTTCCTTAATAATGAGATCCGCCAGACCGGTTTTCCGCACATTTTCCATGCGTTCCTCCAGGCTCTCCATGACATTCAGCTTGCCGCGGCTCTGATCGTAACTGTCCGTAGTCACGCCGACGATGAGCCGGTCCCCCAGTTTCCGGGCTCTCTTCAGCAGATTCACGTGCCCCGTGTGCAGCAAATCAAAGGTTCCGTAAGTAATAACCGTTTTCATGGCATGGGCGCATCAATCCGCTTTCCGTAAACGTCAATGAAACGGTTGACCGCCGCCTCAAAGGGAACCTTCTCCACCATGGCCTTCACGGAAGGATGCTTGAACTGGATGCGTTCCGGATAAGACAGATAGTCGCCGTAAAAAAATTGCAGGTACTGGCGGGCATGGTTGGGCACGGAAAATATTATCCCCTCAAATTCTGCGGAGCCAAGGGGAAAGAACGTTTCATAGGAAAGGTGCGTGTTTTTTGTAAACGTAATGGCAGGAGAAAGAAAAATCCCGGGGGCTTCATCTTCCCCGGCAGCATCCCTTCCTTCCAGAATATCCTGGCGGATTTTCTCCTGAACCTGCCCATCGGTCAGGTTCATCCTGGAACCTACCAGCACCACGTCTTTCTTAAATCCGCTCAAAAGCCTGTCCAGCTTTTCATGCTGTTCCGGAGATGAAAGACTCTCTGCATAAAAATGATAGGGATACACATCAAGGTTGAGGGGGGTGCCCTCATATCCTATTTGCAGAAAGGCGTGCCTGTTCCAGGTAAATCCTTCCTCACGGGGGAAAAGAACGGGAAGCAGTTCCAGCAGGCGGTCGAACTCCGGCCTCATCATGCTCACATCCAGATCATCATCCCACGGAATAAAGCCCCTGTGCCTTACCGCCCCCAGCAGCGTGCCGTAATCCAGCCAGTACCGCAGTCCGTTTTCCCGGCATTTGCGCGCAAAAAGGGCCAGCAAAACCGTATTGCCGTCCTGAAGGAACCTCAACTTCCCCGTCGCCGGGGGAACTGAGGAAATAGGGTGGTTATAAATAAGCAAATTGCGAATATCCTCCAGCTTCGCTTCAAGAGACCGGTCTTTCCTTCTCCTGCATTTCTTCGCAATCCGTCCGGCGATCTCCCGCAAACGGTAGGGAAGATTGCAAAGCACCATATATTTTATATGGCTTATTTTACTCATATCCTGTTAGTTGAAAAATTAATCCGGTTCCAAGGAAACGGCAAAGCATGATTATTAAATGCGGAAGAATCGTAGCACATACATTGATCTATACAATGCTTAATTACCCCGTGCTCAGCAGAAAGAACCACCATGGCATCGCGCCCCCCTGAAGAATATTTCCCTGCGCAAAATAAGGAAAAAGAAAAAGACTTATTCCTCCGTCACGCGCGGTTCTTTAAAGCAATGAAAAAATTCCGGATGCCATCCCTTCACGGAAAGCCGCATTAAAACATAACCTTGTCCCGTGCGGAGCGGCCATAGGCCGTATCGGGATATTTATCCGCAGCTTCCTCCCAATACTTCCGGGCCCTGTCCGGGTTATTGAGCTGGGACTCGTAAATGGCTCCTATCTTGTACAGGAACAGAGCCCGGTCCTCCTTGCGCCATCCTCCGTATTCCAGTCCTTTCTGAAGGACGTTGACGGAATCCGCGTACCGGTGCATATCGTTCAGCAGGCTGGATTCCATGAGCCAGGAACGCACCAGCCCCGGATTCTCCTTCCGGTAGCGTTCCAGTAATTCCAGAGCGCCCTGGGGATCCCCGGAATTCAGCATGCGCCTGGAAGCCTCCACCAGCACTTCCTCATCCGTAGTAATATTGGAGGAATACAGCGTCTTGGACACCAGCTCCCCCATGACGGGCAGCAGATACCTGATGACGAGCCACACTTCAAAGGCAATCACCGGAACCAGCACCAGCAGGGATTGCAGAGGGGAAAGGGGAATGGCCTGCGCCAGGAACATAAACAGGCCCAGCGGAAGCAGCACCAGCAACAGCCGTATAAACATGCGCCGGGCCAGCAGAAAAATCATTTTCAACATGGCAGGGGATTCAAGGGAAGCCGGGGAGGGGGCATGCGCCCCCGGAAAGGGGGAACGCTTCCGCGGCCCTTCCCGGTGAAAGGGCCGCGGAGCAGCCGCTTAAAAACGGTAAACGGCTTCCACGCCCACACGGATGCGGAAGTCCTCAATCGCGTTCATGCCGGCGTAGCGGCGGATTTCGGAACGGGTGTTTCCCGCCCAGTCAAGCTGGATGAAAGGAATAATCCGGAACCCGCGGCTGGAGTCCACACCCGTTACGCGCACGGGAGCCGCCAGTTTGATGTTAACCTGGTCAAACCCGGCTACGCCGGGCCCCCAGTAACTGGAGGAATAACCTGTTCCGGCGCTCAGCTCCAAATCCACCTTTTCATGAATCAGGCCGCTCCAGCGCTTGCCCGCGTTCAGGTCAATGCGCCAGCCGGTCATGCCGTAAAAGCCGTACTGCACATCCAGGGATCCAAAATAGCCGTGGCCCGGATCGTCATACGCCAGCCCCGCCGTGACGGACTGGGCGAGGGAATGGGGAGCCTTCCCCATGTGCTTGCTCAAATACCCCGGGAGTCCGCCGTAATTCAACTCATACCCGCCCCGGAAGGAAAGATTGGGGAACAGCTCTTTGACAGCCTTCCAGCTGGCGTCAAAGGCGTCCTTGTCGCTCAGCAGCCCGTCGCAGAAAGCCATGTATTCCGCGCCGATTTCCTGCTTCCAGTCTCTGGCCAGGTTGAGGTTCAGCTCGCCGCCGATGTTAAACACGCCGCTGCGGTTCAGCAGGGAGGAAGCCACCACGTCTTTATAGGCATACCGGGAATCATAGCCGATATGGGCCGCTCCGCTGATGGTATTGTTATAGGAACTCGCGGGCCGGGGGTCATAACCGTATCCGTCATAGGCGACGGCGGAAACCGCGGCCAGGGCGGAAGCCGCCAGGAACAGGGCTGTTGCTTTCATAGTAAGCTTATCTTAACCATTTCCCGCCCGCCAACGCAAGAAGAATCCCGGCACGGCGCGGAGAAATGGACAGAGGCCCTCCGGGAAAAATACCATGAAAAAAAAACAGGGTCTTTCTTGAAAAAAAACCCTTTTTCCCTACGATGGAGAGGTAATGGACTGGAACGCTGAATGGTACGAAAACAAACACGGTTTTGTCGCGGAATACGGCAGGGAACTGCTCTCCTGCGTACCGGAAAATCCAGACCAGTCCATTCTGGACCTGGGCTGCGGAACCGGTACGCTGACGCACGCTCTGCTGGAGAAATCGGCATCCGTCACCGGCCTGGACTCCTCTCCGGAAATGATAGCAAAAGCCCGCCAGCTCTATCCCGGCATGGACTTCCGCGTGCTGGACGCCCGCCTCATGCCCTGGCGCAACAGATTTGACATCGTTTTCTCCAATGCGGCCCTCCATTGGATACCGGACCATGGAACTCTCTTAAATGCCGTTTCCCGCGTCCTGAAACCGCAGGGGAAACTGGTCTGCGAATTCGGAGCCCGCCTCAATATTCTCCGAATCAGGGAAGCTTTCCGGACAGCCCTGGAACGCAGGAGCCTCCCGTACACAACGCGTTTTTACTTTCCCGCCGCAGAAGAATACGGCAGCGTTCTGGAACAAGCCGGGCTCCGCCCGGAAACCATGAAGGAATTTGACCGCCCCACGCCGCTGAAAGGCGGTCCTGACGGCCTGCGCAACTGGGCGTGTCAATTCTTCCGGGAAGACTTGAACAACCTCCACGAAGAACAGCGCATCCAGATTTTCAAGGAAATGGAGGATTCCCTGAAAGATGAGTTATGGGACGGTTCCCAATGGGTGGCGGACTACCGGCGGATCCGGGTGACGGCAGCCAGATAACCCGGAACAGTCCCCGCAAGAAAGAGAAAACGCGCGGGTATTCCGGATACGCTGATAATGCTTGAGCCTCCTCCGGGCATTTTGTACAAAAGCCGCCAATGAGTACGTTCACTCCTTTTGCGGAAAAGATGGAGTCCGCCGGCGTTTCAGCCGCGGCCGTCAACGCTTTCTCCCGTTGTTATGAAGCCCTTGTTTCCAACCACTCCGGCATGATTCCGGAAACGGACATCCTGCCCGCCGACCAGGTGGAAGACTGGCAGGACATCACGGCCTCCACCCCCGTGGCGGACAAGGACCTGATTTCCCGTTGCGTATGCATCAAGCTCAACGGCGGCCTCGGCACGAGCATGGGCCTCCAGAAAGCGAAAAGCCTGCTGAAAGTAAAAGGAGAAGATACGTTCCTGGATTTGATCGTCAGGCAGGTGAAGCATCTGCGCTCCATCTCCGGCACGCCTGTGCGCCTTCTGCTGATGAACTCTTTCTCCACCAGCGCGGACACGCTGGCCTACCTGGAAAAATACGCGGCGGACGGCTTTGCGGACCGCGCCGAAGTGGAGCTGCTGCAAAACCGCGTTCCCAAAATCCTGGCGGACGGCCTCTCCCCGGCCAGCTGCCCGGAACAGCCGGAGCTGGAATGGTGCCCGCCCGGCCATGGGGACCTGTATCCGGCCCTGCTGGGGTCCGGCTGGCTGGACCGCCTGCTGGAGGATGGCGTTAAATACGCTTTTGTCTCCAATTCCGACAATCTGGGCGCCCAGCTTGACATGAACTTCCTCCGCTGGTTTGCGGAAAGCGGCGCCCCCTTCGTCATGGAAGTCACCCGCCGCACGGAGGCGGACAGGAAAGGCGGCCACCTGGCTGTCAGGAAATCGGACGGCCAGTTGATTCTGCGGGAAGTGGCCCAGTGCCCGGATGAGGACATTCCTGAATTCCAGAACATTTCCAGGCACCGCTATTTCAACACCAATACGCTCTGGATACGCCTGGACGCCCTCAAGGAAATTCTGGACGCCAACGGCGGCGTACTCCCGCTGCCCATGATCCGTAATAAAAAGACGCTCAACCCCCGCGATCCGGAATCCGCCCCGGTGTACCAGCTGGAAACGGCCATGGGCGCGGGCATCGAATGCTTCCCCGGCGCCAGGGCCGTCAACGTCCCGCGTTCCCGTTTCTTCCCCGTCAAAACCACTTCCGACCTGTTCCTGCTCCGTTCGGACGCCATCGCCGTGGATGAACACGGCAACGTGGCCCTGGCGCCGGAACGGCAGGGCAACACCCCGGTGGTGGACCTGGATTCCAAACTGTACAAGCTGGTGGATTCCCTGGACGGGCTGGGCCTGCCCTCCCTGATAGGCATGGACAAGCTGACCCTGCGCGGCCGCTTCCACTTCCAGGACGGAGCCGTTCTCCGGGGCACCTTGCTGATGGAAAACAACTCCGACGAAACGAAGGAAATCCTCCCGGGCGTCTATGCCGGAGCCTGAACGCCATCTTCCCGCTTCCGCGCCCCGTCCGGTTCAGGCCGGTCTGGGCGTGGAGGACATCCGGCACATTCCCGTCCGGAAACGGGAGCTGCGCTTCACCCGGAACCGGTCAGGCGCCATCCTGACGGCGGCGGGGTTCCTTCTGGCAGCCACCGCCGCTTTCCTCCAGCTCACGGGATATGATACAATTACCCCGTATTTGCCCGCTCCCCTGTGGGCCATGCAGGCCACAGCGCTTGTTCCCGCCGTCCTCTGCCTGGCTGCGGGGAGCCGCTGCCTGAAACACGCGGCCGTCATCGTCACCCCGGTGGGAGTGGAAATCCTGCCGTTCCTGAGAACGCAGCGCACCATGCAATGGTTCTTCTGGCAGCAGATTCGCTCTGCGGACCGGGAAGGCGGACGGTTGAACCTCCGCCTGGCTGACGGCTCAACCGTTGCCGTCAGCCTCCGCCCCATGACGGCCGCCAGCCGGGACATGCTGGCCCATGCTGTCCGGCAGCGCGTTAACACCCTGCAATCCTCCGGCTATGGTCAGGCCTGAAAAACTGGCAGCTCTCCGGGAACGGATGGAGGCCCTGGGCATCCGTGAACAGGATCTGGAGGAAAGCTTTGTCCGCGGAAGCGGGCGAGGCGGCCAGAAAGTAAATAAAACCAACAACTGCGTTTACCTCAGGCACACGCCCACGGGCATCGCCGTCAAATGCCATGCGGACAGATCCAGGGAACTCAACCGCTTTCTGGCGCGCAGGGAACTGTGCGATGCTGTGGAACAAACGCAAACGGGCCGATGCGCCGCAAGAGCCCGCGTCATCCAGCGCATGAGAAAGCAGAAAGACAGAAGGAGGCGGAGGCGTTCCGCCCCTGCCCCCTCTCCACCGGACAGCGAATAACGGAACGGAAATCCGGAATCTCCGCTAGGAACGCGGAAAAACCTCACGGTACTTCTCCTTCAACATGGCGAATACATTGTGGGGAACATAGCGGCTCACCTGGCCCTCCCAGCCTTCCGGCCCAATCAACCCTTTCACCATGCTGGAGGACAACTCCGCCGTATCCCGGGGAGGCATCAGGAACACCGTACAGACCTTGGGGGCCATATCCGCATTGATATGGCGCATCACGCGTTCATACTCGTAATCCTGCGTGGAACGGATGCCGCGCAGCATGAACGTGGCCCCGTGTTCATTGGCAAAATCCACCAGAAAGCGGTTGTGGAACTCGGCAATGCGCACATCCGGCATGTCGGAAAGCGCCACCCGCAGCATATCCATGCGCTCCTCATGAGAAAACGTATAACGCTTGTCCGGATTATCGCCCATGGCCACAATCAGTTCATCAAACATCTTCGCCCCCTGCCTGATCATCCATAAATGACCGTTGGTCAGAGGGTCGAAACTACCGGCATACACGGCGATGCGCTTCATTCGTGCCATCCTATACGCCCTCCGGAGGAAAATACAACCCTTTTCCATGCGGCGGAACTTTACTTCACGTCCAATCCCGCTCTTTTCCGGGGTTCTCTGCCTGACAAGCCAGCAGGAACGTATCAACCCAGGCACCTGCCGCCTGCGGCACGAATGCGTGGCGGCCTTCCTCCCGGCCCACCGGAATGAAGCCGTACTGACGGAAAAAACGGTCCACGCGGCGCGGGGAAGATTTTCATCCCCCGGCTTGTCAAGAGGCCGTATTTTTTGCATCATGTTTCTCCGTTATGCAGAAACGACGCGTTGTCATCCTGGGGTCCACAGGTTCCATCGGAACCAGCGCCCTGAAAGTCGCCCGGGACATTCCGGACAGAATGGAAATCGTGGGGCTGGCCGCAGGAACCAGCGTGGAGGCGCTGGCCCGCCAGGCACGCGAATTCAACGTCCGCAACGTATGCATTTACGACCCGTCCGGAGCTGCCGGTCTGGCGGCCTCCCTCCCCGGCGCGCAGGTGGAAACGGGAGAAGAGGGGCTGTGCCGCCTGGCGCAGCTCCCGGAGGCGGACATGGTATTAATCTCCATCGTGGGAACCGCCGGGCTCAAACCCGCTCTGGCCGCCATTGAAGCAGGCAAGGACCTCGCCATCGCCAGCAAGGAAATCCTGGTCATGGCCGGGCAAATCGTCATGGAAAAAGCCCGCCGGGCCGGTGTGCAGGTGCTTCCGGTGGACAGCGAGCACAACGCCATTTTCCAATGCCTGAACGGCAGCCACGGCGGCCCGGAAGCCGTCTCCCGCCTGATTCTGACGGCATCCGGCGGCCCCTTCCGCACCTGGAACAGGGAAGATCTGGAACACGTCACGCTGGAACAGGCCCTCAAGCACCCCACCTGGAGCATGGGCCGCAAAATCACCATAGACTCCGCCACCCTGTTCAATAAAGGGCTGGAAATGATTGAGGCCCGCTGGCTCTTTGACGTCCCCATGGAAAAAGTAGACGTCATCGTCCACCCGCAGAGCATCGTGCACTCCATGGTGGAATACCGGGACGGCACGGTGCTGGCCCAGATGAGCAGCTCGGACATGTGCTTCCCCATCCAGTACGCCGTCACATGGCCGGACCGCGTTCCCAACTCCCTGAAGCAGCTCAATTTCGCGGAAATCGGCCGGCTGGTGTTTGAGGCCCCCCGCACGGACGTCTTCCCCGCCCTGGACCTGGCGCGCAGGGCAGGAGCCGGCAACAGCACCCTGGCAGCCGTTTACAACGCCGCCAATGAAGCGGCGGTGAATGCCTTCATCCACGGCCAAATCTCTTTCCCCGGCATCTGGAAACTGGTGGAGGCCGTCATGGACGACCACACCCCGGCGGATCCCCGCGGGGAACTGGCCCCCATTCTGGAAGCGGACCAATGGGCCAGGAGGCGCGCGGCGGAACTTCTCCCATCCTTTTCCCGCCCCTGCTGACGCCATGACCGCCCGGACTCCCGCCGGAACGCCTCCCCCGGCCGCGCGCATCACCATTCTGGATATCCTCCGGGCTCTGGCCCTGCTGGGCATCGTCATCGTCCACACGCACGACCACTTCAACCTCTATCTCCCCATGCCCCCGGCGGAAGGATGGCAGGCTGCGGCCAACAGCGCGGCGGACTGGGCCTATGAACATCTCTTTGTCAGCAAATCCTTCCTGCTCTTCTCCTTCCTGTTTGGCCTCAGCTTCTTCATCCAGCTGGACAGGCGGGAGCAGCAGGGAATCGACTTCCGGAAACGCTTCATGTGGCGCCTGACGCTCCTGTTCCTGCTGGGTCTGGCGCATACCCTGTTCTATGACGGAGACATCCTCACCCTCTTCGGTACCCTGGGCTTTGCCCTGGTCATGCTCTACAAATGCGGGACTCCCCTGCTCATCACCCTCTGCGCCCTGTGCCTGATTCAGCCGGTCATGCTTATGGACCTGCTGAACCATGCCGGGCTGGCGGACTGGTGGCCCCACTCCTCCGGCTGGTTCCATACGGGCTCCCCGGCTGCGGGCCCCACGCGGGAATTCCTGTACGCCCACGGCAGCTGGGGTCAGGCGGCCCTGTGGAACCTGACGCAGGGCCAGGCGGGCAAATGGCAGTTCTTCCTGCTCAGCGGCCGCCTCTGGCAGACGCTGGGCCTCTTCATCCTGGGCATGCTGGCGGGCAGATGGCGCGCCTTTGAAGACGCGCCCAACAAACGCCGCCTGTTCCTGCGGATGCTGGGAATCTCCGGAACCCTGTTCCTGGCTCTGCTGGCGGCGCGCCTGTTACTCCCCTCCCGGCTGGACTCCGCGCTGGGAGTGGACGCAGGACACCTTCTGCACCAATGGGAAAACCTGGCCTATACCGCGGCTTTCGTCTCCGCCGCCGTCCTGCTGTTCACCCATCCCGGCCTTCCCCTGCCTGCCAGACTGCTCAGCAGCGCCGGCAAATGCACGCTGACCTGCTACATCACCCAGACGCTGGTCTTCACCTTCCTCTTCTTCGGGTGGGGGCTGGGCCTGGCCCAGGACATGGGGCCGTGGCCATGCCTGTGCGCAGCTGTTGCCGTCTTCCTCCTCCAGGCCTGGGCCTGCCGCCTCTGGCTAAGCCATTTCCTGTACGGCCCCCTGGAATGGCTCTGGCGCACCGCCACCACGTGCCGCATGCAGCCGTTCAAAAAGCCGCGAAAAGAACAATAAATCCTTCTTCCCTTACAAAGGGGATGATGAAAGTGGCATGATTCCCTCCTATGAGGCAAAAGTTGTTCCTCCATGGGGTATTTTTCACGCTCAGTCATCTTCCATGATTTAGATACCGATAACTTGCCTTATGAGAAAGTCGGCAAAAACGAGCCTGTGTGCATTGCGGATGAGGTGCCATTTGAGATTCCGGACAGCTGGGTATGGGCAAGACTTGGAATGATTTCCTCCTACTCGCACACAAAACAGAAAATCAATGCCCAAAATGCCAATCTTGATATGTGGGGACTTGACCTTGAAGATATTGAAAAAGGCGGCAGACTCTTAGCACGCAAAACGGTGGGCGAACGCAAAGCCGTTGGTGACAAAACTTTTTTTGATAGCGGAGATATTCTTTATAGTAAACTCCGTCCATATTTGCTAAAAATTCTTGTTGCCCCTGACTGTGGAATTTGCACACCTGAAATTGTTCCATTTAAGGTGTTTGGAAAGCTCAATCCTGAGTACATTGTTGCTTTCTTAAAATGTCCGTATGTAAATGCAATTATAAACGCTGTTACCTATGGTGTGAAAATGCCCAGAGTTGGCACAGAAACAATGGCTGATTTGCTGGTACCAATCCCTCCACTTTCCGAGCAAAAGAGAATTGTCGAAAAGTTAAACGAGGTAACACCGCTTACAGACAGCTATGCCGAAGTGTATGTTCGAGTAGCAGGATTGAATCAGGAATTTCCAGAACTTCTAAAAAAATCCATTTTACAAGAAGCCGTTCAAGGCAAACTTGTTCCACAAGACCCTGCTGATGAACCGGCTTCCGTCCTTCTGAAGCGCATTCGTTCTGAGAAGGAGCAGCTGATTAAGGCAGGCAAAATCAAGCGTGATAAGCACGAATCCGTCATTTTCAGAAGGGATAATTCTCATTATGAGAAGTTGGATGGAATTGAGCGTTGTATCGACGATGAGATACCGTTTGACATTCCGGAAGGCTGGTGTTGGACGAGATTGGGAACAATGATCGGCGTACAACGTGGTGCATCTCCACGACCTAAGGGAAGTCCTGAATACTGGTCATCAGAAAGGACACCTCATCATTGGATTAAAATATCCGATATTACAAAGTACACTCAAAACGATTACTTATATGATACGGATGAATTTCTGACCGACCTCGGAACTACCAAAAGTGTTTTTGTTGATAGCGATTATTTGATTACTGCAGCAAGTGGCAGCTTGGGTAAGATTGCAAAACTGAATATTTCCGGATACATATATGACGGTTTAATGTGTATGTGCTTCAAGAATACCAGCTTGGAAATGGACTATATAATAATTCTGATCCAAGCAATGGTCGAATTATTGATGTCACTTTCTACCGGTACCGCATGGAAAAATATAACAACAGATATTTTGAAGAATCTATTAATTCCACTCCCTCCTTTATCAGAACAACGCCGTATTGTTGAAAAACAGCGAGAATTGTTCGATAAGATCACGCTGATTTAGCGTAGAATTGTATAATATCTGGCGAAAGGAGGTCTTTCGCTATGATAGATAAAGAAAAATTTGAAAAACGCTTGAGAGGAACAAATCTCTCAGAAAACACCATTTCATCGTATATGTTTGCCATCAAGCAGTACGGAGAACAATACGATGACGTCACCCAGAAAAAGTTGCGTGAGTACAAAGTACGGCTGATTGAGAATTACAAGCCCAAGACGGTTAATCTCAGACTTCGTGCCATGAACTGTTACTTGGAGTGCATCGGCAAGGAGAAATGGAAGCTGCCATTTGTCCGTGTTCAGCAGAAAACATTTCTGGAAAATGTAATCAGCGAAGCAGACTACGAATACTTCAAGTCCTGTCTGAAAAAGGATGATGAAATGTTCTGGTATTTTGTGATCCGTTTCCTTGCCGCCACCGGAGCCAGAGTCAGTGAATTGATTCAGATTAAGGCTGAACACGTTAAGCTGGGGCATCTCGACCTATATTCCAAAGGCGGCAAATTACGCAGAATCTATATCCCCAAAGAATTACAAAATGAAGCCCTTTCTTGGTTGTCTGAAAAGCAACAGAAAAGTGGCTTCATTTTTTTGAACAAATATGGGAAACGTATTACCACCCGTGGCATCTCCGGGCAGCTGAAAAAACTGGCGGTGAAGTACGGGATCAATCCTGCGGTTGTATATCCGCACTCGTTCCGTCACAGGTTCGCCAAGAGCTTCCTTGATCGCTGTAATGATATTGCGTTCCTGGCTGACCTCATGGGGCATGAAAGCATTGAAACCACCCGTATCTACCTCAGAAAAACAGCTACAGAACAACGTAAAATCGTTGATTCAACCGTAGATTGGTAAAAAGACGGGCATACACTTCGGATGATTGAAGTGTATGCTTTATGCTTTATATTGAATTGCAATGACCAAATAGAACATTGACCTTTTCGACAATTCGATACTGCTCAGACAATGGTGGAATAGGCAATAACATTTTTCCTAACGTTCTGCCATTACAGTTTGGTTGCGCTGTCGCAATAGTGCCATTACGCAGCTGGCTCCAATACAGTTCACTTTCCATAAAGAATTTCAAATATTGAGGGTATAACCATTGACTGTATCTGGTTCTTATTAAGTATCCTGCGTAGATTGCTTCTTCAGGAACTTCTTGTACAAGATAAGACTTTCCAACTGTTCCTCCTGTTCTTGCAAACAAAATGTCATTTGGTTGCAGAAGGTAGGTGCTAATTTCATTTTCCTTTATATCACAGTAAGGAACTGTTTCCCATAATACAGAATTGTCTTGGATATCACTAATACGAACCATTTTGATTCGACCACAATCCTTTGCAGGAGCATTATATCCGTACTGAATGGATTGGGATATATTGCCCCAACGCTCCCATACCCAGCTGTCCGGAATCTCAAACGGTATCTCATCGTCGATACAGCGATCGATTCCGTCCAACTTCTCATAATGAGAACTTTACAAAGCTATACACGCTTCAAGGACTTTTCTAAGCTGTGCTAAGATTCGTACTTGTTCCTGAAGCGGAGGAACTGGAATCCATAGTTGTTTCAATTTATCCGCTTTTATACCTTTTACAGTGGTGCCTGTACTTTGCTCAATTAACTGGCTTTGAAAACAGTCGGATAGCATGAAGTACATGACAAGATTGTTATTTATAAGAGGATATGTAGTGTACTGTTGCAACGTAATCAATCGTTGACCTGCACTAAATTGATCCAAATCTGCAAGTGCAACATTTCCCAATGGTGCTTCTGTTGTAAAGAGAATGTCACCTCTTTGTGATATTCCTCTTGATTGACGAGTACAGTATTCCTCTTCAGAAATATAGTCCCTGATTTTATAGTCGATATATCCTTTTTTGACATTTTTTGCGGTAATGAGAGGAACTCCAGTATCGATTTTAGTTGGGGTGGAACCACGATAATCAATAAAATTATAAAGATTGATTAGGCGTTCCCATTGCCAGTTATTTGGTAGTTCGAATGGAAGGTACTCATCAATGCAAACTTCCTCAGAACCACGCTTTTCATAATGAGAATTATCCCTTCTGAAAATGACGGATTCGTGCTTGTCTTTCTTGATTTTTCCTTCTTTCACCAGATGTTGCTTCTCGGCACGGATGCGTTCCAGAAGAACAGACACCGGTTCATCAGTAGGGTCTTGTGGGACAAGTTTTCCTTGAACTGCTTCCTGTAGAATGGACTTGCGAAGTTGGTCAGGAAATTCCGTATTCAATTTATCCAAATACTTTTCGACATCTGCATACTTTTCCATCAGAGGTTCAGATTCTTTTATTTTTGAAACAATACGTTTTTGCTCAGATAATGGTGGTAATGGAAATAATAATGCGTGTAATGCGTTAGCAGATAATCCTTGGATGCCTATTCCTTTTCCACCAATCCATCCAGCGTGTTTATACAAATAGAACAAGTAATAAAAGAACTCTGTACATACTTCTGTGTAGGAACGAAGCTTATGAATATGATTTTGTATGCGAATATCTTCATCAAACATCCATATTGCAGCACGCCCGATATCTCCACCTTCGCAAACAAGTAAATCGCCTTTTGTTGCGGTACATTTTTCAATCTCATTTTCAGAAAAGTACATTTCCCTCAAATTACCCAGTTCAAATCTATCCCAATACAAATTAGATGTTGTGATATATGGCAAAAGAGAACCAGTGCGATTGGATGCATTTAAGGCTTTACCTGTATTGTGTTGAAAGATGTTACCGAGACGCACCCATTCCCAACTCTCCGGAATTTCAAATGGAACCTCATCAGCAATGCAAACAGGCTCGTTTTTGCCAACTTTCTCATAAGGCAAATTATCAGAACAACGTTCAGAATGAACGAGTAGCCATCAA
>OLOQ01000387.1_pt1 | contig 51514 bp, 42 predicted proteins | sample 1673101 | NCBI WGS metagenome assembly OLOQ01 (sample SAMEA3136754, study PRJEB25190) | human gut metagenome | biome: human gut; feature: human-associated habitat; material: faeces | place: Austria | collected 2013 | reverse complement strand
TCAAGCTGGGCGATTTCGGCATTGCCAAGGTGTCCGAGAAGACCGCCACCGGAACCATGACCGGCACTATGGGGTATATGGCACCGGAAGTTGCCAACCGCTGGCACTACGGCGCGCAGGCAGACATCTATTCTCTGGGCATGGTGCTTTACTGGATGATGAACCGGCGCACGCTGCCGTTTCTCCCCTTCCCACCTGCCATTCCCACCGCTGCCCAGCGGCAGGAAGCGGCAAACCGCCGTTTTGCCGGAGAGGACTTCCCGCCGCCGGTGAACGGCAGTCGGGAATTGAAGGCGATCGTCATGAAAGCCTGTGCATTCTCCACAGAGGAGCGCTACCAGACTGTTCAGGAGCTGCGCCGGGACTTGTACGCATGCTATCAGCAGCGCCGCGCCGGGAAAAACGTTGACGTATCCATTCCGGCAGACACAGACGAAGCCGTCCTGACGAATGAACCTTCTGGCAATACGTACAGCGGAAGCTCTCGTACCAACAGCCGGAACGAGAAGACCGGCCGCTTTGCCGCCCCGCCGAAGAAAAAGAAACGGACGCCGGCAGCTATTCGTGTCCTCATAATTCTATGCCTGTGTTTCGCGTCTCTTTTCGGATGCCTGCTTTTGTACAGTACCCACCTCAAGCAGCAGCCCGTTTCCACGCCGGAAACCGGTTCGGCTCCGGAAACGGCCAACCGAATGCGCTCCGATTCCGATACGCCCTGCGTGCAAGTGTTCCATTCCGGAATCTACCGGTATGATGTCGGCTCTGTCACATTTCTGGACACCACGGCAGACGCCCCGGAAGATGCCTGGGATATTTCCGAGAAGGAAAACGGCAGCGTCCTTGCCTGGGTGACCGGGCAGGCTCCGGCGTATGATCTGTACATTGCCGGTGAAGGCGGTGTGCAGGCGCCGAGATATTGTTTGTATCTGTTTAAGGGATATGCGAACGCCACATCCATTACCTTTGGGACAGCATTCGACACGTCGGAGGTATGGTCTATGGGGGGCATGTTTTCCGGCTGTGAAAAGCTGACTAACCTAGATGTGCACAATTTTGACACCTCCCAGGTAACATACATGACAGGAATGTTCAGCCAGTGCAGCGAACTGAGCAGTCTGGATGTCAACAGCTTCGACACCTCCCACGTAACAGACATGTCGAGAATGTTCTACGGTTGCAGCAACCTGACTGATCTGGATCTGCGCAGCTTCGATACCTCCCGGGTAACAAGCATGTGGGAAATGTTTTCATCCTGCGGAAAATTGAAAAATCTGGATGTTTCAAGCTTCGATACATCCAGCGTGACCACAATGGACTCCATGTTCCTCGGCTGCGACAGCCTGACCGATCTGGATTTGAGCAGCTTCGATTTTTCCAACGTGGAAAACTATGCCAACTTCATGGATGAGTCCCAGCTCTATAATGGGCATCTGTGGACGGCACTGTTTGCGGAGGGGGGACCCCTCGACATCTCTTCCCGTACTCAGACAACACTGGCCGCCGGAGGCTACCATACTGTAGGACTTCGCAATGACGGAACGGTTGTCGCCGCAGGAAAAAACAGCGACGGCCAATGTGATGTTGGCGACTGGGAAAACATTGTCGCTGTGGCAGCAGGATTGGGGCACACTGTGGGACTGCGCAGTGATGGGACCGTGGTTGCTGTAGGGAGCGACTCCGACGATCAGTGCAGCGGTGTCGCCAGCTGGAGCGACATTGTAGCCGTAGCGGCAGGATGGTATCACACTGTGGGGCTGCGCAGTGATGGAACGGTCGTCACAACAGAGCCGAATAGCGACGTTGGTGACTGGAAGGACATCGTGGCTGTATCCGCAGGAGGTTGGCTCACTCTGGGACTGCGCAGTGATGGAACCGTGGTCGCAACAGGACTGAATGGCTATGGCCAATGCGATGTCGAAGACTGGAAAAACATCGTAGCCGTAGCCGCGGGGGATCGGCACGCCGTCGGGCTGTGCAGTGACGGAACCGTGGTCACGGTCGGGAATAATTGTGATAGTCAATGCGATGTCAGCAGCTGGGAAGACATTATTTCTGTCTCGGCCGGAGAATCCCTTACGGTCGGGCTGCGCAGTGATGGAACCGTGGTTGCAATAGGACTAGGGCTTGGCCAGTGGGATGTTGGCGGGCAGGACATCATAACCGTGGCCGCCGGGGGCTACCACATCACCTCGCAGCGCAGTGACGGAACTGTGGTAGCGGCAGGCGATAACAGCTACGGTCAGTGCGACATCAGCAACTGGAAGAACATCCGTCTTCCGCAGGAGATGTGGACAGGCTATCAGGCCGCGCAGCAGCTGATGGACGAAGGGAAATATATGCAGGCCATGCGGGCATTTTCCGCACTATATTACCGGGACAGTGCGGAAAAAGCGCGGGAAGCCGAAAGCCTCTATATCAGCAATCTACCGGCATTGGCGGCAGGAGATGTTCACACCGTGGGACTACGCAGTGATGGATCAGTAGTTGCTGCAGGGTCGAATGCCTATGCTCAATGCAATGTCAGCAGCTGGACGGACATTGTAGCCGTGGCTGCCGGATCTTATCACACCGTTGGACTGCACAGCGATGGAACCGTGGTCGCTGCGGGGCAAAATAGTGATGGTCAATGCCGCGTCGATAACTGGACGGACATTGTGGCCGTGGCTGCCGGATGGGCGCACACCGTTGGTCTGCGCAGTAACGAAACCGTGGTCGCCGCAGGGTGGAATGAATATGGTCAATGCGGTGTCGATAGCTGGACGGACATTGTGGCTGTGGCTGCCGGAGCGAATCACACCGTGGGACTGCGCAGTGACGGAACTGTGGTCGCCGCGGGGCGAAATGATGAGGGTCAATGCCGCGTCGATGGCTGGACGGACATTGTGGCTGTGGCTGCCGGATCCTATCACACACTGGGACTGCGCAGTGATGGGACTGTGGTCGTTGTGGGGTGGAATAAATATGGTCAATGCAACGTCAAAAGCTGGACAGACATTGTAGCTCTGGCAGCAGGGTATTCACACACCGTGGGGCTGCGCAGTGACGGGACTGTAGTTGCCGCGGGATGGAATGACCCCGGTCAATGTAACGTCAGCAGCTGGACGAACATTGCGGCCGTGGCAGCGGGACAGGATCACACCATTGGACTGCGCAGTGACGGAACGGTGGTTGCAACGGGGCGGGATAACGCAAATCAGTGCGATGTCAACAACTGGAAAAATATCCGTCTTCCCCAGTAGCCTGCCTCCCGCAGAAAAAATGCTCCAAATGTGTAACACTCCGGCAAGTGCCGTGTATACCACTACATAAGAAAAAACATCACAAAAGAAAGGATGCACCAAAATGGAAACGAAAGAACTTTGGATGGATGAGGAATTCTGCAAGAAGGTCGATGCAGCCAGCAATACTGAGGAGATCATTCGCCTATTTGCGGAAAAGGGCGTCACCGTGACCGCTGAGCAGATCGCCTCGGTCAAGGCGGCTCAGGACGGCGAGCTGGACGAAACGGCGCTCGACGGTGTGGCAGGGGGCTGCGTCTTCTGCCGCGTCGGCGGATGGTTCGTTTATCTCGTGGTCCGCTGCGGCGGCGGTGACCGCAAGGCCGCGAAAGAGAAAATGCAGAGCTTCAGAGACGCGTTCGGCCACTAAATAAATAAAAAAGGAGAAAACAGTATGGAACTTAACGACGAAATCAGGGCAAAAATCAGCAATGCGGCATCCGTGGATGAGGTCGTGCGGATTTGCGCTGAAGCAGGAATCCCCGTAACGAAAGAGCAGCTGGAAGCTTCCGACACAACGGGCGCCGAGGGCGAGCTGTCCGAGGAGGCGCTGGACGCGGTCAGCGGCGGCAGTCTGATCGGCCTGATCTGGCTGCTGTACCGCAGGCGCAGAAATAACCGCGGCCAGATCAACGGCTCCGGCGGTGGCGGCGGCAGCGCGTGGTAAACCGCGCGAAGGGAAAGCAGCTGTAAACGATACATTGTCATTCTTTGCGGTATAACGCGTAACGCAGACCCGGTTTTCCGGGCCTGCGTTAGCCTCGTTCCGGAAAATTGGGACTTCCGGACGTGTTGGTGCGGAAAAGCACCCGTTTTCACAGAAATAAAGGCAAAAGGAGGAAACCTCCGTGTTTGAAATCGTCAATTTCCCCGGCTGGGAGGTCGTGTGCAAAATCGGCGAGGGCAGCTTCGGCGGGGTTTATGAAATACAGCGAAAATTACCTGACGGGCGCGTTGAAACCGCTGCGCTGAAGAAAATGTCCATCCCCCGGGATCAGGAAGAAGTGTATGTTCTCCAGTCGCAGTCATTTTCAGGGGAACAGATCACGGCATATTTCAAAAAGCAGATGGAAGAGCTTGTAAGGGAATACCTGTTCATGCAGAAGCTTTCCGGCTGCCCGAATGTGGTATCCTGTCAGGATGTCCGGTATTCTCCCCACGAGGACGGGATCGGGTGGGATATTTACATCCGGATGGAGCTGCTGACGCCGCTGAAAAAATATGTGACGGGTCAATACAGCGAATATCAGGTCCTGCGTCTGGGATTGGATATGTGCAGGGCTTTGGCCGCCTGCGAAAAGCAGAACATCATCCATCGGGACATCAAACCCCAGAATATTCTGGTTTCCGAGAATCGAACCTACAAACTGGCGGATTTCGGCATCGCCAAAGTTTCGGAGAAGACGGAAAGCGGAACCATGGCCGGTACGAACGGGTACATTGCGCCGGAGGTCGCCAACCGGCAGAAATACGGAAAAGAAGTGGATATTTATTCCCTCGGCATGGTCCTGTACTGGCTGATGAACGACAATACGCTTCCCTTCCTGCCGCTTCCTCCGCAGATTCCGACCGCGGAACAGCGGGATCTTGCTGCCCAGCAGCGGCTGGACGGCGTTCCTCTGCCGCCCCCGATCAACGGCTCCGCGGCGCTGAAAAGTGTGGTATGCAAAGCCTGCGCGTTTGACCCGGCTGCGCGCTACCGTTCCGCGGTGGAGTTTGGCAGCGCGCTTCTGAAACTATACCGGCAGCAAAAGCCGATGGATTCAGATGACATCCTTCAGGAGATCGGGTTGACCCGGGATATGCTGAACGGCGAGCCGGGGACAATCCTGAACAAAACATACAAAAAAGCAGAAGTTCACGCCCCGGCGGAACCGGCTGAAACGGAAGCCCCGCCAGTCAAAAAGAAAAGGCGTCTTGTCCCGGTGATCGCTGGTGTAATCGCGGCATTTCTGTGCGCGGGCGCTGGATTCCTGTACATGAAAAAGCAGCCTCAACCCCAGACGGAACCTGTCCAGACAGAAACGGCTGCGGTGACGCAGGCAGAGACGGAACCACCGACGACCGTTCCGGAGACGGAGCCGCCCATTTGGGAATATACCGTCGGCGCGGCCGGAGTCACGTTCACACGGTGGCTGGATACCTCCGCAGCGGAGGCCGTGATCCCGGATACGCTGGAAGATGTTCCGGTTACGGAAATCGGGGCGAATGCGTTCGCGGGCTGCACCGAACTTACGTCCGTTCAGTTTCCGGAAAGTGTGGAAAAAATTGGAGATCAGGCTTTTGCGGGGTGCAAAAATCTCAGCAGCGTTCTTTTCCCTGACAATCTGGTTCAAATTGGGGCAGCGGCATTTCAGGATTGCAAAGCTCTGACCGAAATCGACATCCCGGAGGGAATGCAGAGCGTGGGAGACGGCGCGTTTTCAGGAAGCGGTCTGCTGTCTGCCACGGTTCCCGCCAAGTTCCAATCAAGCGCGGACTCTTTTTTGCCGGAGGGCTGTGAAATCACCTGGTTTGCCTTTGAAAAGCCGGAAATTTCCGGAGAACCCGGCGACACCTTTTTCTTCGGCAGATATGAACAGGACGGGGACTTGAGCAACGGAGAGGAACCCATTGAATGGCTGATTCTGGAAAAGAACGACAATCAGTATCTTGTCATCAGCAAATACGGCTTGGACAGCCAGAAATACCACGACCAGTGGGAAGTTGTTACGTGGGAGACCTGCAGACTTCGGGTATGGCTCAATCAGACATTTTATAGTGCGGCCTTCAATCCAGCGGAGCAGGATATGATCATGACATCCGACGTATACTCCGAATCTCCGACCCATTCCTACCCCAGCAGAACGGTGCAGGATAAGGTATTTCTTCTGGACTGCAGGGAATCTTACCGATATTTCAAATCGGAAAAAGCCCGAACCTGCATTGCGACGCAGTATGCCATCGACCAGGGAAGCACGGTTCAGTATGGGGGAACATGCTGGTGGTGGTTGCGGGAAGGATACTTTGTGGATCTGGCATCCATTCCCAATCTGCAGCGTGCAAACTTTACGGACTCCGGCGGCACCGTTCGTCCGGTAATGTGGGTCGATGCGGGGTAGAACAGAAAGGATTGGTGTACATGACACAGTCGGAACTGGACGCTGTCTGGCCGGGATGGACCCTTGTACGGAAGCTCGGTCAGGGCAGCTATGGCGGTGTCTTTGAAATTCAAAGGGAGCTTCCGGGAGGAAATCTCGAGCGGTCTGCCTTCAAAAAAATTTCGATCCCCAGAAGTCAGGATGAAGCAGACCTTCTGCTCGCGAAGTCCATCTCGGAGCAGAGCATCACGGCGCATTACCAGAAGCAAATGGAAAAGCTGGTTCAGGAGTACGTAATGATGCGGCAGCTGGATACATGCCCCAACATTGTTACGTGTCAGGATCTGAGCTACGTGCCGAACGGCTATGGCTGGGATATTTATTTCCGGATGGAACTGCTGCATCCCCTGAAGCAGGTGATCCAGAATTCTTACGCGGAAACAGATGTCATCCAGTTGGGAATCGATATCTGCAGCGCTCTGATCGCCTGCGAGTCCGTGAAAATAATACATCGGGATATCAAACCGGACAATATTATGGTTTCCTCCGACGGAACATTCAAATTGGGGGATTTCGGCATCGCCAAAACATCCGAGAAAACGCAGACGGGAACAATGGCCGGAACCTACAACTATATGGCGCCAGAGGTCGCAAACCGGAAACGCTATGGTCTTGCCGCGGATATTTATTCTCTGGGTATGGTGCTGTACTGGATGATGAACAACAAAACCATGCCATTTTTGCCGCTCCCGCCGCAGATTCCCAGTGCGTCGCAAAAGCAGCAGGCTTTAAACAGGCGTTTTTCCGGCGAACAGCTCCCGGAACCGCAGAACGGAAGCCGGGAGCTGAAAGAAATTGTGGCAAAGGCGTGCGCGTATGCTCCGGAAGACAGATATCACTCCGCGTTGGAAATGCGAAATGCTCTGGAAGCCCTCAGCAGCAGCAAACAGGCATGGACAAAAGCGATTCTGGAAGAGCTTGCGCTTCCGGAGGATATTCTCCATGAGTCCAACCGTCCTATTGCGCAGCGGGCTGCCGCGGAAGAAAAACCGCCAAAATCCGATATTCCTCCCGCGAAGCGGAAACCAATCGTACCGCTGGTCGTCTGCGGAATTCTCGGAATCTGTATTCTTGCAGGAGGACTTCTCTGGCTGAACAGGAAACACGCAAGTCCCGAACCGGCCGCTATGACCGAAGCGCTGCAGGAGCAGACGGAAACCGCAGCAGAGCCGGAAGAAACCACCGCTCCCGGCAGTACAACAGAAGAAACGCTGCCAGCAGCCACCGAAGCGGAAAGTACAGCCGCTGTGCTGCTGTCGAATGTTGACTGCACTTACGAGATTGCGGAGGATGGCATAACAATTACGGGGATTTCCGGTCAGACACCTTCGGAAGTCATTTTGCCGGAGGAACTGGAAAATCTCCCGGTCACAAGGATCGGGAATGGCGCGTTTCAGTCCAATACGTCCCTGAAAAAGGTCACACTTCCATCCGGTATTCTGGTAATTGGAGAAAAAGCTTTTTCCGGATGCACAAGGCTGCAGAGCATTTCTTTCCCGGATGGGTTGACTGAGATAAGCGCAAGCGCATTTGAAAACTGCAGCAATCTGTCCTCTGTTCTACTCCCGGAGAGTGTCCATGCGATTGGTCCCTGGGCCTTTTCCAACTGCAAAAAGCTTTTGTCTATCACTATACCGGGGTCTGCCAGTGATCTCGGCGAATGGGCTTTCTCCGGATGCAGCAGCCTGAGTGAACTCACATTCAGTCCCGGAATAACGACGATTTCCAATTACCTGTTTTACAACTGTCAGGGATTGAAAGCCGTCACAATTCCGGATGGGGTAATTACGATTGGCATTGGCGCATTTTCCGGCTGTACGGCATTATCCGAAGTAACGCTGCCGGAAAGTATGCGCACGCTGTCATCGGAGGCATTTCAGGGCACGGCACTTGAGAGCATTTCTGTTCCCTCCGCCTGTTCGCTCGGAAGCAATGCCGTTCCATTGGGCTGCAAAATCTATTCGACCAGATAAGAATTTCCAGAATGCTGCTTATACTATTTCCTGATTAAAATCTTAATTTTAATCAGGAAATAGTATCAGTCAGATCGAGCAGATCGTCCCGTGGGGAGAATGGCTTGCCATGATTCAGCCGTGCTATTACAAAGGAGAGCGCGGCAACAAACCCTATCCGCTGGAGATCATGCTCCGACTGTATCTGCTGCAAAACCTCTATGACCTGAGTGACGAGGCAACAGTGGCAGAGGCAATCGACAGCCGCGCATTTTCGGAGTTCTGCAGCGTTGATTCCAGCAATCAGGTTCCGGACGGGGATACTCTCGGCCGTTTTCGGAATCTGCTGATCCGGAACGGACTGCAGGAAAAGCTGTTTGCTTACTCATGAGCATGGGATACACGAAGGAAAATCCGTTGGCGTTCATGTAAATTCCGTAAGCCAGCGTCAGGAACCAGAACCCGGCAAAAACCGGGATGGTGTAGGGAAACGCCGCCTGAAATGCTTTCTTTCTCATAATGGTGTCCGCTTCTTTCCGTAGAGTTTGCTCGCTGAATTATAACACTGGCGGAGGGAATTTACAATATAATGCATATAGAAGACGCCCCCCGTTTTGGCAGGATTTCCGGTAAAAGTGCCGCCTTAACCGCCTCGATTTATTTCTTAAGATTCTGTAACTTCTCCAAAAATCGGCAGCATTTTTCATTGACTTTATGCGCAGGTTCTACTATAATTCTACCAGAAAGGTAATGGAGGCGTTACTGTAACAAGTGGTCTGTGCCTCTGGCGCGGACCTGAAATGAAAGGAGAGTATTTCATTATGAACAACGCTAGTTTGCGCAGAATTTTCAGCCTGCTGTTGGCCGTGATGATGGTCTGCGCCCTTCTGCCGACGGTTGCGTTCGCGGAGGATATTGCGGAACCGCAGGACGGGAATGGCGGCGTAGCTGCTTATGCCAATAGCAGTGTGCTGCTTACGCTGAATATTTCCAGCTACAGCGCACCGTTTTATAACCCCACAAAAGGAACGCATGACGTAAACTCATTTAAGTTTTCCAAATACATAAACAGGAGCGATGTCGGCAGCGACAGGCACTGTCACGTTTGGTCTTTCTTTTAACACAGCTGGCGGCACCTCCACATATGTCCATATAAGTGGCGGCAAAGACCTGCCCACGCCTCCCCAGCCTGACAAGCCCACCAAGCCCACGGCTGAAGACGTCAAGGCTCTGCTGGGCAATGAGGTAGTGAAGATTTTCTGCGGCACCGCCGGTTCTGGTGTCCACCCCGCTGCTGCATACCCCCTCAAGGATGGTTCCTTCACCGTGGGCGACGTTAATAGCAGCGGTGACATTCCCACGTGTGATATTACCGTGAACGCACAGCCGTATGTGGAGGACTACAATACGAAATATACTGGGCATACGCTCTCCACCGCCGATCACACTCCGAAGGTCATCACTCTGGAATACGACAGCAGCACGAAGACCTGGTCTTCTAAGACTCCCCTCCCCATTATTTTCAACGTTGTGTGCGACACCGCTCCCTCCGTGCCTGAGCAGGCCACGAAGGACGATGTCCTCGGCGCAAATATCAAGGTAACGATCGTATGTGACAATACAGACGTTAATCACGGGAGTAAGGATTTCGACCTGATCGAGGATGCTATCAAAGAAATCAGCGCACCTCGTCAATCCAGCGTTGGTACATATATCTGCGATGTTACCATCAGCTCGGAAAGTTATGTGCCGCAGTTCGACCAGGATAAGAAGGCAACGCATACCCCTCCTGCGGCTACCAAGAAAATCACGCTGAGTTATGTCGATGGCAAGTGGATCGCGCCGTCCATTGATACTGCTTATCCCCATGTCAATTTCACGGTTCGCTGCGGCACAAAACCCGCTGCTCCCAACCACGACGAGCTTAGCAAGCTGATCGGCAGCATCACCATCAACTGCACCAACGACGCGGCCACTCATGACCCCAAGAGCAAGGGCTACGCCCTGATCGCCGATTCCTACACCACCAGCGGTGTCGAAGGCGACGCCGAGAATGGCTACACCTACACCGTTACCATCAAGTCCGAGAAGTACGTAAATCAGTTCGATACCGATACCGGCTCGGCTCACACCCCCAAGGACGGCGAAGCCACCGTTGTGCTGGAATACAAGGATAAGACATGGGCTGTGAAGCGCGCCGCCCCCGTTTCCTTCAATGTTGCGTGCGTGACCGAGATCGTTCCGCCCGAAAAGCCCGTCCCCGCTGATCTGGGCAGCTTCATAAAAGTGATCTGCACAACGAAGAAAGATGTTCACGGCACCGCGATCTACCCTTTGCACGAAGGCAAGTATGCGATCGGTGAAGTTGAGAGCAATGCCAAGGACGGCTACACCTGCACCATCACCATCGAGGCAGCCGGATATGTTGCTACATACAGCAACGCCAAGGGCGAGGAGCACACCCTCATCCACGAAAACGATGCGAGCAAGACCGTTACTCTGACGTGGGACAGTGAGGCCAAGGACTGGAGCAGACCGGACGATGTCACCTTCGAGGTCAAGTGCGAGACCGAGATCGTCCCGCCCACAGCCCCCACCTTTGAACAGCTCCCGAAGATCTCCGTGATCGTGGACTGCGGCACCACTGGCGAACATAAGGACGCGACCTTGCCTCTGATGAAGGACTCCTATGAGGTCAGCAAGGTCGAGCTCAAGAACGATGTATACACCTGCATCCTCACCGTCAAGGCAGGGAAGTATGTCGATGAGTATAGCGGCACCATGTATCGCGTAGGCAAGCATGAGCTGGATGACGATGCCACCAAGGACATCGTGCTGACTTGGGACGGCCAGAAGTGGACTGCCGAAAAGGACAGTGTCACCTTCAAGGTCAAGTGTACGCTTTACACCGTTATCTACACCGACGGCGTGAAGAACAAGGTGATCTTCAAGGATGAAGTTCACAAGGATCTGGCCTACGGCTCCGACACGCCCAAGTTCACCGGCGGCACTCCCAAGCGCACCGGCTACACCTTCACCGGTTGGTCTCCCAAGGTTACCGACACCGTGACCGGAGATGTCACCTACAAGGCCCAGTGGAAGTCCAACTCCGGCAAGGACAACGTTCCCAAGACCGGCAGCGGTGAGATTGCCATGATTCTGGGCAGCGTTCTGATGTTCTCCTTCTGCGGCGCGGCTGCTGTCTGCGTCTACGACCGCAAGAGAAGACAGCGTTAAGAAAACAACGTAAACTGTTGAACGAGGGCGGTGGCGGAGATTCCGTCGCCGCCCTTTTCCGGCGGATGCCCTTCCGGAGCATCCCATATTGAGAGGGAAGAAACATGGCAAACAGGCAAGGCAAATTCCAGACACCCCGCACCCCCGTCCCGCCCCGCCGCAATGACGCCGGGCAGCGCAGACGGAGAAGAAGAGGCCCCAATCCCCTTTTCATCATCCTCGTGGCAGTGTTCTGCGTCGCGCTGATCGCGGTGGCTGCCATCCTGATCCATATGGGCAAAGCCCGCAGTGATTTCCGCAAACTCTCCGAAATGGTGGAGGAAAACGCCACGGCCACCGCTGCTCCCGTGGAGACCACGCCGCCGGAGACCCGGTCCACCGGGCCGACCACGGAAACCACCGCCCCCACGGAGCCGGAACCCACGGAGCCGGTGATGCTGGCGAAGTATGCCCCCCTGTATGAGCAGAACCACGATCTGTTTGGCTGGCTGCGCATCGACGGCACCGTCATCGACTACCCGGTGATGCACACCCCCACCGACCCGGAAAAATATCTGCACACGAATTTTAAGCGGGAGTACAGCTTCGGCGGCATTCCCTTTATCGACGCCAACTGCTCCGCCGACAGCGACAATCTGCTGATCTACGGCCACAATATGCTGGACGGCAGTATGTTCCGCTCCCTGCCCAAGTATGAGAGCAAATCCTATTGGCAGGCGCACCCCACCATCCACTTTGACACCCTCTACGAGGAGGGCGAGTACGAGGTGCTTGCGGCCTTCTATGACCGGGTCTATTACACCTACGAGAACTGCTTCAAGTTCTATCAGTTCATCGACGCGGCGGACGAAGCGGACTTCAACAACGCCATCTCGAATTTCCGCTCCAAGGCGCTCTACGACACCGGCGTCACCGCGGCCTACGGCGACAAGCTCATCACGCTGGTGACCTGCGCCTACCATGTGGAGGACGGCCGTTTCGTTGTCGTCGCCCGAAAAAAGTGACCGTCATTCCATCCCCGCATATAACAGGGCTGTCTCATGGAGACGGCCCTGTTTTTTTGCCTAATTGCAGAAAATCGACGTGTTTTTCCATTGACTTTTGGCGTGATATTGCGTATAATTCAGGCATAAAGGTAATGATGGCATTACCGTGCAGACAGTCTGTGCCTCCGGCATGGATCGCCAAATGAAAGGAGAGTATTTCATGATGAAAAACCATGGTTTACGCAGAATTTTCAGCCTGTTTCTGGCATTGTTCATGGTCTTCACACTTCTGCCCACGACTGCGTTGGCAGAGGATACGACGGGGGCTGACGAAACCCAGCCCAAGACCGTCGTAGTGAACGGGGACGAGAAGAAGACCGACCCCCCCCGCGCAGGAGCAGCCTAAGAACGAGAATCCCCCTGCACCGGAAGAGCCGAAAACATTCACCGTTACATACACTGACGGCGCAGACGGCGCAGTATTTCCCAATCAGGTTTACCGCGACCTGTCGTCCGGTACCCCGACCCCCGCTTTCAGCGGCACCCCTGCCCGGGAAGGCTATACCTTCGCCGGCTGGAATCCTGCCGTTACGGAAACCGTGACTGCGGATGTCACCTATGTTGCCCAATGGGAGGAGGGCAAGACCAGTGCAAGAAGAGTGACCTTGCCGACGATTCCCGGACCCGATGTAGATCTCGCCGCTTTGGACACCGGGCATAAGATCGATGTCCGATTCACCGTCCTGTATGTGGGTGACGAATTCAACATTGGCTACAACTACGGTTCTTCCGAAAAGACCAAGTTTGTTTGCCAGTACAAGACGAATCACTCCGATACCGCGTATAACAACCACACGATTGCGATTTCTGACATCAAGGCCGCCGCAGGCCGCGCTTCTGTCAACAGCGGCTACCAGATCGTCGGTTGGTCGAAAGAATCCAATGCCAATCCCACAACGTGGTCGCTTAACAAGAGCGGTACGACCGCCTGCAACAAGGGTTCTACGATTTATCTCGTAGCGAAGAATCCCAATCCCACCACGAAATATACATACACGCTGAACTATGATGCCAATGGCGGCACCGGCGCGCCCAGTGCTGATTCGTGGTCTACAACAGATGCATCTATCAGATACCACTCCTTTACAGTGAAGAATACCATTCCCACCCGGGAAGGCTATGTCTTTAAGGGCTGGAAAGCCAATGACGGGTCTGATACAATCTACACTGGTGGTATGACGTGTGCCGTATCCCAGTATGGCAATGATGTTGTCAAGAATGGCAACACCTGGACCAGAACGCTGTACGCCGTATGGGAAGAAGCAGCTCCCCCCATGCCCGATAAGCCCACGGCTCCCGGTGAGGGCGACCTCAGCGGTCTGATCGATAATATCACCGTCAACTGCACCAACAACGCGGCCACGCATACCCTAAAGAGTAAGGGCTACGCTCTGATCGCCAGCTCCTACACCCCCAGTGAGGTTGCAGGTGACGCCGAGAACGGCTACACCTACACTGTCACCATCAACTCTCAGAAGTATGTGGAGCAGTTCGACACCGATACCGGCGCTGCCCATGATCCCAAGGGCGTCAACGCGACCGTTACCCTGAAATACACGGATAATGGCTGGACTGTTGAGAGCGGCGCCCCCGTTGTTTTCGACGTCGCGTGCGTGACGGAGATCGTTCCGCCCGCAAGGCCCGGTGCTGAAGATCTGTCCAATCTGAAAGCGCCCGTGGATGTGACCTGCACCACGAAGCCCGAGACGCACGCCGCCGTACACTTCTCGCTGAGAGGTGGAACATACACCATCGGCGATGTTGCCGGCAACGAAACTGACGGCTACACCTGCGACATTACCGTCACTGCTGACAAATATGTGGCGCGGTACAACATGGACTATGGCAAGCACACCCTGACCGGTGACAACACCAAGACTCTTACGCTGAAGTACGTAGAGGGTCAGTGGGCTGTCGATACCCCCATTACCTTCCCTGTCGAGTGCGAAGAAGAGCTGTTCCCCGTCCATCTTGTGATTTATCGCAACGGCGACACCTCGAAGGCTTATAAGGACATCCCGCTCGAAAGCCAGCCGAAGGGGCATGTCATTGACCTGTCCACGATCGACATTGCCGACTATTACACCGGGAACTACGAGTTCTACGGCTGGTACGACGACGGCGCGTGGAATAACTACAAGGCGAACCCCGCAAATCCCCCTGCCGGTCTGAAGGAGAAAACCGTCAACGGGTGGACGAATTTGAAGTGCATGGTCTATGACAAGTACCAGGTCGTTTACTTCCAGAGTGAGGAAGCCTTGAGAGACTTCCAGAATGACCACAGCAAGACCGAAGGTCGGCTGTACAGCACCACTGCGCCCTTTGGTTCGACCCTTCCCACCGCGGACGCTCCCACCCCGACCCGCACCGGCTACACCTTCAAGTTCTGGAGCCGCGAAGGTCAGAACGGCGACGTAACCGGCCAGACCGTGAACGGCTGGACGAATCTGTACGCCGTTTGGGAAAAGAACACCTACACCGTGACCTACACCGACGGTGTGAACGGCGAGGCATTCGCGGATCAGGCTTATACGGCAAAGTACGAGGATGCCACCCCCGCTTTCAACGGCACGCCCACCCGTAAGGGATTTGTGTTCGACGGCTGGACCCCCGAGGTCGCCGAGACCGTGACCGATAATGCCACTTATACCGCTCAGTGGAAGCCCGTACAGCCCGACAAGAAGGCCATCGAGGGCGCGATTGGCAGAGGCGTGGCGGTTGTCTGCGATAACCAGAACGTCAAACACGGTGCGAAGGCATACAAGGTAACGCTTGGCGAGTACACCGTCAGCGATGTCATGGGCACCGCCGCCGATGGCTACACCTGCACCGTTACCGTCAGGGCAGCCAAGTTCATCGAGAAGTACAGCTCCGATATGGGCGACGCGGTTCATACGCTGATTGCCGGTGAACCCGCCGAAAAGACCATTGAACTGAAGTGGAATGGCGAAAAGTGGGTCGCTGAGACCGAACTGCCTGTCACCTTCCATACCCTGTGCCCCCCCCGAGCAGCCCAGCAAGAAGGACATTGAGGGTGCGATCGGCAGAGGCGTAAAGATCGTCTGCGATAACCAGAACGTCAACCACTGGGGCAAGGATTACAAGCCGACGCAGGGTGAGTACACCGTCAGCGACGTCACCGGTACCGCCTCCGAGGGCTATACCTGCACCATCACTGTCAAGGCAGCCAAGATCATCGAGAAGTACAGCTCCGATATGGGCAAGACCCATGCGCTGATCGTCGGCGAGCAGGCTGAGAAGACCGTCGAGCTGAAGTGGGATGGCGAAAAGTGGGTCGCGAAGACCGAACTGCCCATCACCTTCCACGTCGAGTGCCCCCCTGAAAAGCCCACCTACGATGAACTGAAGGGGCTGGGCATCAACGCGAAGGTGGACTGCACGACCACCACTGCGCACAACGGCAAGTCCTACACGCTCATCGAAGACACTTACAACGTCTCCGACCCCGAGCGCAAGGGAACTGCGTACACCTGCATCCTCACCGTAAACGCAAAGGATTACGTTGCCAAGTACAACGCAGAAGAGAATGTTGGCCCCCACACCCTTGATGACCGTGACAGCAAGACCATTGAGCTGACCTGGAATGGTGAGAAGTGGACGGCTGCGGAGACCAGCGTCACCTTCAACGTCAAGTGCGAGCTTCTCACCGTTACTTACACCGACGGTGTGAAGGGCGAGGAAGTCTTCGCGGATGTCGTCTACAAAGACATCCCCTACGGCACCAGCACCCCCGCCTTCGGCACGAAGGATCCCACTCGTAAGGGCTACAAGTTCGTCGGTTGGGAACCCGAAGTCGCCGAGACCGTGACCAAGGATGTCACCTACACCGCCAAGTGGGAAGAGCTCTACACCGTTACCTACACCGACGGCGTGAAGGGCAAGGCGTTCAAGGATCAGGTTTACAGCGATCTTGAGGCCGGAACCGATACCCCCAAGTTCGATGGCAAGCCCACCCGTAAGGGCTACACCTTCACCGGTTGGTCCCCCAAGGTCACTGACACCGTGACCAAGGATGTCACCTATGTCGCTCAGTGGAAGTCCGTGAAGAACGGCAAGGACAACATCCCCAAGACCGGCGACAGCGAGATCGTCATGGTTCTTGGCAGCGTACTGCTGTTCTCCTTCTGCGGTGCGGCTGCTGTAAGCGTCTACGACCGCAAGAGAAAACATTTCTAAAATACGCAAGGGAGGCGACGGATTTCCGTCGCCTCCCATTTTTTGCCCCCATAACGCGGCTGCCCCCACTCCGGCATTGACTTTTTCTGCCTTATGAACTATATTATACGTGCATTTATATGAAGAAAAGGTGATAACGATGTACATAGATGATTATAAGCGCTGGCTGAGCGCTGATCTGGAAGATCCCGCCCTCACCGACGAACTGAGGAAAATCGAGGGACAGGACAATGAGATCAAGGAGCGCTTTGCTGTGGCGCTGAAATTCGGCACCGCCGGTCTGCGGGGCATTCTGGGCGCGGGCAGCAACCGGATGAATATTTACGTTGTCCGGCAGGCCACCCAGGGACTGGCGAACTGGGTCAAGACCCAGGGCGGCAGCCAGCTGGTCGCCATTTCCTATGACAGCCGCATCAATTCCGACGTATTTGCCAGAAACGCCGCCTGCGTTCTGGCCGCCAACGGCATTCGGGTGCGGATTTACGACGCGCTGATGCCCGTCCCCGCCCTGTCCTTTGCCACCCGGTACTACAAGGCGAACGCCGGTATCATGATCACCGCCTCCCACAACCCCGCCAAATACAACGGCTACAAAGCCTACGGCCCCGACGGATGCCAGATGACGGACGATGCCGCCGCCGTGGTGTACGCGGAGATTCAGAAAACCGATATCCTCACCGGCGCGAAGATGATGGCCTTTGAAGACGGCATCGCCCAGGGTCTGATCGAATACGTGGGCGAGGACTGCAAGGAGGCGCTGTACAGCGCCATTGAAGCCTGCGCCGTCCGCCCCGGCATCTGCAAAGCCGCCGGACTGAAGCTGGTGTACTCCCCCCTGAACGGCTCCGGTTTGGTGCCGGTCACCCGGGTGCTTCATGACATCGGCATTGACGACATCACCATTGTCCCCGAGCAGCAGTACCCCGATGGCAACTTCCCCACCTGCCCCTATCCCAACCCGGAGATTTTCGAGGCTCTGCGGCTGGGTCTGGAGCTGGCCGAGAAGACCAGCGCCGATCTGATGCTGGCCACCGACCCCGACGCCGACCGGGTTGGCATTGCCATCCGCTGCCCCGACGGCTCCTACGAGCTGGTCTCCGGCAACGAGGTGGGCGTGCTGCTGCTGGACTACATCTGTCAGGGCCGCATTGAAAAAGGCACCATGCCCAAGCGCCCCGTGGCGGTAAAGTCTCTGGTCTCCACTCCCCTCGCGGACATCGTGGCCGCGGATTACGGCGTGGAAATGCGCAACGTTCTCACCGGCTTCAAGTGGATTGGCGACCAGATCGCCAAGCTGGAGGCCGCCGGTGAGGTGGATCGCTTCATTCTGGGCTTCGAGGAATCCTATGGCTACCTTGCAGGCCCTTATGTCCGGGACAAGGACGCCATCATTGGCTCCATGCTGATCTGTGAAATGGCAGCCTACTACCGTTCCATCGGCTCGTCCATCAAGGCGCGGCTGGAGGCCATTTACGCAAAATACGGCCGGTATCTGAACAAGGTGAACTCCTTTGAGTTCCCCGGCCTGTCCGGCATGGACAAGATGGCCGGTATCATGGCCTCCCTGCGGGAGAAGCCCCCTGTAGAGATTGGCGGCTACAAGGTGACCAAAATCACCGACTACCAGAACACCGCTCAGACCAGCCTGCCCGCCGCCAATGTGCTGGTGTACAATCTGGAAGGCGGCGCGACGGTCATCGTCCGCCCCTCCGGCACCGAGCCGAAGATCAAGACCTATTTCACCACTCTGGGCAAGGATCTGGCGGAAGCCGAAGCACAGGAAAAGGTTCTCGCCGACGCTTTGAAGCCTATTCTCGCGTAATTCCGTGCAAAAAAGGCAAGCCGAAAAACGGCTTGCCTTTTTTGAACATTGTACATTACTCGATGATCTGGATCCAGCCTTCGGGGGCTTCCAGACGACCCATCTGGATGCCGGTGAGGGTATCGTAAAGCTTCTGGATGGTGGGGCCCATACCCACGTAGTGAATTTCCTTGCCGTGATCCACAATGGTGCCCACAGGGGAGATGACCGCCGCCGTGCCGCACAGGCCGCACTCGGCAAATTCGCCGATTTCTGCCAACTCCACGGGGCGCTCCTCCACCTCCATGCCGAGATAATCCTTCGCCACCTGCAGCAGGCTGCGCCGGGTGATGGAGGGGAGAATGGTGTCGGACTTGGGGGTGACCAGCTTGCCGTCCTTGGTGACGAAAATCACGTTGGCGCCGCCGGTCTCCTCAATGTGGGTGCGGGTGGCAGAGTCCACGTAGACGTTCTCGTCAAAGCCCTTCTCGTGGGCATCCACGATGTTGTAAAGGCTCATGGCGTAGTTTAAGCCCGCCTTGACGTCGCCGGTGCCCTTGGGCGCCGCACGGTCAAGATCGGAGATGCGCAGCTTCAGGGGCTTGATGCCGCCCTTGAAATAGGGGCCGACCGGGGTGACGAACACCCGGAACTGATACTCCGTCGCGGGCTTGACGCCGATGATGGCGTCGCTGCCGAACATGAACGGACGGACGTACAGCGTCGCGCCGGAGCCGTAGGGCGGCACCCACTGGGAGTTTGCGCGGACGGTCTCCACTACGGCCTGCACGAATCTGTCCTCGGGGAACACGGGCATTTTCAGGCGGCGGCAGGAGCTTGCCATCCGCTGGGCGTTCAGGTTGGGGCGGAAGCAGACGATGCGTCCATCCTCGGTGGTGTAGGCTTTCAGCCCCTCAAAGCAGGTCTGGGCGTATTGCAGAACGCAGGCGCACTCGCTCATGGTAATGGTGGCCTGATCGGTCAGGCAGCCGTCATCCCACTGGCCGTTTCGGAAATTGGAGACATAGCGCATGTCGGTCTGGACGTAGCCAAATCCCAGATTGCCCCAGTCAATATCTTTTCTTTCCATTGTAAACACCTCTCTGAAATTTTATTTCCCAATTCTAGCACCGCAGGAGGCGCAAGTCAAGCATTTGGCGCAGAAAAAAAGTATCTCATACAGGGACATTTGTCTTTTTCGGAGGAACGCACAAAAGCCGTCCCTTCTTCCCCCCTTTTTCCTGCGAAAAACTCCAAAAGGGACTTGTATTCAATATGGTAAAGTGGTAAAGTATAGGAAAGCACCCCAAAAGAAAGGACTCCGTGTTATGGATATCGTTCGACATCCCGGTGAAGATCTGTTTTTCGAGGCCATTCTGTCCCTGCGGACGGTGGAGGACTGCCGCCTGTTTTTTGAGGACGTGGCCACCATCAAGGAATTGCAGGCCATGTCCCAGCGGTTCAGGGTCGCCTGCCTGCTGGACAGCGGCGAAAACTATATCGAAGTCTCGGAATCCACCGGTGCCAGCTCGGCTACCATCAGCCGGGTCAACCGGTGCCTCGTATATGGCGGCGGCTACCGGACGGCGCTGGACAGGCTCAAGGAATCGGGAGTCCTCCCGGAGAGCGGAGAAAAATGAAGCGGGGTGCAACCCCCTTGGCTCTCCCTTTGGGAGAGCTGTCACCGAAGGGGACTGAGAGGGCTTTTCCCTGTTTTCCCTCTCCGTCTTCGCTTCGCTCAACCGCCTCTCCCAGAAAGAGACAAGGGGGCAGTTCAATCGCGCCCCTATGCCCAAAAGCCCCGTCGTTTTCGGATACATCCATGTCCATTTTTCCCAATTGACAACCATTGCCGCCCATGCTATAATCTAACAGATAAGTTCAGCGGCTCATCCCGCCCGTCTTGCCGCTTTTGGCAGGACTTTTTTTAAGAAAGGAGATCAGCATGACAGATATGACGAAAGCCAAGGTTTACGCTGCTTCTTTGGGGTCCGTATTTTCCGAAGGGGTTTGTTCCTCCCTTTCCGCCCCCGGTCTTTCCGGGTTCGATTCTTCTGAATATGTTATTTTTCCCGGCTTTTGTGACGTGCATGTGCATTTCAGAGAGCCGGGTTTTTCTTATAAGGAGACCATCGCCACAGGCAGCCGGGCAGCCGCCCGGGGCGGCTATACCGCGGTCTGCACCATGCCAAACCTGAACCCGGTGCCGGACAGCGTGGAGAATCTGAGAGTTCAGCGCCGTCTCATCGAGGAAACAGCCTGCATCCACGTCTACCCCTACGGTGCCATCACGGTCTGCGAACAGGGCGAAGCGCTTTCCGACCTGGAGGGCATGGCACCCGACGTGGTAGGTTTTTCCGACGACGGCCGGGGCGTGCAGAGTGACGACCTGATGCGGCAGGCCATGCTTCGTGCAAAAGCCCTTGGAAAGCCCATTGTCGCCCACTGCGAGGTCAACTCGCTCTTGCGGGGCGGGTACATCCACGACGGTGATTATGCCAAAGCCCATGGCCATCGGGGCATCTGCTCCGAAAGCGAATGGGGGCAAATTGCCCGGGACTTGCAGCTGGTAAAAGAAACCGGCTGCGCCTACCACGTCTGCCACGTCTCCGCCAAGGAAAGCGTGGCGCTCATCCGCAAGGCCAAGGCCGAGGGACTGGACGTGACCTGCGAGACCGGCCCCCACTATCTGGTGATGGACGACAGCGACCTGCAGGAGGACGGCCGTTTCAAAATGAACCCGCCCCTGCGAGGAAAGGAAGACCGGGAGGCCCTGATTCATGGAATTCTGGATGGCACCATCGACATGATCGCCACCGACCACGCCCCCCACTCCGCCGAGGAAAAATCCCGCGGTCTGGAAAAAAGCGCCTTCGGCATTGTGGGCATTGAAACCGCTTTCCCGATTTTGTATACCTGTCTGGTAAAACCGGGCATTCTAAGCCTGAACAAACTATTGGAGCTTTTGTGCGTCAATCCCCGCAGACGCTTCGGTCTTCCTCTGGGGACAGACTACAGCATCTGGGACTTGAACGCCGCATACGCCATCGACCCGAAGGACTTTCTTTCCAAGGGCAGAGCCACGCCCTTCGCGGGCCGGCAGGTCAATGGAAAGTGCATTGCCACCATCTGTGACGGAAAGCTGGTATACGCCGCTCCGGAAACCCATACCGCCAAATAACGAGAGGAGAAACACCATGGCAAAAAGAACCGACATCAAGAAAATTCTCATCATTGGCTCCGGCCCCATCGTCATCGGTCAGGCTGCTGAGTTTGACTACGCCGGGACGCAGGCCTGTCTTGCCCTGAAAGAAGAGGGCTACGAGGTGGTGCTGTGCAACTCCAACCCCGCCACCATCATGACCGACACCATCATCGCCGACAAGGTCTACATGGAGCCGCTGACGCTGGAATATATCGCCAAGATCATCCGCTACGAGCGTCCCGACGCCATCATCCCCGGCATCGGCGGTCAGACAGGTCTGAATCTGGCCATGCAGCTGGAAAAGAAGGGCATTTTGCGGGAATGCCGGGTCAGGCTGCTGGGCACCTCCAGCGAGTCCATCGAGCGTGCCGAAGATCGTGAGCTTTTTAAGGAGCTGTGCCAGTCCATCGGCGAGCCGGTCATCCCCTCCGAAATTTCCTATTCCCTGGAGGAGGCCAAGGAGGCCGCCAAGCGCATCGGCTATCCTGTGGTGCTTCGTCCCGCCTTTACTCTCGGCGGCACCGGCGGCGGCTTTGCCTACAATGAAGACGAGCTGGTGGAGATCGGTCTCAACGCCTTTGCCCTCTCCCCTGTCCATCAGGTTCTGGTGGAAAAGTCCGTCAAGGGCTACAAGGAGATCGAATTCGAGGTCATGCGGGACTCCAATGACCACGCCATCACCATCTGCGGCATGGAGAACATCGACCCCGTGGGCGTCCACACCGGTGACAGCATGGTGGTCGCCCCCATCATGACCCTCAGCGACCACGACATGAAGATGCTCAACGACTCCGCCATCAAAATCATCCGGGCGCTGAAGGTGGAGGGCGGCTGCAACGTTCAGTTTGCTCTCGACCCCAATTCCTCCAGATACTATCTCATTGAGGTCAACCCACGTGTCTCCCGTTCCTCCGCGCTGGCCTCCAAGGCCTCCGGCTACCCCATTGCCCGGGTCACCGCGAAAATCGCCGTGGGCATGGCGCTGGAGGACATCAAAATCGCCAACACCAACGCCGCCTTTGAGCCGAAGCTGGACTACGTCATCACCAAGCTGCCCCGGTTCCCCTTCGACAAGTTCACCTCCGCCATCAACATTCTGGGCACCCAGATGATGGCCACCGGCGAGGTCATGGGCATCGGCTCCAATCTGGAGGAATCCCTGCTCAAGGGCATCCGCTCTCTGGAGGTAGGCGCGAACCACATCTACCATCACAAATTCGACGACATGACCACGGAAGAGCTGCTGGACTATATCAGCGTGTTCCGCTCCGACAACATTTTCGCCATTGCGGAAATCATCTACCGGGGCGTCACCGTGGAGCAGATTCATGAAATTACAGCCATCGACGTGTATTTCCTGAACGCCATCAAGCGCATTGTGGATATGGAGGAATACCTGAAACTCCACGTCAAAGAGGCGGAAGCCCTTCTGGACGCGAAGAAGATGGGCTTCAGCGATAAATATGTAAGCCGGCTGTGGAAATGCTCCGAGACGGACGTGTCCGATTTCCGCAGAGAACACGGTATGTTCCCGGCCTTCCGCATGGTGGACACCTGCCACACCGGCGCGTATATCCCCTACTTCTACTCCTCCTACACCAGCGGGAACGTCTCCCGGCTGACGAACAAAAAGAAGATCGTGGTACTGGGCGCAGGCCCCATCCGCATCGGTCAAGGCGTGGAATTCGACTACTCCACCGTCCACGCCGTCATGACCATCAAAAAGGCGGGCTACGAGGCCATCATCATCAACAATAACCCCGAGACCGTCTCCACCGACTACACCACCGCCGACAAGCTGTATTTTGAGCCTTTGACTCCCGAGGATGTCATGAACATCATCGATTTTGAAAAGCCCGACGGCGTGATCGCGTCTCTGGGCGGCCAGACCGCCATCAATCTGGCCCAGCCCCTCCATGACCGGGGCGTGAAGATCATCGGCACCGGCTGCGAGGCCATCGACAGAGCCGAAAACCGGGACGCCTTTGAAAAGCTCCTGAAAGAGCTGGACATCCCCCAGCCCAAGGGAAGGGCCGTCACCAAAATCGAGGACGGTCTCGCGGCGGCGAATGAGATCGGCTACCCCGTGCTGGTACGTCCCAGCTTCGTGCTGGGCGGCCGCGCCATGCAGATCGTGGCAAACGAGACCCAGCTGCGCCATTACCTGAAAAGCGCCGTGGAGATCGACGAGGACAAGCCCGTTCTGGTGGACAAATACATTCAGGGTCGGGAAGTGGAGATCGACGCCATCTGCGACGGACGGGACGTGTTCGTCCCCGGCATTATGGAGCTGGTGGAGCGCACCGGCGTTCACTCCGGCGACTCCATCTCCGTCTACCCCTCCTTCTCCATCTCCGACAAGGTCAAGGGCATCATTCTGCAATACGCCAAAAAGCTGGGTCTGGGCATCGGCATTGTCGGCCTGTTCAATGTGCAGTTCATTGTGGATCCGGAGGACAACGTGTCCGTCATCGAGGTCAACCCCCGTTCCTCCCGCACTGTCCCCTTCCTGAGCAAGGCCACGGGCTACAGCCTTGCGGACATCGCCACCGACGTGATTCTGGGTCTGAGCCTGAAGGAGCAGGGCTTCTTCGACATCTACCCCGCCGAAAAGGAGCGCTGGTACGTCAAAGCGCCGGTGTTCTCCTTCAATAAAATTCGCGGTCTGGACGCCTATCTGACTCCCGAAATGAAGTCCACCGGCGAGGCCATCGGCTATGACCGCACCATGACCCGTGCCCTGTACAAGGCGCTGCAGGCCTCCGGCATGAAGCTGCAGAACTACGGCACCGTGCTTGCCACCATCGCCGACCGGGACAAGGAGGAAGCGCTGCCCCTGATCCGCCGGTTCTACCGTCTGGGCTTCAACATCGAGGCCACCGCCGGAACTGCCACCTTCCTGAAGGAAAACGGCATCCGCACCCACGTTCTGGGCAAGATCAGCGACGGCAGCGACGAAATCCCCAACGCGCTGCGTCAGGGACACATTGCCTACGTCATCAACACCCGCGACCCCGGCTCCAGCGGCCGGGACGGCACGAAGATCCGCCGGATCGCCACGGAGCACAACGTGACACTGTTTACCGCATTGGACACCATCCGGGTTCTGCTGGATGTGCTGGAAGAAACCACGCTGACGATTTCTACGATTGACGCCTGAGCAGGCAACGCCAAAAATTCCCGGAAGGAGCGACCATGAAACAGAGCATTTTCACAATCCTATCCAACACCCCCCTGACGGACTGCGTCTACAAAATGGTGCTTTCCGGCGACACCTCCGCCATTACCGCCCCGGGGCAGTTTGTCAACATTCAAATCACCGGGAAATTCCTCCGCCGTCCCATTTCCGTGTGCGACTATGACGGGGATACCCTCACCATCGTCTACAAGGTGGTGGGCAAGGGTACGGAAATTCTCTCCCGGATGGTTCCCAGGGAGAAGCTGGACATTCTCTCCGGCCTGGGCAACGGCTACGACCTTGCCTCCGCCGGGGGCTGCCCCGTCCTCTTAGGCGGCGGCGTGGGCGTCCCGCCGCTGTACCACCTTGCCAAACGGCTGCTTGCCATGGGCAAACAGGTGACGGTGATCCTGGGCTTCAACACCCAATTGGATGTATTTTACGAAGCGGAATTCCGGGCTCTGGGCTGCCGGGTGATCGTCACCACCGCCGACGGAAGCTATGGCGTCAAGGGCTTCGCCACCACGCCCCTGAACGATCTTAATTATTCCTATTTCTACACCTGCGGCCCGGAGCCGATGCTCAAGGCCGTGTATAAAGCCACCCGCACCTCCGGCCAGATGAGCTTTGAGGAACGGATGGGCTGCGGCTTCGGCGCCTGCATGGGCTGCTCCTGCAAGACCCTCACGGGATACAAGCGCATCTGCAAAGACGGCCCCGTCATGCGGAAGGAGGAAATTCTATGGGAAGCCTGAGCGTGAACCTCTGCGGCATCGAGCTGGACAACCCGGTCATCCCCGCCTCCGGCACCTTTGGCTACGGTTATGAGTTTGCCGAACTGTATGACATCAACTGCCTTGGCACCTTCTCCTTCAAGGGAACCACGAAAGAACCCCGTTTTGGAAATCCCACGCCCCGCATTGCCGAGTGTACCGGCGGCATGATCAACGCCGTGGGGCTGCAAAATCCCGGCGTGGACAAAGTCATATCCGAAGAACTCCCGAAGCTGAAAGCCTGCTTCCACAAGCCCGTCATGGCCAACGTCTCCGGCTTTTCCGTTGCGGATTACGCCTACACCTGCGAAAGGCTGGACAAGGAGGAACAGGTGGGCTGGCTGGAGGTCAACGTCAGCTGCCCCAATGTTCACGGCGGCGGCATGAGCTTCGGCACCTGCCCGGAAGCCGCCGCAGAGGTGACGGCAGCGGTGAAAAAGGTCACGAAAAAGCCTGTTATCGTCAAGCTCTCCCCCAACGTCACCGACATTGTGTCCATCGCCAAAGCCTGCGAGGACGCGGGAGCGGACGGCATCAGCCTGATTAACACTCTGCTTGGTATGCGCATTGATCTGCGCACCCGCAAGCCCATCATCGCCAACAAAATGGGGGGCTTTTCCGGCCCCGCCATCTTCCCGGTAGCGCTTCGCATGGTCTATCAGGTCGCGGGCGCAGTGAAAATCCCCGTGGTGGGCATGGGCGGCGTCAGCAGCGCCGAAGATGTGGTGGAAATGATGCTGGCAGGCGCCACCGCCGTGGAGGTGGGCGCTGCCAATCTCGTAAACCCCTACGCCTGCCGGGACATCATCCGGGAGCTTCCCGCCGTCATGGAAAAATACAAAATTGAGAATCTGAAAGACATTATAGGAGGCGCGAAATAATGGGTAAGGACGTCATTGTTGCCTGCGATTTTTCATCCGCCGAGGCGACCTTCGCTTTTCTTGACAAATTCACCGGCCGCAAGCCCTTCGTAAAGATCGGCATGGAGCTGTACTATGCGGAAGGCCCCGCCATCGTCCGGGAGATCAAAGCCCGGGGGCACAAGATTTTTCTGGACTTAAAGCTCCACGACATTCCCAACACCGTGAAAAAAGCCATGTCCGTCCTGCGGAATCTGGACGTGGACATCACCAACCTCCACGCCGCCGGTACCACCGCCATGATGAAGGCCGCGCTGGAAGGTCTGACCCGGGAGGACGGCACCCGTCCCCTGCTGATCGCCGTGACCCAGCTGACCTCCACCGATCAGGCGGCCATGGAGTCCGACCTGCTCATTCATGAACCCATTGACGAAGTGGTCATGCACTACGCCGAGACCGCGAAAAACGCCGGTCTGGACGGCGTGGTCTGCTCCCCTCTGGAAGCGGGGAAGGTACACGAGCGCTGTGGCAAAACTTTCCTCACCGTGACCCCCGGCGTCCGCTTCGCCGACGGAGACGTAGGCGACCAGAAGCGGGTGATGACCCCAGCCGCCGCCAAGGCCATCGGTTCGGACTACATCGTGGTCGGCCGTCCCATCACGGCCGCCGCCGACCCCGTTGCCGCCTACGAGCGCTGCGTGGCGGAATTCTGCGACTGAAATAAGGAGGAAGCATTTTGGAAAGCTACAAAAGAGAATTCATTCAGTTTCTGGAAAAGGCCGGTGTGCTGAAATTCGGCGATTTCACCGCCAAATCCGGCCGGAAAATCCCCTATTTCATCAACGCCGGGGAGATCAAAACCGGTAAGGAAATTGCGACTCTGGGCGAATTCTACGCCCGCGCCTACCGGGAAAAGCTGGGGCAGCGGAAGGCCGTCCTCTATGGCCCCGCCTACAAGGGCATTTCCATCGCCGTGTCCGCCGCCGTTGCCCTGAGTCGGGACGGGCTGGACGTTCCCTTCTTCTTCAACCGCAAGGAAGCCAAGGATCACGGCGAGGGCGGCGTGTTCGTGGGCTACGTCCCCAAGGCCGGTGAGGACGTGGTCATCGTAGAGGACGTCATCACCGCCGGGACTGCCATCCGGGAAAGCATGGCGATTCTTAGCCGTCTGGAGGGCGTCAAGGTCGCCGCCACATTTATTATGGTTGACCGCAAGGAGCGGGGCAAGGGCGAAAAGCTGGCCATGGAGGAAGTGGAAGAGGAATTTGGCTTCCCCGTCTACTCCGTGGTGGATGTGTATGACATCATCGCCTATCTGGAAGAAAATCCCGCCAACGCCGAGAACGTGGCGCGGATCAGAAATTATCTTGCCGTGAATGGAGCGAAAGCATGAGAAGTCTGAACAGCATTCTGGATTTAGGCGTAGACGAGTTGGATGGGCTGATCGCCACCGCCAAGGACATCATTGCCCACCCGGAAAACTACTGGGACAGATGCGCCCACAAGAAGCTGGCGACGCTGTTCTTCGAGCCCTCCACCCGCACCCGCCTGAGCTTTGAGGCCGCGATGCTGGAACTGGGCGGCAGCGTCATCGGCTTCAGCGAAGCCAGTTCTTCCTCCGCTTCCAAGGGCGAAAGCGTGGCGGACACCGCCAAAATTGTCAGCTGCTACGCAGACATCATCGCCATGCGCCACCCCAAAGAGGGCGCACCCTATGTGGCAAGTCAGGCGGCCTCTATCCCCGTCATCAACGCCGGAGACGGCGGCCACAATCACCCCACCCAGACCCTTGCCGACCTGCTGACCATTTCCCGGGAAATGGGGCGGCTGGACAACCTCACCATCGGTCTGTGCGGCGACCTGAAATACGGCCGGACGGTTCACTCCCTGATTGAGGCCATGAGCCGCTACAAAGGCATTCAATTTGTTCTGATTTCCCCGGAGGAATTGAAAATCCCCGGTTTTATTCGGTATAATGTTTTTGAAAATCAGGGAATCCCCTACACGGAAGTGTCCTCTCTGGAGGAAGCCATGCCCAAGCTTGACGTGCTGTACATGACCCGCATCCAGCGGGAGCGCTTCGACGACCCATGGGAATACGAGCGGCTCAAGGACAGCTACGTCCTCGATACCGAGAAAATGAAACTTGCGAAAGGAAAAATGTGCGTCCTGCACCCCCTGCCCCGTGTCAATGAGATCAGCGTCAAGGTGGACGACGACCCGAGAGCCGCCTATTTCCGTCAGGCGCTGAACGGCAAATATATGCGTATGGCGCTCATCCTGAAGCTTCTGGACGAAGCCGCCCGGAATCCCGCAAAAGAAGCCATCGACGTTAGCGGTTTGGAATACGACCGCGTCTGCCGCAACCCCAAGTGCATCACCCAGACCGAGCAGGAGCTTCCCCAGCTGTTCCGCTGCACCGACAAGGCCGCGGGCATCCACAGATGCGTCTACTGCGAGCAGAGAGCCTAATCTTTATCCCACAAAAAATGCAGAATGCCGTTGTTTCGGCATTCTGCATTTTTATTTATCCCTTATATCTCGGCTCGCAGGTCAGGTTGACGCCCAGACGCTTGAAGGTCTTTTCGTCCACCGGGGACAAGATCACCGAGGAATGTACCTCGCAGCCCCGCAGCTTGTCCAGCTGCTCCATGGCCAGTTCCGCCATGGGGTTGGTGGCGGCGCAGATGGACAGGGCGATCAGCGTCTCATCGGTGTGGAGACGGGGATTGCGGTTGCCTAAGTGGTCAACCTTCAGGTGCTGGATGGGATCAAGCACCACCGGGGAAATCAGGTGCAGGCTGTCCCGCATACCCGCCAGCTTCTTCAGCGCGTTCAGCAGCAGCGCCGAGGACGCACCCAGAAGGTCGGAGGTCTTGCCGGTGACGATGGTACCGTCGGGCAGTTCCATGGCGGCGGCAGGCGCGCCGGTCTGCTCCGCCCGCTGCAGGGCAGGGGCGACCACCTTCCGCTCCGCCGGGGTCACACCGGCCTTTTTCATCAGCAGCTCCAACTTGCGCACCGTTTCGTCGCTGCCTTTGCCCTGCTTCTGCTCGCACATGGCCACGTAGTATCTGCGGATGATCTCCTGTCGGGAGGCGAACCGGACGGCTTCGTCATCCACGATGCAGTTGCCCACCATATTCACGCCCATATCCGTGGGGGATTTGTAGGGGCAATGCCCCAGAATCTTCTCAAAAATCGCCACCAGCACAGGGAACGCTTCCACGTCCCGGTTGTAGTTGACGGTGGTGACCCCGTAGGCTTCCAGATGGAAGGGGTCGATCATGTTCACGTCGTTCAAGTCCGCCGTGGCGGCCTCGTAGGCAAGGTTCACCGGGTGGTTCAGCGGCACGTTCCAGATGGGGAAAGTCTCGAATTTGGCGTAGCCCGCCGTGTTGCCCCGGATATGCTCGTGATACAGCTGGCTCAGGCAGGTCGCCAGCTTTCCGCTGCCGGGGCCGGGGGCCGTGACCACCACCAGCGACCGGGTCGTCTCAATGTAGTCATTTTTCCCGAAGCCGTCGGGGCTGACGATGTAGCCGGTGTCGGAGGGGTAGCCCGGAATTTCAAAATGGTGATAGACCCGGATGCCCAGCCCTTCCAAGCGGGACTGGAACGCCTTCGCCAGCGCCTGTTCATGGAAGCGGGTCAGCACCACGCTGGAAACGTACAGGCCGAAGCCCCGGAAAATGTCGATCAGGCGAATGACGTCCCGGTCATAGGTGATGCCAAGATCGCCCCGAACCTTATTCTTTTCGATATCGTCGGCGTTGATGGCAATGACCATCTCCACCTGCTCCTTCAGCTGCAGCAGCATCCGCAGCTTGCTGTCCGGCTGGAAGCCCGGCAGAACGCGGGAAGCATGGTTGTCGTCATAGAGCTTGCCGCCGAATTCCAGATACAGCTTGCCGCCGAACTGGGCAATGCGCTCCCGGATGTGGGCGGACTGCATTTGCAGGTATTTATCGTTATCAAACGCCGCTTTTGTCATTTCCGTTGCCTCTTTCCCAAAAACTTTCCACCATTTTACCCTATCCGACGGGAAATAGCAAGGCCATTTCGCGGGAAAATCTTCTCTTTCGCGGGATTGCTTCTTGTTTCGGGAACGGCGCCGTGCTATAATGAACGCATCTATTTTTTCGGAGGTGTTTCCATGGAATTCAGCGTCAACCATCCGGTGCTTTACCTGCTTGCCGGAATTCTGATTGCCGTGGTTCTGGCTCAGTCGGTTTTCTTCCTTATTAAGGCTCTGCGCCGCAGTAAGGAAATCGGCATGGATCAGGCCAAAATCAAAAAAACCATCAAAACCGCCGCACTGTTCACCATCGCCCCGGCCGTGTCCATCGTCATCAGCGTCATCACCCTAAGCAAAAGTCTGGGTATTCCCCTGCCCTGGCTGCGGCTTAGCGTAGTCGGCTCATTGAGCTATGAGGCCATCGCGGCATCCAACGCCGTCAGCGCCATGGGCTTAGAGCTTGGCAAAATCAGCGCCCTGACCGCCCAGCAATACGTCAACATCGCGCTGGTGATGACCCTGTCCATCATGGTGGGCATCTGGCTGGTGCCTGTCATCGGCAAGAAGCTGCTGCGGGGCATGACCGTTCTGGAAAACCGGGACGCCAAATGGGCGGATATTTTCCAGAATGCCATGTTTATCGGCATGATCTCCGCGTTTCTGGGCTATGTGTTCTGCGATTTCTCCCGCCTGTGGACGCCGGGGAACTACGCCGCCACCTCCGGGCTTGTCCCGGTGTGCGTCATGGCGGTATCCGCCGCAATCATGGTGGTCTGCGGGCTGCTCATGAAAAAGCTCAAGTGGGCGTGGGTCAACGACTATGCGCTGCCCATTTCTCTGGTGCTGGGCATGGCTTCCGCCATTCCCCTCACCGCGTGGCTGGGTTAAGGAGGTGCCGATATGAAAAAGCAGCTTAGCTACATCGACTCCGTTCACCGCAGCGGCACCATCTGGAACATTTCCGTGATGATTCTGCTGCTGGCCTTCCCCCTGACGGTGGCCGCCCTATTCGGCGCTGCCCCGAACTGGGGCGCGCTGGTGGTGGGTCTGATCGCCACCGCGCCCATGTATTGGGCGGTGGGCGTCATTGAGACAATTACCTTCGTTCCCATGCTGGGCGCGGGCGGCTCCTACCTCAGCTTTGTCACCGGCAACATCTCCAATCTGAAGCTTCCCTGCGCCATCAACGCGCTGGAGCAGAACAACGTCAGCGCCAACTCTGAGGAGGGCGAGATCATCTCCACCATCGCCATCGCCACCTCCTCCATCGTCACCACCGTCATTATCATCATCGGCGTCATTCTGATTGTCCCCCTGACCCCCGTTCTGGAAGCGCCGGTGCTGGAGCCGGCCTTTGCCCAGATGCTGCCCGCCCTGTTCGGCGGACTGGGCGTAGCCTTCGTCAGCCGGAACTGGAAGATCGCCGTCGCGCCGGTGGTGCTGATGCTGGTTCTGTTCATTTTCGTCCCCGCCCTGAACGCCGGTACCGTGGGCATTATGGTGCCTGTGAGCGTGCTGTTCACCATTGCCGTTTCCCGGCTGCTTTATAAGAGAGGAGTTCTGTAAACATGATCGGATATTGGATTCTCGCCGTTCTGGTTGCATTCATCGCCGTGGTCGCCATCCGCACCATCCGCTTCCGTCCCAAGCCCCAGCCCGAAGTCACCAAGGAAGAAATCGCCTTTGACCGGGACGCCGCCGTGGATTCCCTCGCCCAGCTGGTTCGCTGCAAGACCGTGTCCTACAACGACCATTCTCTGGAGGACGAGGGGGAATTTCAGAAGCTGATCTCTCTGCTGCCGACACTTTACCCCAACGTGTTCGGCACCTGCACCTTCCAGCAGCTTCCCGACCGGGCGCTGCTGCTGCGGTGGCCGGGCAAGCAGGAAGGCGACCCTGCCGTTATGATGGCGCACTATGACGTGGTGCCTGTCAACGAGGAAAAGTGGGACAAGCCTCCCTTCGCCGGGGTCATCGAGGACGGCATCCTCTGGGGCCGCGGCACGCTGGACACCAAGGTCACCTTCAACGGCGTTCTTTCCGCCGCCAATTACCTCATCGGTCAGGGCTTCCAGCCGGAAAAGGATATTTACTTTGCCTTCTCCGGCGGTGAGGAGATCAACGGTCAGGGCGCAGTCAACATTGTGGCGTATTTCACTGAGCACGGCATCCACCCCGCCATTGTGGTGGACGAGGGCGGCGCCGTGGTGGAGAATGTGTTCCCCGGCGTAAAGCAGCCCTGCGGTCTCATCGGCATTGCGGAAAAAGGTATGCTGAACGCCCAGTACCGCACCGTCTCCGCCGGCGGCCACGCCTCCGCCCCCAAGCCTCATACCCCGGTGGGCGTTCTGGCGGCGGCCTGCAAGCGGGTGGAGGATCATCCCTTCAAGGCCCACATTGACGGCCCCGCTGCCCAGATGTTCGACACGCTGGGACGGTATTCAACGCCATTGTACCGGGTGATTTTCGCCAACATGTGGTGCTTCGGCTGGATCATTGACACTCTCGGCAGAAAGAGCGGCGGCGAAATGAATGCGCTGGTGCGCACCACCGTGGCCTTTACTCAGATGGAGGGCAGCTCCGCCCGGAACGTGATCCCTCCCGAAGCGAAAATGGTATCCAACATCCGCCTGAATCCCGCCGACAGCGTCGCTTCCGCGCTGGCGTATCTGGAAAAGGCCGTCAACGACCCCGCCGTGGAGATCACGTCTCTGGAATCCTTCGAGCCAAGTCCCGTCTCCGAAACCGGCTGCGACGCATGGGAGAAGGTCGCCTCTGCCGTGGCGAATACATGGCCGGGCTGCATCGTCTCGCCTTATCTGATGGTGCAATGCTCCGACTCGCGGCACTACCGTGACCTGAGCAACCACGTTTACCGCTTCTCCGCCATGGACTTAAGCGCTGAGGAACGGTCGACCATCCATGGCAACAACGAGCGCATCCGTCTGGAAACCGTCGCCAAAGCCGTAGAATTCTACATCCGCCTGATGCGTCAGTGCTGAAACAAAAAAGATGTCCCCCACCCCGGGAAAATCCGGGTTGGGGGATTTGTCTTAGTCCAGCAGATACGCCAGAAACGCGCCGCCGGTGATGGCATACACCAGAATGGTGAAAGCCACAACGATCAGCGTCAGGATAAACTGGGCGATCGCCCAATTTTTCCGGGAGCGCTTCTCCGGGGAGCTGCTCACCGCCCAGACGATCAGGCAGATGAAGCCGACAATGGGAATTGCCGAGAGGATCAGGGTGCCGATCCAGGAACCGACAGACATGTCCGTGTCCTGCCGTGCGTAGGTATTACCGTTGTAGTTGTCCATGTTATATTCCTCCTGCTTTCCAAATTTAGGGGATATAATGATTATAACACATATCTGTGAAAATGGGAATACTTTTTCGGCAAAATCTTTTCTGCAAATCGCCCCGCACACCGCAAAAAATCCCGACAGCCGAAGCTGTCGGGATTTTTTAGCTTAGCGTATTCTCGATTACCGGGCGCTGCGCTTCTTGTTGTAGAAGTACACACCGGCAATGGCGGCGCCGGAGACGACCATGAAGATCACGGGAATGAAGATCATATCACCGGTCTTGGGGTTGGTCTTATCGGCCTTCTCGTTGGTAGTGCTCTTGGCGTTGGCGTTGGTGATCATCACGTTGATGTGGACTTCGCTCTCCTTGCGGAGCTCGTTGGTGTCGGAGATGGTGTCATACTTCTGGGTGTCGTTGACAAAGTTTCCGACCCAGTTGCCCTTGGCCATGTACATGCCGTCATACTTGATGCCGTCGCTGGTCTTGGCGGTGTAGTAGTTCTTCACAACGGTCTTGACCTCATCCAGCGTGACCTTGCCGTCCAGAGCAATGCCCTCGGTGATATTGATGGTCTTGGCGGGATCGTCGATCTTGTTGTCCTTGAAGATGTGCAGGTAAACCTTGTAGGGGAACTTGTTGTTGGTAGTGGTGGTGTCCTTCTCGAGGTAAGCGTAGAATTCTACGTTGCCCTTGATGACGAGCTTGGCAACCTGAGCGCTGGTGTAGAGGTCACCCTTGTTGTCAATCTTCCAGCCCTTGAAGGTGTAGCCGGTCTTGTTATCGGCCTTGCTCTGAGCGTCGGAAACCTTCTTGCTGTCAATGCTGCTGCCGCTGGTCACGTTGTAGGTGGAAACGGCCTTGCCGTCGGTGCCGTAGAAGGTCACTCTGACAGTGTCGCCCTCGGGAGTGCTGCCGCTCTTGGCCTTCAGGGTGACGGTCAGGGAGTCGCCGGCATCGATTGTGGTGGACAGGGACAGGTTGTTGCCCTTTTCATCGCTCTTGGCGGTGACGAACTCATAGGAATCCTTCCAGTTGCCCATCCAGCGGTAGCTCAGGATGTCGCTGATAACGGAGGACTTACCGTTCACAGGCTCAACCTGGAACTCTCTGGCAATCGCGTTGCCCTTGTCGTCAATAATCTTAAGAGTGATATACTTGGCGGGCTCTTCCGCCTTCTTGGTGTTGACAAACAGCTTCAGGGAGTAGCCGTCGTCGATACCGGCATACTTGATGGTGACATCGGTGGCCTCATTGCCGGAAGCGCCGGTCCACTTGACGAACTCCTTGTCGGAGTTGACCAGGCTCAGACCCAGCTCCTTGGTCAGCTTCACGCTGCCGTCAACAGGAACGGTGATCTCGCCCTTTCTTGCATAAGAACCGTCAACATAAATCTCAACAGGAACCTTCGCGTCAACGCGGGTATCCTCGACTTTCTTGTTGAGGTACAGGTTTACGTAGTAGCCATTCGCATTTGCCTTCTTCAGGTTGTCATAGCTGATGGGGCCGGTGGTCTCTTCGTCCTTCATGTTCGTCCACTTGACGAATTCCTTGTCGCCGTAAATCAGAGTCTCGGCCAGTTCCTTCGTCAGTTCCAGTTTCTGACCGGGCTTCACGGTAACATACTTGTCAGTGACATACTTTCCGTCAACGTAGGTCTTGACGGTCAGGGTTTCATCAGCTTCCGTAGCAGCGGCCTGGAAAGGAACCGCGCAGACCAGCAGCATAGCCACCAATACGAGGCTAAGCAGCTTCTTCATTGTGTTTTTCATAGTTTCTAACCTCCTAGAAAATTGGTTGTTTTAGAAATGCTGCCGGCTCTGGAACCTTTGGTGTCGCCAATCGGGGAGGCTTTCCGCCGCTTCCGCACCCGGCATCTCTTTCATGTCTGCATGATATCACATCCGTTCCCGGATGTCAATAGGAAAATTACAAAATGTAACAGAATTCTTTACACTTTATAACATTCTTAAACATTTGCCCTTATCTTAAGAAATTTACTCCAAATTTTACCATAAAATTCGTTTTTTACCAGCTACGAAAAATGACAATCTCTGATTTCGATATCTTTTTTCTTTCAAAGGTTACAATTTTGTTGCAGCCGCCTGTGGCCTCCCGAAGCGGCCTCCGCCGCCCAGGGGGGTGGAAAACCCCGGTGCCAGCATGGCACCGGGGTTTCCGCGAAAGGGTTTGGAAAGAAGAGAGGTAGAAAAGAGGATCTACGGAGTTGAAAGGGAGCGGCTCACGGCTTCCGCAACCTTTCTGGTATTACCATACCTTTGGGTTTTGAACAGGTAATAACGGAAATGAAAATAAAAAGCGACGAAATTGTGAACAGTTTTTCTTCATGCCGGAATATCTCCCTGTTTTTTGCGCCTATTCCTTCGGCAAACGGGGCGGCGCGGGATTTCCCGCGCCGCCCTCGGCTGGTTCCTGTACGCCTTTATGCTCCGGGGAAGATCAGCGTTACCTTGAACAGGTCGCCGTCCACCAGCAATTGCAGCTGCCCCTTTTGCAGCTCCATCAGGGTCTTGGCAATGTTCAGGCCCAGACCGCTGCCCTCGGTGTTCCGGGAGTCGTCGCCCCGGACAAAGCGCTCCATCAGCTCGTCGGCATCCACGTTCAGCTCGTCACGGGAGATGTTCTTCAGGGAAATGATGACCTTCCCCTCCAGCGCCATCACGTCGATATACACCCGCGTGCCGGGCAGGGCATATTTCACGGTGTTGCTCAGGAGATTGCTCAGCACCCGCCACGCAAGTCTTCCGTCCGCCATCATGGCGACAGACTCTTCCGGATGGCGGAATACGGGGGTCAGCTGGGCTTTTTCCAGCTTGTCGGCGAATTCGCCCAATGCCTGATTCACGGATTCCACCGCGTCCAGCTTCGTAATGTCCGCCGTCAGGTTCCCCGTGCTGGCCTTGCTCATTTCCATCAGATCCTCGATCAGCTTTTTTAAGCGCTGGGACTGCCGGTTAAGGACTTCCAGATAGGTCTTCTCCTCCTCCGGCGTGTGGGGCTTTTGCAGCAAGTCCACATAGTTGATGATGGAAGTCAACGGCGTTTTGATATCGTGGGAAACATTGGTAATCAGTTCTGTCTTCATACGCTCCGATTTTAATTGCTTCTGCGCCGCCACTACGGCAACGCCTGCCAGGTCGTTCAGGTCACCGGCAAAGCTCTTGAACGCGCCGATGAGATATTTGTCGTCCACCTTGGTGTCCAGGTCGCCCTTGCCCATGCGCTTGGCGCTTTCCAGCAGGATGCCGAAGCAGTACGCCCCGTACAGCACCACGGCCACGCAGGCGCACAGGCTCAGCACCACCATCAGATTCGATCTTCCCGCAAGGGCGGCGAACAGGAGCATCACCATGATGAAGCCCGTCAGCAGCCACTGCCAGGTCAGCGGCATCATGGAATACACCCGGTTGACGGATTTTCCGATTTTTGCGCAGGTCTTCTTTATCTGCTTCCACAGCCATCTCAGGGGTGTAAGAAGCATCAGCAGGAAGTCCCAGAATACAGCCGCCGCCTTGGGCAGCTTCCGCAGCAGCCAGCCGCAGCCGGAGAAGCAGCCCTTGACGCACTTCACCAGCAAATCTAAGCACCGCCAGCAGACGCTGTTGCGCCACCAGTAGCCCCCGGGGGTCTTGAACTGGGCGGCACAGGCAAAGCAGAAGCCTACGAAAATCAGGCTCATGACGTAGCCCGCCATCAGCACTCCGGCGCAGAGTGTCTGCATATTCTGCGTGAACAGGTCGGCGGCATCGTAGAATTGGACGATTGCCATGAAAAGGCCGAAGACGATCAGCCCGCCACCGGCGAGGTAAATGTCCAGAGGAATGCAGTTGAAGCCCGCGGCGTGGACTTCCTCACTGCCGGGCTTTCTGCCCGCCGCGCAGCAGAGATACACGGCCAGCACGGCAAACAGCAGCAGACACGCGCCCATGATGAAGAGCAGGCTGTCACGGCAGCTCCACAGCTGGGTAAGCAGAGCGTACCCGCCGTCAAAGCGGTACGCGCCGGGCGCAAGGGTCAGCTCCACGGTATAGTCGGGCAGCTGGGCGTAGCGGTACTCCACCACCATGGACTTCTGGGCGTCGTCGTCCCAATATTCCATGGTGTGAGATTCGCCGTCCGCAAAGATCACGTCCGGGGCTGCCGTGCCGGTTGCCAACGGCTTGGTGGGGTTCGCGGACAGCGTCTCGAGGGGGGCGGTCTCCTCCGTCGTGTCCGGGACGGTTTCGGCGGTCGTCTCCGGAACCGTTACGGCAACGGTGGTTTCGTCGGTTGTTTCCGGCACCGTCTCTCTGGTGGTCTCCGGGAGGGTCTCGGCTTCCGGCATCACCTTCTGCGTCAGGCTGGGCGTTACCCGGAACACGACCGCCGTGCCGTTGGCATCCCATTCGAATTCGCCCACGCCCGCCGGGTTTGACGCCCGATAAACGATAGAATCGTCCTTGTCCCGGAATTCCACGGCGGTGATGACGGCATCCTGCGGCATATTGTCCCGGTAGAATGCGTCGCCCGACTGAAAATACAGGACGCCCGCGTCGTTGCGTTTCAGCACGCCCACCGGGCTGCTGCCGCTGCAGGTATGTTCCCCCTCGCCTGCCAGCTCCGATTCCGTGGTGAATGTTACCTTATATATATCTGCGCCCTCAGTGGGAACGTCGTCCAACAGAACTTCGCTTTGGCTCAGCTCCCGGGTCGTGTCGAACACCAGATAGCCGGATTCGTTTTCCGAGAAGCAGTCCGACACGTCGTTGTAGGTCTGATACAAGACACTGCCGTCTACACCAACGAACGTCACGCACGTTGTAGGCGCGTCAGGCAGGTCTATCACGCCCATCGAGGGATTGGCCTCAAAGCGAACGCCGTTGCCGGTGTCGTAGATATTACCGATCGGTTCGACGCTGTCCACGTTCCCACTGGAGCCTTCCGTTTCGATGCTAAGGCTGAGAACCAATGCCCCGCCCTCCGGGATGGCGTTATAGGTGCTCGCGTCCGCCTGAGGTGCTGTTTCCGACTTTTCCGTAATGGACAGGACGTATTTATACGAGCCGCTGACGGGGAAGGAATAAAATTCGGCGTCCGACAGATTTTCCGCGCCGCCGGATTCCAGCACGTTTCCTTCGGCGTCCTTCAGCACGTAGCCCGCCAGCGCCGGGTTGAACACGCCGTAAAGCCAGCCGGTCTTCCCCGACGGCCCCAGATCGTACACGGTCGGCCCCGCGATCGCCTCCGGCACGCCGCCCAGATTCGCTTCGGCGTAGTCCACGGCGATACGGCCAGCCATGGATTCGCCGTCCGAGCGGATGTATCTGTCCCGCAGCTCCTCCACGGAGATGTCGTACAGTCCCGATTCCGTCATGCCGATGATGGCGGCGGCGCTTCCGGCGGCTCCCAGAAGCATCAGGGCGCACAGGGCGATGGCGAGGAATTTGAATACAATATTGTATTTCAAATTATTTTCCTCCTTCCATTTTATAGCCCTGTCCCCACACGACTTTCAGATACCGCGGCTCCGAGGGGTTGATCTCGATTTTCTCCCGCAGATGGCGGATATGCACCGCCACGGCGCCCTCGCTGCCCAGCGCCGCTTCCTGCCAGACGGATTCATACAGCACCTTGGTGGAGAACACCTTTCCGGGGTTCGCCATCAGCAGGTGCAGAATGGCATACTCCGTGGGCGTGAGGGACACAGGTTCCCCCTCCACGGTGACGGTTTTGGTGCGGTCGTCCAGCACGATGCCGCCGATGGTGATGCTGCCGCTGCCCTCCTCCGGGCGGCTGCCCAGCTGGGCATACCGGCGCAGCTGGGAACGCACCCGCGCCAGTACCTCCACCGGCACAAAGGGCTTGGTGATATAGTCGTCCGCCCCCACGTTCAGCCCCAGCACCTTGTCCTCCGTCTCGGACTTGGCGGTGAGCAGAATGATGGGCGCGTTGGAAAATTCCCGGATCTTGGAGGTCGCCGTGATACCGTCCATCACGGGCATCATCACGTCCAGCAGAATGAGGTGAATGTCGTTGTTTTTCGCGATCTCCACCGCCTGGGTGCCGGTGAACGCCTCGAACAGATTGTACCCCTCGGGGGTCAGGTATATTTTCAGCGCGTTGACGATATCCGGCTGGTCGTCGCAAATCAGAACATTGTACATGTGGTTTTCCTTCCTCTCGTCATCTTTTTTTCTTATTATATCACCGGCTTCTTTAAGATGAAAGAGGTCTATTTCTTAAAATGGGATTAACATTTGAAAAAGCGCCTTTTGCCAACTTCTGCGCCACATTTTTTCTTGCTATTTCCCCGTTCCCGTTTTATAATTACATCATTCAATTGTTACACCGAAGGAGTTGTTTTCCATGCTGAAAGATTTTTTTACCGCTCTGGGAACCGGCGCGCTGAATAAGGTGCTCCACGCCGTTCTCGTGCTGGTCATTGGCCTTCTGATCATTCGCGTCGTCACGAAGCTGCTTCAGGGTGGACTGGAAAAATCCCACCTGGAAAAGGCCGCCCACAGCCTGATTCTGTCCCTTGCCAAGGTGGCCATGTATATCCTGCTGGGTCTGAGCGTAGCCTCCAGCCTTGACATTGACGTTACCGGCATCGTCGCTCTGGCAAGCGTCCTGACATTGGCCGTTTCCCTGTCGCTGCAAAATATGCTCACCAACGTCATCGGCGGCTTCACCATTCTTTCCACCCACCCCTTCCACTCCGGCGACTATGTGGAGATCGCCGGGCAGTCCGGCACGGTGCAGGAGATCAACATGACCTACACCCGCCTTGCCACCTTTGACAACAAGCTCATTTCCATTCCCAACAGCGCCGTGGTCGCGGCGCAGATCGTCAACTACTCCGCCGCCGACACCCGCCGGGTGGATATCCCCGTCTCCGCCTCCTACGACGCTCCCACCCAGAAGGTCATCGACGCGCTGGTGCTGGCGGGAACCATGGACAATGTGCTTCTGACCCCCGCCCCCAGCGCCTGCGTGAGCAGCTACGGCGACAGCGCCATTGCCTACACCCTCCGCGTCTGGGTCAAAACCGAGGACTACTGGGACGTGTATTTCGCCCTGACCCAGCGGGTCAAGGACGTCTTCGACGAGCAGGGCATCACCATGACCTACCCCCATCTGAACGTACATCTGGATAAGTAAAGCATACCGCCCTCCCAAATGGGGAGGGCGGTACTGTGTGATAATCACATAGATAAAACTTCCAGCAGCGCCATAACGCCGATTCCCGGCAGTCCCAGGAATCCGGCCACCAGCACCGTCACGGCGTTGATGGGGAAATACGCCCCCGTGAACGCCGCCACGGAATTCAGCAGCCACAGGCACAGAAAGCCGCACCCGGAGTGTATGCCGACCTTGAAAATCAGCTTCATGGGCATCAGCAGCAGCCGCACCAGCACCAGCGCGACAAGGGCGGGAATGAGCAACGTTACAAATTTTTCCATAGGCACCTCCGAATAATCAGGCTTGTTCCGGTTAAGCTACCTGCGGACAGCAAAGGAACGGGAACCAAACGTGACGACGGTTGCTTTCGCCCATTTCATTTACTGTCAAGTGTGTCGCCGAATGCGCAGCGGTATGACGCGAATTAGGAACTCTGAAAACAAGCTTCTTCTGCTTTCTCGCGGCATCAGACAGAATGTATTTTCTCTTTGATACCCTTTTCTGATTAAAATACTTATTTTAATCGGAAGCGAGCGGGCGAAAAAGATTTGTGTTCAGCGATTCCTGCGCAGGGAGAAGGGAACGGCTCTCCTGCGTACATTCTGCCACAGATTTTTTGCGAATAAACGAAAACCGGAGTACAGCTGCGCACGCGATTGGTGCCCTGACTCCGGTTTTTGTACTTGTCCTCTCCCCTGCCCACAACATCCTGTGTCCTGCCAAAAAAAATCTTCGTTTATCTGCGAAATTCTCTGCCGCCCCGCCGTTGTCCCTGTTGGGAAGGTGTGGTATAATGACGGAAAACGACTTTTTCTGCGAGGCACCGAAATGATAACCGAACCTGTCAAAATTTCCCAGAGCGACATCCGCAGGCTGCTTTCCGCCGCCAATCCGGATGCGGCGCTGCTTTACCTTTACATAAACAGCGGCAACCGCCCCGAGGACGCGGAAGCCGATCTGCATTTCAGCGCTCCCCGCTACGGCTGCGCCGCCGCTACCCTGCGGCAGCTGGGTCTGTGGCCGGAAGACCGCCCCAGCCACATCGCCCCCGGCGAGCGTCCCAGCTACTGCGAAAAGGACGTGCTGGACGCCATGGATTCGGACAACACCTTCCGAAGCCTTTACGGCGAAGTGCAGCGTCTGCTGGGCCGCAGTTTGAACACCGAGGAACTGAAAATTCTTCTGGGCTTTGTGCGCTACTTGGGACTGACCGCGGACGTGATCTCCCTGCTGGTGTGCTACTGTAAAGAACGCGCTCGACAGAGGGGAAGTCTGCGCAACCCGTCTCTGCGCACCATCGAGAAGGAAGCCTACAACTGGGCGGAACGGGGCATCGACACCGTAGAGGAAGCCGCCGCTTTCATTCAGGCGCAGAACGTGCGCAATTCCCGGCTGTCCCGGCTGATGAACCTGATCCAGATCCGGGGGCGGAGTCTCACCGCCGCCGAGGAGCGCTATGCCCAGAGCTGGCTGGACATGGGCATGGACGACGAGCTGATCTCCATGGCCTATGAGCGCACCTGCCTGAACACCGGCGGCTTAAACTGGGCGTACATGAACAAGATTTTGCAGCGCTGGCAGCAGCAGGGCTTCCACAGCGCCGAGGACGTCCGCACCGGCGACCGGAAGACGGGCGTCCCGAAGGGTGCCTCCGGCCAGCTGGGCGAAGCAGAGCTGGAAGCCATTCAGAAAGTATTGCAGGAGGGATAATTCGTGGGATACAGTGCGGAAGTGGTCCAGCGTGCCCGGGCGCGTCTGGCCCAGGCAAAGGAAGACCGGGAGTCGGAAAACAGGCAGCATCTGGCAGAAGCCTACGCAAAAGTCCCCCGCATCCGGGAAATCGACATGCTTCTGCGCCGCACCATGGCGCAGGCCGCTCAGGCGGCCTTTTTGCAGGGTTCTGACGGTCAGGCGCTGCTGGAACAGGCGCGGCGGGAAAACCTCAGCTTACAGCAGGAACGGGCAGCGCTGGCCGCGGCGAACTTTGAGGATGGCTTCTTGGACGAAAGCCCCATTTGTGACAAATGCGGCGGCAGCGGCTATGTGGGCACTACCATGTGCGAGTGCCTGAGCGAGCTTTGCCGTCAGGAGCAGAAAAAGGAAATTTCCGTGCTGTCCAACAGCCGGGAAACCTTCAGCCAGTTCCGGCTGGACTACTACCCCGACGCCGTTGACCCCAAATACGGCGCCAGCCCCCGCACCATTATGGAGCGGACGCTGAACATCTGCCGCCGGTACGCCGCGACCTTCACCCCCAACGCAGGAAATCTGCTGTTCATCGGCGGGACAGGGCTGGGAAAGACCTTCCTGTCGGCATGCATCGCCCGGACGGTGACCGACCGGGGCTACAGCGTTGTTTACGAAACCTCCAGCCACCTGTTCTCCAAGCTGGAGCAGGCGAAATTCAGTCCCAGCGAAGACACCCGCCGGGAAGCGGCCAAGCTGACGAACAGCGATCTTCTGATTCTGGACGATCTCGGCACGGAAATGCCCGGGCAGTTTGTCACGGCCGCGCTGTACAGCTTACTCAACGACAGAATGATGGCCGTCAAGCCCATGGTCATCTCCACCAACCTGAATGTGGACGAGCTGAGCCGCCGCTACTCCCCCCAGATCGCGTCCCGGCTCCACGGTGACTTCCAGCGTCTGACCTTCGTGGGAAACGACATTCGGGTACTGAAAAACAGAGGTTTATGATGAAAACAGGTATTTTATTCGATTTGGACGGCACGCTTCTGGACACGCTGGCAGACCTGGCCGACAGCGTCAACCGCGTTCTTGCATCCTTTGGCTATCCCCAGCGCACGGTGGAGGAAGTCCGCCAGTTCGTGGGCAACGGCGCTGCCCGTCTGATTGCTCAGGCCGTCCCGGAGGGTGCGAACCCCGCCCCGGTGCTTGCGGCTTTCCAGCCCTATTACAGCGCCCACTGCCAGATCAAAACCAAGCCCTATGAGGGCATTCCGGAAGCGCTGGCCGCGCTCCGGGAGCGCTACCCCCTCGCCATTGTTTCCAACAAGCCGGACGCGGCGGTCAAAACCCTCTGCGCCGACATTTTCCCCGGCATTTACGCCCGTGGGGAAAGCCCTGACTGTCCCCGTAAGCCCGCCGCGGACATGGTTTACAAGGCCATGGCATCCATCGGCGCCGATACGTGCATCTACGTCGGCGACAGCGACGTGGACGTCCTGACGGCGAACAACGCCGGTGTCCCCTGCCTCAGCGTTCTCTGGGGCTTCCGGGACAGAGCCTGCATGGAATCGGTGGGTGCGAAGCATTTCTGCGAGACGCCCGCCCACCTGGTCGCGGACATAGAGGAGATCATCCATGGCAAATGAATTTTACGCTCTCATGGGCCGTATGCGCTACATAACCCGCTGGGGTCTGATGCGCAACACCTTTTCCGAAAACATTTCCGAGCACAGCCACATGACCGCGGTGCTGGCCCATGCTCTGGCGCTGATCCGCCGGGACATTCTGAACCTCCCCGCCCCCGACCCTGACCGCTGCGCCGTGGCGGCGCTGTACCACGACGCTTCGGAGATCCTGACCGGCGACCTGCCCACGCCCATCAAATACTACAATCCGGACATCAAAACCGCCTACAAAGAGGTGGAGCGCATTGCGGGCAACCGTCTGCTGGATATGCTCCCCCCCGAGCTGCGTTCCAGCTACACCCATTATGTGCTGGAGGACGACGCGGAGCTGGAACCCTTCGTCAAGTCCGCAGACAAGCTGTCCGCCCACATCAAGTGTCTGGAGGAGCAGAAGGCAGGCAACACAGAATTCGACTCTGCGGCGCAGCAGACTCTGGACGCGCTGAAAGCCATGAACAGCCCTGAGCTGGAATGGTTCCTAAACAACTGCCTGCAAGCCTTCACGCTGAATCTCGACCAGCTGTAGCACTTGACGGTTGACGGAAAATATGCTACCATAGGCTGTGTCGATGTGCTGACATTTGTCATGTAATTTTATATCCCCCGTCATGGGGGGACATGCCGCTGTGGTGGAATAGGTAGACACCCGAGACTTAAAATCCCGCGGGCCGGATGCAGCATCCAATCCGAAAAGTGCTTGCAAACAGCCAACTTTTTGAATTTGACTTATCTTGGTTTTGGAGCATCCCTCCAAAACATCCCTCCAACTTTCACATCCCTCCATTGGAGGGATTGAATACGCCGCTATGGTGGAACAGGTAGACACTGCAGACTTAAAATCTGCCGAAGAGTGATCTTCGTACCGGTTCGATTCCGGTTAGCGGCACCATCTGGAATCTCAGAGCAGTTTTTCTGCTCTGAGATTCTATTTTTCTGGCAAAATGGAAAGAATTGCGTTCGCGGACGATAGCTTATTATTCTCGTCCAGATGCGTGTAAATATTGGCTGTTGTACCTATTGTGCTGTGACCAAGCCAAGCCTGAATTTCTTTTAAGCTTACGCCCTGGGAGAACAAAAGTGAAGCACAGCTGTGCCCTTACGGTATAATTACGACAAACCGGGAAAGCCCTGAATTACCAACGGTTTTTGGGATTCTGCTCCCTGATTCTTCGTCCTTTTCCAACCCGAAAAATCAAGCAGAATGAAGGCAAATTTTTGGAGGTGTTAAATTAACGACAAATTCATATCCCCCGGATAAGGCTTCCCTTATCCAAGATTCAGGGCATTTCCGCACTACGGGAATGCCCTTTTTCTATGCCCAAAATCTTTGAAAGGAGGCAATGCCATGCCAAAGAAAGCGCCGGAAAAGATTGGTTCCGTTCTCCGTGTGCCGTTATCCCAGCTTCACCCGCACCCGCAAAATCCCTTCGCCGTGCGTGACGATTCTGCCATGCAGGAGCTAAAGGAAAGCGTCAGCCAGAACGGTGTTCTTGTCCCTGCCATTGCCCGCCCCCGTGCGGAAGGCGGCTATGAACTGATTGCCGGTCACAGACGGAAATATGCCTGCGAACAGGCTGGGCAGGATTCCATGCCCGTGATCGTTTTGAATCTGAACGACGATGAAGCCGTCATCCAGCTTGTAGACAGCAACATCCAGCGGGAGGATATTCTTCCCTCGGAACGGGCCCGGGCATACAAGATGAAAATGGATGCCATAAAACGGCAGGGTGCGAGGACCGATTTAACTTCGCCGAACGGTTCGGCAAAGTTCCGAAGTGATGATCTCATTGGAGAAAGGGATGGGGTCAGCGGAGACACCGTGCGCAACTACATTTCTCTGAACAATCTCACCCCGCCGCTGATGCAGATGGTGGACGAGAAGAAAATTGCTCTTACCCCTGCCTATCAGCTTGCTGCTCTTTCAGAGCAGGAACAGGAACTGCTGGTGGAAACCATGAGCAGCGAACAGGCCACCCCGTCACTGTCCCAGGCACAGAGAATGAAAAAACTGAGCCAGATCGGAGAACTAAATGAGGACACCTTGCTTTCCATTATGATGGAGCAGAAAAAGCCCGTGAAGAATGATATTGTTCTTCCCGGCGAAAAATTGCGCAAGTATTTCCCCCGTTCCTACTCTCCCGAAAAAATCCAGGAGACCATCTTCAAGCTGTTGGATGCCTGGATGCGCAAGCGCCAGCACGACAAAAGTCGGTAAAACTGAATATCCCACCCAACCGGACAGGCTCCCGCTTGCCCGGTTATTTTTATGTCAACCACAGGAGGTTTCATGTATATCCGAAGATTTACCTACAAGAAAGAAGATGTGGACTGCAAACTCTGCACGGAGTTCCGGGGCAGAAAGAAATGTCCGCACAAGATCTGCCCGTATATCACAGAACGCATTGAAGCCGGGGCCGTGACCTATCAGGAAGCCGTAAACGCCATGGTGCATCCGGGATGCCAGATGATCCGCCGCCTGCCCAAGCTGATGCTGACCTATTCGGATTCCTTTTGGATGGACGACCGGCACAAATCCCGCATGGAGTTCTTCAATACCCGCATGGGCTATTCTCCCAGCAGAAACACTCCGGCCTATTACGCCGCCATGTATCTGCTGACTGCCAATGAGACGCTCTACTGGCGCATGGCAAACTGCTTCTGCCGTTCCGGGCTGGATTTCAGCTTCGCCATTCTGAGAGGTATCAGTCCCCACAACTATGCTCTGTACCGCGCCGCCGTCGGTTTATGTACCGAACGCAGGGGTGTTACCCTTTTGGAAATGGCTGACCGAGAATTGGTGGACGATGATGCCTTCCGGCTGATTATCAACGCCATGCTCATTGCCCGGTATGGAATCGCCGCAATGAAACTGAAAAAGGAGGAAACATCCCATGACAAGTGATTTCGGCGTAACTGCCGGTCATGTTGAGTATTCCAACCGCCGCTTCGATTTCGACACCCGTCACATGGTGATGATCGAGGTGTACCGGCATACGGAGGCACTGGAACAATTCGATTACGAACTCCCCGTCTATGATCGGAACGAGCCTTACCGCGCCCGACTGTATTTGTCGGAAGATGAGTTCAAAACCGTTCGCAGGATGGAACTGAACGGGATTCTGCGCACCCTGCACCATGCCAATGTCGTGGGCGGGTATCTCGTTGACGATAGAAAACCGAAAAGAAAAAACGCCAGAAAAAACAAGGAGGAAATGTAATTATGAATACCACTACTACCATTGAAAAGATGATCGATTCCATCGCCGCTGTCTGCATCGACCTGGGGCTTCGGGGCGGGTACACCCCGGAGGAGATCACGGACTTGGTCTGCGACATTGCGTTCGCCCATATGTATGATGCCCTGCGGGACCGGGCGGAGACTGTGTATGCCTACTCCACGGACGGTGACCGCTCCACGACGCTGAAGTACCGCAGCAGAAAGCTGTTTGACCGGGAGGCTATGCTGCTCTGGCGGGAGCCTGTGGTTTGCGTGGATGAGACGGAGGTGGCATCCAGCCGGTATCTGGAGCTGTGGCTGCTGGAGGATATGAGCGTCGCTGTGGTGTCCTGTGTTCAGATCGTTTTTGGAGACGGGAATGACTACATCACTGAGTACCGGGAGTACAAGGGCGATGAGATTCCCTTCTCCGAGCCGGTGCCTGACCTGCTGGACTTCTTGGACCGGCTGGAAAGTCTGTGCCCCGATGAATACCACCCGGATGAGGTCGTTATCTACGAAACCTAAGTCCAGGGCCATTATGGGCAGGGGCTGATTCTGCCCCGCCGAATGCCCCTGCGAAAAGAGGTGATGAATTATCGCAGTATTTCGTGTAGACAAAACCAGAGATTACACCGTCATGGCAAACCATCATCTGCGTAACAGGGAGCTTTCCCTGAAAGCAAAAGGTCTGCTTTCTCTCATGCTGTCCCTGCCAGAAGATTGGGATTATACCACAAAGGGGCTTTCCTGCATCTGCAAGGATGGTGTAGACAGTATTTGCGCTACCATTAAGGAGCTGGAAAAGGCGGGGTATGTAAAACGTCGTAGGCTTCGGGATGCTCAGGGGCGGCTTTCCGATTTGGAATACACCATCCTGGAAAAGCCTGAGCCTCTGCCATCTCCTCCTGAGTCACCACAACGGGAAAATCCAGTTGTGGTGAAACCAGATGTGGTGGAGCCAGATGTGGATAATCCAGAACTGGGAAAACCACATACGGAAAATCCCGCACAATTAAGTATACAAGAAGTAAATAAACAAGAATCCATAACTGGTCAATCCAATACTCATTCATTCTTTCCCGCTGGCGCTCCGGCTGAAGGACAGAAGGACGCATTGGATGAGAGAGAAAAGATCAAGCATCAGATTGAGTATGATTGGCTGCGGGAACAGTTTCGGGCGGAGCCAATAGATGAGCTGGTGGAAATCATGCTGGAGGTTGCAATGAACCGCAGTCCCACCATCCGCATTGGCAGAGACGCAGGATATCCGACCTCCTATGTGCAGGAACGGTTCTCCAAGATCACCGCCATGCACATTGAGCGTGTCATGGAGGGGATCGCGGACAACCGCACCCAGGTTCGCAATACCAGAGCCTATCTGCTGGCATCCCTGTTCAATTCCGTGTCCACTCTGGACAATCAATGTACCATGCAATACAACTACAATTTGGGCGGCTCCTGGTGAGCCGCTTTTTTATGCCCGGACGCCGGGAGAAAGGAAGGAAAATTGAAAAGGCCTCTCGCGTATATTACCGCCCACTGGGGCGAAACCACTGATGAAAACATGAAGCTGGCGGCGAAGTATTGCCGTGCTGTCTACGACGCCGGGTATCAGCCCATCTGCCCTCTGGTGATGCACTCCCTGTTCCTGCGGGACGCCATTCCCCAGGAACACAAGGATGATCTGGATATGTCGAAAGACTATCTCTACCGCGCCTCACTTCTGGTAGTATGCGGCAGCACTGTGGACGAAACCGTGAAGAACGATATTGCCATCGCTTCCCGGCTCCACAAGACCGCAACCACCCTGGACGGCATTCTGACCGTAAAGGGGCAGGGACGAAACAGGTGTCCCCGTGAGTAACGGAAAAACCATTGCCCAGCGGATGGAGAAAGCCCGGATTCAGGCCGGTGCCCAGAATTACAAGGGGCATGACTACATGGATTTGGCCCGGTTCGATGAAAACACCCGGCACATGATTATCTTCCATGTCCTGACCCATGATTCCCCGGTGGGTGATAAGGGCGACAGGATGCGCCTGTTTCTCTCCGACAAGGGCTATCAGAAAGCGTTGGAGAATGAAAAGCACGGGAACATCCAGATTCTTTCCCATGCAAAGGTCGTTCGGGGAAATCTGATCTACGACCACAAAGACCAGCTTCGGTAAAGGAGGTTCCATGAATCTGAAAATTCTGCTGCACCGGCTGGTGGTTCCGCCCTAGCAGGGTTACCTTCTCCCTGCAATTTCGTGGAAAGGAGCGTGATTTGTTATGCAGGAAGAAGTGGAACAGAGGGTATTTACCCTCATCGTCAACTGCACCAAGCTGACAGAGCAGGAGCTGCGCAAAGCGCTCAGCAAATTTCTTGCCCAGATGAAAACCCGTCATCAGACCAAGCAGCCCCACGGGAAAATGACCGTTAAAAAGCTCGCCGCCCAGAATCGGGGCCTGCAGAGCGTGGAGGTCACGGACCAAAATATCGGTTCCTTCAACCGGATTGCCCGGAAGTACGGCATTGACTTTGCCCCCTTTAAGGCAAAGGGGCAGGATCGTTACCTGATTTTCTTCAAAGGTCAGGATGCCGATGCCATGACAGCCGCTTTCAAGGAGTATACGGAGCAGATCGTGAATAAGAAGTCCCGCCCCTCTGTCCTGGCCAAACTGGAACAGTTCAAGGCGCTGATTCAGTCCGCCGTGGTGGATCGGACGAAGAAAAAGGAGCTGGAACGATGAAGCAGGTAAACTGGAAGAAAATCCTGCTGCCGAACCTGCCCTATGTGTTCATTGCGTTGCTCTGCACAAAGCTGGGGCAGGCGGCACGGCTGGCTCCAGGGGCTGATTTCGCTGGAAAGCTCCTGCATTTTCTGGAAGGGCTGTCGGATGCCTTTGCGGTTCCGCTTCCTAGCTTCCACCTGGTAGATCTCTGCGTAGGTGTTGCCATCGCCGCAGCCATACGCCTGGGTGTCTATGTGAAGGGTAAAAATGCCAAGAAGTTCCGCAAGAACATGGAATACGGCTCCGCCCGGTGGGGCACAGCAGAGGACATCCGACCCTATGTAGACCCGGTGTTTGAAAACAACATCATCCTCACCCAGACGGAGAGTCTGACCATGAACAACCGTCCTGCCGACCCCAAGACAGCACGGAACAAGAATGTGCTGATAATCGGCGGTTCCGGCTCCGGTAAGACGAGGTTTTGGTTGAAGCCCAATTTGATGCAATGTACGTCCAAGAAGTACCCCGTCAGCTTTGTTGTCACCGATCCCAAGGGCAGCATCGTTACCGAGTGCGGAAAGATGCTGCTGCATTACGGCTACCGTCTGAAAATTCTGAACACCATTAACTTCAAGAAATCCATACACTATAACCCCTTTTCCTACATCCACAGTGAAAAAGACATTCTGAAGCTGGTCACAGCCTTGATTGCCAACACCAAGGGTGAGGGCAAGGCCGGGGATGATTTCTGGGTCAAGGCCGAGACGCTGCTTTATACCGCACTCATCGGCTACATCCATTATGAAGCCCCGGAGGAGGAACAAAACATTTCCACACTGGTGGAAATGTTGAACACCATGGAGGTTCGGGAGGATGACGAGGAATTTCAGAATCAGGTGGATTTGATGTTTGAAGACCTGGCAAAGGAGAAACCGGAACACTTTGCTGTCCGACAGTATAAAAAATACAAGTTGGCGGCGGGTGATATATGCTCTAAGTGACTTCTTAATCATGATTTTGTCATGGTTAGTGAAG
>OLOQ01000383.1_pt1 | contig 51736 bp, 78 predicted proteins | sample 1673101 | NCBI WGS metagenome assembly OLOQ01 (sample SAMEA3136754, study PRJEB25190) | human gut metagenome | biome: human gut; feature: human-associated habitat; material: faeces | place: Austria | collected 2013 | reverse complement strand
GCGGATGTCGGAGAAATCAACCGAATGGGCAGGTTCGTCCTCTGTCTTCTTACACAAACGGAGACGACTACATCGCCATTCTGAAGCCGCCCGACTGCGATTATGAAAAAGAGAAGAAGTCTGCCGAAAAGGTAGACACGGAGGAATAACATGCCAGTTTTTATATTGCTCCTGTTTCTCGGCGTTGCAGTGTTATGGCTTTTACTTTCCTTTTGCTTTATCCCAATCGGGAAGTTTGTTTCCAGATTGATAAAGGATGCAAAAACTTCCATGTCAAAAGATGACTTCAAAGAAAAATCTGAAGAAGAAAAGGATGGTACAGAACAGAATGGTTAAAAAGGGTTTTATCGGCGCAATTGTGCTTGCCGTGATTCTTTTCGGTGGTGTGATCCTGGGGCTTATGTGTACCGAGCGAATCCCAGCCGGCTATGTCGGTGTCGTGTATAACATGAACGGCGGCGTGGACGGCGAGGTTCTACAGCAGGGATGGCACCTTGTCTCCCCTACTAAGAAGGTAACGACATACTCAATCGGTATTGAGCAGTCCTATCTTACTGCTGAGAGCAAGGGAGATTCCCCTGATGATGAGAGCTTCAACATCCCGACCTCTGACGGGAAGACGGTTCGTGTTAATCTGGAGTTCTCCTATCGCTTTGACGAAGACCGTGTAGCGGAAACCTTTACCCTGTTTAAGGGTAAGTCCGGCGAGGAAATCAAGAATACATTTATCAAACCCAAGATTATTGCCTGGACGCAAGAGGTATCTGCAAATTATCCTGTAACGGATATTTTTGGCGACAAACGAACCGAAATCAATGCGGAGCTTGATGTATACCTGCGTGATAAGTTTGATAAATACGGCATCATCATTGACACCGTAAACTTCACGGATATTTCTGTGGATGCAGAGACCGCAGCGGCGATCCAGAAGAAGGTAAATGCTCAGCAGGAACTTGAGCTTGCAAATATTGAAGCGCAGACTGCCAAGGTGCAGGCCGAGAAAGATAAAGAGGTTGCCCAGATTGCGGCGGAAAAGGCAATCATCGAGGCGGAGGCAAAGGCTGAAGCAACCAGAATTGCTGCTGAGGCCGAGGCTGATGCAAATGCTCAGATTGCAGCTTCTCTTACACCTGAGCTGATTGATAAGATTATGTATGAGAAGTGGAATGGTGAGCTGCCCACGGTTTCTGGTTCTAACGCAATCGTGAGTATGGAAGGGTTGAAGTGATGCTGATGAAGAAAATCTATGTTGATATCATCTCTGAGAAAGAGAGAAAGCTTCATCAGCTCCAGGCGGATGCGGAGAGTGCCGTTGACATCGTAACGCGGGCAATCTCTGGCCTGGAATTGGTAAACCAGGAGATTGAAGATACTAAGTCCGAGATTGACGAGTATATCTCCCGGCTTACGGAGCAGCGTGACACGCTGGTTCATAACCAGAAGCGCAACTGCGTTGTAATCAAGAATTTCTCCAAGCTCCTTGCCGTTGATGAGGCGGAGGAAGAGAGCGAAGCAGCATCCTGATTGGGTGCGGGGAATTACGACACTAACAGCAATTTTATATGTATGAATATTTGAAAACATATCATGTGTCGTGTTGTGGGTGAAGATAATTTAAGGCGCATACAGCAATCTAATACAAAATTGAACTTGAAATTCAACATAAAAAGCGCCTTGTATTTACGAGGTATTGAGTGGTACTAAATACAAGAAAAGAAATTGGCAATGCTGCATTATCAACCGCAATTGCGTACTTTGGTTCTAATGGATATATCGTTTCAATACCATTAAATGACACACAAGACTATGATCTTGTTGTTGATAATGGAGATAGGTTACAAAAAGTGCAGGTCAAAGGCACTAACACAAAGGGGACGAAGAACGCATATAAAGTTGGTTTAAGAACTATTAGTGGAACCACAAGAAAAGTTTGTAAAACTGTAAATAAAACAGACATTGATTTGTTGTTCTGCTTATGTGGAGACGGAAGTATGTATCTTATTCCACATGAAAAGATAAAAAATGAATCTGCTATAAATCTCTCAACACAGAAAAGTATATATTCCAAAAAATCTTCTATCGACTATTCTCAGTATAAAGTAGAAATGTGAATGGGGCAGTAATCCTAATTGGTAAGGAAGTGTTTTGCTAAATCACCAGTAATCCGAAAGGATGTGCAGGTTCGAGTCCTGTCTGCCCCGCCAATCTGCTGGTGTGATGGAACAGGCAGACAAACGGGACTTAAAATCCCGTGGGGATACCCCGTGCGGGTTCGATCCCCGCCACCAGCACCAAATGGGAGCGTCCGGTGACAGCATCAATGTGTATAGGGCGGCGAGCACTTACAGCAATTTTCTTTGAAGTTCTGCAAAAACTTTGCGTTCGGTTCGACTCCGAAGCTCCCAAAGCCGTCACAAAAAATAATGTCCAGTGCGGTTAATTTTATCGAGTCTGGATTGTTAGATATAATAGAACATGCGGGAGTAGCTCAGATGGTAGAGCAACGGACAAAATAGTTTGTGCTTTGCAAAAGCGCGTACAGCAACATCAAAATAGGAATCTGTTTGTCGGAGGTTCAAGTCCTCCCTCCCGCACCGCCTCCTTTCTTTATTTGGTTGGTTGTAGGAACATCTAAAATATGATCACAGTTAGGTAAGGGTCACGCTTCAATGGTTGTGCCAGAACCGAAGAAGTGCTCCAGTGCAATTCTGGTGAGCCTAACACTAATATCTATGCGTAACGCCGGCAGAAGTACAATGCGGGTGCGATTGGTAGATTGTCAGTTCGATTCTGACCGCATAGGCCATATGCCAGGATAGCTCAGCGGTAGAGCACGTAATATCACCCCATGCGAATTGTATGATCCGCACACAGCAACTTTCTGATTTGCCTGTTAAGCACGTGGTCGCGGGTTCAAGTCCCGCTCCTGGCACCGGAGGAAGAGCTGCTTAAACCATTCTAAACCAACCTCATAAATGGGCAGAAATGGTGACAGTCTGGAAAGACAGACATTTACGCAGTAGTGGTCAAGTGGTAAGACAGCGGCTATAAAAAGTGTGTGCTTTTGGTACACGAACAGCAATATTCAAAAAGGCCAGCCGCCATCGCAGGTTCGATTCCTGCCTGCTGCACCAGGGGTAAGAGTTGACTTCACCATTCAAACAGTCCCTAAAAAGTTGGCAGCAATGGTTCGGTTCTGGGAAGTTTCCGAAAAAAGCTCCCATGATAAGAGGCGCACAGCAAAACACTGGTTAAAGTTTTTAGACTCATAATCTGAAACGATAAGGTTCAAATCCTTTCCGCCTCTTGCCTCCTTTAAGGCACAAGCAGCAACACAATGGACATAAGTGCCTTGAAGTTTTCTGTTAGGATTTAGTTAATCAATCTAAGGAGGAATCTAAAATGAGCAACAATTTCATGTCCGCAATGAAGAACACGCTGAACGACGAGTACAATGTCTCTGTTACGGAAAACGGCGCTGTTGGCTACCGTACCTCCGGTAAGGAGCTGCTCGATCTGAACTTTGCCGTGTCTTCTCTCCGCAGAGCAACCCCGGCAGACATCGCAGCCAGGTTCACAAGGGCTTTCTTCGAGGATCAGGTCACGGCGATGAAGTGGCTGTTCTTCGCCCGCGATATTCGCGGTGGCCTGGGAGAGCGCCGTCTGTTCCGCGTTGTGCTGGAGTATATGGCAAAGAACTCTCCTGAGTATGTCAAGCCGGTGATTCGCCTGGTGCCTGAGTATGGCCGCTGGGACGATCTTTGGTGCCTGTTTGATACCGATTTGCAGGGCGATGTACTGGATGTGGTGTGCGCCCAGCTCAAGGAAGACATTGCCAACATGAACAGCGGCAACAGCGTTTCCCTGCTGGCAAAGTGGCTCCCCTCTCTGCACTCTTCCTCTGCTGATAAGCGCCGCTATGCAAAGCTGATTTGCGGTTACATCGGCATTCAGGAGTGGGACTACCGCCGTGCGCTTTCCGCTCTGCGCACGAAGCTGGATATCGTGGAGAAGAAGATGTCCGCAAAGGAGTGGGACGAGATCAAGTATGAGGCCGTCCCGTCCCGCGCCAATCTGATTTACAACAGCGCGTTCCTGCGTCATGACGAAGAGCGCCGCCGCGACTTCCTCTCCAAGCTGGAAAAGGGCGAGACTAAGATCAACGCCTCCACCCTCTTCCCCCACGACATCGTACATCGGTACACCAATGGTGGATGGGGTACGACCGTTAAGGCTCTGGATCAGACGCTGGAGGCTCTTTGGAAGTCCCTTCCCGATACCGTGAACGGATGCGGTAATACCATCGTTGTCGCAGACGGAAGCGGCAGTATGACCAGCAGAGTCGGAGGCGGTAATGTGACCGCTCTGGATGTGGCAAACGCACTGGCGATCTATTTCGCTGAGCGCTCTTCCGGCCAGTTCAAGGACAACTATATCACCTTCTCCGAGAATCCTCGGCTGGTTGATTTCAGCCACGGCAAGACTCTGCGGGATAAGATCAGGATTGCGCTGAGCCATAACGAGATGGCGAACACCAATATCGAGGCTGTGTTTGATCTGATTTTGGACACCGCTATCAAGAACAACATGTCTCAGAGCGACATCCCTCACAACATCCTCATCATTTCCGACATGGAGTTTGACGGATGCGCCGTGACAAACACCCACCGGAGAGGGTACAGATGCGTCGATGCCCGGCTGTTTACGGTTCTCGCCCAGCGCTATGCGGATGCTGGATACCAGCTCCCACGCCTTGTGTTCTGGAATGTGAACAGCAGAACCGGTACGATTCCTGTCAAGGAAAACGACCTTGGCGTTGCCCTGGTCAGCGGGTTCAGCACGAACATCGTGAAGATGGTTATGAGCGGACAGACCGATCCTTACGAGTGCTTGCTTGAGACCTTGAACACCGAGCGCTATGCGCCCGTTGAAGAGGCTCTGAGAGGACTGTGATCGTTTTAGGAGAGGTGGAATCCCCACCTCTCCTTTGATTTTACCAGGAGGAATACGCTATGGAAGCAGTTACCGAATATATCAAAAGAAACTCCAATGGCAGAAAGCAGCCTGTTCGCGGTTCCACAATTGCGTCTGCGTTCGGCGTGTCTGGCGTAAGGGTTAGAAACATGGTGAACTCTGCGAGATGCAAGGGCGATCCGATCTGTTCCAATGGGAACGGCTACTACATTGCGAGAGACAAGTCCGAGATTGAGAATACGATTGCGTCCATGAAAGGGCGAATTAGCGTGATGAACAACGCTGTGGACGGCTTGGAAAAATACTTACATCAAATGGGGTGATTGGTTCAGATGGTGACTTCGCAGCAAATTTTATCGGCTAAAAAATGCGGAGACATTTTTTCTTCTGACTGCAAACAAGATGTGATTGCGGAATATCGGGAAATCGCAAGGGTGTATCACCCCGATATTAGTACAGATCCAAAAGCAAACGAGGTCATGGCAAAGGTAAACCAGCTTTATGAGGAAGCTCTTAGGTTGATTGATGCCGGCACCTGGGAGGTCAGTAACCAGATCATTCTAAAAGATAAGTCTGGAAAGAAGTATGTAGGGAGATATCTGAAGCAAGTCCCATTTGAGCTTGGCGAAGCATATATCGCAAATTCGTCCGTTACATATCTGTTTGCGCAGAAAAATAAAAAGTTTTTTGATAACGCAATGGAGCAAATCAAAGGACTAAGGTATGCAAATAGAAAAATGGAGGATGAGATATCCAGATTCATGCCGCAGATATTGTATGCGCTTTCTCTGGAAGATGGACGGTACTGCATTGTGCTGAAAAAGCCAGAAGATGTTTTCCTGCTCTCCGATGTAGCAGATTTCTTTGGCGGTTCTATCCCTGATCGTCATGTGGCCTGGATTATGAGCCGGCTTTCCAATCTATGCTGTTATTTCAGCTATGTAGGAATTGCTCATAACGGGCTTACCATACAGAACTGTTTTATCACTCCGTCCAAACACGCCGTTCTTCCGCTCGGAGGCTGGTGGTATACACAAAAGCTTGGAGCAAAGATGATTGGAGTCCCGCGTGTTATTTACGATGTGATGCCGCTCAAGGCAAAGAGTGAAAAGAAATCCGATGCCATGACGGACTTGGAATCCGCAAAGCTGATTGGCCGGCAGATATCGGATTTGTCCTCTCTCCCAGAAGCATTTCGCCAGTTTCTGAATACAGGGTCGGCGCATGATGCGGTGGAGGAATTTAGTCGATGGAACAAAACACTGGATAAATCTTACGGAGAACGTAAGTTTGTCAATATGCAAGTAACAAAATCAGACATTTACAAGTAGGAGGAATGAAGTATGGGTTGTGGAAGTTGGACTCCCCACGATTGGGACAGTTATTCCAAGAGTTCTATCGCTGGAAAGAGCGCCGCTGGTATTTACACCAGCAAAATGATGAAAGCAGAATTTGATCCGAAAGATATCCCGGTCAGAGAAAGCCGGGACAGCGCAGACCATCCGAGCAGCAATGCGATTATCATTGGCCTGGATGTAACAGGTTCCATGAGCGACATTCTGGAGGGTGTAGCAAAGAAACTGAATGTGCTGGTATCTGAGATTCTGGATCGCAAGCCGGTCACTGATCCCCAGATTATGTTCAACGCCATTGGGGATGCCATGTGCGACACCACTCCGTTTCAGGCTACGCAGTTCGAGTCCGATATCCGCATTGCGGAGCAGTTGACGCAGCTCTACTTTGAGCGCGGCGGTGGTGGAAACGGGTTTGAAAGCTATCCTCTCGCCTGGTACTTTGCCGCCATGCACACGGACATTGATTGTATGAATAAGAGAAATCAGAAGGGTTTTCTTTTCACCATGGGTGATGATTGCTACCCCAATAAGCTGACCGCACGGGAAATCAAGCAGATTTTTGGTGACACAGTTGAGCGGGATATCCCTGTGGATGAACTTCTCAACCTGGTCAATCGCAAGTACGAGGTATTCCATCTGGTGTTGGATCGCTACGGGGACAGCAGTCAGATTGCAAAGTGGCGATCTTTGATGGGCGAGCGCGTCATCAAGGTCAGCGACTACACCAAGGTGCCGGAGATCATCGTGTCCATTCTGGAGACTATGGGCGGCAAGGATGTGGACGAGGTTGCCGCAAGCTGGGACGGCTCCACCTCCATTGTGGTAAAGAGCGCCCTGGATGGCCTGAAGAGTGTGACCGCCAAGAGCGATGTAGTCGAGTTCTAAAAATAAAATAAGATGAAATGCCAGAAAGGGGTATTGGTATGAATAAGCAGGTAAAGGTTGTGATCGGCGCAAACTTTGGCGACGAGGGCAAGGGATTGATGGCCGATTACTTCTGTAGCAAGTTGTCAAAGAACGGGAGTGTGTTAAATATCCGGTTCAATGGCGGCGCACAGGCTGGACATACCGTTGTGGTTCCTGCATACGGAAAGCCAAAGCGTCATGTGTTCAGTCACTTCGGCGCTGGGAGCTTCGTGAGGAATACCGATACTTACCTTTCTGGCGATTTTATTTTGAACCCCATGTTGTTCTGCAAGGAGTTTGATAAGCTGCGCAGAGAATGGTGGTTGCAGCCCAAGGTATATATCAACCACAACTGTAAAATCACAACTCCCTACGACATGCTGGTGAACCAGATTGTTGAGAGAGCAAGGGGCGATCAAAAGCATGGAAGCTGCGGAATCGGCATTAACGAAACGGTTCTGCGGTATCGTAACCATGGCGTTGGGTACACAATCACCCCTGGCTGTGTTGGTTCGGTAGATCTAAAGCACTCTCTTCAGATGCAGCGCGACTACTACCTCCCGAAAAGGCTAAAAGATCTCGGCGTATCGTCTGTTTCTCTTGCGGATTTGAATGTTATCCTCAGTGAAAATGTGATCGACAACTGGATTCTGCAAGTCAATGAGATGATGCGGTATTGCACAGTGACGGATGATAATATCGTACACGAGTATGGCGGCATTGTGTTTGAGGGCGCACAAGGTCTGTTGCTGGATGAGTTCTATGAAGAGTTTGCTCCCCATCTCACCACTTCCCGCACTGGGTTCTCTGGTGTCAACAAAATTCTCTATAATAGCGGGCTTTCAAAATCTGCTGATTTGGAGGTTTGTTTTGTTACAAGAACTTACTTTACGCGACACGGCGCTGGTCTTTTCCCTACAGAATGCACTTCTGAAGAGCTGTTTGGAGAAGAGCGGAGTGACGACACCAATGTGTGGAATGAGTTTCAGGGCAGCTTTCGATACGGCAGATTTGAAGAGCGTCGATTTCATGAGGCTGTCGGAAACGAACTGAAAAAGGTTTCCAAGATGTACCCAAGCGCAAATCGCACATTCGCATTTACCCATGCGGATGAGACATCCAACCTGGTTCTCACCGAAAACGGAAGGAAAGAAATCTATGAGGTGATTCGCCAATTCAACCCGGACGGCTTCTATCGTTCCATTGGGAACACAAGGCAAAATGTAATCGCTACCAACCTGAAAATACACAAATAATCTCAATAAAAACCGGTGAAAAACAACCGCAAAAGAGGAAGGGAGTATCAATTTATATGCTCAAAAAGATAGACCGTAAAAACCGCTTTGTTTCCATGTTTGATCCGAAGACGGGGTTCTATGCCAGAAGCGGAGTGATCGATGAAAACGGGAAGGACACCGGCGTTGACCCGTTTATGACATCTTACCCGGAGCTGATTGATGTCGGCGTGATGGGACATTGTGTGCATGGAGCCAGCGGCCTTTGTCTCAAGTCCGGTGTCCAGTGCTACCAGAATGGCCTTAAAACACATCATCCAAATATGACCATTGAAAATTTCAAGCGCATCGTGGATGAGTGTAAGGGTAAGACATTCCAGCTTGCGCTTGGCGGACGCGGCGATGTCGATCAGCATGAAAACTTTGCGGAGATTCTTCAGTATTGTCGTGAGAGCAACATCGTCCCCAACTTCACCAGCTCCGGCCTTGGCTTTACAGACGAGATCGTTTCCCTGTGCAAAGAGTATTGCGGAGCGGTGGCAATTTCCTGGTATCGTCAGCCGCATACCCTCCGCGCCATTCAAATGCTGCTTGATGCCGGAGTCAAAACGAACATTCATTATGTTCTCGGTCAGAACTCCATTGACGAGGCTATCGAGCGGCTGAGCAACCACGATTTTCCCACCGGTATTAACGCAGTGATTTTCCTGCTCCATAAGCCAGTTGGCCTGGGTAGTGAGGAAAATGTGCTCCATGCCGGCGATCCAAAGGTGCAGAAATTCTTTGACACCATCGACCACATGGATGCGCCGTTCAAAGTTGGGTTTGACTCCTGTTCCATCCCGGCTATTCTCAATTATACGCACAATATCGATCCTAACAGTATCGACACATGCGAGGGTGGGCGATGGAGTATGTATATCACTTCTGACATGAAAGCCCTCCCCTGCTCATTTGACAATCAGGATCTTCGCTGGGCTTACGATATTTCCAACGACACCATTCAAAACGCCTGGAACAGCAGCCAATTTGAGGATTTTAGAAACCACTTCCGAACCTCCTGCCCAGGATGTAAGAAGCGATCAGCCTGCATGGGCGGCTGTCCTATTCGTCCTCAGATCGTGATTTGCAGCAGTACGGAGAAGACGGTGTAACCATGAGAGATATAAAAAGAATTCGCAAATTCTGCAATCAGCTTGCGGATATATGGGAAATGTCTCCCGATTTGAGGTTTTGCCAATTGCTTATTTGCTCTTCTCTGTTTCGGGATCGAGACCCATTTTATATAGAAGATGAAGAGGCAATTCAAATTATCAAAAGTAACATGAATGGAGTGACTACAAGTGAAAAATAAAACCACTTGGATTGTGGTGGGAATCGTCCTTGCCATTATCCTTTTGATCGGCGGTCTGTTCATCAGCTCCAACAACAAGGCGATCTTTTTGGAGGAACAGATCAACGCAGCCCAGGCCGATATCAATGTTGCGGAAAAGCGCCGCTATGATCTTGTGTTCAATCTGGTCGATGCCGTGCAGTCCTACCAGGATTATGAGGGTGAGACGATGGAGAGTATCGTCTCCGCCAGAAACAGCATGGAACACGGCGATGTAGAGGGCGCTCAAATGGAAATTACCGCTGTTGCGGAGGCTTATCCTGAGTTAAAGGCCAATGAAAACTACAAACAGTTGATGAATGAGCTTGCCTTGACCGAAAACCAGATCGCGCAGTATCGCAACAATTACAACGAGCAGGTTCGCTCCTATAACAAGATGGTGCGTTCTTTCCCCAACAACATTATTCTGAATATCCTGGGATATGAGGCGATTGATACGACCTATACGGACTATGATGCGCCGGTAGACGCACCGCAGGACTTGTTTGCCGATGAGAATTAAAAAGAGAGAGGTTCTTTTCAGTGTCATCATTGTCCTTGTGATGATTTTCATTGGCATTTTTGTCAGCGACGCAATCTTGCAAGGAGCAGTTTCAAAAAGCGAGTCATATCGCACCGCTACAGTTATCGAGAATACAGACCAGTTCTATTATGGGATGGACACCAATTTTGGAAATGTCCTTGTATATGGCGATGTATCATCCAATTCGTCTGTAACCTATGATGAAATTGGCGGCGGATTTATCTACATTGAAAAGAACAAAGAGGAATACACCAGGCACACCAGAACCGTTACCAAAACGGATAGCAACGGAAAGAAACGCACCGAGACTGAGGTTTATTACACATGGGATCATGTTTGGAGTGATCGCAGGCATGTAGAGGAAATCACATTCCAGGGGCGCACATTTCCATATGAGTCAATCGAACTTCCTGCCGAGCGCCTTAATCTTGATTCTGTCGGGGTAGATAACCGCATGAATTATATTTATGTGGGTTCCGATGATCGCTACTATTACAATGTCGTTCCGATGCCGATGACAGGTACGATTTACACATCTCTGCAAAACGGTACGATCAACGATTCCTCTGCCCTGTTTCGTGATATGACCCCAGAGCAGGTGATTGCCCATATGGAACAGAACGAAACTATTTATACCGTAGTCTTCTTGGTGATATGGGTGCTACTCACATGTGGAGCTGTGTGCGCTTTCTTGTACATGGAAAACAAATGGCTTGATTAAGGAGTGGTATTTTGAAGTATAGAAAGGATTTTGTAACCAACAGCAGTTCCAGCAGTTTTTTGATTACAAACCGTTCTGACAGGACAATGACCGCAAGGGATGTCGCTTTATCTTTGGTCTCTAAGATCCTGGATGACGCAGAAGATCGATTTATTCTGGAGCCTGGAGAGTCAATTCGGTATGAGTGCGGCGACGGGGATAACGACGGTGCTTTTGAGAACTTTATCCATAACGGGTTTAGCGGATGGGGATTATCAGGTAGATACGGAAATGGAGATGTCTCTATTGATTTCCTGGAAAGTCATCATTAAAGAGGTGAGAAGATGAAAATTCGTAGTGATTTTGTGACGAACAGTAGCTCCAGCAGCTTCATTTGCTGCTTTGCCCGCATCGCAGATCCTATCAAGGCGCAGGCTATTATTGAAAGACACAAAGACCGTATTGAGGTTTATACATCGGAAGAGGTTCTGGAGAACATCAAGAACGACCGATGGGGCAGATGGTTAGAGGCAGATTGGGCAGGTATAGATGTTACGCCAAAAGAGGATTACATCAAGGAACACGATGGTGATCAGTTTGTCGTGGCGGAGGATCGGCAGGATATCGATGAGGACGAGGACGGCTACCCGGACTACGATGTTGATTATTCTTATTTCAATACCGCTGCAATTGACGATATCACAGAGGAAAATGGCTTCGCAGATATCAATTGCCAGTGGGGAGCCGGAAGAGACGGCTAAGGAGGATCTATGAAAGTAAGACAGGATTTTGTAACCAACAGTTCTTCCAGTAGCTTTATTCTTGCGTTTGATAGCAAAGAAGATGGAGCGGAAAAGATTTCCGCCATGGCAAAGCGATATGGGAGCGATTATGTAATGCAGCTTCTACATGATTTTATGGAGGCAACACCAATTCAAAAAGAAATGTTTGAAAGCGCAGTCATAAACGATGTGCGTGATGATGCAGAATTTCTTACGGATTATGGCGAGGGGAGTTGGTGGTCTTCTGACAAACCAACCTTTCAGAATAGGTGGAGAGAAGCACATCCGAACAGCGAATATATTGACTACTACGATTCCGCAGAGCGAGAGTTGGAGGTAGATCGTCGCACAAAAGAAATCTTATCAAAAATCAAAGAGGATATTGGCGACAAAGAATACATGGTAGAGTTGGAGTATGAAGATCACACAGATGTCGGTTCTGCGCTTGAGCACGATATTCTTCCTGAGCAAGAATTTACAGTGAGAAGATTTAGTCATCATTGAGGAAAATTCTTATGCTGAAAATTTATAACTCCTATTATATGTATCAGATCAACCGTGGGGAGTGGAGCAGGTTTGGATATACGGGTTGGTTTTGCAAAGAGGAAAGCGAAGTAATTGACTTAAAAACAATCCTAAAAGATGCAACCTTTGAACAGGCGTTTGAACACTTTGAGAAAAAACCAGACCACAACATATTTTCTTCCCGAACATTTATTTTGCACCGTCCGTATTTACATTTGTGTAAAGAGTGGCTCGCTGAACCTATAGATTTGTTTCAGAAGGACTTTTCTTCAATTTCTATTATCGAAATCAATGAAGAAAAGAAGGATGTCACCCTTGAATGGATTATGGAGCATCTTCCCGCTGACAAGGCAATCCAATTTCTAAAAGAGCGGGGCATGGCAGTATGCCCGATTAAGCAGTAAAAGAGGTGTCATATGAAATTCAGAAAAGATTTTGTGACCAATTCCAGCAGCTCCAGTTTTGTTTGCGATATTTGCGGCAATGTCGAGAGCGGATGGGATATGTCGCTACAAGAGGCAGAGATGGTCGAGTGCGTAAACGGCCATACCATTTGCCAGGATGAGATGCTGAGCGCACCCAGAGAAGTAATGCTTCGTTTGATCCAGGAGGAAATGCAGCAATCCTGGTCTCGCTTTAATGGTATGACCGATACGGAGCTGAACGAGAAGACCGATGAGGAACTGGAAGAGATGATGCTGGAGCGCGATGATGGGTATTATAGCATCCCGGAAGAGTGCTGCCCCATCTGCCAGTTTATCGAGTATTCCAACAAAGATCTGGCAAAGTATCTGGAAAGAGAATATAAAGTCTCTCGTGATGAAGTTTTCGATAAGGTAAAACAGCTCAACAAGAGACGCAAGAAACTTTATGACAGCGAGTATGTGACCGAGGTGTGTTCCAGATTCCATCTGAACCCCGCTGAAATCGTCGCCAGTCTGAAAGATCGGTTCGGCACATACAGCCGATTTTATGATTATATCCATAAGGGGTGAACCATGAAAGTAAGAACTGATTTTGTGACCAATAGTAGCAGTAGCTCATTTATCTGTCTTCGATTGCCCACTGGAGCTGTAGAGGCGATCCTTGAGCAAAACGATCTTTCTTCTGAAAAGATTCTGCAACGTATGGACGATGGAGATTATGACGATATCGAGTTGAGAGACAGATATCTTGAGGCTGTGCTTGGGGAGTGCGGACTTGACTATGTTGGATGGACGCTTGATGAAAATGACTTGACTGAGCACAATCTTGCAGAATTGCGTGAAATGCTGTCCAAAGAGATTAAGTCCGTCTACAAAATGGATGTGTCGCCTAACAATCTAATCTTTGATTTTGGAGAGATTTATCGATGAAAATTAGAAGCGACTTTGTTACAAACAGTAGTAGCTCAAGTTTCGTAATTGCGTATAAAACAAATCCAGATATCCCATCTGATGTCGCAGAGAAATATCCTGAGATTAAGTATTTTTACGATATCGTTGAAACACTTCTGCTTTCTGACGCTGGGTATGAAACGACGACCGGGGAGCGATGCACTACAAAAGAGGAACTGGACTCCTGTATTTTGGATTACGAATCCTGCGGCGAAATTGATACCATTGAAAAGATTATCTCTGAGGGATGGTTTTCAAAAGAGCTGTATGACGAGTGCATAAATCTGATCGAAGACGGATATACGATTCTGTTCAAGGATATAGGCTATGACGATGAAGCGCTCCATTCCATGTTAAAGGAGATTGGAGATAAAGGTATCGGTGTCAAAATCCTTGACAGCGATTAAATTAGGAAATAGTTAATCTATTTGAGGTGATGCAATGTATAACGCTTTTGTGACCAGGATTAAAAACCTGCGTAAGCACTCCAATGCAGATCGCCTACTCTGCGGTGAGTGTTTCGGTAATACGGTAATCGTTGGGCTTGATACGCAGCCTGACGAGCTGGGGGTCTACTTCCCCGTTGACGGCCAACTTGGTGTTGAGTTCGCCCAGAAGAACGACCTTCTGCGCAGAAAAGATGAGAACGGGAACCCCGCTGGTGGCTATCTCGATCCAGAGAAGAGGAATATCAAGGCACTGAAGCTTCGCGGCGAGAAGAGCGACGGCCTGTTCATGCCTCTGTCTTCCCTTGCGGATTTCACGGATATCTCTCAGCTCAAAGAGGGCGACACTATTACGCAGCTCAACGGCGTTACGATCTGTGAAAAGTATATCCCAGTTCGTAAAAAAGGAAATTCTGTTGGTGCCGGCAATCGCACCAGAAAGCGCAAAGATCCCATCTCTCCCCTGTTCATGGAACATGCGGACACGGAGCAGCTTCCTTATAACCTCAGCGCTTTCCACCAGGGGGATCTTGTTGAGATCACGCTGAAGATGCACGGTACATCCCAGCGAACCGGCTACCTCCCCGTGCTGTCTGGTTATAAAAAGTCCTTTATGGACAAGCTGCTGCGCCGGCCTGGGAAACCGATCTATGACTGGGGATATGTCACTGGAACCCGCCGCGTTGTTCTCGATACCTTTGACGGCGGATTTTATGGGAGCAACGCATTTAGGGAGCAACACGCCAAGGTGTTCGAGGGCAAGCTCCACAAGGGAGAAACCGTTTACTATGAGGTAGTCGGATTTACTGACGACGGTACGCCAATCATGGCCTCCTGTGATAACAAGAAGGTCGGAGATAAGGAGTTTGTGAAGCAGTACGGCAAGCAAACTGTATTCAGTTATGGTTGTAGCCCAGATGGTGTAGACGCTCCGAAGTCTGCTCTATATGTATACCGTATGACTATGACCAATGAGGATGGCGATGTTGTGGAATATCCACCGTTCTTCATGCGCTATCGGTGTGAACAGATGGGTGTGAACTGCGTCCCGCTCCTGTGGTCTGGGTTTGTGCCTGAGTCTGATAGCCCCGGTGAGTGGGTAAAAACCGTAGCCGAGTGTTACTACGATGGTGCTGATCCCATCGGCAAGTCCCATGTGCGCGAGGGCGTTGTCTGCCGCATCGTGAACCGCCCAAAGTTCACCGTTTACAAGCACAAGAACTTTGCGTTCAAGGTGCTGGAGGGCATTATCAAAGAGGTGGCCTCTGCTCCTGATATGGAAGAGTCCCAGGAAGTAGCGGATGCCGCATGACAAACAAGGAAATGATCGAACCCTGGCGGCAATATGGTGTCCGTCTTGAGAAAGAAGACACCGTAGACGGGGTAACACACCTTTATATCTCTGTCCCAAAGATGTCGGATTTTTTCGATGATAACGGAAATGAGTTATCCGGCGCTCTGCTTGCCAAGCGTGTAAAACGGAGTATTTCAGATCCAATTGTCCTGCGAAGCAGAACCAGAAATGAGCGCTGGACAAAGAACATGTCCTACAACATCGATTACAAACCGGACAAAAAGAACGAGCAGAGGTCAAACCATATCCCAAAAACAGGCGACGATGATTTGTCTGATATTTTTGATATCTTCTTTGGATATGGGAACAAAAATCCATTCACTTAATGAAAGGAGTGTTTGAGATAGAAGAGCGAAGCCATGATGAAAAAATCATGCGCCGGCTTTCAGAACATTTAGACGCTGTAAAGGAAAAGCACCCGGAATGGGTCGGCATTTTCTTGCAAGGGTCGCAAAATTATAAGCTCGACTACGAGGGGAGCGATGTAGATTCAAAGCTCATCGTCCTCCCCTCTTTCGAGGATTTTGTATTGAACCGAAAGCCGTATAGTTACACGCACATCATGGAAAATGATGAGCATGTGGATGTGAAAGACATCCGACTGATGTTTGATTGCTTCAGAAAACAGAACATCAACTTTGTTGAGATCCTTTTCACGAAGTACAGAATTCTTAATCCGAAGTATGCGTCTCTTTTTCAGCCGGTCTTGGACTCCCGCGAACTGATCGGAAGATACAACGACTTTGCATCTCTGAATTGTATGGTAGGCACCGCAATGGAGAAGCAAAAGGCGCTCTGCCACCCGTATCCGGCCACAATAGATAAGATTGAACGGTTCGGGTACGACCCAAAGCAATTGCACCATATTTTAAGGCTTGACGAATTCATGACAAGATGGCTTGCAGGTGAGGCATATGAAGATTGCCTGCTCTCCAAGAAAGCAGATTATCTCAAACAAATTAAATTTGGGTGCCTGAGTAAAGATGACGCTGTTAATATGGCGGAAGTCTACACATCAAAGATGAAAGAGACAAAGGCAAAATATATGGAAGAGCATACGCCAACCGTTAATCGAGCCGTTGACTATGTATTAAACCAGACGCTGATTGATCTGTTTAAGTACAATTTCAAAAGCGAGATCGGCTGTGTTGCTTGAGTATATGGAGGGACAATATGAAACCGATGTTTATGATGATGGTCGGGCTTCCTTACAGCGGGAAGTCCTGCTATGCGGAAAAGCTGAAAGAAGAGTTTAATGCTGTGGTTCATTCCAGCGACGCAATCCGCGAAGAGATCCTTGGGGATGTCCAGGATCAGAATAATAATGGTAAAGTGTTTGATGTGCTTCACCGCCGTGTGATCGAGGATTTGAGCAACGGCAGAAATGTCATTTACGACGCAACGAATATCAACTATAAGCGCCGTATGGACACCATTCAGCGGCTGAGCAAAGTCCCGTGCGAAAAAGTGTGCGAATTCATGGCAACTCCTTTTGCCGATTGCGTGGAGCGCAGCAAGCATCGGGATCGCGTTGTCCCCTATGAAGTCCTGGAGCGGATGTATAAGTCCATTTGGATTCCCCAGTATTATGAGGGATGGGACAAGATTCATGTGATTTACCCGGATGGTTTTAAGACGCTGGATGTGAAAGAACTTTTCTGGGGTGAAAACGGCTTGGCCTGGCTGGATCAGGATAATCCCCATCATGATCTGACGGTTGGCGCTCACTGCATTGCTACATATGCGAACATTCACAACGGTTCCCCTGAGCTGTATGAGGCGGCAATGCTGCATGATATCGGCAAAGCCTTTACCAAGGCGTTTAAGAACAGCCGGGGTGAAGACACTGACATTGCTCATTACTATGAGCACCATCATGTCTCCGCATATGATAGCCTCTTTTACACCCAGCCAGCTCTCGATGTCCTCTATGTCGCTGGGGTGATTCAGTGGCATATGCGCCCCTTTGAATTGGAGCGTGTTCCCCACGCCGAAAAAGCTGTCGCAAAGTTTAAGAGACTGATTGGCGACAAAATGTACGCGGATGTCATGGCTCTTCACGAGGCGGACATCAAGGCAAAGATGGCACCTGCGGAGGAAACGAAATGAAGTGCTCCATATGCGGCAAAGAAGTCCTAAAGGTAAACCCATGTCCATACAACAAGGAGTACGGCTTTGTGTGCGAGAGTTGTTGTGAGAAGTGTTTTCAAACAGAGCCGTTCCCCTGTTGGGAGTATATCGAAAGAATGGGCAACCTTTATAGAGAGGGGATGTTTTTATATACACAAAAGAAGATTTAGAGACCATGCAATCCTGGAGGTTGGATAAGAAAATCCAAGTTACAACCGCTCGCATTATAGAATGGTACGAACATTATAATGGATTGGTCTATGTCGCATTTTCTGGTGGGAAAGATTCTACCGTCCTTCTCGATTTGGTGCGCAAAATATATCCAGATGTGCCGGCTGTATTTTGTGATACTGGTCTTGAATTTCCTGAAGTCCGGCAGTTTGCAATGAACACAGAAAATGTAGTTGTTTTGCGCCCAGAAATGAACTTCAGAAAGGTAATTGAGACATGCGGTTATCCAATCGTATCAAAGCGAGTTGCCGACACTGTGGAATACGGCCATAAGCCTGGATCTTTTCGCTGGAAAGAGCTTCACGGGGAAATCGTAAGAAGTAACGGGACAAAATCAGAGTTCAATTGTGAAAAGTGGTGCTATCTGTTGGACGCACCATTCAAGGTTTCTTCACGGTGCTGTAACGTCATGAAGAAAAAGCCTATGAAGAAGTATTCAAAAGAGACTGGTAGAGTCCCCATTATTGCTACCATGGCTAACGAAAGCAGATCCAGGCGATCTACATGGATGTCAACGGGATGTAATGCGTTCAACAAGAAATCTCCATCCTCTCAGCCTATGTCTTTTTGGACTGAAGACGATGTGCTCCAGTACCTCCATACCTACAATGTCCCTTACGCCTCTGTATATGGCGACATTGTACCCTGTGGGGGGGGGTGGACGACGACAGGAGAACGCCGTACCGGATGTGTATTTTGTGCTTTCGGAGCACATCTTGAGAAAACCCCAAACCGTTTTCAGCGCTTGAAGCAAACCCATCCAAAACTATGGGATTACTGTATGAGATCGTGGGAGGATCACGGTCTCGGTATGCGAAAGGTATTGGAGTATATTGGGGTATCGTGTGATTGAAAGGAGTGTTTTTATCAAGTTCGTCAGTAAAATTTTATCTTCCTGTGTAATAGCCGCCCTGCTGGTCTTCCCAGCACAAGCCGCAAGTTCTGAAGAGATCCAACAGCAAATTGACAGCGCAATCGAGAAGCAGAATATGGCGCATCAAATTGCGGAGTATGTAAGGAGTTTTGGAGAAAGCGAAAGCAACCCGGTAATTCTTTTTGCCCAGGAGAAATGGTGGGAGCAGCAGCGCATTCTCACAAATCTCTACCAACAGTACGACCAGGCCGTTCAAGATGAAAATAACAAGGGGGAATATATCGGCACATTCCGTATCTCCCATTATTGCCCGTGCTCGACCTGTAATGGAGGATATTCTGGAACCGCATCCGGCGCTCCCCTTACCCCATGGGTATCAATAGCCGTTGATCCGTCTGTCATTCCTCTCGGCAGTACAGTCTACATAGACGGGTATGGAGAGTTTAAGGCGCATGATACGGGCAGCGCAATTAAGGGGAACAGAATTGATGTATGTGTTGGGAGTCATTCAGAAGCGTACCGCCTCGGTGTCGTATATCGTGATGTGTATGTGAAGTAGGTGTTGATATGAATAACTGCTTTTTACTTCTGCTTATGATTTTTCTCCATATTGTGGACGATTACTATTTACAAGGGATTCTCGCCTCAATGAAGCAAAAGGAGTGGTGGCATAAAACCGCTCCAGAAAAAATGTATCGGTACGATTATATCGTAGCCCTAATTATGCACGGATTTAGTTGGGCATTTATGATTATGCTACCAATCGCCATCAGTATGGAATTTCAATGTCCTATCGGATTTATTTTTGCTTTCTTGGTGAATTTTATCGTCCATGCACTGGTAGATAATATGAAAGCAAATGAAAGGAGGATAAATCTGATATGCGACCAGTCGATCCATATCGCGCAAATCATCTTGACATTCTTGGCATTTACATGAAGAGCAAAAAAGAAAGGAGCTAATACCAATCCTGGTGAACCAGGTTCTCAGAAGATTGATAAGTCTGAGGTAAAATTGTTTGTTACTGCGTGAAAGCCTTATGGCAAGTAATATGGGAGGATTAAACAGTTGACCGCATCCAGTTTGGTTTGTGGTCGGTATGAAGCACATTGCAAGTGTCAGCTTCGGCAAGGATTCTCTTGCCATGCTGCTCCGTCTCGTGGAAGAGAATTGGCCGTTAGACTATGTTGTATTTTACAACACTGGAATGGAGTTTGACTGCATCTACAACATTCGGGATAAGGTCAAACCCATATTGCAGGAAAGAGGGATTTCTTATGTCGAGTTAAATCCGAAGCGTCCATTTTTATACTCTATGCTTGAGAAAAAAGTGTGCAGCAAGCAAAAGGGCGTTCACTTGGGATATGGTTGGTGTGGAGGCTTGTGCCGCTGGGGAACATCCGAAAAATTACAGTCTATCAGAGAATTCAAAAGAAGCCTGAATGATTTGGTAATCGACTATGTAGGTATCGCAGCGGATGAGCAAGGCAGATTTGAAAAGGCGAGTCAGGATGGTAAAGTTATGCCGTTGGTACAGTGGGGCATGAGAGAATCAGACTGCCTAAAATATTGTCATGACCATGGATTTTACTGGGTTGAAAAAGTGTCAAACGCCGGCGTAGAGTACATGGATCTCTATGATATCCTGGATCGTATTTCGTGTTGGTGCTGCTGTAACAAAAACCTAAAAGAATTGAGAAATATCTATCGGTATTTGCCGCAGTATTGGCGCAGGTTATGCGATCTGCAAAGCAAAATCGAACGCCCATTCAAAGGGTATTACAAAGGTCAGGCCAAAGGCATCTTTGAGCTTGAAGAAAGATTTTCAAAAGAAATTAGTTAATCTAATTTAAGGAGGAATTATTACGAACTACAAAACTGCCTTATTCTGCGAGTTCGATAAGTACGCCGCAGAAAGCTATTGCGCAGTCCATGGCATCGATCCGTCGCTGAATATCGGTGATATCACAAAGGCAGATGAGAAATCTGTCCCTGATTTCAATACGATGTTTGGTGGAAGCCCTTGCCAAGACTTCTCAATCGCGGGCAAGCAGGGGGGGGGCTGCATGGACATGTAAAAGCTGCGGCCATACATACAATCCCTTAGAAGCCCACTACACTATGCGGGACAAATGCCCCAAGTGTGGATCAACAGAGATTGAAAAGACGAGATCCTCTCTCTTGGTAGAGTGGCTCAGATTTTTGAGGGAAAAGAAACCTCGATTTGCCATTTATGAGAATGTCAAAAATATCGTAGGCGCTCGTTTTAAGGCGACCTTTGACCTCTTTGTAAAGGAGCTGGAGGACTACGGCTACAATGTTTATTGGCAAGTTTTGAATGCAAAGAACTATGGTATTCCTCAAAACCGCGAGCGCGTCTACTGCGTAATCATTCGTAAAGACCTTGACAATGGGAAATTCAACTTCCCCTCCCCTATCCCTCTAAAACACTCTCTCAGTGATATGCTGGAGCAGAATGTTGACGGGAAGTATTATCTCAGCGATGAAAAAGTCGCTGGCATGATTGCCCCCCCCCGCTGCGTGAAATCAGCAGAACCGTCCGAACAAGCGGACGAAGTTCAACAGACAGACACACATGGGATCTGCTGCCAGCAGATTGGTGCGAAGCTGGGTCAAAAAGGAACATCGTTTGAAGGATATAGCGATGTCGCCATGACTTTGCTTGCGCGTGATTATAAGGGGTTTGGAAATCAGCCAATGACGGGGGTTATAGAAGTTGATTGATAAAATACTGCAAGTTGGCAATTGGACAAAAGGCTCAAAGATAGATAATCCGCAGCGTGGCCGTGTATACGACCCCAGCGGTATATCTCCCGCCTTAACCTGTATGGGGGGGGTAATTTGGAGCCACACATTATAATTTACGATGATTACAATAGGAGGATCAAGTCAGATCAGACTTGTATAGGGACTGTTATGCCAAATTTCAAAAATGATGCTCCCGGCAATGGGACAAAACTAATTGAGACATACGATGACATTACAATGCTTGGCGGTCTGCAAAAGCACCAAACCCCGCGATCCGATGGCATTTGCCCATGCGTAAACAGTGCCGCTGGAATGGGCGGAGGGCAAACGCCAATCGCAATCCGTCCTGGTTTCCGTGTGCGAAAGCTCACCCCAAAGGAGTGTTGGCGGCTTATGGGATTTGAAGACCATGATTTTGAAAGTGCCAAATCCAGAATGAACGAAAATCTTTATAACGGGAAAGACCGTTCTTCTTCCCAGCTCTACAAACAGGCCGGCAACAGCATCGTGGTAGATGTGCTGCTCCACATTATGGAGAACCTGTACGATGCGATGCCATATCTTTTCGATGATATGGTTGTCGGTTCTTTCTTCTCAGGTATCGGCGCATTTGAAAAAGCTCTTACGAAACTGGACATGCACAGAAGCACCGGGTCTCCCTCGTCCATCGGAGAGGAACCCGATCTCCAGCAGGTTGGATATATTAACGACTATAACGGTGATGCCAACAGAGTTTACAATGGTGACGGAATTTCTCGTACCATCAAGGCTGACGCTGGTGGGGGGGGTGCAAAAACAGGATGGTACAAAGTAGTACAGAAGTGAGATGCGAAACATTATGTATCAATTCAAAGGTAAATGGCAAGCAGCCGTCATTATCGAATAGAATTTATGATACATCTGGTGTTGCCGCTGCTGTGACAACTTCTGATTACTTTATACCAAGATATCAAATAAAAGGATGAGCAAAGTGGCAGGTGATACAATCCACCCCGATCCTTGTCCTGAGCGGTTTATCGGGATAATTGATCCGCAGGGGAGAAAAGCAAAGGCAAATAAAATTTCATTTGTCTGTCCAACGCTTCGCGCACAAATACACGGAAATCCCCCTTGTGCGGTCTATGAGGTGAGAGAACAAGTTGGAGAACATTGTAAGAATCAAGCAGGCAACGAAAAAAGGTTTTATTGAATGTGTTGTGGGGGGGCTGTGGATCTGTCCTATCCAAACAGTAAAACCAGACGAGGCAGAGTCCAGGACGGCGGAAGAATTTGCCCCACAATTACAGCTCAAACAACTGGGATTTGCGTGATAGAAAAATCCCCAAACCCAGAAAAACCTCTTGACATTTTAGGAAAACCTGTTATACTGTAATAGGAATTAGTTAAGCAATTCTGACACATAGCCAGAATTTTAAGTCCATCCAAAGGAATTAGTTAATCAATCTAAAAAGGAGTAAAAGTTATGACTAAAATGGATCTGATCCGAAATCTGGCCGAGGATTTTAACTTTGGAGAGCTGCACATTGCCCCTGTAGAGGCGGTGAAGACGGTTCCCTGCACCCTGATTCCGATGCCGACTCAGGTTATCTTCAATCCTCCTGCCACCATTGTGTACTGGGAGGACGGCGATAAGACAGTCGTGCGCTGCGACAACGATGTGTTCTCCGAGGAATTCGGCTACGCTATGGCCTGCATGAGAAAGGCTTATGGTTCCCGTGCGAACTTCAAGGCGCAGTTCAAGAACGCATTCCGCCCTCAGCAGAAGCCGAAGAAGCAGAAGAAGGCCAAGGAGGTTGATCAGCAAGAGCCTGCTGCCGCTCTCCCCTCCCCCGCTCACAATGTTATTGGGCTTGACAAGATGATCAAGCAGCTCGCCGGTGACGACAGCATGGGTGTCCGCGTGGGCTATCGGGTAAAAGAGAACGAGTAATTTCGTATGTGTAGAGTGTGGCTGTGTGTTTCAAAATCCAAAAAACTATGTTGAGACACACGGCCTTGACACTCCGCCCTATGAGCATTTCACTGGATGTCCCGTGTGCGGTGGGAACTATGTTCCATATAAACAATGTGACTACTGCGGGAACCCCATATTGGATGGCTATGTGGTGATAAAATCTGGCGAAGTGTATTGCGACAACTGTTACAGACAAAAGAATATCGAAGATTTATGGGAGTGATAAACCCTGGTAAATGAGGATCTAAAACAGCGGTATCTCTCTATCTGTAGGGAGAATATTTCACGAGATGGCATTGAAAATTTGCTTGCCTGGATCGAAACCACAGACTTTTACTATGCCCCAGCCAGCACCAGATTCCACGGCAATCATGAGGGCGGTCTTCTGGAGCATTCTCTGAATGTTTACGATGCCTTAAAGGATTTAGTTAAGCAATTTCCAGAGATTGTGGTATCAGAAGAAACCATTGCAATTTCAGCCCTGTTTCATGATTTGTGCAAGGTAAACTATTATGCAGTAGGCACCAAAAATGTCAAGGATGAGGCAACCGGTCAATGGCATAAAGAGCCGTTTTATAAGGCAGAAGACCAATTCCCTGTTGGACATGGTGAAAAGTCTGTCATTATTCTTCTTCGTCACATGAAGTTGACGGACGAAGAGATCTATGCAATCCGTTGGCATATGTCCGGGTTTGACAGTGCTGTAAAAGGCGGTGATTTTGGTTGCAGCAAGGCTTACGATTCTTGCCCATTTGCCGTTCTGCTCCACCTTGCAGATATGGAAGCAACCTATTTGATGGAGGAACGAAGTGTCTGAAAACAATGCAACAATGAACTTGAACCGAAAGCTCTTTGAGCTTCGCAAGTATGTAGATGTAGTGAAGAAGAGCAAGAAGGGCTACGGTTACACCTATGCGTCTATCGTAGAAATTCTTGCTAAACTGAAAGCCGGCATGGATAAGTATGGCCTACTGCTTGAGGAAGAGTGCGTCCATGGATCGCAGAAGATTGTGATTGACCACTACGAAAAGCAAAAGGCAACGAAGAACGGCGATGTAATCCAAGAGGTCGTTCATGAGTTTGTTGTTTCCCAGGATATCATTTTTACCTGGATCGATGTGGACAGCGGGGAGTCGAGACGGGTTCCATGGACTTGTTGCGGAGAACAGGCAGACCCATCCCAGGCACAGGGCGGCGGTTTTACCTATGCTCAGCGTCAATTCCTGACTCAGTATTTCCAGATCGCCACCCCTGAGGATGACCCGGATTATTACCGTAGTCAAAAGGAAGAGGCAGAGGTCGAGGCAAATATGGCAGTGACAAAGCAGATTGTCACCAAAATCGATGCCCATGTCCATAGCTATCTGGACGCAAATGATAACTCTGAAGCCGCCCGCAAGACGCTTACGGAGCTGGTAAAGAAACATGTGCGCAATGGCAATAAGCCGACTGCCGACTACATGAATTATCTGACTGACCCGCAGGTTGCGGCGCGTCTCTACGAAGAGCTGCAACAGCAATGCCCAATTAAGGATGGAGGTAGTAAGTAATGGGGTTTCATACAGGTGCTTATGCGACCGTGTGGGAGATTACGGAGACTGGCAGCAAGTTCTCCAAAATCCGTATCTCCACCAGCCGCAAGGATAAGGAATCGGATGAGTATGTCACCGATTTCAACGGCTTTGTCTCCATGGTTGGCGACGCAAACAAAAACATCAATCTGATCTCCGATGCGCTGGAGGGTGGTGGCCGCTGCCGCATCAAGATCGGTTCCTGTGATGTGTCGAACCGCTATGATAAAGAGGCTGGCCGCGAGTATACCAATTTCGCCATGTTCGACTTCGAGATGGCCGATGGCTCCAAGGACAGCGGCAAGTCAGCTGGAAAGCCTGCTAAGAAAAAGCAGCAGAAGGGCAAGCCGGCCTCTCCCCTGGCGGATGAAGAGTCGGACGATGACGACGAGAATTTGCCGTTCTAATTGAATCAATCGGCGGTGATGCTCTATTCGATATGATTTAACGATATCAGATATGGTATGGAGCTATTCTCGCCTTACTTCATTCGAGGAATGCCCGTACAGATGGTTCCTTAGCTATCTGTATCGGGACGAGTACGGTAGGCCGCTGAAAAAGAAAAGTGGGTTTTTTGCAGAGTTTGGTAGTTACATACACCTGATTATGCAAATGTACTTAGATGGTGTATTGAAGAAGAACGAGCTTTCGACCTTCTATGTAGCCCACTTTTCTTCCAATGTAAGATCAAAAGCTCCAAACCAAAAAATATACCACAATTATTTTGAGCAGGGTTTTCGTTATCTTGATAATCTGTCGTTCCCCCAAAGAACGGTTCTTGGCGTAGAGCAAAATGTGAACTTCTCCTTTGCCGGGAAACCATGGACTGGGTTTATAGATTTGGTCAGTGAGGACAATGGGAAACTGATTATCACCGATCATAAGTCAAGGCTGCTAAAGCCCCGCTCACACCGCTCTTTTCCTACGAAATCAGATCTGGAACTGGACAGTTATTTACGGCAGTTATATGTCTACTCCGCATCCATCAAAGATCAGTACGGCAGATATCCAGACGCACTTGAATTTAATTGCTTTCGTTCTCAAACAATGATTCAAGAGCCATTTCGTATGGACAGAATGCGTGAAATTGAATTGTGGTCAAAAGAAGAAATTGAAAAAATCACAGTGAATGATGACTGGTCAGCAAATCCAGATTATTGGCGGTGCCATTATCTATGCGATGTATGCGCAGACTGTGAATACAAACAGATGTCCTGAAGAGAGGGGTGACGGGAGCTGCAAATTGATCGAGATACAATCCTCGAAGCAAAAGAAAAGCTTGGAGACGATAACGCTAAAATTATCGTTCAGGAGTTAGGGATTCAGGATTTTGACGAACAGAATTTGAGGTGCTGCTGCCCCTTCCATCAGGAAGACCACGCCTCTTTTATATATAACAGAAAAACATTTTCCTTCCATTGTTTCGGCGCTTGCGCCAGAAACTATGACATCCTTGATGTGTTTATTTACAAGGGGATGACCTACCTTCAGGCTTGTCAAAAGCTGTTCGATCTCGCTGGGATCAAGTACAGCTTTGGCGAGCTTGGAGTAAAAACAAAACACCAGTATAGATATCCAAAAGAAGTACCGCTTGGCGATAAAAGCAAGGTGTATGAGTATTTCAAGCGCCGCTGTATCAGCCCGCAAACTCTTGACTATGCGGACGTTCGCCAGGACGAAGATGGCAACATCGTCTGGAACTACTACGACTCCAATGATGTCTTGACCATGGTGAAATACCGCCCATCCAGAAAGGTACATAAAGGGGAGAACAAGTGCTGGTGCCAGAAAAACGCAGATACCAGCAACTTGCTTTTCAATATGAACCGCATCAATGTGACAGCACCCCTCTTAATCTGTGAGGGGGAGCCGGATTGTCTATCCGCAATTGAGTCGGGCTTCACCAACGCTGTTTCCGTCCCGCTCGGCAGCGGAAACTTCCACTGGATCGAAGAGTGCTGGGACTGGCTTGAACAGTTTGACAGCATTATCGTGTGTGCGGACAACGATGAAGCCGGGCAAAAAATGCAGAAAGAGGTCGTATACCGCCTCGGCAGTTGGCGCACCAAGGTTGCCGAAGTGCCACCGATTTATGAGGCGGAGAACGGCAAAAAGTACAGCGTCAACGATCTGAACGAAGCTCTCTATTATCTTGGCAAGGAAAAGGTTCTTGAGATCATCTTGAACGCCAAGGATAGTCCCGTTCCTGGTGTGATTGACTTCTCCGACATCCAGGATGTGGACTTAGACCAGATCGACGGTATCACAACCGGCATACGTCCCCTTGACCGATATCTGATGAAGCTATTCCAGGGGACGCTCAATATCATCACCGGCATCAACGGAGCTGGCAAAAGCTCGTTTATCAATCAAATCATTTGCCAATCGTTGGAGCAGGATAAAAATGTATTCCTCTTCTCTGGTGAGCTGCCAAACTTCCAGACAAAAAACTGGCTCAACTCTGTGCTTGCAGGCCAGCGCCACATCGAAGAGCGACACTGGCAGGACGCGACTTACTATAAGGTTTCTCCAGAGGCAAAACGGGAAATTGATATGTTTTATCGTGGCCGTTTGTATATCTACGAGGACGGACGATCCAACCGTATGACGGATCTGCTGAAGACTATGGAGGATTCCGTCAGAAAGTACGGGACAAAGCTGTTGATTCTCGACAACCTAACCGCTATCAATTTGGAGTGCAGCGACGACAACAAATATAATAAGCAGTCTGAATTGATTATGAATCTGATTGCATTTGCAGTCAAATTCAATGTCATTGTTCTGCTGGTCGTGCATCCACACAAAATTGATACCATGCGCCGGTTAAACAAGATGGATGTGCAGGGCATCTCCGCCATTATCGACCTGGCGCACCGCATCATCAGCCTATACCGCGTCTCTGATAAGGATAAGCAGGGCGAACCAAAGCTAAATGGTTCCGGCTGGCGCGTAAAACCGATCAAGGAAGATGTACTGATCGACATCCTAAAGGACAGAATGCTCGGTTACGAAGGACGCAGCGTTGGTGTCTATTATGATCAGCCGTCCAGACGATTTTTCACATCTGAAGAAGATCTGGATCGCCGCTACTCCTGGGATAAACACCCTTATGTTGGAGGTCTCCCCTATCCTCCAGAGCAATTGAATGATGAAGAGGATGAGGTGTTTGGCACGGTAGACGGACATTAGTAGGGAGGCGAGTCTTCTGAGTAAAAACTATACTGCTTATCATGTTCACTCTGAGCTGTCTTTGCTGGACAGCGCAACAAAATTCCAGGACTATATTGATCGCGCCGTCCAGCTCGGCCAAACCGCAATTGCGTTTACAGAGCATGGCAACATCTATCAATGGGTTGCCAAAAAGATGGCCTGCGACAAGGCTGGAATCAAGTATCTCCATGGCGTTGAGTGCTATTTGACTGAGCAGCTTTATGAGTACCCCGACGCAAACGAGCTGTGGAGAGAAGCGCAGTCCGGCAGAAATGAACAGGACGCAAAAAAAGTGCTTGCTGAGATGATGGAGTCCGGTAAGAAAAAAGTGAGAGATAATTACCACACGATTTTGATTGCAAAGAATTACGACGGCATTCTTGAGATCAACAATCTGGTGAGCTTGTCAAACCGAGACGACCATTTTTATTACAAGCCAAGAATTACATTTGAAGAGTTCCTTGGCATCTCAGACAATGTAATCAAAATAAGCGCCTGTCTCGCCTCCCCGCTCAATAAAATGAGCGTCCGACACCCGATGTATGAAAAACTGCTGAAACATTACGACTATTTGGAAGTGCAGGCTCATAATTTTGGGGAGCAGATTTCTTACAACTGTCATCTTGCGGAGATGTCAAAGAAATATGGCATCCCTTTGATTGCCGGCACAGACACCCACAGCATCGATGCGTATAAGGCGGAATGCAGAAGTATTATGCAGCTTGCAAAGCACATCGAGTTTGCGGACGAGGACAGTTTTGATTTAACCTACAAGACCTACGACGAACTGGTTGAGATGTTCCGAATTCAAGGCGCATTACCAGAGCAAGTATTTCTTGAAGCGATAGAAAACACAAACCGTATGGCCGACTCTGTTGAGCCATTTGAACTGGATATTAGCTTCAAGTACCCGAAGCTATACGGGAATGCCGCAGAAGATAAGGCCGTATTTGAAGATACCATTCGCAAAAACTTCCAGTCAAAAATTGATGAGGGTGCAATCAGCCCAGAGCAAATCCAGAATTTCAAGGACGCTATCAAAGAAGAGTGCCGCGTTTTTGATAAGATCGATATGTCTGGATTTATGTTATTCATGTCTGAACTTGTTACCTGGTGCAAGTCAAACGGTATCCCAATTGGTTTCAATCGCGGTTCCTGTGGAGGCTCCCGTGTAGCATATGTCACAAATACCACGGACTTAAACCCAGAGACTTGGCATACGGTTTTCAGCCGTTTTTGCAACGAAGACCGTAAAGAAATTGGAGATATTGATATCGACGTGTCCCCATCTGACCGCGACAAAGTGTATGAGTACATTATCAACCGGTTTGGTCAGGAGAAAACCGCATTTATCCTGGCAATCGGCACGATTAAATCGAAAGGCTGTATCGATGAGATTTGCCGTGCGTTGGGTGTAAAGTGGAACAAGGAGCACCAGAGAGATGAAAGAGGATTTCGTAAGGCACTGGAGCTTCTAAAGGATAATAGCGCTTCAGTTCGTTTTGGCGACCATCCTGACGGGTGTGAACTTTATCACTTTGATGAAAACGGAACACTAATTATCTCAAAGCAATTTGAGCATATCCCAGGGATTGAACTGGTCAAACAGTTCACCAAAGAGTATTCAAAGTTGAAAGAAGAAAACGAAAAAATCTTTCAGAAAAACCCATGGGTTGGTAAAGTAAACACTGAAATCAAGGATTTGTTTGAGCTTGATGAGGAAAAGGCAAGGAGCCAATATCCAGAAGTATTTTACTATTACGATGGGTTACTGGATGTCGCAATTTCCCAGTCGATGCACCCAGCAGGTATCGTGGCAAGCCCCATTACGCTGCGGGATCACTACGGAACATTTTTGTCCGAGGGAAAAGAGATCCTACAGATTGATATGGAGTGCGTTCATGAAGCCGGCTTGGTGAAGTATGATATCCTCGGCCTGAAAAATATCGAGATTATCAAAGACACCTATGCGCTCATCGGGAAGCCATACCCCAAGTCTCACGAAATCAATTGGAATGATGACGCTGTTTGGAATGACATGCTGCGCTCCCCCATCGGTATTTTCCAGTTCGAGTCTGCATTTGCATTTGACAGTCTGAGAAAGTTTAAGACGCACAGCATTTATGATATGTCGCTGGTCACAGCCTGCATCAGACCGTCTGGCGCTTCTTATCGGGACGAACTGCTTCAGAGAAAGCCGCATCACAACCCGTCTCCTATCATTGACGACCTTCTGAAAGACAACCTCGGCTACCTGATCTACCAGGAGGACACGATTAAGTTCCTTCAGCAAATCTGTGGACTTTCCGGCAGCGAAGCTGATAATGTGCGCCGCGCCATTGGCCGTAAGCAAAAGGACAGACTGGAAGCCGCTCTGCCCGATATTCTGGAGGGGTACTGCTCCAAATCCTCCCAGCCAAGAAACATTGCTGAGGAAGAGGCCAAAGAGTTCTTGCAGATCATTGAAGACAGCGCATCTTACCAGTTTGGGTATAACCACTCCATTGGGTACTGTATGATCGGATATTTGTGTGCGTACCTGCGCTACTACTATCCGGCAGAGTTCATTACCGCATATCTGAACAACGCCAATAACGAGGACGATATCAAAAACGGCAGCGCACTTGCTGAGCTATACGGGATTCAAATTGTCCCGCCTCGATACGGCATTTCCAAAGACCGATATGTGTACGATAAAGACCGCAATGTAATTGCAAAAGGGATCAACTCTATCAAGTACATGAACAGCACTGTTGCGAACGAGCTATACGATCTTGCAAAACGCAGCGATCCGAAAACCTTTATGTCGCTTCTCACCCTAATGAACAATGAGACATCTATTGATACCAGGCAGAGGGATATCCTGATCAAAATTGATTTCTTTGTTGATTTCGGGAATGTGACGGAATTATCCAGAATCGCATCCATATTTGTGTTCTTCAAAAATGGCACTGCGAAAAAGGTGCAAAAGGATAAGATCAGCGGGCAGATGCTTGATGTTGTATCGAAATATGCGACAGACAAGAACAAAAACGGGACAGAGGCTAAGTCATTTACCATCACGGATATGGCCGGCCTGCTGAATGAATGCGAAAGCGTAATCAAATCGCTTCACCTGCCAGACCTGGACTTGAAATGCAAAATCCAGAATCAGATTGAGCTTATGGGATATATCGATCTGACGACAAACAAGAAAGAGGATCGACGAAAGCTGTTGATAACAGATGTATTCCCATTGTCCAGCAAAAAAGACAACACGGTTTGGGGTTATGCGGCACAAACCAGATCGATTGGGAGCGGCAAGGTGTCCAGACTCACCATCAGGTCTTCCGTGTACGCAAAAACACCAGTCAAACGATTCGACATAATCTATGCAAAGGAATTGGAAAAGAATAGGAGTGGTTATTGGTATTTGCTCGATTATGATTTGATCGCATAAAGCAAGAAAGGATATAACGGAAATGACACATAAACATAATTTTATCTTTAAGGCCGCATCGGTTCTCTGCATGGCTTTGGTGATTGTTCTTCTCTCATCTTTTGTATATCCAGTCGCCAATGAAGTATCTGCAAAGGAAGCAACATCTACCACCGTAATTATTCCGCCTCCATATTTGGCGAGTGCTCCGGCAGTTACAGAAGGAACCGAGATCCAGCCTGAAGAAGAGAGTGTAGATGTGAGCGCTCCCGTCGTTCCATATACAGAGGAAGACCTGGATTTGCTCGCAAGACTGATTACCGCAGAAATGGGAGCAAGCTGGGTGTCGGATGAAATGCAGCTCTATGTGGGCAGCGTTGTGCTCAACAGAATGCAGCACCCGCTCTTCCCCGATACTTTATACGATGTAATCTACGCAAAAGGCCAGTATTCTCCAACATGGACTGGCGCAATCAATAACACGCCAGACGAAAGAACCATCGAAAACGCACGTCAGCTCTTGGAGCAAGGCAGCGTTCTCCCAGAAAATGTTGTGTTCCAGGCAAACTTTCCCAAGGGCGACGGAGTGTATTACGAATACTATGATGAAGTGCTTGGAACCACAACTTATTTCTGCTACCTAAGCAATTAGTTAATCTATTTTATGGAGGTTATGCGATGAAAGTCATTAAACCAAGTTTTGAGATTATCACGCCGATTGACTCAGAACAGATTCTGAAGACGATTGAGGCGGTGGGAAGAACCTGCTATAAGAGCGAAGACAAGATTACGGATACATCCTGTGAATCTTTTGTTGGAGGGATTATCAAAAGAGGACATGAGGCCGTTATCGAGCATTACAACATCACTGTCCGTCTGATCAATGACCGTGGCGTTTCTCACGAGGAAGTCCGCCACCGCATTGCAAGCTATGCCCAGGAGAGCACAAGGTACTGCAACTATTCCAAGGACAAGTTTGGAAATGAAGTGACCTATATCGATCTCAAGGGCGGCATGGAGCTTGATCCCAAGATGAAAAATCTCGACGCTGAGACCACCGCCGCTATTTACAATGAGTGGCTTATGGGCTGCGCCGATGCGGAACGCCATTACAACCGTATGATTGAGCTTGGTGCGTCTCCCCAGATTGCAAGATCGGTTCTGAATAACTCAACCAAAACTGAGATCTGTATCACCATGAATATGCGTGAATGGCGGCATTTCTTCAAACTTAGAACGCCTGTTGCGGCTCACCCCCAGATGAGAGAGATCGCTATGATGCTGCTCCAGGAGTTCAAAAATAAGATCCCCGTGCTTTTTGACGACATTGAATGCGAGGTTGCCTAAATGAAAGTAGTTTGTATTTCCGGTAAGGCACAGCATGGTAAGGACACAACTGCCGGCATGATGAAGACTGTGCTGGAGGACATGGGGTACTCTGTTTTGATTGCCCATTATGGAGACCTTCTAAAATATGTGTGCAAGACCTTCTTCAACTGGAACGGAGAAAAGGACGATTACGGAAGAAGTCTGCTCCAAAAAGTAGGCACAGATATCATTCGCACCCAGCGCCCAAATTACTGGGTTGACTTCATCAAGGATATGCTTACCATGTTCCATTCTGAGTGGGATTTTGTACTGATTCCAGACAGCAGATTTCCAAACGAAATTGACTCTCTAAAGCAGGCTGGGCTTGATGTGATCCACATCAGAATCAGACGGGAGAATTTTGAAAGCCCGTTGACTGCGGAGCAGCAGAGCCACCCATCTGAGACTGCTCTTGACAATGTTATCCCAGATTTTCTAATCGTGAACGACGGCACATTAGATGATCTTTACAATAAGGTTTGCGGCCTGATCGCAAATAGATACGGAGTGTGCGCATGAAGAAACTGACCATATTGGTTGATATGGACGATGTTTTGGAAAACCTTGTGGAGTGCTGGGTAAACGAGCTAAACAAAAAGTGCGGCTCGTCCCTGCGGGAAGAAGATATTACCGATTGGAGAATTGCAAAATTCTTCCCGCAACTCACTAAGGATGACCTCTTCTCTCCGCTGAATACAACCGAGTTTTGGGAGAAAATCTCCCCCATGCAGAACGCTCAGGAGGTATTGAAAAGGCTGATTGACGACGGGCATACCATTCGTATTGTAACTGCATCGCATTACGCGACCGTACCAGCAAAGATCAAACGACTACTGGAAATGTACCCGTATCTAAAATGGGAAGATGTGATTGTTGCAAGCGATAAAAGCCTTGTCAACGGGGATATCATGATCGACGATGGGACGCACAACCTTGAAACAACCTCATGCGATCTGCCTATTCTGTTTGACCGTCCGCACAACCGCAGCTACAACGATTTAGCGGCTGGCATGGTTCGCGTAGAAACCTGGGATGAAATTTACGAAGTCGTTTCTGATTTTGCGGAGCTTCTTTCCGCAGACGATGAAATCGACAGAGTTTTGAAAGGAGTAGATGTAGAAAGCGTATGATTGTACTTTATTCAACAGGTTGTCCCAAGTGTGGAATTTTGGAAAGAAAATTAAATGAGAAAAATATCTCATTTACAAAGTGTACTGATGTAGATGAAATGCTTGCTCTTGGAATTATGTCTGTTCCAGTTCTGAGTGTATACGGGGATATGATGGATTTTTCAAAGGCAGTTCAGTGGGTAAACGAACAGGGGGAGTGATGACATATGGATATTACGCTAAAGCTTTCTAAGGATTTTGAGCGCTGCTTAGAAGACCTAAAGAAAAAGTACGGTGAGGATTTTGAATATATCAATGGAGTCCACCCCAGTCAGCTCGACTTCAGCGAGTTCATTGACAATTTTGTTGATAAGGACACCCTGGCCGATGCGTCCATTGATCCGAATGCGAATGCAAACCACAAGGACATCCGTAGCTTTATGACCGAAAAGGCAAAGAGCGAAGATAAGCTGTTCGGCCTGAACAAGATTTTCCTCACTATCAAGAAGCAGTGGGGCTTGCGCACCGCTAAGCAGTGGCTGGAGCAGGAATTCAGCAAGGGGTTTTATTTGAACGATTCCACAACCGCGAGTTATTTCCCCTATTGCTGGGCAAACGACCTGACCAGATTGGCAACGGAGGGATTGTTCTTCCTCGACCACTATAATCACCAGGCACCGAAGCACCTCACCACCTATTTTGACGATGTGATCGAGTTTGTATCTTTCCTGTCCAACCGTCAGTCCGGCGCAGTTGGCCTCCCGAATGTGTTGATCTGGGCGTGGTATTTCTGGAAGAAGGATGTGGATGGCGGGTACTACATGAAAAACCCAAGCTATTATGCTCGCCAGCAGTTCCAGAAATTCATCTACCGTTTGAACCAGCCGTTCTTACGGATTGATCAGTCCGCCTTTACCAACGTCTCCATCTTTGACCGTCCGTATCTGGAATCGCTGTTCGGCGGAGTGGAGTTCCCGGACGGACAGCTCGCCATTGACCACATTGAGGACTTTATTGAGTTCCAAAAGGTGTTCATGGAGGTCGTGAGTGAAATTCGGGAAGAGAACATGTTCACTTACCCGGTTCTCACCTATTCTCTCTATTACAAAGACGGGAAGTTCCAGGACGAAGAGTTTGCCTGCTGGTGTAGTAATCATAATATCAAGTGGTCTGACTCCAATTTCTTCGTCAGCGATAACATCGGTATTTTGAGTAACTGTTGTCGGCTGCTCAGCGATACCAAGAAGCTGGATGCCTTTATCAATTCCATCGGCGGCACTGCTCTGAGTGTAGGCTCCTGCCGCGTGAGCACCATTAACCTGGTGCGCATCGCCTATGAAAGTAAGCTCAACAAGAAGAAATACCTTGACATCCTTAGAGATCGTGTGCTGCTTGACTGCAAGGCTTTGTACTCCATGCGTCATGTGATCAAGCGCAACATTGAAAAGGGACTTTTGCCAAATTACCAGGACGGGGCTGTGGAGCTGGATAAACAGTTCTGTACTATCGGCGGTATCGGAATGTATGAGGTTATGGATTTGTTTAGTCTGATTGACGAGGACGAAATGGGAAACAAATCGTATTCCGATGAGGCCGTTGAGTTCGCCGCTGAGATTCTTGATACGATCAACGAGGTAAAGGACAACTTTGAGTGTGATTTCACATTCAATCTGGAGATGATTCCGGCTGAAAACTGTGCCGGTGTCATTTGTGCAGCAGACAATCTTCTCTTTGAGCAGAACAAGTATTTTATCTACAGCAACCAGTGGATTCCACTGATGGAGAAATGCACAATCCAAGAGAAGTGCCGGCTTGGAAGTCTGTTCGACAAGAAATGCGGTGGTGGCTGCATTGCTCATATTGATATTGAGAGCCGGTTCCCGAATGAGGAAGCTGCATGGGATATGCTCAACTATGTGGCAAGCCAGGGTGTAATTTATTTCGCGTTCACCACAAAGATTTCCGTGTGTGCTGACAAACACGCTTTTATGGGGACTAAAACATGCCCCACCTGCGGAAAGCCAATTGCAGATACTTATGCTCGCGTCGTGGGCTTCTATACACCCGTGAGCAGCTACCAGGCGATCCGCAAGCAGGAGTTCAACCAGCGCAAGTGGTACGATGTTCTTACAAAAAGCGAGGTCATGTGATGCGGGTAAAAGGGATTATTGAAGAGGATTTCACCAACTTCAAACTCCCCGCCATGTTTATTAACACCTCTTTTTGTGACTTTAAGTGCTGTACTGAGTCGAACCTGGGTATTGAGGTGTGCCAAAACGCACCTCTTGCCCAGGCACCATCAAAGGATATTCCTAACTCAGTCATTTATCAGCATTTTGCAAACAATCCAATCACCAAAGCGGTTGTCATTGGCGGTATGGAACCTTTCTTGCAGATTGATGAAGTTGAGGATTTGATCAAGCTGTTTCGTTCAAATGGCGATGTCTCCCCCGTCGTCATTTACACAGGCTACTATCCTAACGAGGTACGATCCTCGCTTGAACGTCTGGAGAAATATGAAAATATCATTGTTAAGTTTGGCCGGTTTATCCCCGACAAACCGCATAGATACGATGATGTGCTTGGTATCACTCTTTCCTCAGATAATCAGTATGCAGAGCAGCTTTCATAAGGGAGTTACGCATGATCATTAAAATAAATCCAGACAAAGAGTACGTCAAAGAAATGAGAGCAAAGCTAAAAGAAAACGATGGGTATTGTCCATGTGTACTTGTCAAAACCCCAGATACAAAGTGCATGTGCAAAGAGTTCCTGGAGATGGACGAGGGCAAGTGCCATTGCGGGCTATACACCAAAATTAAGGAGGCAGATGACAACAAATGAATCGAGTAGCAAAATTCAGCAAGGTGTCTTTCGATCAATTCTACAACGATTTTTGTGACACGTTTTTTGAGAACTGCGATAAGCCGTCCAAAGAACATGTTAAGGGGATTTATGATGAAATCAAACTCCCCACAAGGGCGACGGTCGGATCTGCCGGGTATGACTTCTACGCACCGATTGATATGAGTCTTGTCCCTGGCGTGGAGATGAAAGTCCCTACCGGCATCCGCGTTGAAATCGATCCTGGCTGGTGGTTGGCCTGTATGCCGAAAAGCGGCCTTGGTTTCAAATATCGGCTCCAGTTGAACAACACTGTTGGCGTAATCGACTCCGATTATTTCCACTCCGATAACGAGGGACACATTTTCGCAAAGGTAATCAACGACAGCCGGCAGAAGAAGAATGTGTTCATTGCAAAGGGAGGCAGCTTTATCCAGGGTATCCTTCTCCCCTACGGGATTTCTTATGACGACGCAGCCGATGGAATCCGCAACGGAGGTTTCGGCTCCACCAGTGTTCCGAATGTCGTTGAGTTTGGCGCTAAAAACTAAATGAAGGAATTGAGGGGAATCGCAATTGAAACTGGACTTCGTATTAAATATCGATTGTTTAATCGGTATGCAAGATATACCAGACGAAACAATTGATATGATTCTATGCGATCTACCATATGGGATTACAAAGAATAAATGGGATCTGATGATCGATCCGACAAAGTTATGGCAACAGTATGAACGTATTATAAAGCCAAATGGTGCAATATTGCTTTTTGGTCAGGATAAGTTCACCGCAAAAATGATGCTATCAAATGAAAAACTACATAGGTATAACATCATTTGGGACAAAGTTCTCAAGACTGGATTTCTAAACGCTAAAAGAATGCCGTTGAGAGAGCATGAAGATATTATGGTATTCTACAAATCACAGCCTATATACAATCCTCAGATGACGAAAGGGCTACCAAGCCATAGTAAGGGGAAAGCAATTGGTGCTTCAATAGAAGAAATATCTTCTAATCGCATTTACGGGTCTTATAAGGTTGTGGAAAATAAGAGTGATATGAAATACCCAACTTCTATTTGGAAATTCCCAAAGCCTCATCCATCCACAGCAATTAGTTCAACTGAAAAACCTATTGACTTGTGTCGATATGCTATACGCACATATACCAATGTGGGGGGGGTAGTATTGGACAATTGTTGCGGATCTGGGTCGTCTCTAATTGCAGCTAAATTAGAGAACAGGCACTATATCGGGATGGATAATGGTTTTTGCGACAATAAGAAAAGCAAATACTATGGAATGAGTTGGGCAGATGTAGCAACCTTGAGATTGGATGGTGTGGCGTAATGGAAAACTGCTACGACGGTGCGTGTGGAGGGACAATTACTGAGCGCTGGTATGGGGACATGCAGGATGTGAGCTGCAACCGTGGGTATGGGATGCAGACCGAGGGTGGCTCGTATCCTGAAGAACTATGCAGAGGATGCCCCATGGCAGAAAGCAACTTCCAAAACTATATGTAAGCCCTTTGTGACTGGAGCAGGATGGTATGTTCAAAGTAATTGTTGCTGGCGGGAGAGACTTTAATAACTATGAGGGTCTCTCCAACAGCTTAGATTATCTCTTCAAAAACATCAACGACGATATCCAGGTAGTGTGCGGTATGGCTCGCGGCGCAGACCGGCTTGGCGAGCGATATGCAAAAGAACATGGGTATCAAGTCATCTATTTTCCAGCCGATTGGGATTTAGATGGCAAATCAGCCGGCTTTAAGCGAAATGTAAAAATGGCGGAATACGCAGACGCTTTGGTTGCGTTTTGGGACGGCAGCTCAAGAGGAACCAAACATATGATAGACACCGCCAAAGAAAAAGGGCTTGATATCCGCATCAAACGATATCGTACAAGGAGACGAGAATGAACCGATACATCAGCGATTTACATTTCGGACATGCCAATGTCATCCGATTTGACGGCAGACCATTTGCCGATACAAAGCAGATGGAGGAAGTGCTGATCGACAATTGGAATGGCGTTGTCACCGAAAAAGACACAACCTTTATTCTTGGCGATTTCTGCTGGGGTACGGAGCCTGAGTGGAAACGGATTGTCCCCCAGTTAAATGGGGATAAGGTTCTAATTCGTGGGAATCACGATTTGAAGAGTATGTCTTCTGGGCTGAAGAAGATGTTCCAGGATATTAAGGAGTATAAGGAAATCACGGACAATGGCAAGCATGTGATTATGTGCCACTACCCTATCCTTCTCTATAAATCCTCTTATAATCCAGACTGTTATATGCTCTGCGGTCATGTCCATACCACACGGGAAAATGACTTTCTCAATAAGTGGAGGGAAGAGCTAAAGAGCAGCAGAACGATGAATAGCCATAATTGTGGGAATATCATCAATGTCGGCTGTATGATGCCGTATATGGGATATACGCCAAGAACGCTACAGGAGCTTATTAAAGCAAATAGTTAATCAATCCAGAGGTGGTTTATGAATACAGAGGTCATGTTTTCTTCCAAGAAAATGGACTGGGCAACGCCGCAGGACTTCTATGACAAGCTGAATTCAGAGTTCCACTTCACCCTCGACCCCTGTGCAGACGAGTCCAACCACAAATGTGACCGCTATTATACAGAGCGGGACAACGGACTTGAACAATGCTGGGGGGGGCAGACCGTGTTTTGTAATCCTCCATATGGGAGAGCGATCAAGGATTGGGTGAAGAAATGCTCAGAAGAGGCCAAAAGGCCAGATACAACAGTTGTCATGTTAATTCCAGCGCGTACAGACACGGCATATTTTCATGATTACATTTACAAAAAGCCCAATGTTGAGATCCGCTTTCTCCGTGGGAGATTAAAGTTTGGAGACGGAAAGAACTCAGCCCCGTTTCCGAGCATGGTAGTTATTTTTCGATAGATAAGGTGGTGTGAAATGGTAAAAATTGTTGTTGGCGATCTTCTGAACGCAGCAGAAGACATTATTGTTCAGCAGGTAAATTGCAGAAGTGCAATGGGTTCCGGTTTGGCAAAGGCGATCTATACGCGGTGGCCTGAGGTGAAAACAGAGTACCATGAATTCTGCCGCAAATCCACTCCGTTTGACTTGCTTGGTAAGGTGCAGTTCATTCCCGTTGTGCCTAATAAGATAATTGCGAATGTGTTTGGTCAGCTTGATTATGGGCGAACCGCTGGTAAAACCTTTACCAACTATACGGCGCTTACAAATGCTTTCAACCAAATCAGAACCCAGTACCACGATAAATCTTTGGCGTTTCCATATAAATTCGGATGTGGTCTTGCAAAAGGCAACTGGAAAATCGTCTACAATATGATTTGCACATACTTTGACGATATGGATGTAACAGTCTACAAGCTCCCAGAGACAGAAGAGAGTGAGGCTGCGGCATGACATTATTTTTTCAGGGTAGCAATGGTAAGATGCGTGAGGTTGCAAAAATCAGCGATAACCTTTCCGTAAAAGAAGCTCGCAAAGAAGCTATGGGACATATCAAACAGTTCTGCGACGAGCGCAATTTTCACATCTATTATGTACGGAATTGGAATACAAAGGTTGGTGAAACGCCAATGACCTGTTTCGACGTAGGGAGTCATACAGAGTTCTTCTATACAGATCGGCTGGTGATGGATTCATGATTCTGATCCCGAATATCGACGGCTGCACGATCATCACAGACAATGGGTTCTGCTCTATTTTGGGGCATCCATTTGATATTGTGCCAAGCCTATTTGTAAAGAGAGACAAAATTGACGATACAACAACCTTGATTTCAAAAACCGTAAAAGAAGTCTCCGTTTTAGAGGGGAACTTTCATTCAGAATATTATATTGAGCTTTTGAAGAATCTCGGTATTGATGTAAAAGTCATTCCCCAAAAACATCCAAGTAAAATTTTCAAAGAGGTGAGATAATGGATCGGCTGGTGGCGATTGGAGATATTCATGGGTGCTTACATACACTGAAAGACCTGCTCCGCATGGTGTCCTACTCAAGTCAAACTGATACTCTTGTGTTTGTTGGCGACTATATTGATCGCGGCAGATTCAGTTGCGAAGTAGTAAATATGTTGATGAAATTACAGCAGCAGCTTGGCAAGGATAAAGTGGTCTGTCTGCGAGGAAACCATGAGCAGATGGCGATTGATGCTTACCGCCATGGAGAATACCCATTGTGGTACAGAAATGGCGGAAGATTTACAGAGTTCAGTTTTGAGCAGAATGGTGAAGACATCGGCAATGCGATCTCCTGGTTTGAAACCTTGCCTTTGGTGTACGACACACCAGAAATCATCTTCTGTCACGCCGGCTTTACCTATCCCCTATTGAAAGATAATTCCCCAGACGATCTACTTTGGGGAAGAGATTGGATCGCAACCGATACAGAGGAACGAGAAAAGCAAGTTGTATTCGGCCATACTCCAAGTAAGACTGGTAGGGCGTATACCGTTGATACTGGCGACATCTGCATTGATGCAGCTTGTGTGTACGGCGGACGGCTTTGCGCTCTCGTGATCCAGGACGATGGAAACAGCCTCTGTATGTATGTCAGCAAGAACGAAGAAGATGATTTCTAAGGGCTTAGTTAATCAACTTGGAGGTGATTCATATAGGATTCAAAATCTTAGTCTTTTATAAAACAGACGATGCGTTGGAGCAATATATTAAGCGTTTTCGCTTCGTTTCGCCAGAGAGTTTAATGTACTCAAGAAAAAACGAACGGTTGTACCTCGGTGATGGAGTCCAGGTTCTCTGTGTTAGAGGGTTGAGTGAAAACTCACGTGGCAGACGAGCTGATTTTGTAGCCGTCCAAGAAGAATTGACTTGGGGAGACGCATGGATAGAAATTCGGGATGACATTCTCTATCCTATGCTATGCAGTCCAATCCCCATCCAGATTTTTGATGGGATTTCCTATTCAACAGGTTAATTTCAAGCCTACTCGACTGGAAGAAGTGGTAGGAGGGAATGTATGAACGCAACAAAGCAATTTTCTAATATAAAGACAAGCGAAAAAATAGCGGTAAATACGAATGATCTTCAGGCCATGCTTGGGTGTGGCCGAAGATCTGCCGTGCAAATCGGTGAGCTGGCAGAAGCCCGTATCCAGTTTGGCAAGCGGGTATTCTGGAATGTAGAGAAAGTGAGGGCATATGTAAATGCAATCTCAGGTTGAAGATACCATTCTCGCCTGCCCGGTTTGTGGAAGAACACCAGCCGTGTCTCTCAAAGGTATTGCGGGACACGGTTGTTGGGCTACCATAAAGTGCAAGCCAATTTTCGGCAGGTCGCACCTGAAAGTAGTTGAGGGAAAGGCTCTCCCAGACCGTGCGCTGAAATGTGCAATCGAAACTTGGAACAAAGCTGTTTTGGAGGATGAAGATTATGTTGATGCGTGAACTACCTTGTCTCCCGCTCATTGCAGAGCGGCATATCAACGCCGTAAAGTCTCTTGGGGTTGATTACAAATATACAGACCTTTCGCTACGGGTTTTCCCTCAAGTATGGGGCAGCACAGCTCTTGGGTTTGGCGGGATTGGAGGGCAGGCAATGACAGCGGCCTACACCACTGTTGTCGAGGACGCTTATGAGGGATTCTACAGCGTGTTCTTTGGAGAGCGCCTTGCCTACCTGATTCAAAACCCATCCGATGTTTTCTTCGAGGACATGTATAAATGTAACATGAAGCCTGTTTCTCAGGCCGGCGTTTATAAGAGAGGTGAGAAATCATGATCGTGGTTGAAACATGCCCAAAGTGCGGAGCGCCGTTGATGAACAGTGTTATTTGCACTTTACCGCCAATCTCCCGTAAGGATTGCCCGTCTTGCGGATGGAGCTGGGAAAGTAGTCCAGAGCAGATCGTCTACCACCCATTTGTACCAGAAGATGATACGGCAATAACGGAGGTTCAAAATGGAAGTAAGACCGATTGACGGCAATGAGCTGTTCGGGATTATAAAGCTGATCGATACGGACATTATCAGAGGCAGTAAGACGGCCTCCTGGCTGTTAGACCAGGTTTTATTTGATATCTCGTCTATGAAAACACTCTCAAACCGAGATGAGCCAATGAGTCCATATCCAGACGGCGATACTTCCATCATTGCCTGCCCATGCTGCGGAAGCGGTGAGTTTCTTCATAATGAAGATGGGAATGAGATGAACTTCTGCGGACAATGCGGACAAAGGATCGATTGGGAACAGCGAGAGGATGATTGACATGGATTGCTACAGCAATTGCCCATTTCGTGTAAATGAAACAAGCAACCCGCACCGCTGTGAGTGTGTGGCTTGCCAAAATCGCTGCAATGATTATTTTGTGTTCGCATCAAACAAGACGCTTACAGATCAAGAAATATCGGAACTAAAAAGAAATTACTGGAGGACATATGGACATTTACCTAACAATCATGGTGACGATCCTGGTAATTACTCAGGTGGTCAGGATTACTCAAAATACAATTCAGCTCCATAGGCAAAATATCCTTTTCAAAGAGCAGCTATCCCAGCTCAAGGATGTGACCCAAGAAGATTTTGACAAACAGAAAAAGGCGTATAGCCTTGCCATCGAATATTTTGAAAGCAAGCTCAATGAAGAAACTCAGTAACAAGCGGAGCATCATCTTCTTTTGTATAAGGCACAAGCATCCAGATTGGAGCAACAAACGAATTGCGTATTGTACAAGATATGCCTATAGAAATCAATTGGAGGTACATAAATAATGACTGATGCTGAAACAATTGGTCGCTATATGAGTGTAAAGAAATATAAAGAAGTTGCAAGCCTTTTAATCAACGTACTAAAAGACAAAGAATCTATTGATATACAACAAGCTTTTTCTAACGCCATCAATTTTTCCCCACTATGTAAAGGGGCAATAGAGGGTGTGTTTACCTGGGCTTCAAGAATTGCTTTAGAGGAAGGAAAATTGTTGGTTGTATATCCAGAGACAGACTTAGATATATCGGTTCTTAATTGGTATAACCAAGATAATCCGACTATCACAATAACTGGAATTAGGCTTAAGCTTGCAGACCTTTCTAACTATGATTCTCCAGCAGAAATGTAAAACGGAGATAAAATGGGAATTTGCGGAAATTGTAAATACTGGGATGATAGTCAGTGGATTATGAATAAATATGGTGAAGGATGCGGAATATGTAAACAAGATGGTCAGATAAGATTTTGTGAGCATAAATGCCCATTCGCAACCACATTTGAGGTCGATACAGATCAATGAATTCTGTGTTTTAAGTGAAAGATGGTGATATCATAAATCCATGTGTTGATTATTGCTGGCTTAGGTTTGGGAAGCACTATACCAAGAATTGTGATCATAGCTGCGACTATGCCAAGTCGGTTAAAGAAAACAAAGATCTGAAATCCAAAATTGATGAATTATGCCATGCAGTTCCAGAATACAAACAATTGGAGCAGATGTGGCCTGGCTGTGAATTATGCAAAGGAAAGGCTTTGAATGGGCTATCCATTAGTAAGGACTCTACTTTCGGCCTATCTTTAAGCAGATGGGCGTATGGTGAAAAGCCAGAAATACCATACTGCCCAAACTGCTCCAGGCCACTTACCAAAGAAGCGTGGCAGGACTTGAGAAATAAAATTGGAATGTTGGTTAAGGGGGCTTTGAACACGAATGAAACCGATTGATGCTGGTGCCTTAAAGGATAACCTAACAGATATATACGGGAATGAAAACAGGCTCGTTTGTCTAAAAGATGTGCTCGATCTAATAGGTGAGCAACCCGATGTTGTTCGTCCTAAAGAGATGATGTCTTGCGAAGTGAGTGAGTACATCAAACGGGATGTCGCTATTTCTGCGATAAAAAATGTAATTGGCAACCTGGATCACGAGTGCAAGTCCATGATGGATTTTTACAGTGCGCTGTGGGACACCCCTACCTCCGATGTGGTGGAGGTGAGGCATGGGAGGTGGGAACCAGGGAACCCAATTTGTCCTATATGTGGTGAAGATAAATTCAAGGGGTTAGACGCGGATATATGGAGTGATTGGGAGCCGAAACATTGCCCTAACTGCGGTGCAAAGATGGACAAGGAGTGATGGCTTTGGCACAACTTTATAAAATGACATTGTATATATGCGATCTGGAAGAAAACCTTTCCATAAACGAAATCAAGTGTCTTATTAAAGACGATGCTCTGGATGGGATCTCAATAAGCTGTGTTACTCATTTTGCGGATGAAAAGGTGGGCGCTAAAGTAGAATGGGACGATGATATCGACATAAACAACATAGACTCCACTACAGAGCAGTGGGAAAAGTATTTTGAAGAGGGCAACGAGCGAATCCTATGCGACAATATGGACAAGCCTAAAATCTGCGAGGTGTTGGGGGTTGAGCCAGGAGAAAGTTTTTACATCAAGGGGTTCGGAGATGTAGAGTTTTGGATTATGGATGACGGCACATTTTCCACAAGCCCTTTGAATGTTTCTGGTTCTACATCTGCTTTGCTACGGACATTAGATTATCCTGAGCACATTATCCGAAAGCCACGATTTACCGAGCAGGAGGCGGAGAGAGCAAAGGCTATTCGAGTGCTTTTCCCAGAGTGCAAGGTGGTATCACAGGGGGTACTGGGTGTCCGACTCGATGTAGTCAACCCTGTTATTGACGCTGACTGGTTCCCGTCACTCAAAGACGGCGAGGTTGTCACACTGGATGAAATTATCGAGGGCTACAACAATGGTTGAAATTACTTTTGTAGATAAGAACGGAAATGAATACCCGGATATCATCAGTGCATGGGAAGCGTTCAAGTGTCCTTGCCAATGTGCGGACTGTAATCTTAACGGAGTAAACGAGGGGTTGCGAGTGTGTAGCATGAAATGGATTGTTGCCCATTCGTATAAAGCCGCTTATCTTATGGGGTATGAAATTATGACCACATTGACGCAAAACAACACCGATAATGAAAGGTCAGATAACGATATGGTGAAACCAAGGATTTGTAATGTGCTTGGTGTTGAAGTCGGAGAGAAATTCAGCATTACATATACATCCCATTCTACGATGATAACGCGAATCTGCCGAATAGACGAAAATGGGAATATTGTAAGCGAAGATGGTAGCCTACCGGCAGAAGCTTTAAGCCAGATTATCAACTTCCCAGATCGAATCGTAAGAACAATTCGTTTTACACAGCATGAAATCGACAGTGCAAAGAACTTGCTGGATGTCGTTGGGGATGGAGAGCTGCGGAAAGTAGCTGATATGGTCACATTAAAAGTTGACGGGAAGACGATCTATCTGCGCAAAAACGCATTTCAATCACTACAGAAAGAGCAATCCATAAAGCTATCTGAGATCGCTAATTCAACGCCATGAAATTCAACATAGACAAACTTCGATCCTGGAAATTGCGCTATCTGGTCTGTGACGAAACAGGCCAGATATGGGCGCATGAAAAACTGCCGATCAGAGTAACTCCAGGATATGCGGCTGGCTATTGGAAGGTAGCAGATGAATTCCTCCCTCCGCATGTAACGATCTACTCTTCAGACAAAGAATGGGATGAGTACAAAAAGCACTGGTCAAAAATCATGCACTATAAGTTGAATAGTTGGGCAATATGCGTCCCTATTTCGGATTGCCCAATACAGTTATCGTGGGATGACGATCCTTATGATCTGGCTGATTGTTGTAAAATTTCGGAGTAATGCTTATGACCCAAAAAGGAAACATTGAAGATATCTCATTCTCGTGGGATAAAGAATCAGAAGGATATTATCTGAGACATAGGCTATCTAACGGCCAATTCTGTCAAATAGGGTTTTACCGTTGGTACAATTGTAGATCTACGGAATATCATGTTGCATTTGCAGTGGCTGATAAAAAGAAGAACTTAAATGGGTGGTTTAATCAAACCAAAGATGACAACCTTACATTGCGAATGACTGGTCGTTGCGGTGTCGAGGCTTTATTCTGGGCAAGAGATATGTTGATAGAATTTGAAAAATATATATCTTCCCGCGAAACCGATGATGTGAAAATCGTTATTGAGGGGGAAGATCCAAGACGATTTAGGCTGTACGAACGAGCGCTTTTGAAATATGGATACAGCAAGGTAAAGGCATTAGACGGATGGCAAATGATAAAGTTCATTAGGCATAGAGACACATCGGAAGCAGCATAAGGGGTGACAAAAATGACAATAAAAGAAATTGAAGATCAAATATTAAAGCTACAAATCCTCCGCAAATCACTTGAAAAAGAAGAAATCAAGAAGTTCCAGGAGGAAGCAAAGAAAAATGTTGGCCGCTGCTTCATTCTAAATGGGAGGTATCTGAAGATTATTGATATCCCACGGGAAGAGTGTGATATGTGCGGCCATTATCATTTCAATAAGTACCAGTACACAGCCTTATACCTTGGGCAAAACAGTGACTTCGATGATGTGGTTCCATTCTACTGTGACACAGTATTTTCAAGTGTTGTTGGAGAAGCAAATAACATTACAAAAGAAGATATTAGGGAAATCTCTGAGGAAGAATTTATGGCGGAGTTTGACCGATACGCAAAGGAATTGAGAGAGAAGGTGGTATCCAATGCCTTGCTATAAATCCGGCGGCTGCGGAGTATACGAGGGGCTTTCCTGCAATGACTGTCCGGCAAGCAAACCAGAGTATATCTTTAGAGACGAGTCCCCATGTAGAGAGTGTGACCATGGCTGGGGATCTATGACCTCAACCAGCATACAATCATGCCATGATACATGCCAGGAATTGAAACAGTGGAATGAAAGGCGGATTAAATTTATGAATTATGATTCAAATAAACAACCACGGATTTGTGAAATCATTGGTGTAAATGTCGGAGAGATCTTCCGCATCAAAGGGTACAATGGAGAATATCATATCAACTCTGACGGCATTTTGAAATGGGGCGGTCAGACAAGTGATGATGCGATCTACGACATTATCAATCACCCAGAGCATATCATCAGAAGACCAAAACTCACAGACAAGGAGATTGAGGCGTTAAAGGCAATCAAGCTCATTATCCCAAAGGCAGAGTATGTGGAGAAGATCGGTAGCAGTGATATTGTCGGTGTTGGGAACAAACAGGATGGCTGGCTCATGGATATCGACAACGGCCTGTTCCCGTCCCTGGAGCCTGGTACATCTATCAACATTGGCTTTGCGCTTCAATCGTGAAATATGCTTCGTACATTAGAATCTATTTTAGTTATATTGTGTTGTGGGATCGCATTCCCAGCAATCATTCTCGGTCTAAAAATAGATCTACTCAATGATTGTCAAGAGAGAGGACTGGCTATGAGTTCGATAAAAGAATACGCCAAAGAAGTATTTGAAGAATTGAATAAGTGCAAATCGAAAAACGCATATCAACTTTTTCAAAAAGAATTGATTAAATTGCATGACGAACAAGAAAAGCATACGAATGATGTTGGATGCGCTATTAGCCAAGATTGCTCCATGATGGGGTGCTATCGGTATATTATCTGCGATTTCCCAGAAAAGAAACAGTAACTAACAAAAAAACGGGGTGCGTTGCACCCCGTTAAAAAATCACTATGAATCGAACATTTGTTTCTATGCTTAGATCTCTTCCCCAGTTTCTTTATCAATAAACTTACCCTCGAATCGATATCCCATCGCATCTGCAATTTCGGCCAGCTCTTTTTCGCTGAAATTATCTCGCTTAAATTTACCGCTCAAATTTTGGGAGGTGCATCCAATAGAGGCAGCAAGGTCTTTCACGCTCATATTGTGTTTGATCAGAGCGATCCGAATCTTTTCTGTCATCATGCCTAAATCCTCCCATCGCTTTTCTTAATTGTAAACTAAATTCCGAAGAAAATCAACGCAAAGTTTCAAAAGTAACTTTTCAGCGATTTTACTCCTTGACGAATTTCACTCTTTGCTTTATGATGTAATTGACAAGTGAATTTATTTTCTCCACACTTACGAAAGGGGGTGTAATCGTGGCAGGCCAAAAACGAACAGACAGTAAAGGGCGCATCCTTAAAGACGGTGAATCTCAACGGAAAGACGGTAGTTACAGATTTCGCTATACGGATGCTGATGGCGTGAGAAGAGATGTCTACAGCCCCAGACTTGTACCAACAGACCGCCTCCCCCCTGGTTGCAAGGACGATCTATGCCTTAGAGAAAAGGAAAGAAAAATCATAAGAGACCTTGAGGATGGTATCAAAGCCGCTGTTGAAAACAAAGCCACCTTGAACGACCTTTTCGATCTCTATATGTCTAACAAACCAGAGCTAAAACAATCTACCCGCGCAAATTATCTATATATGTATAAGAAATATGTGCGGAACGATATCGGCAAAAGGAAGATTTCAAGCATAAAGTTTTCAGATGTTAAGGCTTACTATAACAAGTTAATTAGAGAATTGGGTTTCAAGCCAAATTCAATGGAGATCATTCATACTCTTATCCATCCTGTTTTTACGCTGGCTGTCCGTGATGGTTATATCCGTATCAATCCAGCAGCCGGCGCTATGGCAGAGATCAAGAAAAGCAACAACTGGGCAAAGCCAAAACGCCACGCACTTACAAAAGAAGAGCAGGCAGCATTTATCGACTATATCAAAAATAGCAAGATTTATAATCACTGGCTCCCGCTCTTTACCATGCTCCTTGGGACTGGATGCCGTATCGGTGAGCTGATAGGACTACGATGGGAAGACTGCGATTTCGATGACGAAATTATCTCCATCAACCACAACATGGTTTATCGGAAGTATGAAGGGGAGAAAAAAGCAAGGTTTCACATCGAAACGCCAAAAACTGATGCCGGCATACGAATCATCCCTATGCTTACAGAGGTAAAAGAAGCGCTCCAGGAAGAATGGAAAAAACAAGAGATCATTGGATTCAATGAATCTGTTGTTGATGGCTATACAGGGTTCATTTTTCAGAACCGTTATGGCGATCCCCTATCCCCTCACAATGTAAATCGAGCTATTGATAGGATTTGCGCTGCGTATATCGAAGATGAAACCATAAAGGCAGATATGGAGGGTAGAGAACCGACGCTGATCCGCCACTTCTCTGCACACAATTTACGCCACACTTTCTGCACCAGATATTGTGAAGTTGAAAGCAATATCAAAGCTATCCAAGAAATTATGGGACACGCAGATATTGAAACCACGATGAACATTTATGCAGAAGCGACGAAAGAAGTAAAGAAACAATCGTTCGCAAATCTTGATGGGAAAATAAAGATATCTTAACCGGGGTGATTATATGGGAAAGCTTGTAGATCTGTCTAACCGAACATTTGGCCTATTGACTGTGACAAAAAGAGTAGACGATCGTGAGCCTGGCCGTCCTATGTGGCTTTGCCAGTGTCAGTGCGGAAATACCGTCGTCGTATCCTCTACTAATTTACTCAAAGAAAATGGTACAAAATCTTGTGGTTGTTTGCGACATAAGCAATCTTCCACACTTGTAGATTTAACTGGTAAAGTATTCGGTAAACTTACTGTAATACAGAAAGATATTGCAACTGAAAGCGGAAAAGCAAAGTGGATTTGCAAGTGTGAATGCGGTAATACAGTTTCTGTCCTTTCAGAAAGTCTCAGAAGAGGAAAGACCAAATCATGTGGCTGCTCCCAGTTCCAACTCAAACATGACCTTACAGGCCAAACCTTTGGCTTCCTCAAGGTGATCGAGCCTGTAAAAAATGATAGAATCGCCGGCAACGAAACCAGGTGGAAATGCCTTTGCCAAAACTGCGGGCGCACAGTAGAAGTAAGCAGCTATTGGCTACGACACAGCGACCCATACGGCCATTGCAAATGCACCAGATTTGATAAGCCTAAATAAAAGCCCGTAGACGGCTCTCAGAGCGTCGAAAGTCTTTAGGGGTAAAACTACACTCTAAACTCACAATCGCCCCTCCTGAGCTATCCTGGGCGGCACAAACGAAAAAAATAGGGTACAGATTTCCTTGTCGGATTTCTGTACCCTTGTTTTATGAAAAAAATAGGGAGCCAGCATAAAGCCAGCTCCCTTTTTTTGTAAAAGAAAAGAAAGGGCGGGTTTCCGCCCTTTCCATTAAAGCCCACACTTTCGGTGGTGGAATACCTTGAATTAAAGCTCGTACTTACGGTGACGAAACCTTGAATTAAAGCCCAACACTTTCGGTGGTGGAATACCCAAGTGGAGACATCTCTATCTCCATACTTATTAACGTCCCTTAATGTGCAAGCCCACGATCTGCGTTTACGCTGTTCGCAGAGAGCGTCAGATTTGTAGGTGTCAGTCACACCACTTGGCACGGGTTTAGTGTCTCCGTACCGACTAACTTTCTCACTTAGGGCTGAGATACACCACTGTTAGACCGCATTGCTACGGCCATCACCAGATTATATCTGGGTGGGCTTGCCACCCTAATCAGTCAGATTTCATCTTCCCATTCTACCCCATTCTCTGGGGTATTTTCGGCAAATGGGGTAACGCTGGGGTAAAATAAAATCCACCTTTCTCGGAACCACAATATATAGTGTGAATTTCTATTGAAATCACTCTATATCGTGTGTTTTTGGAGATTTAGTCACCCAGAGGCTTCATGGTCGGGATTTTCGTGACCAGCCTTAGATAAGCTCCGCTTAGCGTCTATAAGTCCCGAC
>OLOQ01000379.1_pt1 | contig 51927 bp, 35 predicted proteins | sample 1673101 | NCBI WGS metagenome assembly OLOQ01 (sample SAMEA3136754, study PRJEB25190) | human gut metagenome | biome: human gut; feature: human-associated habitat; material: faeces | place: Austria | collected 2013 | reverse complement strand
TGTACATCGTCATTTTTGACCGCAAAGCCTATCAGATCAGCGGCAAGCTGTTTGCCGATATTGCAGCGTACATAGATGACCGCTATGTGGACGAGCATACTGATAATCGTTCCGAGCGTCTGCGCAGGATGAACGCCTTCCGGATGGAAGAACCCATGCCTTGCGAGGCATCCGTTTGTGAAGAGGCAATCGAACAGCTCATGCCTCCCGTCTCTGCGGCGGCTGCCCCCAAAAAGGCGGCAACCCTTGATGACGCGCTGGGACAGATCGACGAGAGTTTTTCCGAGATGCTTCTGCGAAAGATTGATGAGCGCGGCATGACGGACGCGCAGTGCTATAAGAAGGCGAATATTGACCGGAAGCTCTTCTCGAAGATCCGCTCGGACAAGTCTTATAAGCCTTCCAAGCCCACGGTCATTGCGTTTGCCATTGCCCTTGAGCTGCCGCTTGTTGAAATGAAGGATATGCTCATGAAGGCTGGCTTTGCGCTCTCCCACTCCAACAAGTTTGACATCATCGTGGAGTATTTCGTGGAGCATGGGAACTATAACGTCTTTGAGATCAACGAGGCTCTGTTTGCCTTTGACCAGAGCTTGATCGGAGCATAATACGCAAGGAGGATAACACAGTGATCAAATCTGTTCATGATTATCAAATAGACGATGTTTTCAAGAAGGACGCTGGCTTCTGCTACATGATTCCGAAATATCAGCGTGAATACACATGGGGACAATACCAATGGAAAGACCTTTACGATGACATTTGCGAAAACGACAATGGGTATTTTATCGGCTCGATTATTTGCATTGATAACTCTTCCGATGCTTTCCAAACAAAGGAGCTTGAGGTTGTCGATGGACAGCAGCGTTTAACGACGCTCTGTCTCCTTCTGACTGCAATATACAATCGGCTCAAGATACATAAGGATGAGCTGGATGAGGATGATGAGGACGAGCTTCCTGCTCTTAGAAAGTCCATTATTTGCAAAGGCGCATCAAACGGGCTTATTCTTTGTCCTCAAATTCAAAACCACAATCAGGCTGACTTCAATGTCGTAATGTACGAGAATGGTCTGCTCAAAAGTGCGAAGCGCGAAAAGAATTGGGGCAATCGTAAAATCGCGAAGTGCTATAAATACTTCCTACAAAGATTAGATCAGGATATTGAAGAGTCCGGTGATGCAGTCAAGACCCTGCTTGAAATCAAGAGCAAGGTATCGAAAGCGGTACTCGTCAAGATAGAGGTTGGAAGTCACGCGGAGGCTTACACTCTTTTTGAGTCCCTGAATAACAGAGGTACGCCATTGACAGCTATTGACCTCATGAAAAACCTTATTTTGGCGAGAGCCGAGCGTTCGGGTATGACTTGTGATGACTGCTTTGAGGATTGGCAGACACTCCTCGGTTATTTGACGGATGACTACTCTACACAAGAGCGTTTCTTCCGGCAGTATTACAATGCGTTCAAAAATCGCTTAAACGAGCCGTTCAGAACGGATGGGCAGCGCAAGAAAGATCCTCTCGGCTATATTGCCACCCGTTCCAATTTGTTGTCCATTTTTGAGGAACTGATAAGCAGAGATTTGTCCGGCTTTATGAGCGACATTTTGGTATGCGGTGAGATTTAAAAAAGCACTCAAGAAGCCTTGCCACCAGCCGCTTTTCTATCCCTTAAATGCGTGAGTGAAAGCGCTTATTGCATGAGAGGAAGTGCCGCCAAACTGGCGGCACCCTGTGTAATTTTTCTCTTACACTTCCCCTCCCTTTCTTTCCGTCTGTCCCGCTTCATGCTGAGCCTGCCATTCCCGGAACTCCCGCTGACCTTCTTCGCTTTCGTAGTGGGCGAGAATGTCGGGGAGGATGCACCGGGCGATGTGTTCGATTTCGTGCTGCGGAATACCGGAATTGTTGATGAGCTTTTTCCTGCGGCTCAAGCTGGTTGTTCCCTCCGGTTTAATGTTAAATTTTAAGGTGCAGTTGTGGGTGGGCGGACGATTTGTACTGGCAGCATGGCTCCCTTCTGAAAATGGAAAATGCAGGCGCTTGTCAAGCTGCGGCTTGATCGGCGTCTGCATTTTGTTTGGTTGTATTATAGCATATTGAGGGCATATGTCAATAGATAGTGGGCAGCACATCCATCGAAATGCGAGTGCTTTTCGAGTCCTGTTCAGGCGTGAATGTAGAGACGCATACGAAATAAGTAATTGCAGCGATTTGGAAAAATCGCGTAGCCGCAATCTGAAAGATTGCGTTCAACATGGGGCTTGGGGCGGAGCCTCAACAAGCAGAAACCCATTCGTTCCGCAGAAGCGAAATGGATGGGTTTTTCGTATTTGTAATACAAATGCATTGCTTGCTACTATTGTACCAAACTAATTTATTCGATATGGATGCAGGAAAAATGCACAATTTCATCATTTGTCGCTTCGTGGTGTCCCTTTGCCAAAGCCTCTCCATCACCCTGTTGCATTCACTAAGCCTTTGTAAGCCGTGTGCCCTGTGGATGCCTGAATTATTTTGTTTTATACACATAAAAGCTTTTGTAATATGCTAAAACGAGGTTGACATTATATGCGAAGCAAGATATACTCATAGCATAAGGATAGGAGGCGATGTGTATGAATATCATCGGTACACGTCTGCGGGAATTACGGCAGAGTGCAAAACTGTCTCAGGTGAAAATTGCGGAAGTTGTTGGTTCCCGGCAGTCGGCTATCGCTCGGTTTGAAAGTGGGGAAGCCCATGTCCCGGCAGAGGTGATGATTCGCTATGCGGATTATTTCGATGTATCGCTGGATTACATTTTCGGCCGTACGGACAAGCCTCAAGGGCAGCTGTATGAAGGGAAAATGAAAATTGAGAAGGTATATCCTGACATGGATAAATTCATCGAGATGTGCTTTGACCCTGGTTCCCCCATCAATGAACGACTGAAAGAAACGCTCCGGGAAATGCTGAAGGAGGAAGAAAAATGAAGGCTGTGATCTACGCCCGCTATTCCTCCGACAACCAGCGGGAAGAATCCATTGATGGCCAGATTCGAGAATGTACTGCTTTTGCGGAGAAAAACGGTATCACGATTCTGCGCCACTACATTGACCGGGCTTGTTCTGCCAAAACAGACAACCGTCCAGCTTTTCAAGAGATGGTTAAAGACAGCGTCAAGAAGCTGTTTGACATGGTCATCGTCTGGAAATTGGACAGATTTGCACGGAACCGTTATGACAGCGCCCGGTATAAGGCACAGCTAAAAAAGAATGGCGTTAAAGTCGTTTCTGCTACCGAAGTCATTTCGGAAGGCGCTGAGGGTATCATTCTGGAATCTGTTTTGGAAGGCTACGCAGAATACTACTCCGCCGATTTGTCAGAAAAGGTCATCCGTGGAAGGACGGATAACGCACTAAAATGTATGTATAACGGCGGCACGCTCCCCATTGGTTTTGTTATTGATGAGGAACAGCATTTTCAAATTGATCCGCTGACCGCTCCTTTTGTACTGGAAGTATTCAAGCGATATGATGAAGGTGCCACCATGAAGGAGCTGCGGGACTGGCTGAATGAGAACGGTATCCGCAACAAGCTGGGGAAGCCGCTGAACTACAACAGCATCCAGCATATGCTGAAGAATCGTCGATACATTGGAGAATACCAGTATCGGGACGTTCTGATTCCAGATGGTATTCCGGCTATTGTCCCCAAGGAACTCTTTGACCGGGTGCAGGAGAAAATCGAGAAGAACAAAAAAGCCCCGGCCCGTCACAAGGCTGAGGACGATTATCTGCTGACCACCAAATTGTTCTGCGGCTACTGTGGTGCCTACCTCTGCGGCGAGAGCGGCAAGAGCCGGAACGGAACCATTCACCACTACTACAAATGCGTGTCCGTAAAAAAGAAGCGGACGGACTGCAAGAAAAAGCCTGTGCGCAAGCAATGGCTGGAAGATCTGGTGGTCAATGAGGTAATGAAGGTGGTCATGGACGATCAGGCCATTGAAGCCATCGTATCCATGGTGATGGATTTGCAGGACAGAGAGAACACCAACCTTCCCCTGTACGAACAACAGCTTCAGGAAGCCCAGCGAGGCATTGACAATCTTTTAAACGCTATCCAGCAGGGCATCCTCACCAAATCCACCAAGACCCGCTTGGAGGAATTGGAAGCCACGAAAGAAGATTTGGAAATCAAGATCGCCAATGAGAAGATTGCCAAGCCCAGAATCAGCCTGGAGTTCGTCACCTTCTGGCTTCACAAATTCCGCAAGCTGGATGTCCGCCAGCAGTCCCACCGCAAAATGCTGATCGATGCCTTTGTAAATGCCATCTATCTGTACGATGATAAAATGGTCATCACCTTCAACTACAAAGACGGCACCAGAACCATCGCACTGGACGACGTAAAGAAAGCCGTAAAGAAGAATACCGGTTCGGATTTGGATTGCTTTGCTGCACCAAAAATTGCTTCGATGCGTTATGTTTCGGAGCAATTTTTTTGTTGCCCGATAGGCTCTGCCCGAAGAGTTTGAGGGTAGCAAGGCGGAATGGCATTTGCAGACGAGACCTTACTGGAAAAATCCAAATGTGTGTAATACTATTTCCTGATTAAAATCTTTGATTTCAATCAGGAAATAGTATAAGATTGCTGCGTAAAGCCTTCTAACTTTTCCTTGCATAAAGCGAATGCTTGTGCTACAATAACGGAAGTTTGTCCGCCGCTCCCGGAACGTGCGTAAGGGAAGCGGCAAGAGAAACCGGGGAAAATCGGCCGGTTTCATTGGAGTTTTTATTAGGGTCTATCTGAAAACCGTCAACATGCCCAAACAGCGGGTCTTTTCCGGTTTTCAGATAGACCCTAAGAGAGAGGAGAAGGAATTTTCTTGATTTTCGGCAAGCATATCAACGTCTATTACCGCAAGTACGCGCTGGCTCTGCTAACGGGGCTGCTGGCGTTGTTTACCGTGGACTACTTGCAGCTGAAGGTGCCTGAAATTTATCAGTTGGTCATCAATGGACTGAATCAAGGATACATTGTGGAAAACGGCGTACAGGTGCCCTTTGATATGGCGTTCCTGCTGGACAGGATCTGCATGCCCATGGTCGGCATCATCCTTGCCATCGTCTTCGGCCGTTTCCTGTGGCGGGTAACGATCTTCGGCGCGGCTACTAAGGTGGAGACGGACCTGCGGGATAAGATGTTCCGCCACGCAGAAGACCTGAGCCGGGAGTATTATCAGGTGAACAAGGTGGGCAATCTGATGAGCCTGTTCACCAACGATCTGGACACTGTTCAGGAGTGCTACGGCTGGGGCTTCATGCAGTTCTTTGACCCCATCATTCTGTGTTCTCTGGCCATTACCAGAATGTGGCGCATGGATCACCTGCTCACCGTCCTGTCCCTGATCCCCATGGGGCTGCTGTTCGCCAGCGCCGCGGTGGTGGGCAAGAACATGACCCGGAAGTGGGACTACCGGCAGAAGTGCTTCTCCGATCTGTCCGACTTCGCTCAGGAGAGCTTTTCCGGAATTGCCGTCATCAAGGCCTTTGTGAAGGAGGCCAAGGAGCTGATGGCCTTTGAAAAGCTGAACCGGGACAGCGAGGACTCCAACATCGCTTTTACAAAAACCTCCGTATTGATGCGGATTCTGGTGACCACCTTCGTGGAGAGCGTCATCTGCGTGATTCTGGGCTACGGCGGCTATCTGGTCTACAAGGGTCAGTTCAACGCCGGTCAGCTTATGGAGTTCATCGGCTATTTCAACGCCGTGGTCTGGCCCATTATGGCTGTGGCCGATCTGATCGACATGACCTCCCGGGGCAAGGCATCCCTGAAGCGGATCAGTGAGCTGCTGGACGCGCCCAAAAACGTTTTTGACCGCCCCGGCGTTCAGGAGCTGACGGATCCCAAGGGCGAGATCGAATTCCGCGACCTTAGCTTTACCTACCCCGACGGGGATATCCCCGCGTTGGAGCATGTGTCCTTTACCATCCGCCCCGGCGAGAGCATCGGTCTGGTGGGCAAGACCGGCTCCGGCAAGACCACTCTGGTAGACCTGATCCTGCGCACTTACAATGTAAACGACGGGCAGCTGTTCCTTGACGGCAGGGATGTGAACGACCTCTCCATCCGCTCCGTCCGTGACGCCTGCGCCTATGTGCCTCAGGACAACTTCCTGTTCTCGGACACCATTGAGAACAACATCGCCTTCGGCAAGTCCGAAACCGTCTCTGAGGAGATCCGCCGGGCAGCCAAGCTGGCGGATATTGACGGCAATATCTCCGAATTCCAGATGGGATATCAGACGGTACTGGGCGAACGGGGCGTTACCGTCTCCGGCGGCCAGAAGCAGCGTATCTCCATCGCCCGGGCGCTGATGAAGGATGCGCCCATTCTGATTCTGGACGATTCCGTGTCCGCCGTGGATACCAAGACGGAAAAGGCTATTCTGGACAACCTGCGCGCCACCCGGGCGGGCAAGACCACCATTCTCATTGCCCACCGTATTTCCACCATCGAGCAGATGGACAAGGTGCTGTTCATTGAGGACGGCCGTCTTGCGGGCTTTGACACCCATGACAAGCTGTACACGGAAAACCCCGCCTACCGCAAAATGGTGGATCTGCAGCGGCTGGAGGAAGAAGGAGGTGCGGTCAATGCGTGAGTATCTTCCCCTTCTGATCGTCTGCGCCGTCATCGGTGTGTTTACGATCCTGTTCCTTGCGGCCTATGCTGTGCTGAAGCGAAAAACCAAAGAGGAGACCAGCGAACGGCATATGTCCGACAGCGAGATCATCAAAAGACTGCTGGGCTATGCCAGACCCTATAAAAAGGATTTCGTTCTGGTGTTCCTCATTATGCTGGTGTCCATCGCCTATGATGTGGTGTCCCCCCTGCTGGTGGCAGACATTCAGGGTACCATCAAGCAGAGCTTTGAGCTGCCCCGGCTCTATTCGCTGGTTGCCGTGTACGCGGGCATTCTGGCGGTGTCCATGGTCTGTACCTATTTTCAGGCCATGATCCTGCAGAAGACCGGCCAGAAAATTCTGTCCCAGATCCGTCTGGACACCTTCACCCACATTGAGCAGCTGTCCCACGCCCAGCTGAACCAGATCCCCGTGGGCAAGCTGGTGACGAGAGTCACCAACGACCCCAACTCCATCAGCTACCTGTTCACCAACATTCTGGTGACGCTGGCGAAGAACTCTCTGGTGATCATCGGTGTGCTGGCGGCCATGCTGATCCTGAATTACGCCCTGACGCTGATGGTGCTGTGTTTTGTGCCGTTTCTGGTGCTCTTTACCATCATCTTTCAGAAGTTCTCCCGCCATGTCCACCGCACGGTCAACAACGCCCGGACGGATGTGAACACCTACCTGTCCGAAAACCTATCCGGTATGAAGGTCACCCAGATATTCAACCAGGAGCAGCGGAAAATGGACGAATTTCTGGCTCGCAGCAAGCGCCTTGAGAAGACCAAGATGAACCGGATGTTCGTCTTCGGCATCTTCCGGCCCATGGTATACATGCTGTTCGTCACATCCAACCTGTTCCTCTTCTATATCGGCTGCAAGGGTTATATCAAGGACACGACCTTTCTGGGGCAAACCATTACCAGCGAGACGGTGGTCGCTTTCTATATGTATATCTCCCGGTTCTTCAACCCCATTCAGGCGCTGGCCGAGCAGTTTGATATGCTGGAGCAGTCCTTCGCCGCGGCGGAGAAGATATTCACCATTCTGGATATGGTTCCCGAGGTGGTGGACGAGCCGGACGCCATCGAGCTGAAGGAAATGAAGGGCGAGATCGAGTTCAGGGACGTGTGGTTTGCCTATAATCCCGGCGAGTGGGTGCTGAAGGGCGTTTCCTTCCATGTGTATCCCAAGCAGACCGTGGCCTTTGTTGGGGCTACCGGTTCCGGAAAGTCCACCATCCTGAGCCTGATCTGTCGGAACTATGATATCCAGAAGGGGCAAATTCTGATCGATGGCATTGATATCCGGCACATTAAGATCGCCTCTCTGCGCAGCCACTTCGGACAGATGCTTCAGGATGTATTCCTGTTTGCGGGGGACATCCGCAGTAACATCGTCCTGCGCTCCGACAACGTGACGGATGAAGACGTCTGGCAGGCATGCCGGTATGTCAACGCCGACGGCTTCATCAGGAAGCTGGATGGCGGTCTGGACGAGACCGTCCGGGAGCAGGGCAACAACTTCTCCGCGGGTCAGCGGCAGCTGCTGAGCTTCGCCCGGACCATTCTGCACAAGCCCTCCGTCATGATCCTGGACGAAGCCACCGCCAACATCGACACGGAGACGGAGGTACTCATTCAGGACTCTCTGGAGAAGATGAAGAACATCGGCACCATGCTGATCGTAGCCCATCGCCTGAGCACCATCCAGCATGCGGACAACATTATCCTGCTGTCCCACGGCGAGATCATGGAGCAGGGCACCCATCAGGAGCTTCTCCACCTGAAGGGGCGCTACTACCAGCTCTATACCCTCCAGTTCCGCAAGCAGCAGCTTCAGGAGAGCTGACGGGCAAATCGGATAAAAAGACATAAGCCCGGGCACGAGCGATACGACCGCTCTGTGTCCGGGCTTGCATTTTGGAAGAAGGCGCTGCCTCAATACGTCAATGTTCGCGGTCTGTGTCCGTCAATTCATACTGAACTCCTTGCCCGAAGGGCATGGAGTTCATATGAGACTTGTTTTGTGATTTTCCTTATAAATCACAAAACCGGCAGCGCCGTCAGGCGATGCCTTCCTGATTAAAATTAAGGCAACACCGCGCAATTGTGTCTGCGAGCCGCAGCCGTCTTTTTGCCCCACTTCTTCAGTTTGAAAAACGAGAAATACATACAGTATTCCTTCGTTTTCCAAACTTTGAATTGAGCCAAAAATCCAGGCTGGGGCTTCTTGCCAAATTGTGCGGTGTTGCCTTAAGATTTTAATCAGGAAATAGTATCAGGTTTCCGGAAACAGCGCTTTCTGTTATCCTTGCCATTCGCTCTGCGGGTAACAGTCCGGAAGCAGCACATCTACGGTATGACCTGACCACAGGCGCTTGACAGCGATATCAGCCGCAGGCTACTTCCTGATTCAATGGAAGCTCAAGCAGTTCAGGGTGTGTGAGCAGATGCTGTATGATCTTGAGCGAACGGGCAAAGTAGAAGCCGTCCGCAATGCGTTCGTCCAGTGTGAAACCGATATCCACCACATCCCGCACCTCGCGGCTGCCGTCCCCGGCGATCTTCTCACTCTTGCGGATGGTGCCGATGGCCGCCATAATGGAGCTTGAGCCGTAATTGTTGAGATGATGGTAGACGCTCGGGCATTTGATGCTGCCAAGATTGGTGAGGAAGACGGTGGCAAAGTTCGGGTCATCCTGCCGCAGGAAGTCGGGCACCTTGCCAAAGAAGTCCAGTGTCTTGATGATCCAGATGACAAATGCCAGAACCGGACGCGGCAGCTTTTTGAGCACGTCCATCGCACCATTCACACCGTCGTTCTTTTCCGTGCGGGCCTTGTGAACCTTGCCGACGACCCGGTGCGTCACCTCGGTGAGCGTCCAGTCTTCCGGCGCGGAGATGACCACGAGGGACTCCTCGCTGTGATCCTCGAAGCGTTTCTTGGCTACGAAGCCAAGGGTAATTTCGTCGCGCTGGTAAAAACGTCGGCCGGAGATGAAGCTGTTGAGCTGCGGGCGAAGATATATCGTTTTTGCGACAGCCATAAGAATGCAGTGAAAAAGCGTGGCGCGGTATTCTTCCTCGCCCTCGTTCTTCCGTGCGATGTAGCGAAGCGCCTCTGTCACGTCGAATTCCATGTTGACGTAGACCTCGGCATCCGTGCGGTGGTTCATCAGATGCGGCAAAATGACATGGAGCGAATCCATATCGCGGATCCAGCGGGCGTCTTTCCGGTCGCCCCAGCGTTTCTTTGTCGTGTTGCTCATAGTGTGTCCTCTTTTCTTTCTTTTTTCGGGCCGAAGCCCCTGAAGATATCCTGCGCACCCTCATACGCAGAAATCTTCGGATAACGTATGCAATCATTACTTCCTTAAGTAATGGAAAGCCTCATGCCGGTTTTGCGGGTCAGTTCCCGGCTTTCGGGCGGTGTGCTTTTTCAACCTCTTCCTTCAGCGCGGCAGCAGATTTTGTTCCATAATCCCCCTTCCCTGAAAAGTTCCGAAATCGTGATCCATGATACTACGATTTTGGAAAGGATGCAAGAGGTTTCCTCATGCATTCCGGAAAATGGAAAACGCGGCATATTGAGAGCAGGTGCCGATAAAAACACATGGCCTTTCCTTTTCTTGAAAAAATGGTATCATATTCCTACGTCCGCCGCTGGTACTTCGACCCGAAGACCAATCAGGACATTTATCTGGAATATGAAAGCTATGTTACGGACTGCACCGATATGGAAGATGTGCTTCAAATGCTTATCGGCACCGGAGGAAACCCGGTAACCGTCCACGGCTGCACGGGAGCGGCATTACAGAATGGCAAAAGCGCCGCAGTAGTATGGCTGATCGGCACCCCTGAGAAAGGAATCTCGTTCCGGCTGTCCAGCAGCAGTTTCACCGCAGAGGCGCTTCTGCAAATTGCGGAAAGTGTGCAGCTGCAATAGCGATTTCGGAAACCGCATTCACCGGGGCTTAAGACATAACCTCAGCACCCCCATCCGTTCCGCGGGAAGCGGAATGGATGGGGCTGTTTGTCTACGTGAGACTGCTTTTTTGTTTCATCACAGCATATGCGCCGGAAAAAGTCGATGTCGGCGTTTTTTGGACCTCGTTTCTGGAAAAATTTTTCCGATTCGACGAGAAAAACAGTTGCGCTTATCCCAGCTGTATGTTATACTGGTGGTGTATATACCATCCCGGAATGGCGCTGACCATGCGTTCCCCGCGGAGTACGGGAAACGCACAGAACTGAAAGGAACGGAACAGCTATGAAGAAACGACTGCTCAGCATCCTGCTCGTGTTTGTCATGGTGCTCTCCACGCTGCCCATCCCGGCCTTTGCCGAGGACGGCGGGGAAGCAGCCCCCACATGCATCTGCGAAACGGCCTGCAGGTCGGAAGACATGAACGAAGACTGCCCAGTGTGCGGCGCGGAAGGTGCGCACCTGCACGACTGCGCCAAGTACGTCGAGGGCGCGGAGAATCCGGCGGAGACCACCACTCCCACCGCCGAACCGGTGAATGTCGGGGAAACCGAAGCCACCACTGCGCCCGTCGTTCCCGAGACTGAAAAGGACGAGACTCAGCCGGAGAGCGAAAATGATGCCGAAAGCATTGAGGGCGGCGAAGAGACTCTTCCCGAAGATGCGCCGGATACGCTCGCGTTGGACGCGGAAAATCTCATCAGCGTGCAAAGCGGCGAAACCATGTCGGACGAATTGTATGATTCGCTGTCCTATGCCACATTCACGCTGTCCGCAAGCGAGTACCAGTGCGGCGAGGCGGGGCATACCGGCTCCATAACGGATATATGCCTGAACAGCGTTGACCTGTCGGACTGGGATGCAAACCGGAAAATCAAGGTGAATTTTGATATTTCCTTCCAATGTGATACGCCGGGCTGCCCGCGCGGGAAGGAGATGAACCGGTATAACAAGACAAGAACCTTTACCGACTCGGATTCCTGCCACACGCCGGTCTCCGCCACTGCCAATTACAGGAAGGCATGCAGCAGCAATAACAATGATCTAATCGTGCTGACCCTGACCTCCAACAAGAGCATCGCCTACAAGGAATACTTTCCGAAAAAGGAAGCCACCTGCACCGAGGCGGGCTATGAATCCTACTGGATGTGCGGCAGCGATGCGGACAGCAACAAGTGCCGGAAGATATTCTCGGATGAGGACTGCACAAAGGAGCTTGCCGCGCCCATCGCGATTCCCGCGAAGGGACACTATTTCCCTGCAAGTGCCTATCACGCGGAACTGCCTGGCACCTGTACCGATATCGGTCATGTGGAATACTGGCATTGCGGCCAGTGCTACAAGTATTTTACCGATAACACCGGCACAACGGGGATCTCGAACATAATGCTCCCCAAGGATAAGGATAACCATGCCCAGGCGCCGCAATATATCGCTGACGACGTACATCATACGGCAAAATACAATTGCTGCAACACGACGCTCCCCATGGAAGCACACAGCTTTGACTATGGCGTGTGTGACGTATGCGGCTACGTAGCCACTTTCCTGGTACAGAGCGGCAGGGAGGCTGCGTACTTTGGCTCGTACAACGATGCAATGGCCGCGCTAGCGCGGGAAGGCGCGACGTTTCTAATGGTGCTGAGAGACTATGACGGTACGATCGATATCAATGTAGACGGGAAACGTACCGTCCTGATCGGCGACGCCAGAACAAATGTCCGCGTGAGTGGCATCAACATAAACGGCGGAAGCGTTACCATATCGAATTACGGAACGGTTGGCTCTCTTACGAACAATGCCGTCACGATCCTCGGCAAAGGCGGCGGCAGATATGACGCGATCCGGAATAACATGGGCGACGTCGGGGCGCTTCTCGGCAGTTGCATTGTGTATAAAACAGAGGACGGCGTGTTCCTGCGTTCCAAAGATGAAGCTTGCAAGGCCGACAGCATTCAGAATGTCCGTGTCATTGGCGCTCCGATTTCGTACATCGAGATCACCGGCGCGGGCAAAGGCACCGGTGAAGAGTATGACGTCAGGTATGCCCATACGGTAAAAGCGGGAGAAACGGTGACGTTCCGATCGGATGTGTACCAGATCAGCGGTGCTACCGCCGCTGGTGCTGTCATCACATCCTGGGACTGCGGAACCATACCCGCGGAAAATGTCGATGTGCAGACATCCAATGGGGGCTGGAGATCGACGCTTACTCTGACGAACATTACACCTGGCGTATATCCTCTGGTCTGCACGGTGAATTCTGACAACAACGGCGAAATCTATTCCGTTCGCGCAACCGTCACACTCACCGTGGAGGCGGGCGAGACAGAGTATACCCTCACCTTCGACGCCAACGGCGGCATCGGCGCTCCGGCTGCCATGACCGGCGAGACAAACACCTTCGTGATTCCCGATACCATCCCGACACGGGACAATGCCCACTTCGGCGGCTGGGCGCTCACTGCCGGAGCCGACAGCCCGCAGTACCAGCCCGGCGATACTGTCACCATCGACGGTGGGATGAAAATGACCCTCTACGCCTACTGGAGGGCGCACGGCGACGGTAACGGCGACGGCTTCTGCGACGGCGGCGAGGAATGCCTCCACGGAAAGGACGCCGATGGCTACTGCACCGTAAGCGGCTGCACCCACAACGCGGACGGACACGACTGCTGCCCGAAGCGCGGGCCTTCGGAAACCGTCATCACGACCCTGCCAACCCTGCCCGCCGAAACGTATGTCGGCACCCAGTTTCTGGATGAAGCGCTCGAGGGCGGAGTGGCACAGGTTAAGGGAACGGATACCGTTGTCCCCGGTAAGTTTGCATTCGAGGGAGAGTATGGCGGGAGCGTAAGTTTTGTGGGGGAAAACCGCCTGCATGTTATCTTCACTCCCGATGACACGGAAGCATATACAACAGCGAAATGTGAAGTGATTGTGACCGGCATTCGGTATACGATCACGGAGGTTCTTACGAAGTTTGCCATCACGGACAAACCGCTGGGCACGCCCCTTGCGGAGCTGGGAATCCCTACGGAGGGCGTCACGGTAAAAACCGACTCCGGCGCAATGTTCGCCCCTATTCCGGTCATTTGGGACACATCTGCCTATGATTCCAATTCTCTGGAACCCCAGACTATCTACGGAACGCTGGATGTTGCCAACAGCTATTTTCATGATAAAATCGTTACGGAAACCGATGTAAAAGCGACCATTGAGGTATCTCTTATGGATACTCGGGTCTTCCAGACTACCATTGTCACACCGCCTACGGTTGAAGGAACCTTCTATGCGCTGGATCGTTACGAGACGCTGACAAGCGGTCTCAAGGGCGGAAAGGCGATGGCAAACGGTCAGGAGATCGAAGGCACGTTCGAGTTTGATGAGGACGAATTGCTGTACGGAGACACCGCCTACCCCGGCATCGGGCTGAAATACGGCCAGCTTACGCGCACGGTCGTTTTCAAGCCGACAAACTCCAGGAACTACACAACTGCAGCCTGCACGGTAACCGTGAACGTTCTCCCGCTCACGATCGTCAGAATCAATCCCAATTTCGAGGACATCACCGACAAGCCCATTGGTACGGCGTTTGAACAACTTGGATTGGCGGAAGCGGGTTCGATGGACGTGATGCGCGGTGACCCCCAAAAAACGACGATCATGAGCGACACGGTGGTCTGGGATAAAAACCAGTATGACCCGAATACGCCATATGAGCAGCGCATTACGGGCAGATTGGTGCTGTCCACATGGAAGGATTATATTGCGCCCCCCGAAGGGGCGTCCACCGTCAGCGTCAAGGTGAAGCTGAAGTACGACCCGGTTGTACCTGTGATTGTGACCGCGCCGACGTTCCGCTGGACAAAGGGAGACTTCCGGCTTGGCGACAATCAGATTTTTGTCAGCGAAACCTTCCAGATCGGAACGGAAACGCCCCCGGAGGAAGCTGACGAGATCGGTGCGCTTATTGGCGGTGAGGCGCGGGTTGGCGGCAAGAAGATCGACGGCACATTCTCTTTCAAGGCCGGTACGCCTAAGTGGTTTAGCGCAGCGGGAACATACAACGTGACTGTGGTCTTCACGCCGAGTGATACCGTTCGTTATGCGCCTGCCGAATGTACCATCCCGATTGAAGTGGTCAAACGCATCCTCCTGAGCATCGAACCCTCGACGGATATCACGAACAAAGAGGTCGGCACGGAGTTTGATGCGCTCTGGCTGCCTTCATTCGTGAACTGCCGGACAGAGGACGGGTCGTTCTACTCAGGCATTGGCGTAACGTGGGATAAGACGTCGTATGACCTGAATTCTACTGCTGAGCAGGCCATTACCGGCACGCTCAATCTCGGCGATATTCCGACTATTCAGCAGCCCGTCCCGGAGTTAAAGGCCACGGTCAAGGTCAGGCTTATTCCCCACGACTGGAGCGACTGGACGCCTGACAGCAACGGTACCCACAGCCGCGTCTGCGCCAGAAACAGCAGTCATAAAGAAACCGTCAGCTGCTCCGGCGGTACGGCGACCTGTCAGGCAAAGGCAGTCTGCTCTGTCTGCGGTCAGGCATACGGCCAGTTTGCCGCGCATGACTTTACGGCAGAAGTGGTTGAAGAAAAATACCTGAAATCCGCCGCAACCTGCACGGAGAAGGCAGTTTACTACAAGTCCTGCACCGTCTGCGGCGAAAAAGGAACGGAAACCTTCGAGGTTGGCAATATTCTCGGCCACGACTGGGGTGAATGGCAGCCCAACGGCAATGGTATCCACAGCCGCATCTGCAAGCGCAACGCAACCCATAAGGAAACCGTCAGCTGTTCCGGCGGCACGGCGACCTGTCAGGCAAAGGCGGTCTGCTCTGTTTGCGGTCAGGAGTATGGTCAGCTTGCCGCGCACGACTTTACGGCGGAAGTGGCGGAGGAACAGTACCTGAAATCCGCCGCGACCTGCACGGAAAAGGCGACTTACTACAAGTCCTGCACAGTCTGCGGCGAAAAGGGAACGGAAACCTTTGAGGTCGGCAATATTCTCGGCCACGACTGGGGCGAATGGCAGTCCAACGGAAACGATACCCATAGCCGCATCTGCACCAGAAACAGCGGCCATAAGGAGACCGTCAACTGTTCCGGTGGTACGGCGACCTGTCAGGCAAAGGCAGTCTGCGCTGTGTGCAGGCACGAATACGGCCAGCTTGGCACACACAGCTTCACGGCGGAAACCGTGGAGGAACAGTACCTGAAATCCGCCGCGACCTGCACAGAAAAGGCAGTCTATTACAGGTCCTGCGCCACCTGCGGCCTGAGCGCCAAGGACACCGCCGAGGAAGCGGTCTTTGAAACCAGGGCGCTCGGCCATGACTGGGGCAAGTGGCAGTCCAATGGCGACGGCACCCACACCCATGTCTGCACCAGAGACGATACCCACAAGGAGACGGTCGGCTGCTCCGGCGGCACCGCGACCTGCGTGGAGCAGGCGACCTGTAAGGACTGCGGCGGGAAGTACGGCGAAAAGGATGCCGCGAACCACACCGGTGCGAAGAAATGGACGACCACAAAGACCACCCACGAACAGAAATGGTCCTGCTGCGGCGAGATCACCGTCGCCAAAGAAGCCCATACCTTCGGCAAATGGGTCGTCACCGAAAAGGCAACATCCAGAAAAGACGGGGAAAAGACCCGCACCTGTGAAGTCTGCGATTACGTCGAGACGGCGAAGATCCCTGCCACCGGCACTTCGCCGAAGACCGGCGACGACAGCCACATCGGCATGTGGGCCGGCATCCTCTGCGTATCCCTCGCCGGTATCGTGGCGCTGGTGGTATGGTATAAACGGAAGAACAGGAAGTAAACCAAGCCATATTGCAGCCATAACCACCGGCCAGCGGTTATGACTGGGTATTGGAATCTTCGCCCACTGCTCAGTTTCCCGAACACCGTCCTCAAAATTGGCCGGTTGTTCCAGACAGAAAAAATCCGGACTTATTCCCGAGTGGGGAGTAAGTTCGGGTTTTTCGCTTTATCCAGGAAGTGCCGCACAGAAAAGATTGCCATGTGCAGCCGGATGTAGTATGCTGTCAGAAAGAAAAATCTTCCATTCCGCGTTTTTCTGCGTGTATAAGGGTGAAGCTACTAAAAAAGGAGGCGGCGACATGGATGACAATGAAATTCTCGATTTGTATTTTGCCCGGTCGGAACAGGCGATCGTTCAGACTGACCAGAAATACGGATTTTATTGTTACAGTATTGCCAAACGTATTTTATCCGACCCCCTGGACGCTGAGGAAAGCGTCAACGATACCTATTACTCCGCCTGGAAGCTGATCCCACCCCGCAGACCCCAGCGGTTTTCCACCTTCTTAGGAAAACTCACCCGGAATCTGGCCATTGACCGCTGGCGGAAGAATACTGCCGAAAAGCGGGGGAAGGGGGAGACCCAGCTGCTGCTGGACGAGCTGGCGGAGTGTGTCGCCGGAAGCGAAAGCCCGGAGACGGAGCTGCTTCGCAAGGAGCTGACCGCCTCGCTGAACCGCTTTCTGCGGAAGCTCCCGGAAAAAGACCGCACCGTCTTTCTGCTCCGGTACTACTATGCCGGCACGAAGGAAGACATTGCCCGGAAGACGGGGCTGTCTTCCAATCAGGTGAAGTACATCCTGCAAAAAGTTAGAAAGCAGTTGGCCGACACACTTAAAAAGGAGGGTTTACAATGACGGCTTATCAGCTTTTCAGAGGACTGACCGGCGTGGACGGGGAGCTGCTGGCGGCGGTGGAGCCGGTGGATTCCCGGAAGGAGCCCGCCACAAAGAAGCTGCCCGCAAGAAAAATCTGGCTGATCGCCGCGGTCATTGCGCTGGCGCTGCTTTTGGTAGGGTGCGCGGTGGCCTATGCCTTAACTGTTTTTGACAGTCCCGCAGAAATGATCGCCGGTCTGTACGGAGGGTCTGACAGCGCCGCCCCCTTCGAAGATTCCGACCCGGATCGGCCGAACGCCGCATGGACTGTTCCGGGGTATGAAAAATCTCCCGTGGAGGAAACCGTTGCTCAGGAGCTTCAAAAATGGGTTTCCCCTGTAGGAAAAAGTATTTCTACGGACGGATACACTCTGACGGTCGATGCCTATGTCTACGACAGCACCACTCAGTGCGGGTTTATCACCATGCTTCTGACCCACGACGCGCCGATAGAGCTGTCCCCGGGGCGGAACAACTTGCTGGGCAGTGTTCCCGTAAACATCAATCAGTACGGTTATGCCTATCTGATACCCGAAAAGACGACGGACACCCAGCTGGCGTTTACCTACTATTTCCGGGCGGATATGCAAAATGGAACGAATCTGCTGGTATCCTTCCCGGACTTTGAGGCGGAAGCCAAATGGGAGGAATACGAGAAAAACCGTTCCGCTGAAATAGAGACCATTCGCGAGCGGCTGAAGCAGGAGCTTACCCCTCAGCAAGCCGCCGAGAAAATGGAAGCGCTGGGTTACGGGAGCGGCGGCTATACCGGAGAATATGACGACTACTATTTTCTGGCTGCTCATGAATATGATGCTGCCCACAGCGCAGACCAGCTCAGCGAGGAAGAGATAGAACGTCAGGCGCTGGAGAAAAATTTACGAGAAGAACTGACGCCGGAGGAAGCGGTGGAACAGCTTCGTTCCCTCTGGGGAGACGAACTGGTAGACGAGATTTTCGCCGGCCAGACGGAGGAGATGACCGCCTTCGCATACCTCACACTGTCGGAAAGAGCCTACGAGCAAGCCCACATGGACGAAATGGTGTGCGTTTCCCTCCCGGACGGCGGCAGTCTGCCCCATCGGACCTTTGGTCAGGGGGATGTTTATGTAAACTCCCTGTGCGTTCGCATCCGGTCTTCCCGTTACGCGGAGCCGGGCAGCGATATCCAGACCCTCATCTTCCACATGACGGACGGCACCGACTTTGTCGTTGTGGACAGCGTGACAGACAACACCCTGTTCAAGCGGGTCATTGAACACGGTGATTTTCTCGACATGTTCAACAGCGCGATCAACATCGATAAAATACAATCCGTGGAGGTCGTTGGCAAGCTGTCCGGCGCGACGCTGGAAGCCGATGCGGATTGAGTAACAGCGCCCCGTTTTCCCACCAAACGGGAAACGGGGCGCATTTTGCTGTTGACGTCCGGGAATGCGCGTGGCATAATAGTTGTACATACAACGATGTATCTACAACGAGTCGGGAGGCTGCCATGGATATTACGGAACGGAAAATCACCAAAATCGCCCGGGAGGCGGAAAAGCTGGTTCTGCACACCATGCGGGAAACCGGCGTCGGCACGGCGGAGATCGACCTGATCCACGCCCTGCGCCACAATCCCGGCTGCACCCAGGCGGCGCTGGCGGAGCTGCTGCACGCGGACAAAGCCGCCATCGCCCGCAGAACGAAGAATCTGGAAGCGAAGGGCTACCTCGTCCGCAGGGACGCCCCCAACGACCGGCGCAGTCAGCTGCTGTACCCCACGGAAAAGGCGGAGAACCTGAAATCCTCCAAAGCGGAGATCGAAGCGGCCTTTTACGAATACCTGACGGATACGCTGACAAAAGAGGAAGCCGCCGCCTTTGCCGCTGCGCTGAACAAGCTCTACGCGGCATCCAAGGCGGAAAGCCGGGCGGGCTTCCCGCACTTTATTCAGGCGGCAAAGGGGGAATCCGGCGATGAAGCGTGAAAAAGCCTTCCGCCCGGACAGGATCGGTTCGTATTTCCGCGTCGAATGGCTGCCGCTGGCGCTGGTGACCCTTTCCGGCCTGATCTACAACATCGGTCTGCTTGCCACGCCCTGGTTTGAAGGGCGGCTGGCGCAGTGCCTTGCGGACATTCTGGGCGGGAATGCCGCTGCCGGGAAAATGGCGGTTCTGGTGCTTGCCTATATTCTCGTCACGCTGGGGGTGCAGGCCGCGCGGTTTATCAAGCGGTTCTATGTCCGCCGCTTCGCCAACAACATCAACCGCCGGATGAAGGGCATCCTGTACGCCAATCTGGTGCGCAGAAGCCGGGCATCCCTGGAACAGGAGGGCGCGGGCGAGCTGATGACCAAGGCCATCTCCGACGTGGACGACTGCGTGGAGGGAATGCGGAAATTCACCACCGAGGTCTTCGACACCGGCGTGGCGCTGGTGGGCTACGCCGTCATGCTTCTGGTATACGACTGGCGTCTGGCGATCCTGAGTTTGCTGTTTACGCCGGTGTCCTACGTCTGCGCGGCGTGGATGAAGCGAAACGTCCAGCGTGCGGGCGCCGCCTACAAAAAAGCGGCGGGCGCACTCAGCACGGCCACGCTGGATCGGGCGCAGAACGCCGTGACCTACCGCATTTACGGCTGTGAAAGCACCCGGGAGGGGCAGTACGAGCATACGCTGGACACCTACGAGAAGACCGCCGTCCGCAGCAACGTGTGGCAGTCGGCCCTGCCACCGCTGTATCTGGCCGTGTCGGAGGCGGGCGTGCTGTTCATTCTGTGGTTCGGGGCGAAAAACGTCCTCGGTTCCGGGTGGCGCGCATGGGATATTGCAGCGTTCACTACGTTTCTTTCCTGCTTTACCAAGCTGACGGTGAAATCCTCCAAGGTGGCGAAGCTGTTCAACTCGGTCCAGAAGGCGGAGGTCTCATGGAAGCGCATTCAGCCGCTGATGAAGTCCCCGGAGACGCTGAAGCCTCTCGCCGTTCCGTCAGCGGTGGACGTGACCCTAGAGAATCTTTCCTTTGCCTACGGCGACCAGCCGGTTTTCTCCGGGCTGAGCCTGACGGCCCATCCGGGGGATATCATCGGCGTTACCGGGCCGGTGGCCTGCGGCAAGTCCACCTTCGGGCGGGTGTTCCTCTGCGAAGCGCCCTACGGCGGCTCGGCGAAATTCGGGAAGACCGAATTTTCCGCCCTCACCCCCCGTCAAATCGCGGCGACCGTGGGATATTTGGGGCACGACCCGGAGCTGAGCGCCGACACGATTCAAAATAACGTTCTCTGCGGAAGCGATCAGGACGCGAAGCCCTGGCTCGCCGCGGCGGCACTGGATAACGAGGTGCTTGCCATGGAGCAGGGGCTGGATACCGTCATCGGCAGCAGCGGCACGCGGCTTTCCGGCGGTCAGGCGCAGCGGCTGGCGCTGGCAAGAACCCTTGCCCACCCCAGACCGGTTCTGGTTCTGGACGACCCATTCTCCGCGCTGGACAGAAATACCGAGGATACCGTGTTCGCAAATTTACAGGAATACGCAAAGGATAAGGTTGTGTTCCTGATCTCTCACCGCCTGTATCACTTCCCGCAGATGCGCAGTGTGATCTTTATGGAGGACGGCAAAACCACCGTCGGCACTCACGGGGAGCTGATGGCGTCCGTCCCGGTGTACCGGCAGCTCTATGAAAGCCAGACAGGAGGGCAGACTCATGAATAAAAACGGTGTGTTTGCCGCGATACGGACGGCGGCAGCGACCCACCATCTTCTCACGGTGGGGACGGTTCTCTGCGTGGCGGCGTCGGTGGGTGCGTCCCTGCTCCCGCCGCTGCTGCTGGCACGGGTGGCCGATCGCCTGACCGTGGGCAGCGGACTGACGTTTCTCGCGGTACAGGGCTACTTTTGCAGTCTTGCGCTGGAGGGACTGCTTTCTTCCGCGCAGGAAAGCCTGCTCGTGCTGTTCGGCCAGAAAATGACCCACGCCCTGCGTTCGGAAATGTCCCGGAAGCTGACCCGGCTGCCCGCAAGCACCCTTGTTGACCAGAATCCCGGCGAGGTCGCCGCCCGGTTTTCCGGGGATGTGGACACGGTTGAGGCGCTGTTTACCTCCGGCATCATCAGCATGGTGGCGGACGCGTGCCGCATTCTGTCCATCATGGCGGTCATCGCGGTGAAAAATACCGGCCTCGCCCTGATTCTGCTGCTGGTTCTGCCCCTGTTTGCCCTGTTCACCCGCCACGTGCAGAAGCGGATGCTGGCCGCCCAGCTGAACAACCGCCGCGCCGTCGCCGCCGTGTCCGGTCAGGTTCCGGAGACGTTACACAACATCCGCACCATCCGTGCGCTGGGACTGGAAGATTACATGGAGCGCCGGTACGATAAGCGCATCGGGGACAGCTACGCCGCCATGGAGCGCACCAATTTTTACGACGCCATCTATTCCCCGGTGGTTCTGCTGCTGAACGCCGTGGTGGTGGGCATCGTCATGCTGCTGTCCGCCTCCGGAAATGCCGAAATTCTGCGTCTGTTCGGCATGTCTGTTGGCACGTCGGTGGCCGTTATCAGCTACATATCCCGCATTTTTGCACCCATTGAAAGCCTTGGCATGGAGATTCAGACCATTCAGTCGGCCATGGCCGGGGTCAAGCGTATCGACGCGTTTTTAAGCCAGCCGGAGCGCGTCATCCCGGAGCATCGGAAAACCGCCGCCCGGGGGGACGTGGCGCTGTCCCACGTGACCTTCGGCTACGGGGAAAAGCCTGTTTTGCAGGACTTTTCCATGACCGTAAGGCAGGGCGAGCAGGTCACGCTGGTAGGCCGGACGGGCGCAGGAAAAAGCACTGTGTTCAAGCTTCTGCTGGGGCTTTATCGTCCGGAAGCCGGTACGATTACCATTGGCGGCGTGGACGTTTCGGCCATTTCGGATCAGGAGCGCCGAACCTGCATCAGCTGTGTGGAGCAGCACTTTTCCCGCGTGCCGGGGACGGTGCTGGATCAGATCACCCTTGGTGACCCGCAGATAACGGAAGATATGGCAAAGAACGCGGCGCACCTTGCCGGGATCGACGCGGCTATTCAGGCATTGCCGGAGGGCTACGCAACGGTATGCACCGAGGGCATGTTCTCACAGGGCGAATGGCAGCTTCTGTCCATCGCCCGCGCCGCGGCGGCGGACCCGGTGGTACTTCTGCTGGACGAGATCACAGCAAATCTGGACGCCGAGACGGAGGAGCGCGTTCTGGAAGCTCTGCGCCGCGCCTCTGAGGGGCGGACAGTTTTGTCCGTTTCCCACCGCGTCTATGAAAATCTGGGTGGGAGGACGGCCGAGATCAAGCCGCAGGGGCAATGAAATGGAATTTCAGGGAGAAACGGCGCAGGCAATGACCGGCGGGAGCCGCCAGTCTCTCCCCGTCACAGAGAAAAACCGCCCTCCTGACAGTTACTGATGGCAAATGCGAAAAATGTCTCCTTTGCGATAGCCGCAAAATAGCCAGTCTGCTCGTACTCATGCGCATAGTGCTTGGCAATGTGTCCCAGCGTCTCCTTAAGCTGAAGCATCGCGGCAAATTCATGCTTGCAGGGATAGCTGCAAAAGCAGTCGCACAGTAAATTCCGGATTTCCCCGTCGTGATAGCGGAATTCAACGGCGTATGCTTTTGTCCCTTCCACGACTGCATACCCCTTTGTCCCATCCAGACAGAGATAACGGACGCGGTTCTCCATGAAGTAATCGTGTCCCCGCTCCGCAATGGCATTGGTGACTTTCATTTCTTCCAAATGCTCCAGAGAGAAGGGAAAATCGTCGTTTCCGCTGGCAAATTCCTCGCCTTCGCCGACGGGTGCCCGGAACCAGCTTGTTACTTGGGCGGCGGGGAGAGCAGTGGAGTCGAAGGTGATAAAATGGGAAGCGGACATGTAAAATCTGCCGTGCACCCGGGTATTTACCTGGAAAATGACCTTCTGATATTCGGACAGCCGAATCCTGAAATTGTAATTCACGCTGGTCACGATGCCGAGAACCCCTTCCAGCTTGCCGCTCACATAGACCCGGTCGCCGGCCTTCAGGTTGAACCGGTCGTTGTAATAGGCGAGCGACCTTCCGGTCTCCGGAAAACAAACCTGCACCACAGACTTCCGGGGCGCGGCGCTGACCGGTTCTGCCTCCCGCGCTGCCGGAGTTTCCTGTCCCTCTTTGGACGCTCCACCAAAACCACTGATCGTAAAACGCATAGTTTTTCCTCCATCCATAATCTTTTTTGGGTTTCTGAGAGGATTATACAATGCGATGTGTCCAATAAACCGGACCAATTCAAGTAAAACACACGATAATGCAAAAATTTTCAAAAAACAGCGGGAGGCCGACCGGCTTCCCGCTGTTCCCATAGTTACGTATCCAGACTTCTCAGCCGCTCGACGATGCTCTGCTTCACCGCCTGACGGTACATGACCGCCGGGATGGCACAGCCAAGCACGATGAAGGCGGGCAGCATGGCCAGTACCGGGGTGATGGTGTAGTGATAGCTGTAGAACCAGTAGGCGCTTTCCAGAAGCCGCCCCGCCAGCGGATTTATCGCGGCGGAGAGAAGCCCCGCGATCAGGCCGGAACCAAGGGTGTACAGCAGCCCCTCCCAGAGAAGCATGGTTTCCAGCTGACGGCCGGTCATGCCCACCGACTGCAAAACCGCGAATTCCCGGCTCCGCGCCAGAATGGCGGTCATCATGGCGTTGAAGAAATTCAGAATACCCACAATGCCGATGATGGCGCACAGCAGCCCGCCCAGAATCACAAAGGTCATCCGGAATTCCCGGAAATACGCCCGGTGGGTCGCCTTGCTTTCGTACATCAGGGGACTGTCGGGGTCGGAAGTGAGCTGGGCAAGGTAGCTTTCCGCGGCGGCCTCCGCCTCGGGACTGGGGGTGTCGAAGAGGTAGACCATGGGGAACACGTTGTCCTCCCCGGCGTCCCGGTACAGGGCGTCCGCGCTGAGGATTGCCTCATAGCCCATGGTATAGAACCGGCTGCTCATGTTGTAGGGAACGTCCACCAGTGCGCAGACGGTGTAGTTTACGTCGTACGCAGTATCGCCGTTTCCATAGGTGACTTTGATTTTCTCGCCCACGGCGGGATAAATCCCGGGGTCAGGCAGCTTCCCGGAATCATCCAGATTCACGGCAATGGCGATGGCATGGCTGCCCGGTTCCCAGAGGGAATCCAAGCTGCCGTCGATCACCGTGAGCTTTTCTCCAAGCGTCGGGTCAAGCCCCTCTATCTGGGACGCCGCCTGCACCTTGTCGCCGTCTCTTGGCGTCTGGGCGAGAAGCGCGTCGATGTCCATATCCGTATCCCGGCTGTAGAAGGCGGCTTCATCCCGCCAGACGCTTTCCGGCAGATACATACCCACCCCGCCGGTCTGATAGGCAAAGCCCTCCAGAGAGTGCGCTGTGTTTGCCCGCACCGGTTCCACAGCCTCTTTGGTCAGGGAAAAACCCCGATAGTTAAAGTAGTCCGGTGTGCTGATGAGGAAGTCCGCGCAGCTTCGCCGGCTCAGATATTTGTCCATGTCAAAGCCGCCGATAAACGTGACCAGCAGATTCAGCAGAACGACGGTCAGGGACAGCGACACCATCACGAGCGCCGTCTTCTTTTTATCTCTGCCTAAGTTGGCGGCGGCCATCTGAACAGGCGTGACTTTGCTGCCCTTCCGGTGCGTTTTCCCCGCCGACTGACGCTCGGTGTAGCGCACCGCCTCCACAGGAGAGACCCTCCCGGCAATTCGCCCCGGCCGGGCGCAGGAAAGCAGCACCGTCAGCAGGGCGAACACTGTGGAAAACAGGAATATCCATGGGGAAACGCTGACCGTGGTGTACCGCCCTCCCATCGTGGAGGTGGACATGGTGATGGGAACCGCCGCCGCGCCCACGCCGTAGCCCAGCAGCAGACCCACCGGAATGCCCAGAACGCTCAGCAGCAGCGCCTGCTGGCGGATCAGCCGCCGCAGCTGCTTCGGCGTGACGCCGATGGTCTTGAGCAGCCCGTAGTAGCGGATGTCCCCCGCCACGGAGATCTGGAAAATGTTGTAGATCACCAGATATCCTGTAAACGCCACCAGAATCAGCACGGCGAGCATGGCGAGGATTCCCCCAACGCCCAGCGTGTCCCAGATCTGGGTAGCGGTATAGCCCCAGTTGACGCCGATGCGAAGCTGCCCCGCCTCCTCGCCGATGCTGTAGCCGCAGTCCTCGCCAATTCTGGTCAGGTCGTTTTCAATGTTCAGGGAGCTTCTCAGCATGACGCTCAAATCCGTGCGGAAGGGCTTCATGCCTCCCGCCACGGCTTTTCTTTCGATCTTCTGGGCGTATTCCTTGGAAACGTTGAGGAAGTGAACGCTCAGCAGCTCGTCGTAGTCCCACCAGCCTACCAGCGTAAAGGTGTCGGTGATGTCCCAGCCCATCTGTTCTTTGTCCGCCAGCGTGTAAGTGACCTTCACCTGTGCCCCCAACTCCGGCTTTACGCCGAGAAGCTCCAGAGCTTTGGTGTCCATGGTAATTTCGTTCCCGCTTTTCGGGGTGCGTCCCACCGTGGGCTGGGAAAAGCTCCACTTGGCGTTGTTGTCGTCCATGTAGCTGACTTCGGCGTAGTCCTTTTCAAAAGCGCCCTGGGTGGCAAGACCCAACACCGTCCGCACGCCCACGGCTTTGACGTCGGGATGTGCCGAAAGCACCGCGATCTGGTCTTCGTCCACGTCCTTGAACGCACCGTGAGCATACCCGCCGACAGAGCGGAACTGGTAGTTTTGGTTCGTCTCGTTGATGGACATTACGATGGTAAAGAGAGACGTGAACAGCAGGGCGGTCAGGGCGATGGCAAGCACCGCGATGATGTTCCGCTTTTTCGCGGACATCAGGGTCTTGAAGCTTAGATGGCGAATACAGCTTCCGTTTTTCACCTTCATGCCGCTCACCTCACGATCCGTCCGTCCTCAATGCGGATGATCCGATCCGCCGTCTGGGCGATTTCCTCGTTGTGGGTGATCATGACAATGGTCTGGGCAAATTTCTGGCTGGTGACTTTCAGCAGGCTCAGCACGTCCTGACTGGTTCTGGAATCCAGATTGCCCGTAGGCTCATCCGCCAGAATGATGGCGGGGGCGGCGGCAAGGGCGCGGGCGATGGCCACCCGCTGCTGCTGACCGCCGGACAGCTGGCTGGGAAGGCTCCCCAGCTTCTTTTCAAGGCCCAGGGTGTTTACAATTTTGTCGAGGAAATCCTCATCCACCTGCCGCCCGTCCAGCTGGATGGGCAGGACGATGTTTTCCCTGGCGTTCAGCACCGGCACCAGATTGTAGCTCTGGAAGACAAAGCCGATCTTCCGCCTGCGGAAAATGGTCAGCGCTTCATCTTTCAGGGAAAAGATGTCCTTCCCGTCCACGATCACGCTGCCGGAGGTGGGCCGGTCAAGGCCGCCCAGCATGTGCAGAAGGGTGGATTTCCCGGAGCCGGAGGTGCCCACAATGGCGACAAATTCGCCGCTGTCCACACTCAGGTTCACGCCGTCCAGCGCCCGAACCTCCGTGTCCCCGGAGCCGTAGATTTTGCGCAGGTTTCTGGTTTCCAAAATACTCATAATAACCTCCCGAATAGAAAAGTCTGTATTGTTTTCACACTACAGACTTTACTACAGGATTCTTTCTACATTCTTTCCGGAATCTAACAGTGTTGACAGATTTCACGGGGGAGGTACAGGGAAAATGTGCTGCCCTCGCCCGGTTTGGAGCTGACCTTCACATAGCCGCCCTGCCCCTCGGCGATCTGACGTACCAGATACAGCCCGATGCCCACGCCTTCCTCCGTGGGATTGCTTAAGCCCCGATAGAAGCGCTGAAATACCCTCGGCTGCTCGTCCTCCGGGATCCCCGGCCCATTGTCCGCTACGTGAATGGCCGAAAACATCTGGTAGGCGGACGCGGACACACGAACCGCCCCGCCGGCGGGGGTGTACTTGACGGCGTTGTCCAGCAGGTTAAATACGGCTTCCTCCGTCCATTTTGCGTCGAAAACCGCTTCGGCATCCGTGGGAAGAAAAGTGATGGAAATGCCCTTTTCCCCGGCCTTCGGCTCCAGCTGGGATACCGCCGAGGATAGAACGTCCTGAAGCGCCCCCGGCTCCGGGCGCAGGGCGATCACCCCGGATTCCAGCCGGGAGGTCTTCACCAGCGCTTCAATGAGACTTTGGAGCTTCCTCGTCTGGGCGTCCAGCGCGTCCAGACACACCGTGTTCCCCGGTTGCTCCCGCAGGAGCTGGGCATAGAGCAGAATGTTGGCAATGGGTGTTTTCGTCTGGTGGGAAATGTCCCCGATCAGGGTTTTCAGCTTTTCCTTTTCCGTGCTGACGTTCCGGGCGGATACCGTGGACGCCGCGAGGTAGTGCGCCAGCTTGCTTTCCAGCGCGGAAAGCAGCGTCTCGTCGAAGCTGTCCTCCGTAAAGTCCCCCCGCATGGCATCGGTAAGCATCTCATTCAGCTTTTCCAGTGTCCGGTGGGTCTTCCGGCGCTCACACCAGACTGCGGCGGCGCAGAGAAGAATCGCCGCCGCAAGAATTCCGTATCCCAAGGCCGTCATATCACTTCACCGCCCATGTGTAGCCGAGGCCGTACACCGTTTTCAGGTATTGGGGGCTGGACGGGTCGTCCTCCAGCTTGACCCGCAGACGCTTCACCGTGACGGACAGGGCGTTCTCGTCCACAAAGTCCGCCCCGTCCGTCCAGATGCGGTCAACAAGGGTGCCCCGGGACACGGTCTGCCCCCGGTTCTCCACCAGCAGCCGCAGGAGCTTCTGCTCCGTCTTGCTCAGCTCAATGGGTTCACCGTTCTTCCAGAACGCCATCCGCTCAAAATCGAACCGGAAGCCGTCCAGTTCCACGCAGGAGAATTTCACTCTCCGGCGAAGCTGGGCGTTCACCCGCGCCCGGAGAATTGCCAGGGAAAAGGGCTTCGTGATGTAGTCGTCCGCCCCGGATTCCAGCCCGGTGACCACGTCCATCTCCAAGTCATTTGCCGTCAGGAGGATCACGGGAACGGCTTCCCCCTGCCGCACCTCCCGCAGCAAATCCAGAGCGCTGCCGTCCGGGAGATTCACGTCCAGAATCAGCAGGTCAAATTTCTTCTGCGCCAGCATTTCCCGCGCCTGAGAAAGTGTCCCGGTCAGGGCGATCGTCACATCCGGGTCTTGCAGCGCCAGCTGAATGCCCCTGCCCAGCGTCGTGTCGTCTTCCAGCAATAAGATCTCCCGCATATCATGCACCTGCCTTTTTTGTCCCATCATAGCACATGCGCCAAAGAAAGTCGATGCCGGCGTTTCTTAAGATTCCATTTCGGGAAAAGTTTCCCCGATTTGCGCCAAAAAAGGGATTGCGATTCTTAAGGGAGCGTGATATACTGATGGTATATATACCATCTAATAAGAGGAGTGACCCCTATGGCCATTACAAGCGCAAGTCTGCCCGCGAAAAAACGGATTCTCACCGTCTGTGTTCGGCTCTTTCTGGAAAAGGGCTACAAACGTTCGACGCTGGCGGAGATCATTGAAAAAGCCGACGTTTCCTACAGCACCTTCCAGAATATTTTCCGTGCCAAGGACGGCGTCCTGACGGAGCTGGTGGAATTCATGTTCTCCAACCAGTTCGCCATGGCGCGGGGGGAGGCGGGGGCGAAGCTGCCGCCGGTGTACGTCTACGCGGTGGAGACGGCCATCCAGATGACCCTGACGGAGCTGAACGAAAATCTCCGGGAAATCTACATCGAAGCCTACACCGAGAAGGAGGCCTCCGAATATATTCTCCGGGAGACGGCGAAGGAGCTGCACGGCATTTTTGGCAGCTACCTGCCGGACGCCACAGAGCGGGACTTTTACGATATGGAGATCGGCTCGGCCAGTATCATGCGCGGCTATATGGCGCACCCCTGCGACGGGGAGCTGACGCTGGAAAAGAAGCTAAGGCTGTTTCTCACCATGAGCCTGCGGGCGTACAACGTCCCGAAGGAAGAAGTGGAGCAGGTCATCCGGTTCGTAGAGGGGCTGGACATCCGGGCGATTGCCGAACAGGTGATGCAGAAGCTGTTCAAGGCGCTGGCCATGCGCTACGAATTTTCCCTCACCGGGCTGACAGAGCCTGTGAAGAAATAAGCCGATACGTATTGCAAGGGAGTACTCTCTTGCATCGTGATATATCCCGATGCAATGCCCTCCTGTCAACGCGCCTCCCATGGGGGACGGGAGACGCCGGAAGAAAGCGAGGAATCACCATGAAGAAACGACTGCTCAGTATTCTGCTTGTGCTCATCATGGCACTGTCGGTGCTGCCCACCGCAGCCTTTGCCGAGGACGGCGGGGAAAACCTGCCCGCGTGCATCTGCGAAACGGCCTGCACAGCGGAAGAAGTGAACGAAGGCTGCCCCGTCTGCGGCGCGGAGGGCGCGCAGCCGGAAAACTGCGCTCTGTATGCCGAAGTGCCGGATGCGGACGATCCCGCGCCCGAAGACGAGGACGACGAAGCGTTTGAAGAGGACGGGACGCCTGAAGGCGGCGAAGCGTCCGCCCTTGCTCCGCAGCTCGCGGAGGGCGGCGCTGCCGTGCAGGCGGCGCATACCCACTGCTTCTGCGGCGGCAGCGTCAACGCGGGCGATCATACCAGCCACCAAGACGTGACCTATACGGCGTGCAAAACGGCAAACTCCCTTCGCCAGATTTTCAACATCGAAAAAGTCAACGTAGCCTACGCTTATCTGGAGAATGACATAACGCTAGACGACGATTTGAGAATCCTGGGAGATAGCGACCAGCGAGGAAAGACGCTCTATCTCTGCCTGAACGGGCATACGCTCAATTTGGGACAATACTTTATTTGGGTTGGCTATATGGATTGCACGCTTTATCTGTGCGATTGCAGCGCCCAAAAGACGGGGACGGTTTCCGGCGGTTCAAAAGGCTGCGTCAGTGTTGACGATGCTGGCAATTATAATGCCACTTTTAACATGTACGGCGGCACGCTGAGAGGCGGCAATAGAACAGGCTTCGGCGGCGGCGTTGAGGTAGCAAACGGCACGATGAACATGTACGGCGGCACGATCACGGAGAACACAGCTACCAGTGACGGCGGCGGTATCTATGTGGGCACAAAAGGCGCATTGAATCTGTACGGCGGCACCATCACCGGAAACAAAGTCAACACAAATGAGGCCCACCACGGCGGCGGTGTATACGTGGAAAGCAACAAATGGTCCGGTGTCGGCAAGATCAGCATCTCCGGTTCCCCCGTTATTACCGGGAACACCCGGACATATACGCCTGATTCAGCCACGACCACCGAAAACCTGTACTTAGGATATGGATTTACCAATAGCGGCGATTTGCCAATCATTACGCTCGGCACAGTTGCTAGCGGTGCGAATATTGGCATTTCAGCCAAAAAAACGGTATTTTCCACTGCGAGCGATACGGACTATTCGGGTTATTTCTCCTCCGATGACACCGGCTACCACGTGGAATACAATGCGGACAAAAAGCTGGAGTTGAAATCCGGTGCAGCCCATGTCCATACCGGCGGCACGGCCTATTGCAACAAAAAAGCCGTCTGTACGCCCTGCGACAAAGAGTATGGTAACCTCGATCCCACCAACCACAGTGCCCCTAAGCCGAACGAGTGGCAGGGAGACGACAAGGAGCACTGGCAGGTGTATTCTTGCTGCAATGCCATCATAAACAAAGCCGCGCACGTCGGCGGCAAGGCCACCTGCAAGGACAGGGCAGTCTGTACGACCTGCGGCGCCGCATACGGCGGGCTGGGCGCACACAGCTTTACAGAGAAAGTCGCAGAACAATACCTGAAATCCGCCGCCACCTGCACGGCAAAGGCGGTCTACTACAAGTCCTGTGCTTTCTGCGGCGAAAAGGGAACGGAAAACTTCGAGACCGGCAATGCCCTCGGCCACGACTGGGGCGAGTGGCAGTCCAACGGCAACGGCACCCACACCCACGTCTGCAAGACTGACGAAAGCCACACCGAGACCGTCAGCTGCTCCGGCGGCACGGCCACCTGCACGGCGAAAGCTGTCTGCGAGGATTGCAAGGCGGAATACGGCGATCTGACAGCACATAATTTCACGGCGGAAGTCGTGGATGCAAAGTACCTGAAATCCGCCGCCACCTGCACGGCAAAGGCGGTCTACTACAATTCCTGTACTTTCTGCGGCGAAAAGGGAACGGAAACCTTCGAGACCGGCAATGTTCTCGACCATGACTGGGATGAACCGAGCTATACATGGACAGCCGTTACGGACGGCTATATGTGCGTGGCATCCGGCAAGTGCAAAAACTGCGATGCCGATGTCTCCGATATTGCGACCGTGACCTACGCTGTGAAAAAGGCGCCGACCTGCCTGAATGCAGGTACCGGCACATATACGGCAACGTTCTCTGCTGCGTATGGCTTCCCCGCGCAGACCAAGGACGTTCTCCTTCCCGCCATCGGCCATACCTGGGGTACGGCAACGTATACATGGACGCAGACCGAAACCGGCTATACCTGTACCGCGAAGCGCGTCTGCGAGAATGACGCTGCCCACGTGGAATCCGAAACCGTCACGGGAGACTATTCCGTCATCACCGAGCCGACCTGCCTTGCGGCTGGCCTGGGGAGATATCAGGTTTCCTTTAAAGCCGACTGGGCAAAGGACGCATCCAAAGACGTGTCCATCCCAGCCCTTGGCCACGACTGGGGCAGGTGGACGTCCAACGGCGACGGTACGCACACCCACGTCTGCAAACGTGACAAGAATCACACGGAGACGGTCAGCTGCTCCGGCGGCACCGCCACCTGCACGGAGAAAGCAACCTGCGCCGACTGCGGCGGCAAATACGGCGAAAAGGATTCCGACAACCACACCGGCAAGAAGGAATGGACGACCACCAAGACCACCCACGAGCAGAAATGGTCGTGCTGCGGCGAAGTGGTCGTAGCCAAGGAGTCCCACACCTTCGGCAAATGGGTCATCACCAAAAAGGCGACGTCCAGAAAGGACGGAGAAAAGACCCGCACCTGTGAGGTCTGCGAATACGTGGAGAAAGCGACAATCCAAGCCACCGGCTCCCCGGCGAAGACCGGCGACGACAGCCACATCGGCATGTGGGCAGGCATCCTCTGCGTATCCCTGGCCGGTATCATAGTGCTGGTCGTTCTGTACAAGAAAAAGCACAAGAAGTAACTCTATAAAGCAGTGAAGCGCAAGCCCCATCGGGCTTGCGCTTCTTGCTGCCAGAATGTATATTTGAGTCTGGCATATTCCTCGTCGGTAACCGGCTCGCACCATTCGTTGCGGGTATTCTCGCCGGGAACCTCCACGGCAATCGACGCCTCCGGCGGCGCGGTATTCTTTGCCGCAGGCGTGTTCTATTACTTCCTGAAGGAGCAGGTCAGGACGCTGGTGCAGAAAATGGCGGATGCCTTTCCGGGCGGCGTTCTGGTCTTCGACGCGGCCAACGAAAAGGCGGTCAGGCTGATGCTGAAAACCTGGATCAAGGACGCGGAGATCAAGGACGTCGGCGCGTATTTTGCGGTTTCGGACGCCAAGACCGAGTTGTCTCCATGGGACAGCCGTCTGCGCATTTCCGGCCGCGGCTACATGTTGGGCTACACGGACGGGAAGCCCCTGCCGGTCAGCGGATTTTTCCGCTTCCTCTCCAAAGTCGGCGACGGAATGATGAAAATGCAGATCGTGAAAATCGGCTTCGGGGACGGAAAAAACACATAAGTAAAAGGAACTCCATAACAAGCAGTGTCCCCGTGAGCCGAATCAGCTCACGGGGACACAATTGTAAGCGGTATATTGACTGCATCAGATTTCCAAAGCCCGGCGGATGTCCCGCAATTCACGGGCGGTATTGGCCAGCATCAGTTCCGGGTCAGTAAAACACTCCGAGTAGAGTTCCGTCGTCACATAGCCTTCCCAGCCATGATGCTTGAATACATCCAGCACATCCGGAATCGGGATCACGCCGCTGCCAAGCCGCAGATGGGCATCGGTCACACCATCGTTGTTACAGATATGAATGTAATTCAGCCGGTCTCCCAGCATCCGGAAGTATTTGGACAAAGGTTCCTTCACAATGGTGGGCGGTACAATGTCCAGCATGGCGTACAGGCACGGCTCATCGACCCGCTCCAATAGCTCCACGCAGTCGTCTACTGTTGTAACGACAGGGCTCTCCATTGGTGTCAGCGGTTCAATGGTGACCTGAACATGCTTGCCCCGTGCGTAGCGGCAAATCTGACGCATGGAATCTGTCAGATAGTCCCAGATTTGTTTGCGGGGCGTAAAATACCCGGGGTGATCCGCTACGACCAGCAGCCGGGGGCAGACGATGGCAGCGGCAATATCCACGCATTTCTGATAATAAGCCACGCCCGCGGCACGCTCTGCCGGGTTGGGAGAACAGATGCAGAGGGGGAGATTCAGCGCCAAAGGCGTATACATTGGGATCTCCATGCCGGTTCTCTCCGCGTAGGTGCGGACAGTTTTTGCCAGCGCTTCGTCAAAGTCATCCGGATGAAGATGGCACCGGGAACCGTAAATTTCCACGCCGTCAAAGCCATAGGACTGCGCCAGCTGAAAGGTTTCCTCCAGCGTCAGACGCTTGAAGTCCAAAGACATGATACCAAATTTCATAGGCTTCTCCTTATGCCTGTCTCTGCTTCTTCCGGGCGAACAGCTTCGCAAGATGCGGGAATTCATTCCCCAGAGTTTTCAGATTGGGGATTGCCACCAGAACGATCAGCAGGCAGCCCACAATAATCATCAGCGTTTCAGAGGAGACGTTGATAAGCCCCAGACCGTAGCGAAGCAGGCCAATGATGAACACGGCAATCGCCGTACCGATGACACTGCCCTTACCGCCGGACACGGATACGCCGCCGAGAATGACCATGGCGATGATATCCATGTCATAATTCTTGGCCATGTTGGCACGCGCACTGGCGAGTTTGGAGATCAAGAACAGGCTGGATATAGAGGCCGCCATACCGTTCATGGTGAAGACCGCGATTTTGATCTGATCCGTCTTGACGCCGGAGTAATAGCTGGCCTTAATATTTCGGCCCATGGCGAAGAGCGACCTGCCAAAGGTGGTAAAATGCACCAGATACGTAATACCGATGACTTCCAGCAGGAAGAACACCAGAATAAACGGCACGTTGAATACGCTGCCCCAGCTCATGAACTTCACGCCCGCCGGGAATTCCGCATAGGCGCGATTCTCCAGAATGACCAGCGCAATTCCACGGAAGAAAATCTGGTTGGCAAGGGTGATAATGGTGGAGGAAAGCTCCGTAAAACGGGTAATCAGAAAGCCGTTGAAAAAGCCGCACAGTGTGCCGGTCAGAAGCCCGGCCAGCGCAACCTCGAGGAAATTGCCGCCAGCATTGCCGACAAGACCCATGATCGTGCCGGACAAAGCCATCATGGAGCCAACGGAAATGTCAATTTCGCCCAGCAACAGTACCATGGTCATGGTGATGGCCACGATGCCCTTGTCCAGAAAGATTTTCATGGTGGACGCCAGATTTTTCGTATTCAGATAATTGGGTGATATGGCGATGTTCATGACATTTACCGCAATCAGAAGGAGCACCAGCATCCATTCCCAGCGAAGGAATGCTTTTTTGAAGGAACGGCCATCGCCCAAGGAAATGCTGCGAATTTTATTTTCACCCATTATATGACCCTCCTTCTCAGCGCATTTCTCTTAACACTCTTCTGAGATATCGCATTGATGACCACGGAGAACAGAATTACGAATCCACGGATCAATGTCTGCCAATAGGTGGTGACCTGAATCAGCGGAAGAATATTGTTCAGTGTGCCAATGAAAATTGCGCCCAGAACGACACCGGCCACCGTTCCCTGACCACCGGAAATGGCACAGCCGCCGACAACGACTGCGGCGATGATGCTCATTTCGTAACCGGCACAGGATTCGCTTTGCGCGTTTCCGTACTTGCAGATCCAGAGCAGACCGGCAAGACCGCAGATGGCGCCCATGATAATGTAGGAAAGCATCTGGACGCGGCTGCTCTTAATGCCGGTGACAGAGGCGGAGACAGGAGAATTGCCCACTGCGTAAAGATACCGGCCGGTGTTAGTGTACCGGAGGAATACAGCCGTGAACGCAACAATAATAATTGCGAACCAGATCAGAGAGTTGATGCCCAGAATGTCCGTGGTCGCAACCGCGATGAATTCCGGCGTCATCTCAGCCTGAGCCACCCAGTTGCCGTGGCTGAACAGATAAATAATGCCGCGGAAAATATAGGTGGTCGCAAGAGTGGCAATCAGCGGATACAGGTGCAGCTTGGCAACAATGAAGCCGTTCACGGTTCCGCAGAGTACGCCGATGCCAATGCAGATCAGAAACAGCAGCGGCAGGGGAATGTCATTGTTGGCTCGCAGGATCATAGCGCCGAGCATACCGCTCAGGCCCATAATGGAGCCGAGGGACAAATCGATACAGCCGCAGATAATTACCATCATCATGCCCATGGAAACCATGAGCAGAATGGATGCCTCCCGCAGCAGGTCAGACAGATTTGCATGGGACAGGAAAACGCCATCAGTACGAATCTGGACAAAGGCGGCAACAAACAGAATCATTGCAATCAGGGCAAATTCACGAATGTTGCGTGTAAGGAAGCTGCTTATGGCCTTTTTCTTCATTTTTCACCCTCCCCGTTGTCACGCACCTGCATTGCCGTCGCCAGAATCCGCTCCTGCGTAATTCCTTGCGCGTCCACGATCTCTGCCAGTCTGCCGTTGGACATAATTGCAATCCGGTCGCTGACGGAAATGACTTCAGGCATCTCCGAAGAAATCAGGATAACGCCGTAGCCGCTTTCCACCAGATCCATAATAATTTCGTATATCTGCGCCTTCGCGCCAACATCCACACCCTTTGTCGGCTCGTCCAGAATCAGAACCTTCAGGTCGGAATTCAGCAGCTTGGAAAAAACGACCTTCTGCTGATTGCCGCCGGAAAGTGAGGATGCAATATCCGATACGCTCTGGATTTTCGTTCCCAGCTTTTCGTTCAGATTTTTAGCGTCCAGCCGCTCCTGCTTTACATCCATGCCCTTCCATGAAATGTATTTGGAGAGGGTTGAAAGCGACGTATTTTTATAAATTTCCCAGCTCAGCACCAGTCCCTGACGATGACGATCCTCAGGAAGCAGCCCCACACCGGCGGCGATGGACTCTTTCGGGTGCTTGAAATGTACTTCTTTTCCTTCCAGAAACACCTTGCCCTTTTCCAGACGGGTCACACCGCACAGAGCTTCAAAAACCTCTGTACGACCAGCGCCCACCAGACCGGCAAAGCCCAGAATCTCACCTTTGTGGAGGGTGAAGGACACGTCCTGAAAGACGCCCTGACGGCAAAGTCCCTCTGCCCGGAGAATTTCCTCGCCGATCTCCACTTTGCGCTTCGGATAAAGGGACACGACTTCCCGTCCGACCATGGCTGCTACCAGCTTATCCTTGGGCAGCCCCTGAACATCGTAGGTGCCGATATACTGGGAATCCCGGAAAACCGTAACCCGGGTTGCCAGACGGTACATGTCCTCAATACGGTGGGAAATAAAGATGATGGACGTTCCCTGATCGCGCAGCCGGTCTGCGATTTGATAAAGCTGCTCGCACTCTTTTTCGGACAGCGCGGCCGTCGGCTCGTCCATAATCAGGATTTCTGCTTTCTGGGAAATTGCCTTTGCGATTTCAACGATCTGCTGCTCTGCCACCGTAAGCATTCCAATTTCCGCACGGGGGTCAATGGAGGAACCAAGGCTTTTCAGCAGGGTTCTGGTCTCGGCATACATTGCCGGCCAGTCGTTCAGGCCCAGACGGTTCTTCTTATAGTGGCCGACAAAAATATTCTCCGCAACGGTAAGATGGGGGTATGCGGTTGAATGCTGATAAATAGCTGCAATGCTGTGGGCGTATGCTTCTCTTGGGTTGGCGAAGGTGACTTTTTCGCCTTTCAGGATGATCTCACCCTCATCAGGTGCATGGACACCGGTAATTACTTTGATAAAAGTAGACTTTCCGGCTCCGTTTTCGCCCATCAATGCATGAATTTCGCCTTTCTTCAGCTGAAATTGTACATGATTCAGCGCAACGACTCCGGAAAAACGCTTGACGATGTCCTTTAATTCCAAAATGTAATCGGACATTCTCTTTTCTCCTTCATTCATGCAGCGATTGCTCGCCGCAGTCTGCTTTTACGGTACCGAGCTGCGCATATCCGCTCAAGGCGTACAGCGCATCGCAGTTTTCCTCCAGATGTGTCTCCACGATTTGCCCAACATAAATCGTGTGGTCACCGGCGGGAATCTCATTTACAAGGCGGCATTCCAGAGCAGCCTTGCAGTATTTCAGAAGCTTTGTGTCGATAACGGACGCCGCCTCTGTTTCCAGCCCGAAGGCCGCAAGCTTATCCGTATTCCGGCCGGAGCAGGTTCCGCAGCGGAAGGCTCCATCCCGGATTTTCTCAGTGGGGAAGCACAGAGCAAATTGCTTTGTGCGTCGGATACATTCTCCCGTGTAGCCCTTATTGCTGGTGCAGATCAGCAGCGTCGGCGGGTTGCTGGAAGCGTAACACCACCATGAGAGCGCCATCGCGTTTGTCACGCCGTCCTCTCTGGTGGAAGTTACGAGGACAAAGGGGTTGGGAGACAGGGCTTTTTGAATTTTTCCAATGCTGATGTTCACAGAATACCGCCTCATTTCATGATGGGCACCGCAGCTTTCCGGCCTGCGGTGCCCAATCTTGGCTTATTGGGAGTCCTTTGCGTCAAAAGCGTAGAGCGGCTCAAGCGCCTCGAAAAGCATCTTGAACTTCCGATACTGACGCATATAAATGGCATGTTTTTCCGGATCGGGTTCGTAAACCTTCTTGATTTGCACCATGGATTCGCTGGCCGCCTCAATGCTCTCGAATTTTCCGGTTGCCACGCCTGCCAGAATTGCAGCGCCCAGACAGGCGGTATCCTGAGAGGACTGGGTCAGATACAGTGTCTTTCCCGTAATATCCGCCTTGATTTGGTTCCAGATACCTGACTTGGAGCCGCCGCCCATGGTGCGGATCTGCTTCACCTCAAGTCCCATAGCACCGATGGCTTCAAGATTCCGGCAGATGATATAACCCAGACTTTCCATAATGCTGCGAATGAAGTGCGCCTTGGTGTGCTTAAGGGTCGCTCCATAGAACACCGCCTTGGCGTTCAGATTTACATCCGGCGCCATGGAACCCTGCAAATGGGGCAGTGCGATCAACCCGTCGGAGCCAGCGGGGATCCGATCCGCTTCCAGATCCATCAAATAGTAGGAGTCCAGACCAGAGACCTCCTGCATTTGAATCTCCTCTTTGCAGAAGCCATCCCGGAACCAGCGCAGACACATGCCACCGGTGGTGAAGGTGTGCATCATGTAGGTATCGGGAATTGCAAAATAATGCACTGGCATCTGACGGTTTTTGTCGTAAGTAAGCTTGCTGGTAGGGACGCAGATTGCCAGAGCTGCACCGATATTCTCGGAGAAAATGCCCGGTTTGACATTGCCTACGCCGATGGCACCGGCAGCCTGATCCAGACAGCCCGTGCAGATTTTCGCGTCCGGAGAAATCCCCAGAGCCTCTGCCATTTCGGGGAGAATGGTACCGACAAGCTCGCCAGATTCCCGAATCTCGGGCAGATACTCTTCGTCAATGCCCAGGTAGGCAAGCATTTCCGGCCAGTATTTTTTCGTGCGGATATCCCAGTACTCCGTGGATGTCAGCAGGGAACCCTCGCTGACGTACTTTCCGGTGAGCTGATAGATGACATAATCCTCCAGCAGCAGGATGTGCCGCACCTTCTGCCACAGCTCCGGCTCGTTTTCCCGTACCCACAGCAGCTTTGCCGCCGGCCAGCAGGCTTCAAAGCTCACCTGACCGGTCACCTCGTAGCACAGTTCGTCGCCGAAGGCCGCCCGCAGTGCTTCCGCCTGCTCACCGGCCCGGTTATCCATCCAGACGATGGCATTACGCAGGGGCTCGCCGTTCTCGTCTGTCAGACAGAGGGTCTCTCCCTGAACGGAGAAGCCGACGGTATCCACCTGCCGGGTGTCCACATTCTTCTGCCTGACAATCTCCAGACATTTCCGAATGGAGTCCATGTATACGCCGCAGGGAGCTTCCACCCATGTGGTGTTTGGCGTAATCAGGGAATACTCTACCACTGCATCCGCCTGCTTGCTGCCCTTTTGGTCAAAAACAGCGGTTTTCAGGGAGGTGGTTCCAATATCGATACCTAAAATCAGACCGGCCATTTCTTCACCTTTCCTTTACTGATGGGGTGCGCAGGACCATGTCAGGATCGCCTTCTTGTCGCCGATGTTGAACAGGCGGTGATCTTTGCCCTGAGGCATCAGCATTGCGTCGCCCTCTTCCATACGGTAATACGTATCATCCTGAGAAACGTAGCACAACACTTCACCCTGCACACAGTAGAAGACCTCGTCCGCCTCGGCGTGGCCGGGGTCGATTCCGCCGACGCCTCCTACGGGCAGCTCGGACATACCGAAGGTGATCTTGTCCGTCTTGTAGTATTCACGGCAGACCTCCGCGTCCTCCATCCAGATTTTCGCGCACTTTTTGGGGGTAACTTTCACTTCGCTCATAGCCGCGCCCTCTTTAACGTCCGAAAATCTTACATAAGGGAGGGATCCAGAATCTCATCCATGCCGATCTCTACAGCGCCGCCTACCAGCTGTGCGAAGCAGGCGACCATCGCGGCATGCTCCAGAAAAGCGGAACGCTCGAAGCACTCGCTGATGCTGCTGCCCAGAACCACTGCGCCGTGGTTTGCCAGCAGAGCGGTGTTATGGGTCTTGCCCAGAACCTTTACGATGTTGGTGCCGACAGCCAATGCACCAGCGGGGGCATACTCCGCGCAGGGCGTTTCGCCGCCGAGGAACAGTCCCTGCTCAGCCAGAGTCAGAGGAATGGTCTTTCTGGCACAGGCATAGATGGAGGACCACTTGGGATGGCTGTGGAGAATAACCTGCGTCTCAGGGCGAGCCTTGTAAATCTCCAGATGCATGGGGATTTCGATGGTGGGCTCATAGTCCTTCTCAATCAGGTTGCCGTCGATATCCACAACAGCAATGTTTTCGGGCTTCAGTTCGCCCCAGTTGTAAACCTTGAAGCCGGGCTTCATGTTGGGATAAGCGTAGATGTAGCCGGTTTCCAGATCCCGGATGGAAATATCGCCGGAGTCGAATCCGGGGGAGCAGTGATCGCCGTAGAATCTCTTGGCAGAGGCTGCCAGCATTTCCTTGTACTCGTACTTAACGCGCTTTTCCATATGAATGATTCCTTTCTGTATTTGAAGTGTGGGAATTTCCGAGTGATTGATACGGTTGCCTGTCAGTGAATGCTGTTCATGTAATCCACAACAACCTGCAGATTCTTGCGGAAGCCCTCGCCTTTGGCGAAGTTCTCCGTGAACAGCGCGGAGCCCATGGTAAAGGCCCAAGGGTTGATCTCGTTGATGAAGTCGATACGTGCGGGGCTGTTGATGCTGCCGGCGATCACCACGGGTTTGTCGATCTGCTGGCAGTAAGCACGCGCCAGACCCGCGCCGTCCTGATGCCGGAAGGCCAGAAGGTCAATGCCGGAAACGCCCTTGGCCAGCAGCCCCTTGGCATCGTCGATGATCTCCTGAAAACTTCCTTCCAGAACGCTGGGGCTTCCGTAAACGGTGCCGCAGAAGGGCAGGAAGCTGATCTTCTGGGTGGCCAGATACTCGAATACGGACTGGTGGTACACTGTACCCATCAGATAATCAAAGCCCATTTCCACGGCGAGCTTGGCTCCGGCCATGCATTCCTCTTCGGAATAGGAGACAACCTCAAGGAAAGTTGTCTTCCCGGCAGCCTTCATTGCGCCGATCAACTGACGCATCTGATCCTTCGGCAGGCCCACATCCTTGAAACCCCAGAATTTCACGGGCAGGTCCTTACAGCTTTCAAAAACTTCCAACGCGTTAGGGACTGTCCGATCATTATGGGTCAGCATAATGATGATTTGAGAATTCATGTCTTTATTGCCTCCATTAAATAATTGTTTTGTTGCTTACGCTGCTGCAAGTTGATTGCTTCATCTCTCAACGCGGCCAGTATATGCCAAAATCTTTCATATGTCAACATAGAAATTGGAAGATTTTGATTTTTGGTGAAAGTGCATGAAAAGTTTTTGCACTTTTCTACCAAATGAGCCTTGACAATCCATTACACATGGGGTATGATTTTACTGACCGGCTGCAAGAGCCACTGATTTTCATCTCTCATTTATGTTCAAGAACAGTCACACATTGATTCAAAAGGTCCGTCCCGCGTAAACCCCATATTTCCGCCAGCGGCGGGAAACGCACAGTCCAGTCACAGTCGCTTCGTTTCAATGGAATCCACTGACCCGGCAAAACGTGTCAGTACAAAAAACAAAAAGGAGAAGAAACTATGAAAAAAATGATCGCGATTCTGCTAGCACTGGTTATGGTATGCTCTCTGTTTGGCTGCACCAAGCAGAACACCGATGCTCCGGTTGCCGGCACCGACAGTACTGCCGAGAAGAAGCTGTCCTTCGGCTTCGTCTCCAAGACCACTGCCGACCCCATGTTCATCGGTACCTACAAGGGCTTTGAGGAAGCCTGCAACGAATTGGGCATCGAGTGCATTTACCGCGGCACCGACGATGCCTCCGCGGAAAAGGAAATCGAAATTATCAACCAGTTTATTTCTCAGGGCGTTGACGGGATTGCCGTTATCGCCGCCGACTACGATGCGCTGGAAGCGGTTCTGCAGCAGGCAATGGACGCCGGCATCAAGGTCGTTACGGTTGACTCCGCAGCCAATCCCGCTTCCCGTCAGGTGCATGTGGACTTCTGCAACACCGTGTCTCTTGGACGGAAGATGTTCCAGTCCGCAGCGAAGATGATTAACAACGAAGGCCAGATCACGGTCGTCAGCGGCGATCCCCGTGTTGCCGTCTTTGCAGACTTTGAGAAAGGTATTCGTGAAGAGTACGCCGAGCACGCTTCTGACGAATATGCCAATATCGAGCTGGTCGATGAGTTCTATTACGGCTATGACCTTCCCGATGAATCCACACAGGAAGCCAACGCCATGTTCAAGAACTATCCCGACGTCGATGTCGTTATCTGCCCCACCACCGTTTCCATTCTGGCAACTGCAAAGATCATTCAGGACAACAACATGGATGTGAAGGTCACCGGTATCGGTCTGCCCTCCGAAATGGTCAGCTATTTTGACAACGGCATTTGCCCCGAAATGTGGCTGTGGGACATCTACGAGTACGGCTACCTCACCGCCTACACCCTGACGGCGCTGGCAAACGGCACCATCACCGGCGCGGTCGGCGACTCCTTTGATGCAGGCAAGCTCGGCACCTTCTCTGTTGAAGCGCATGCCGACGGCGGCACCATGGTCATGCTCAGCGACGGCCTGTTGTTCGACTCCACGAATATTCAGGAGTGGAAGGACAAACTGTAAACAGCCGCGCGCTCGTGTGTTCAACTGTGTAGCCATCACGGATCCGGTGCATTTTCCGGGATGGGGAGCAGTTTTTCCCCCGGAAAGCTCCCTGCCCCGGAAAAAATATGGATAAAATTAGCAAAAGTGTTTTCATCTTTGGAAAATATCTGTTATAATAACAGCATTATTACAATTCGCAGACGAGTTTGCAGGAGGGAACCAAATGCTGAAAGAACAGCGCCAGGCATTTATCCGTGATGAGATCAAGAAAAATGGGTTTGCATCTGTTGACAATCTGGTCGCACAGATGGATTCTTCGTATTCCACGGTACGCAGAGATATCGACGAGCTTGCGGAGATGGGGGTACTTGTCCGTGTTCATGGCGGTGCCGTAGCTACCGCTACGACCAACACTTCCTATGAGCCCCCCTTTAACGTCCGGCAGGACCTTTTTGAGGAGGAGAAGCAGCGGATCGCCAAGGCCGCGCACGATCTGATCCAGCCCAACGAAACGCTCCTTCTGAGCGGTGGAACAACTGTTCTGGCGCTGGCTAAGACGCTGAACGACATTTCTCCGCTCTATATTGCCACCAACGACATGATGAGCGCCATGGAGCTGGCAAGAAAATCCAATGTGGATCTAATGGTTCTGGGCGGCAATCTTCGCAAGCACCATTACTCCCTGAATGGATATTTTACGGAAAGCATGATCCGACAGATTCACGCGGATAAGGTTTTTATTGGCGTGGACGCGATTGACTTTGAGATCGGTATGATGAACTTCTCCGCTGAAGAAATTCAGACGAAAAAGTACATGATAAACGCCGCGCATCAGGTGATCGTCCTGTGCGACCACTCCAAATTTGAGCGGATCGCGTTTGTGAATATTTGTCAGCTTTCCGATGTGAACATTATTATTACCGGCAAAGAACTGGCACCGGAGTACGTAGATCGGATCAACGAACTGGGGGTACGCCTGATCCTTGCCTGAATGCCAAGGCTTTTCTGATCTGGGGGGCAACGGTCCCGTGGCGGCGAAATCGTATAAAGGTGAACGGTTAATAATAAAATCTAGTAAAACACTTTAACCGTCTCACCAGATATGCTATACTGTATCTGGGTGATGAATAATGGCATCGAACTATAAATTCAGCAATGAGGAAATGGCCGCAATAAAGGTAGCACGCAGAGAGACAAAGGACAAACGTGCGGATGCAAGATTGAAAGCACTTGAACTGCGAGCAGCGGGTATGGAACTCAGTGAGGTTTCGCAGGCAACGGGCTTCCATGCAGCCTATGTGAGCCAACTGGTGGCGAAATATCGGGATCATGGACTGGAAGCAATCTCCGGGAATCATTATGGCGGTAATCACCGTAATATGAGCTTTGAGGAAGAAGCTGCGATACTTGCCCCTTTTAAGGCCAGGGCCGAGAAAGGTGAGCTTGTGGAAATCAACGAAATTGAGGCGGCATACCAACAGGCGGTAGGCCACTCTATTGGCACCAGTCAGATTTACTACGTTCTGCACCGACATGGCTGGAGAAAGGTCATGCCCCGCAGTAGGCACCCTAAAAAGGCAAGCGAGGAGGTCATTGAGACCTCAAAAAAATTAAAACCACCATCGGTGAACTGAAAAATCTCCACAGGGGCTGTGGAATTGTCAAAGCGCAAGCTATCGATGAAGGAAAAACGGTTTGCTATCAGTCTGCGCCCCACTATGCCCCTTGAAGTAGTTCTCAATGCTTAAAAAATAACTACCAGGAGTACAGCATGCGGGTGAACGTTCATGCAATCGTCGTGTTGGTTCATTGACATTCCTTTTTTTCTATGGTAAACTGATCACAGAATATGCGATTCTTGGAAAGGAGCAGATTTTATGGAACCTATGAAAAGACGGTTGCTTTCCGGTATCCTGGCAGGGCTTACTTTGCTCAGCTGCGGACCGGTTCCCGCCCTTGCGGTGTCGGGGGGAGACCTATGTCCCAACCATCCCGTCCACACGGAGGAATGCGGCTATGTAGCCAATGAGCACCCCTGTACCTTCCTGTGCGAGGAATGCGTTGTCCAGGCAGAAAACGAGGTGGAGCCGGAAACGGAACCCGTAACCGAACCGGAAACGGAGCCGGTGACAGAACCCGTAGCGGAACCGGAAACGGAGCCGGAAACCGAGCCAGTGACAGAACCCAGTGAGGAACCGGAAGACCCTGCGCTGGCAGATGTTGCGGCTCTTCTTGCGGCCCTCCCCACCCGGGAAGCCCTGGAACAGATGTCCCAGGAGGAACAGGTCGCCGCATACGAACAGATCCAGCTGGCTTACGATGCCTTTGACTGCCTGACCCAGGAACAACAGCAGCAGTTCCCGGCAGCGGAAGAACAATTTGAGAAGCTTTTCACCTTCTTTAACGAGCGGACAGAGGCGGCTGTTTCTTCTAATCAATGCGGAGATAACCTGACCTGGACGTTAGACGAATACAGCAATACATTAAGATTTACCGGTTCCGGTGCAATGTGGGACTATAACGATGGCCACTTAGGAGATGCCCCTTGGCGTGAATATAAATACAGCCGGAATATAATGTACATCGAAATCCCGGAGGGAGTCACCCATATCGGTACTTGTGCATTTTGGAAATGTGATAAGCTTATCGACGTATCCTTGCCCAGTTCACTGGAATCCATAGGTAATTGGGCTTTTGAAGAATGCACGAATCTAAAAACAGCCAACATTCCGGAAAACGTCAAGCACATTGGGGAGAGCGCATTCGAAAGATGCAGTTCCCTAAATACCCAGGTCGTTTTAAATCAGCTGGAAACCCTTGGTGCTAGTGCGTTTGTCGGATGTTCTAAAATCACGAAGCTTTCTATTGATGGCCCAATTACCGAGATCCCCGACTGGGCGTTTAATAGCTGCTCTGCGTTGTCGGAGATCACGCTCCCTGACTCTATCCAGTCGATTGGAGACGCTGCATTCTGTGTGTGCAGCTTTACGGCCTTTCAAATTCCAGCTGACCTGAAATCCATCGGAGATGCCGCATTCAGCAGCTGCCAAAACCTGACCGAGTTTACATTCCCCCAGGGAATAACTTCGATTGAGTGGAACTGTTTAAAGGAGTGCACCAGTCTGACCAAGGTCACGATTCCCCGCACCGTCAACAATGTGGGAACCCGTGCCTTTTCGGGCTGCACCGCATTAAAGGAGGTTATCTTCCAGGGAAGCCAAGCAGAGTGGGATCGTATTACTTTCGGTTCTGAAAATGATGCGCTTTTTAATGCCGAGCTTTCCTGTACCATTGACCAGCAGAATGCCGGAACCTATGGTGAGCGTATTCGCTGGGAAGTGACTCCGGATGGAACGCTTCTCCTTTCCGGTCTGGGTGCAATGGAGGAAAACTCCGAGGCTTCTTTCCCCTGGGATGACTTCCAGGACAGCATTCAAACGGTTCGGGTCAAACCGGGAATCACCTCTATTGCAGCAGAGGCATTCAGTAAGCTACAAAGTGCAGAGGTGTATCTGCCCATTAGTGTGACCCACATTGGCAAAAACGCCATTCCCACAACGCTCTTACCCCACTACTCCGGGAAAATGGAGCAGTGGCTGGCGGTTACGTTTGACCGTGAACCCGGGCAGCTGCGTAACGTCGGTGCCCTTTGCACGGACGGTACCATTTTGGATTTTGGCGTCTGCGGAGAGGGAGAAAATGCGCAGAATGTACAGTACGCTCTGGCTGAGAAAGGCTCTCTGCGCATTTACGGCCAGGGCAAGATAGCCTTTACCGGATCGGCTCCTTGGGCAGGCAACATGGAAAGAATCACTTCTGTTTGCATAGAACCGGGTATCACCGGAATTGACGCAAACAGCTTCCGGAATGCCGCAAACCTATGCACCGCAGAGCTCCCCAGCGGGATAACCACCATCGGTGCCGGTGCTTTTTCCGGCTGTACCGCACTGAAAACCCTGCGTTTTTCCGGTACGGAAGCAGAGTGGCGCACAATCACCATAGGAAGCGATAATGCCCCTTTGACGACTGCCACAATCATTTGTCAGGACAGCCACAAGTGCAAGCTGGTGAGGGTGGAGGCCAAGGAAGCGACATGCCAAAATGCAGGTGTTCTGGAACATTGGAAATGCAAGGAATGCGGAAAGCTGTATCAGGACGGTTCCGCAACTTCCGAAATCTCTTTGCAGGATACCATCATCCCGCCTACAGACCACCAGCCAGATGCCAGCAACAGGTGTACAGTCTGCGGCGAAATCGGCGGTTCCTGGGGAACAGATATTCGCTGGTCTTTTAAGGGTGATACCCTGCGGTTTTATGGGTGCGGAGGCACGGGAAGCCTGGGAAAGGACGATTACAACCCGCCTTGGTCTTCCTATCTGAAGCAGATCAAAAAAGTTGTCATTGAAGACGGCATTCAAACGATTTATCGAGGTACTTTCAGCCGGATTTCCGACGCCCAAATCCAGGTGCCTACAAGTGTAACCCGGATTTACGACAATCCCGGTGGCAGCAACCAGTTTACCTACCCCGGAACCATGGAACAGTGGCGAAACATTACATTCAACTATGCCAAGGATTCCTGTTGGGGCATCGGTGCGCAATGTTCAGACGGAACCATTGTGTCCATGGGATATTGTGGCCCATATGGGGGTACAAACATAGCTACTTACTACGTAACCGAGGATATGTGCCTCCACATTGAAGGTGCAGGCTCTGTCCAGTGGATGCAGTACCACGAAAAATTCCCGCACTGGGATAGCTATAGGGGCAAAATCACCTCCGTGGTGATTGGCGACCAAATTACAACCATTCCAGATAATGCCTTTAACTCCCATACCAAGCTAAATTCTATTGCCATTCCGGAAGGGGTACGGACCGTTGGCGGGTTCCAGGGTACTCCGGCTTTGAAGGAAATCAAGCTCCCGTCTACACTGGTCAGAGTTCCCAGCTTCACAAATTCTGGATTACAGGCAATCATTATCCCGGAGGGAATCAAATGGATCGAAGAAAAGACCTTTTATGGCTGCTCTGATCTGACATCCGTGCAGCTCCCCAGCACAGTGGAAACGATATATACCAGGGCCTTTTCGTACTGTGGTCGCCTGACCCAAATCAACTTCCCCCAGAGCCTGAAAACAATTGACAACAGCGCATTTGCCTACAGCGGCATTCGGACGGCGAATCTGCCGGAGGGTGTGCAGTCCATCGGCCAGAGCGCATTTGCCAACTGCGGAAATCTGGCCAATGTAACGATCCCCTCGGGCGTAACGACGATTCAATACAGTACCTTTGAGAATTCCGCTTTGAAAACCGTCCACATTCCAAAGACAGTTACCCATATATACAGTTCTGCCTTCTACGGAACAAGACTAACAGATGTCTATTTTGGCGGTTCTAAGGCAGAATGGAACAAAATCATCATAGATTCAGGAAATGAGCCTTTGAAAAACGCAACCATCCATTTTGAAGGACACACCTGTAATCTAACATACCATGCAAAAGTCGAGCCTACCTGTGTACAGGCTGGTACAAAGGAATACTGGTACTGCTCTGAATGTAAAACATACTATTCCGATGAAAACGGCGAGAACGTAGTAAGCGAGAGCCAGTTGGCCATCCCCGCCAGCGGTCATACCGAGGTCACCGATGCAGCGGTAGCGGCTACATGCACCACAGACGGCAAGACTGCAGGCAAGCATTGCTCTGTCTGTAACACGGTTCTCGTAAAGCAAGAAACGATCAAGGCCAACGGACATACCGAAGTCGTTGACAAGGCGGTAGCACCTACCTGTACCGAAACCGGCCTGACCGAGGGCAAACACTGCTCTGTCTGTAACGAAATTCTCGTAAAGCAAGAAACGGTCAAGGCCAACGGGCATATCGAAGTCATTGACAAGGCGATAGCACCTACCTGTACCGAAACCGGTCTGACCGAGGGCAAGCATTGCTCTGTCTGTAACACGGTTCTCGTAAAGCAAGAAACGATCAAGGCCAACGGACATACCGAAGTCGTTGACAAGGCGGTAGCACCTACCTGTACCGAAACCGGCCTGACCGAGGGCAAACACTGCTCTGTCTGTAACGAAATTCTCGTAAAGCAAGAAACGGTCAAGGCCAACGGGCATATCGAAGTCATTGACAAGGCGATAGCACCTACCTGTACCGAAACCGGTCTGACCGAGGGCAAGCATTGCTCTGTCTGTAACACGGTTCTCGTAAAGCAAGAAACGGTCAAGGCCAACGGGCATACCGAAGTCATTGACAAGGCGGTAGCACCTACCTGTACCGAAACCGGCCTGACCGAGGGCAAGCACTGCTCTGTCTGTAACGAAGTTCTGGTAAAGCAGGACACCGTAAAAGCCACGGGCCACTCCCTGGAGCTCCATCCGGCCAAGGCTCCTACGGCCACGGAAAGCGGCAACAAGGCCTATTACGCCTGTAAGACCTGTAAGGCCATCTTCCTGGATGAACAGGGTAAGAATCCCGCCACCCTGGAGCAGGTGACTTTGGAGGCCGTTCCCAACCGACTGTCCCTGAAAGATACGGCACTGGCAGACCGAAAGGAAATCTGGATCGGCGGCATCCCCTACCCCGTGGAAACGGACAGCAGCGACGACCCCTATGTGACCCTGCCTGAGGCGAAGGAGGAGCTGATTTTCACCTACGACTACAACGCGTCCTCCGGTGACCGGCACAGCCAGTATCCCGTGGGCATGCAGGCATACCGGTTGCACACCACCGCCCAGGGCTACCAGGTTGAAGCTCTGCCGGAACTGGATAACCTTCTGGTCTATGCAGGAAGCTCCATCCGCATCGTCGGCAAGCGGGGCATCCGGATGATCACGGGTGTCAATCAGCAGAAGCGGGCCCAGCTCACCGGCAGCAGTCTGGCGGGCTACACCCTGCTGGAATACGGCACGCTACTGGCACTGGACGAGGAGCTGAACGGTGCGCCCCTTGTACTGGGCGGTGCCAACGTCCGCTCCAACTATGCCTACCGCAAAGGCACCGCCGACCCGGTGTTCCGCTATACCGGCGATAGCATCCAGTATACCAACGTGCTGGTGGGCTTCCAGGACGAGCACCTGAACAAGGACATTGCCATGCGGCCCTATATGAAGCTGCAAGATGCCCAGGGTAAGACCGTAGTGGTCTACGGCGGCACCGTCTACCGCAGCATCGGCTTTGTGGCCTATCAGAACCGCAATGCCTTCAAGCCCGGCACCGCCTCCTACAGCTACGTCTGGGGCATCATCCATAAAGCCTACGGCAAGCAGTTTGATGCCGAATTCAAAGGATAAGGAGCACCCCAATCCATGAAAAAATATGCTTTGATCCTCCTGTGCCTTGCACTGGTCGTTGCCGCAGGCTGCGGCAAACAAACAGCTCCGGAGCCCCTGCCGGAAACCACCGAGACCCCCACCACTCTGCCCACCGAAACCACCGAACCGCCCACCGAGCCCCTGCCCAAAACCGAGCCCGTAGCCGTTCTGGCGGACAAGACCCCGGCGGTGCTAACCCGGCTTTCCCGGGGAAGCCAGGTAGACGTGGTGAAAGACTATGACGAAACCTACGTCATCGTCTACACCCAGGCAGGCTACGGCCTTATGGAAAAATGCCTGCTGACCTCCGACACCCCCTACGAACCCTGGACCGGCTACGCCCTGTGGAACAAGGGCTTCTATGACAACTACCTCCTGACCGGCGACCCGGTGCGGCTGCTGCAAACCAACACCAAAATAGAGGTGCTGGATGAATATGACAACTGCTGCGTAGTGACCGTGGAGGACACCCTGGGCTATATGAAGCGGGAAGACATCAGCAAATACCGATCTGTGCCCAGCGACGGCGGCGGCAGTTCCGACGGCGGAGGCGGCGGCGGTGGCAGCAGCTCCGGCGGCCAGGACGGCGGCGATATCAGCCTCTGCGCCCCGGCGTTCGCCGTAAATCTCTCTGCCATTGCTCAGGAGGGCACCGTGACCGGCAAGGCCACCGTAAAGGTTGACCAGGCTCAGGTCATTCTGGCCTTCTTCGACCGGGGCGAACAGGCCCCCGTCATCGTAGAGGCGGGCTTTGGGGAAGACTGGCCGGGCTACGCCCCAGTCCTGCTGGGGGAGCTCTGCGGCTACATTCCCCAGAATCTGCTGGAAACCCCGGACAGCCAGGCTTTCCAGGAATGGAGTGGCTACGCCCGGTACAATGCAGCCCTCTATGACAACTTCTACCTCCGGGGCAAGGCCACCTGCCTGCGAACCAACACGGCCATCCAGGTTCTCAATGACCTGCAAACCTGCTTCCTGGTGCGCTGTGATGACACCCTGGGCTTCATGGCCAAGGATTCCGTCAGCCAGTACCCCATCTCCGTTGACGGCGGCAGCTCCGAAAGCTCCGGCGACTCCGGCAAAGGTGGCGGTGGCGACGAATGGACCCCTCCTGTCCTGTAACACCTCCACAGCCCCAACCGTTGACCCCCCAAATATAACAAAGGGGCTGCTGCAAAATTCGTAGACGCACAACCATAAGTACCTTGCCAAAACAAACTGCGGGGCTCCGGTTTACGGAGCCCCGTTGGTTATATCTAATGTCTACTGAATAACCATCAGTTTTTCACGCGATTGCAGAAAGCCGACTAGCCAATCCCAAAATTGCAAAAAGGCGCACTGGTAACTATTCAGTAGCCCCCAAAAAGCTACAGAAATATCCACATGTCAGAATGACGAAAGAATTCAGCACAACAAAATAAATTCTTCCCAATTCGGTAGCTTTGCAGTAAAATCAGAGCAGATAAATTGTGCAAGGAGGGCCTAATATGGAAGAACAATACAAGGTGTTAATTCATACTAAAACCTAATTAAACGCTTTAATAGTCCAATCGCGTCCGGTAATGCTGAAAATGGTATTAGGGGTAAGCGAGCAAATGGTAT